>Ga0335076_10001978_pt1 | contig 20170 bp, 16 predicted proteins | sample Lox_Sample_25_FD_206717 | JGI IMG/M metagenome (GOLD analysis project Ga0335076, IMG submission 206717) | Soil microbial communities from Loxahatchee National Wildlife Refuge, Florida, United States - Lox_Sample_2.5 | ecosystem: Environmental > Terrestrial > Soil > Wetlands | place: USA...
TTGCCTCAGCCCTGCGTGGGACGCAGCCCTGCGCCAAACGCCGGGCGGCTGGACCGTTGCAGCCTCCCGTGGCACGCTCTCGGCCGAAACAAGAGGCCGATGATCGGCCCCCAGGGAGGAAGGAGAGCCAGGGAATGAGCGCACATCGCGCACCTCAGAACTATCTCCAGGGCGTCCGGGTACTCGATCTCACGCAATTCGAAGCGGGCCCGTCCTGCACCGAGGCCCTGGCTTGGCTCGGTGCCGAGGTGGTCAAGGTCGAAAACCCCAATGGCGGCGACCCCGGACGCTCTTCCTTCCGCGGCAAGCCGGGGCAGGATTCCTGGTACTTCCTGCTCTTCAACGCCAACAAGAAATCGGTGGCGATCGACCTGAAATCGCCCAAAGGGCTGGCGCTGGTCACCGATATGGCGAAGCGCGCCGATGTTTTCGTCGAGAATTTCGCGCCGGGCGCGGTGGAGCGGCTGGGGCTCGGCTATGACGCGGTCCGCGCCATCAATCCCGGGATCATCTATGCCCAGGTCAAAGGCTTCGGCACCGGCAGCCGGTTCGAGCGCGGTCTCGCCTTCGACATGATCGCGCAAGCCGCGGGCGGGTCCATGAGCATTACCGGCGATCCGAACGGTCCGCCGATCAAGCCGGGCGCCACGCTCGGCGATACCGGCACCGGCATGCTGCTGGCGATCAGCGTCCTCGGCGCGCTCTACCGGCGCAAGACGACGGGCGAGGGCGAGCGGCTCGAGCTCGCGATGCAGGATGCGATGCTGCAATATATCCGCGTCGCCTTTGCCGCCATGGCGACCACGGGCCAGGCGGCGCCCCGCGCCGGCTCGAAGCTGCTCTCCGGCAAAACCGCGCCGAGCGGGGTCTATCCCTGCAAGCCGGGCGGCCCCAACGATTACGTCTATGTCTATGTCAGCCGCGCCAACCCGGCGCATTGGCGGCGCCTGCTCGAAGTAATCGACCGCGCCGACCTCATCGGCGATCCGCGCTATGAGACGGTGCAGGCGCGCGCCGAGCGTGAAGCGGAAGTCGACGCCATCATCGCCAACTGGACGCGCCAGCACGACAAGCACGAGGCGATGCGCCTCATCAGCGCCGTCGGGGTACCGGCGGGCGCCGTGCTCGACACGATGGAGCTGCACAACGATCCCGATTTCGAGAAGCGCGGCATCATGCAGGTGATGCACCATCCCGCCTGCGGCGATTTCAAGATGCCGACCTGGCCGGTGCGTTTCGGCGGCGGCACTTTGCCGGTCGGGCCGGCGCCGCTGCTTGGCGAGCACAATGCGGCGGTGCTCGGCGAATGGCTGGGCTTGAGCGCGGACGAGCTCGCCAAGCTGCACCAAGACGGCGTCATCTGAGGTAGCGCGCGCGGAGCAAGGTCTCGTCGACGCCGATCAGCCGAGAGCCTTACCTTGCGCTACGCGGCCGCCGCGGCTGCGTCGCCGAGCTTCCGGCGATCGGCCGACTTGGCGCCACGCGGGCAGCGCCAATTGCTCATTCAAAGCAGAGCTATGAAAAGTATGAGGAACAGCAAGCCGCCGATCAGGGCGAGATAGAAGTTGAGGTGGCCCGATTGGATGACGCGCAGCCTCGTTGCGAGCGCGACGATGAGGCGCTCCAGTGGGGCGAAGAGGTAAGGCCCGAAAATCGGCGCGACATCGTGGCTGAAGACCAGGCGCTTGATGAAATAGGGCCGCCCATTTGCTTCGTGGGCGACTTCGCGCTCGGTCTCCAGCCTCGGTCGGTAGATGAAGCTGTAGAAAGTGCGGAGCGCGTTGGAAAAGGTAAGCGCCGTGGTGGCCGCCTGCGTCGGATCCTGCTCCTGCCCGCCATACCAGACGGGAACGCGGCGCGGCGCCGCGCGGCGGCCAAGGACGAAGAGCACTAGGGGCAGCAGCGCAAGTAGCGGCATCACAACCGCGAGCAGCGTCGGCGAGATGAAGGCGAAGGTGCCGTCGAGCCTGATCGGCGCCCCCGTCGCGGGTACGAGGAGCAGGCCGACCTGCATCTTGGCAACGGCGTCGCTCTTGAGGGTCGCCGCTACGGCCGGCCCAAGCGCATGCACGAAGACCGGCATACCGACCGCGAGGGCGAGGGCAAGGCCGCCAAGCACGCCAACCGCCGCGGCGGTCGCCACCGGCACTGCGCGAATTCCTCGCTGGCGGTGGCCGAGGAGGCCGATGCCGAAGGCCTTGAGAAAGGTCGCGAAGGCCACCGCCGCGGTGAGTGCGAGCCCCGCCCCCGCCAGCGCCGCCGTGAGGCGGCTCGCCAGGCTTGCCAGGTGGAACCCCTGAAAGAAAGTCTGGAAGAGATACCATTCGCTGACGAATCCCGCTTGCGGCGGCATCGCCGCCAAGCTCATCGCGGCGAAGAGCGCGCCCAGACCGAAGAACCAGGGACTGCCGGCGATGATGCCGCGTTGCCGGAGGCGGTAGTCGCCGGCGGCGCGGTAAACGCCGTCGGCGGTTAGGAACATGGCGCCTTTCGCTAGCGCATGTCCCGCGAGATGGAGGAGCGCCGCCGTCCAGGCGAGGCCCGCGAGATCGACAAGGCCGTCCTGTCGGAACATCAGCACCGCGCCCAGCAGGCAGACGGCGATCGCGCCGTTCTCCGCCGAGGAGAGGCTCAGCAATTCGCGCCAGGCCTCTTGCTGAAAGGCGTAGAGCGCGGTGAGGATCGCGCTCAGCACGGCAAGCGCCACGACAAATATCCCTGCGACGGAGACCGGGAGGGCAGGGTCGGCCGGCAACCAGGTGATCAGCCCGCGACCGAGGGCGAAGAACGCGGCATTCAGCACGATACCGGAGAGAAAGGCGCCGGTCGCGCCGCTGCCCGCGCCATAGGCGCCGGGGAACCATTCGTAGAACGGCAGCAGGCCGAGCTTGGCGCCGAAGCCGATCAGAAGCAGCAGCCCGACGAGGAGCTGCTCGGCGCGTGGCATGGCGCGTATCCCCGCAGCGAAGTCGTCGAAGGAGAGGCTGCCCGCCTGCGCGGCGATGAGGATGAAGGCGAGCACCAGAGCGACGGCGCCGGCCTCGAGCAACGCCAGCATGAAGAGCACTGGACGCCCCGTCTCCGCCGCCAGGTCCTCGCCCAGGATCATCAGGGCACCCCCCAAGCTCATGATCTCCCAGGCGACGAGGAAACTGACGGCGTCCTGGAGGCCGAAGACGCCGAGCGCGCCGATGAGGCTCGCCGCGGCGCCAAAGGTCCAGGGTGCCCGGCGCGGCGACGGCGTGCCGAGCCAGGCGGCGAGGATGGCGCCGGCGAGCCCGAAGCCGATGAGCCAGAGCGCCGCAGGCGAGAGTTGAAAGATGCTCCCGGTGATGCCGAGACCAAGCATCGTCTGTACCGGCGGCGAGCCTTCGGGAAGCGTCGTCGCGACCATCAACAGAAGGGCAGCGCCGCCCAACCCGACGAGCGCCCGCGCCACGCCGACGGCGCGCCCGACGAGCGCCAGCACTGCCGCGACGAGCCAGGCCGCCAAAGCCAAGGCAAGGAGCTCATTCGACAAGGCGGCCTCCCGCGACGCGCGGCGGGCGACGATCGAGGAACATCAGCAGCGCCTCGATGATGGCGGCGGGATTGGGCGGGCATCCCGGCAGATAGAGATCGACCGGTAACACCCCTTCAAGGCCGTTGCCGCAGGCGTAGCCGCCGCCGGCGATGCCGCCCGAGACGGCGCAGGTGCCGACCGCCATGACCCAGCGCGGGGCAGGCATCGCCTCATAGGCGCGGCGCAGCGGCTCGTGCATCGCGTAAGTCACCGGACCCGTCACCAGGAGCAGGTCGGCGAAGCGGGGCGAAGCCGTGAAGAAGATGCCGAAGCGGTGCAGGTTATAGAAGGGATTGTTGAGCGCCTGCAGCTCCGATTCGCAGCCATTGCACGAGCCGGCATCGACATGGCGGATATGGAGGCTGCGGCGGAAGCCGCGACGCGACGCCGTCCGCTGCGCCGCTGGCGCGGGGACGGCTTCGCCGCTGAGCAGCAAGTCGGAACGCATGCGCGTGCCGAAGGCCCAATCGAAGGATTGGGTCGCGGCGCCGCTGGGACAGGCTTCGACGCAGAGCTGGCAGACGACGCAGCGTCCATAATCGACCGTGAGGCGCTCGGCGCCGGTCTGATCGGTGTGCACGGTGATGGCGGCGGTCGGGCACGCCTCGGCGCAGGCGGCGCAATCGGGCGCGCAGCGCACGGGCGCAAAGCGCGGCATGCCGAGCACGCTCTCCTGGCCCGCATCGGGAGCGCCCTCGGGCCAGGACGTGGTCGCTTTCCCTTGCTGCAATCCGAAGAAGGTCCAGAAGGGCATGCTGACTCCTATCGATCGCAGCCGGCGATGGTGAGGCCGAAGCTCGCCTCGTTGATCGCGTAGTCCATCATGTTGCTGCCGTGGACGGTGAGCGGGAAGACGCGCCAGTTCGAGAAGGACGGGGATTTGATCTTGACGCGCGCCAACCTCCCGTCGCCGCCGATATGGACGGCGTAAAACAGCGAGCCGCGCGGCGATTCCGCCCAGCCGAGGCCTTCCGCGCCGGGCGGCGGCAAGCACTCCGCACGCACCGGCCCCTCCGCCAGGCCATGCCGCGCATGCTCGATGATCTGAAAGCTCGCCTCGAGCTCGGCGATGCGGATTTGCGCACGTGCATGGGCATCGCCGGCCTTCTTGACCGGCACATCGAGGGGCGGCAGATCGGCATAAGCCGCGTAGGGATGATCGCGCCGCAGATCGCGATCGAAGCCGGAGGCGCGCTGGATGGGCCCGGTCGCTCCTTGATCGAAGGCGACCTCGTGCGGCAGAGGGCCGGTGGTGATCAGCCGGTCGAGATGGCTGTTGGTGTTCTCGAGCATGCTCGTATAGGCCGCCGCTTCGCGGCGAAGCCCCGCCAGCGCGCGCTCGAGCCAGGGCACCGGATCAAGATCGCGACGCAACCCGCCGGGGGTCAAGAGGCTGCGCAGAAAGCGGCTGCCGGCGAGACGGCCGTTGATCTGCTTGCCGCGCTCTTCGAGGAGCTTGCCCTGGGCTTCGCCGACCTTGAGGGTCGTCGTGTGCGCGAGATGGCCGAAATAATGCAGGTGGTTGTAGACGCGCTCGAGTTCGGCAAGGAGCGAGCGCAGCATGCGCGCGCGCAGCGGCACGTCACACCCGGCCGCGCGTTCAACCGCTTCACAGAAGGCAAGCGCATGGGCGAAACTGCCGACGCCCGACACCCGCTCCGCCAGCACCACCGCACTGGCCGGCGCTCGCCCCTCGAAGCGCTTCTCCATGCCGCGATGCTTGAAGAAGAGCTGCGGGAGATAGTGCAGGATGTGCTCACCGAGATAGAGGAAGATGAGCTCCGCTGACTCGACCACATCGGCACGGATCGGACCGAAAGGCAGCCGCTGCACGTCGTCCGCCGCGATCTCGGGCAGCGCGGCCGCAACCGGCGCAAACGGCATCAGCGTTTCGGCTGGATAGCGGGGATCGAGCGGCGGCAGCGCCGGACGCGCGCCGCGATGCAGGACCAGGCGATGCGGCTCGGGATGACCGCGAAACTCGATGCCGAAGAGGTCGGTGATCTCGCGCTCGTACCAGCCGAGGAGTGGGCTGATCGGCGCCACGCTCGGCACCGGTCCGTCCGGGACGCAGCGCCACATGAAGAAATCTTCCTTGGGGCCGCGGCCGCCGAGATAGCGGAGTTCGACCCCGCCGCGCGCAGGGTGCCAGGCATAGGCCATCTGCATGCGACCGCCGCCGCGGATCAGCGCGTCGACGGCCGCCGGCAGAGCTTCCGCGCCGATGGTGACGAGCTCGATCCCGGGGGTGAGCGTCGTCGTGTCGCTCATGGTGACCCTGGCGCCAGCGTCGCGGCGATCGAGGTGAGGTAAGTCCAGAGCCCGGCGGGCCACCACAAACCCAGGACCAGGAGCGGCAGTAGCGCCAATCCCATCGGTACGGCGCACCACGCGCTGACTTTGCCGGGTGGCGGCATCTCGGCGGGGGCGGCCGCGGCGTACATGATGCGGAACTGGTTCAGGAACCCGATGAAGATGACGATCAGCAGCAGCGCCATGGCATAGACCGCCCAGGCGTAGGACGGCGTGAGCCCGGCCCGCATGATCGTGAACTCGCTCAGGAACAAGCCGAAGGGTGGGGCCCCGGTGATCGCGACCGCGCCGGCGAGCCACATGCCCGCCTGGACCGGAAAGCGCCGGCCGACGCCGCTGATCTCCGAGATCTCTTTGGTCCCATAGGCACGCATCATGTTGCCGGCGCCGAAGAACATCAGCGATTTGTTCAAGGAGTGATTGAGCATATGGTAGAGCGCCCCGGCGACGCCGAGCGTTCCGCCGAAGCCGAAGCCGAGCGCCACCACGCCCATGTGCTCGACGCTCGAATACGCCATCAGGCGCTTGATGCCGCGCTGGCGGACGATGAAGAGCGCGCCGATCAGCAGCGACAGCACGCCCAAAGCCACCAGCACGAGCTGCGGGGTGTCACCGAGGCGCGCCGCCCGGGTGATCCCGAGAAAGCGCACGATGCCGATCATCGCCGTGTTGAGCAGGGCGCCGGACAGCATCGCCGACACGGGCGCGGGGCTCTCGCTGTGCGCGTCCGGCAGCCAGCTGTGCATCGGCGCCAGCCCCACCTTGGTACCATAGCCGACGAGCACGAGCAGGAAGGCCAGCATGGTGAGCGCCGGATTCATCCGCGGGGCTGCCGCCGCAAGCACATCCCAGGTCATCTGATAGCTGGGACCGAGGACGAAGCTGCCGGCCCAGTAGAAGAGCACGGTGCCAAGGAGCGCGAGGCTGATCCCCGCTGAGACCAGCATGATGTACTTCCAGGCGGCTTCCATGCTCTCGGCGACGCGCTCGAAGGCGACGAGGAAAGTGCTCACCAAGGTCGTGAGCTCGATCGCGATCCAATAGATGCCGATGCTGTTCATCAGCGGCGCGACCAGCGTGGTAAAGCCGAAGCCGGCGAAGAGGGCATAGAACTGCCAGAGCCGGTCCTCCTCCTGCAGGAGGCGCATGTATCCGACCGCATAGATCGAGGCGAGCAGATAGACGATCGCGCTGCACAGCATGACCCAGGCCGAGGCTCGATCGATGACGACATAATCGTGCCAGAAGGTGAGCGCGCGGCCGTCGATGAGGAACGGCAGCGGCAAGCTGCAGCCAAAGGCGATAGCGCTGGCGGCGAGATTGAAGGCTTCGACAAAGCGCGGCTTCCGCGCCGCGACGCACAGCAAGACCGCCGCGAGCGGCGCCAGCGCCAGCGCCAGCAGCAGGCCGCCGATGGCGCTCATCCGACCAGTCTCCTGAGCTCGAGGCTGCTGGTCGTGCCGACATGGGTCAGGAGATAGCCCACGAGCACGCCGAAACAGGCGACGATGACCAGAAGGTCGAACAGGATAACGAGCTCGATGAGGAGCGGCATTCCGGGAACCAGCACCTGCGTCCCGAGAAAAATGCCGTTCTCGAGCACGAGGAGCCCGAGGATCTGGCTGATCGCCTCGTGGCGCACGGCCAGCATCAGGAAGCCGATGAGCTTCATCGACAGCATGACCGTGAGCGCCAGCACCGCGATCGTGAGCTCCAGGTGCAGCGTCGCGGCGATGCGGTACGAGACGGCGAGCGCGAACATGACGAAGAAGCCGCCGATGACGATGCCCGAGCTCGGCTGGAGGATCTCGTGGATCTCGCGGTCGACGTCGAGGCGGCGGATGATCCGCCAGATCAGGTGAGGCAGAATGAAGCCGCGCACCAGGAGCGTCAGCACGGCGACGAAATAAAGCTCGGGATAGCCGCCATAAAACCCGACGGCCGCCGACAGCGCCGCGATCGCCCAGGATTCGGCGGCGAAGGCGTAGAGGTAGTTCTTGAGCCAGCGCGACCCCAGCATAACGAAGGACAGGAGCAGGCTCGCGATCGCCAGCAGGCTCAACAGCGAGGAGGCGAGCGGATCGAGATGCTGGATCAGCATGGCGGACCTCAGCTGAGCTGCGTGCCGATGATCGACAGGACGGCGAGCAGGAAGGAGGCGGCGAGCGGCTCCTGGTAGCGGTAGAAGCGCAGGCGCGACTGGCACGTCTCGACGACGACGACGCAGCCGGCGACGAGCGTGAACTTGACGATGAGACCGGCCGCCGCACCAAGCGCGCCGAGGGCCGTGCCCGCGATCGAGAGGCCCCAGGGCAGGACCAGCACGTTGCAGAAGATGGTGTAAAGGATGAATTGCTTCATCGCCGACGCCCATTTCAGGAGCGCGAGCAACGGCCCGGAATATTCGAGAATGCGTCCCTCCTCGATCATGTAGACCTCGATATGCGTGCTCGAATGGATCGGCATGCGGTCGGTCTCGACGAGCAGGAGGATGAAAAACGCGGCGACGAGAAAGAGATGCGCCGGACTCCAATAGACTGGCCAATCCGCCACCAGCAGATGGTTGACGACGAAGGGCAGCATGGCCTTCGCCAGGAGCGTGATGCCGACGAACACCAGGATCAGCGTCGGCTCGGCGAGGATCGCCACCATCACCGCGCGGCTCGAGCCGATGCCGCCATAGGCGCTCCCGGTATCGAGGCCGGCAAGAATGATCATGAAGGAGCCCAGCGTCAGGATGAGCCCCCCGCCCAGAATGTCGCCCATGTCCGAGAGCGGCAGCGGGTAGTTGGTGAGTACCGGGATCAGGATCGGAACGGTGAGCATGCAGGTGAAGGCGACGACGGGCGTCGCCCAGAACAGCCAGGAGGCGGTCTCCGGCACAACCAGTTCCTTGTGGAAGAGCTTCCACAGATCGCGATAGGGCTGGAAGATCCCCGGCCCTTGTCCGCGCTGCACCCGCTCCTCGAATTGCAGGATGATGCCTTGAATGAGCGGCGCCAGCAGCAGCACCGTCAGCACTTGGCTGATCTGCAGCAGGATGTCGCGCGCGGTCATCGGGCGACAAACCTTGCCGGCCCGGGGCGGACCGGGAGCGCGCAGCTTTGCTTGGGGGGGCGCTCTGGGCCTCTCATGCAAACTCCTCCTGCCGTCCGAAGACGCCTAGGAGGAGTTATCAGCCCCGAGGGCGGTTATAAGGCGAACCCCATCGCCTGATTAAAACGAGGATGATAATCGCCCGCGATCTTGTCAATAGCGCGGTCCGTGCCCCTCCTCGACATGACACCTGTTGACGCGCGTTCGCAATTGACGGAGGCTTGCGGGTGACGGGGATGGAGCTCCCCGAAACCGCCGCAATGGCTGATGGCTCCTACGGCGTTCGGCGCGCGGTAGGGGCTTTTTTGTTGGCCCGGCGGAATATTGGGAGGAACAGAGGAGACGGGCCATGCACGTCCCGCGCGATGCCATGCTGCTTCGCGTCTTCCTCGGCGAAAACGAGCGCGACCATGGGCGCCCGCGCTACGAGGCGATTGTCCTGAAGGCACGAGAACTGCACCTCGCAGGGGCGACGGTGCTGCGCGGGCCCATGGGCTTTGGCCATTCGAGCCGGCTGCACACGGCGAAAATCCTGCGTCTCTCCGAGGATTTGCCGGTCGTGATCGAGATCGTCGACAGCGAGCAGAAGATCACGGAATTCCTCCCCGTCCTCGACGCGATGATGGGGAGTGGGCTGGTGACGCTGGAGAAGGTGCAGGTGCTCATCTATGGCGAAACCAAGGTCGCCGAGCTGAGAGCCTGAGCGGCCGGGGAAAAGGCGGCGTGCGCAGCCTCAACAGTCGCTCCTTCTTGTGGCAGTGGCGCTCAGTCTACGCCTCCTCCAACCCGAGCCAGATCAGGGATCGTTGGGAGGTGGACGGCGTGAGCTGGACCCGCGACCGTCACAACTATTGGAGTGGGCGATATTCCGTGCAGCTCGAAGTCCATTTGCTGGAGCACGGTCACGGCGACGTCCCCGATTGGAAGCTGATGGTGGTGACCGAACGCTGGTGGGGGCCGGCGCGTGACGCGGGCATCCGCGACACGACATGGTGCAAGCTGCTGAGCGGCAGGGCCGATCAGGTTTGGAATTGGCTGAGGAAGCAGGAAGGCCAAGGACCTCGAGAGGAGCGGACAGGTGTGGTTGCGCAAACGATGCGAAGGCGGTGATGCGAGCTGACGGCGTCCGCTCAAGCGGGCGACCCGGAAACGCCGCCATTATCATGACGGCGCTGAGGACGGCGGCCTCAGCGCACCGCGAGCAACGCGTCCGCGACTTCGACGAAGCCGGCGCCGCCCGGGCCTTGCGTGACGTAGCGCGGCGGCGCTGCAAGCCGGTCGAGATAAGACGCGACGGTGGCGACGCCGATAGAATGCGGAAAGAAGCGGAACATCGGCTCGTCGTTCAGGGAATCACCGACATAGACCACCCTCTCGCGGGCGCCGTCGAAATCGGCGCCGAAGATCTCGTGCGCCAGCCGCAGCGCCATGGCGAGCTTGTCGAAACCGCCGAACCAGCCGAGCGCCCAAAGCGAGTTGATCGTGGCGCGGGCGCCGGCAGCGCGCCACGCCGCTTCCACTGCATCGGCGGCGACAGGATCGGTCGGCTCGATCGCCCAGGTGGTGAGGCGGAAGGGCTGATCGGAGGCCTCGCTGGCTCCGGGAATGGTCGCGAGGATCCGCAGCGCCACTGCGCTGAGCCGTTCCATGCTGCGGGCGCGCTCCTCGTCTGGAAGCCAGAAGGTGCGGCGCAGGGCGCCGGTATCAGGGGCGCGGCTGAAATGAAAGCCGCCATTTTCGCCGATGACAGCTCGCACCGGCCATAGGCGCGCGATCAGATCGCACCAGCCCGCCGGCGCCGCCGTCACCGGCACGACGATGATGCCGGCATGGTCGAGCCGCTCAAGCGCCGCATAGGTCGCGGCCGAAAGCCGGCCGCGGAAGGTCAAGGTATCGTCCATGTCGGTGAGGACGAAGCCGATGCCCCGGCGAGATGAAGCGGGAAGCTCGCTCAGCGGCCGCATGAGCCGATCGATCGGTCATCGGGCATCGGACTATTCTCCATAGCACCGAACCGACTCTAAATCATGGTGCGGCGCGGCGAAACTGCCGCGGACGATGTTCACGAAGGCGCTCCGGTCCAGGATGCCAGCGGCTGCGGGTGAATTTGCTGTAATTCGCGATTTCTTAATCCGGCGGCTCCTAAGCTGAGCGGAGAAGTCAGGCCGATCTCAACGGAGCGCGACTTCGATCCGAAATCTGCCGGCGAACGCCGTGTCTTCGACGACAACTGTCGTCCTGCTCAGGAGCGGGGCATGCGGTTTAGCGACTTTAGGATCAAATTCCGAATCTATGCCGGGTTCGGCGCACCGGTGATGATCGCCGCTGCCGTCGCTCTGTTCGGCGTCTTGGAACTCGGCGGCATCCACCAACAGCTCGGCAAGTTCGTCTCCGTCGCGGGCAACACGACGCGCAATCTCGAGGTAGAGCATATCGCCGAGCGGATGCGCCGGGATGCGCTCAAGTATCAGACCAGCGAGGACGAGACCGTCATCAAGGATTTTGATGCCGATCAAGCACAGGCGACGGCGCTGCTCGCCGCCGCGGCCAAAGCGACGATGTCGCAGGAGCGCAAGCAGCTCTATGGCGATGCTTCAACCACCATCGCCTCGGTCAAGCAGAATTTCGACAAGCTGGTCGTGCTCGGCAAGACCATCACCGCCGCTCGCGCCAAGCTGCTCAGCGGCGGCGAAGATCTGACAGCGGCGACATCGAAGCTGGTCGATGCGTCGCGAGCGCAAAGCAGCTCCGATCTCAAGGTGGAAACGACACGGATCGAAGCGTCCGTGCTCCTCGTCCGCGTCGCCAGCCTGCGTTTCCTGGCCACAAACGAAGCCACCGGTCCCACCGCCTTCGCCACGGCTGCAGACCGGGCGAGCTCGGCACTGGTCGTGCTGCAGACCGACCCCGACGCTGCCGCGTTGAACGGAGTGATCGCGCCGGTCAACGCCTCGCTCGCTGCCTATAGCGCGACCTTCCGCGATGTGGCGCAGGCGGTGCTCGACGCGAATGATCTCTATGAGCAAACCATGGCGCCGGAATTCCAGAAGATCGATGAGGACGGAGCGGCGGCGCAGAAGACGCTCGACCACGATCTCGCCGGCGCGCAGCGGACGACAGACGACATCGTATCGAGCACGTCGATGCTGCAGGCGGTCCTGGGAGGGCTTGCGCTGCTCGTCGGCGGCGCTCTCGCCTGGCTGATCGGCGGGGGCATCGTCAAGCCGGTCTCGGGCATGACGCGCGCGATGAGGAAGCTCGCCGGCGGCGACAAATCCGCCGAGATCCCGGCGCAGGACGCCAAGGACGAGATCGGCGAGATGGCGCAAGCGGTTCAGGTGTTCAAGCAGAGCATGATCGAAGCCGACCGGCTGGCCGCCGAGCAGCGCACCGAGCAGGCGCACAAGGAAGCGCGACAGAAGGCGATCGAAGGCTATATCGGCGCATTCGACCGCTCGGTGCGCGACGCGCTGGAGGGGCTGGCGTCGGCCGCGACGGAGATGCGCGCGACGGCGACCAGCATGTCGGCGACGGCGGAAGAGACGCAGCGCCAGGCAAGGACGGTGGCGTCGGCCTCGGAGCAGACCTCGGCCAATGTGCAGACGGTTGCGGCGTCGGCGGAGGAGATGACGAGCTCGATCTCCGAGATCAGCCGCCAGGTGACGCAAGCGGCGCAGACCGCCAAGAAAGCGGTCGAGGACGCGCAGCGCACCAACGGCACGGTCAACACGCTGGCCGAGGCAGCGCAGAAGATCGGCCAGGTGGTGGAGCTGATCCAGGACATCGCCAGCCAGACCAACCTGCTGGCGCTCAACGCGACGATCGAAGCCGCCCGCGCCGGCGAGGCCGGGAAGGGCTTTGCCGTGGTCGCGTCCGAGGTGAAGTCGCTCGCCAATCAGACGGCGAAGGCGACGGAGGAGATCGCGGCGCAGATCGGCTCGATCCAGACGGTGACGGACGAGGCGGTGACGGCGATCCAGGGGATCGGCGGCACGATCGGCCATATCAGCGAGATCTCGACGACGATCGCCAGCGCGGTGGAAGAGCAGGGGGCGGCGACGCAAGAGATCGCGCGCAACACGCAAGAGGCGGCGCGCGGCACGGAGCAGGTGTCGTCCAACATTTCCGGCGTCAACCGCGCCGCCGGCGAGACCGGCGCGGCGGCGGCGCAGGTGCTGGCCTCGGCCGAGCAGCTCGGCCGCCAATCCGAGACGCTCCGCGCCGACGTCAGTCGCTTCCTGGAAAAGATCCGCGCGGCGTGAGGTGAGGCACGCCGTTCTTGCGCGCGCCGCCTTACCCTAGCTCGCCTTCACCTGGACATAGCTGCCAGGCGCATCCTCGATCGGGGTGAGCTTGCCGTCGCCCGGCTTGCGCGCCGGCACTTCGCCGCCGGAGTATTTGGCGATCCATTTCTCCCAGGCCGGCCACCAGCTGTCATTCTCGTATTTGGCGCCCTTCAGCCAATCCTCCGGGCTTTTGGGGTGCTTGGCGCTGTACCAGTGGCCGTATTTGCCTTGTCCCGGCGGGTTGACGACGCCGGCGATGTGGCCGGAGGCGGCGAGGCAGAAGGTCGTCGGACCCTGGTAGATCTGCGTCGCCGCATAAGTCGATTTCCACGGCGCGATGTGATCTTCCTTGGTCGAGAGCAGGAAGCTCGGCACCGTGATCTTGCGAAGATCGATCGGCACGCCGCAGAGCGAAATGCCGCCGGGCACGACGAGCTTGTTCTCCTGATACATGTTGCGCAGATAGAAGCTGTGCATCGCCGCCGGCATGCGCGTCGAATCGCTGTTCCAATAGAGCAGGTCGAAGGGGAAGGGCTCCTTGCCGAGGAGATAATTGTTGACGACGAACGACCAGATCAGGTCGTTGGCGCGCAGCATGTTGAAGGTCGTCGCCATGTCCGAGCCTTCGAGATAGCCATGCTCCCGCATCCGCTCTTCGAGCGAATGCAGCTGATCCTCGTCGATGAAGACGGAGAGCTCGCCCGGCTCGGCGAAATCGGTGAGCGCCACGAAGTAGGTGGCGCTCTTGATGCGGTCGTCGCCCTTCACCGCCATATAGGCGAGCGTCGCCGCCAGCAGCGTGCCGCCGAGGCAATAGCCGATGACATTGGCCTCGCGCTCGCCGGTCGCCTGCTCCATGGCGTCGAGCGCGGCGAGCGGGCCTTCGAGCATGTAATCGTCGAAGCCCTTCTGCGCGAGGCGCTCGTCCGGGTTCACCCAGGAGACGACGAACACGGTATGGCCCTGATCGACTGCCCATTTGATCAAGGAGTTACGCGGCCGAAGATCAAGGATATAGAACTTGTTGATCCAGGGCGGGATGATCAGCAGCGGCCGGCGCTGCACCTTGGCGGTGGTGGGCTCATACTGGATAAGCTGAATCAGGTCGTTCTGGTAGACGACCTTGCCGGGCGTGACGGCGATGTTCTGGCCGACCTTGAAGGCATCGAGGTCGGTCATCTTGATCATCAGCCGGCCGTTGCCGCGCTCGAGGTCCTCGAGCACGTGCTTGAGGCCGGTAACCAGATTCTCGCCGCCGCTTTCGATCGTCGTGCGCAGCACCTCGGGATTGGTCAGCACGAAATTCGAGGGCGCCATGGCGTCGACGAATTGCCGCGTGTAGAAATCCACCTTGCGCGCCGTCTTGTCATCAAGACCGTCGACCTCCTTGACGGTGCTCTGCAGCCAGCGCGCGGTGAGGAGATAGCTCTGCTTGATGAAGTCGAAGAGCGTGCCGTCGCTCCACGCCGTGTCCTTGAAGCGGCGATCGCTCGGCGAAGGCTCGACCAGCGGCTCGGGCTTGCCGCCGAGGAAACGCTCGGCCGTGCGCTGCCAGAGCGTCATGTAATCCTGCCAGAGCGAGACCTGGGCCTGCATCAGCTTGCCGGGATCGCTCATCATCCGGCCGGTCATTTCGAGGAAGGCGCTGCCGATATTGAGCGGATCGGCCATGCCGAGGCCGCCGCCCGATTGGCGCGCCAGGAACTCGAGCACAAGGCGCTGGCTGCGCTCGGCGATCTCGGCCATGTCGCGTGACCATTGTAGCGGATCGGGAATTTTGGGAGGCGGAGGTTCTGCCATTATTCCTGGTTTCCTTGCGCCAGCGCTGCCATCGCATCCCGAATATTGATGACGGGGCGCGTGGCGTTCTAATACAACAGCGGACCGGCGTTTGCACCGCTAGATATATGGGGCAAAACCCCGGTTTCGCCAGAGGAGAACGTGGAGCGATGCGTCCCACCAGGATGCCGGGGCGGCGAAAAATACGCAGTGATTTCCGCGCCTTGTGTGCGGTCGCGGCGGCTGCGACGTTAACGGGCTGCTCGTCGGTCCCGAACTATGCGAACCCCATCGAGTGGTATCGCGACATCACCGGCGTCTCCAAGAACGACGTCGAAGACCAGGGCGCGCGCAACAGCGCCAATCTCGAGGCCGGCGGCAATGAGCCTTACCCCAATCTCGCGAGCGTGCCGCCGCCCCCGGACACCGCGATGAGCACGGTCGATCGCGAGAAGCTGCAGCAAGGCCTCATCGCCGATCGCGCCAACGCCAGATACAGCGACCAGCAGCTCCAGCAAGGCAAGGACGTACCGCCGCTGCCAGGAACGCCGCCGACAGTGGCTTTGGCGGCGCCCTCGACCGCGCCGCCGCCCCCCGGGCCGGCCCCAGCGCCAACCGCGCCGCAAGGAAGTGGCCAGGCCCAGCCGACCAAAGGCTCGGCGCCGCCGCCGCAGGAATCGCCGCTGGTGTCGCCGAGCATCGCCAATGTGCCGCAGGGGCAGCAACCGCGCGCCGCGCCGCCGCCGCCGAGCGGGATGCAACCTGCCCGGCAGGTCGCCGCCGCGAGCCCGCCGCCGCGACCCGCCGCGACCACCACCCAGCCGGCCCCGCCGGCCGCCAATACGAGCCCGCCGCCGCAGGTGACGGCGCCGAGCCCGCCCCCCAAGCAAGTGGCGGCCGTGCCGCCGCCGCCCTCGCCGCTGCCGCCCTATGTCGACCCCGCCCTCGAGCCTTCGGTGATGCGTACCCCCGGCGGCAAGCACGCCGCCGTGACGCTCGAGGCGGCGGAGATCGCCTTTAGCGGCGGTGGCAAGACGCTCAGCTCGAGCGATAATCAGCGTCTCAGCGAAACCGCGGCGCTGCAGAAGCAAGGCGGCGGCTCGCTGCGCATCATCGGCTATGCCGCGCGCGGCAGCGGGCCCAAAGCGGCGGAGCAGGAGTTGCAGAGCTTCGGCGACGCGCTCGACCGGGCCAATGCGGTGGCGGCGGAGCTGACCCGCTTGGGCGTGCCGACGAACCGGATCACCGTCCAGGCGGCGCCGGCCATGGTCCAAGGCGGCTTGCCGCCAGGCCAGGTGGTGGTGCTGCTCGAGTATTGAGAGGGCGCTTCGACAGACCCGTGGGGTTCTTCCTGCGCTTGCGGAAGCGCCAAAGGGCCAAATCGGGCGGCGACGTCATGTCTCAAGTTTCGCCTTGGCCGCGAAAAAGGGTGCTTTCGCTGACATCGTGCGGCTTAGAAATGGACCCCTGCTTTCGCGGGGGCGACGAATTTTTAAAGCAAAATCAAATTATTCCGTCATTCCCGCGAAAGCGGGAATCCATACGATCTCAAGGCGGCCTGCGTCTATTTCGATTTCTGCATACCTTCGAAAGCGGGCATCCAGGCTGCTTCAGCCTCGCTGAGCGGAGCCACAGCTCTGGATCCCTGCTATCGCGGGAATGGCGGGAAGGACGCTGGGATGCCATGCCCGGTTCCGCGGCAAGTCCCTGATCGGAAATATTATTCCTCCGGTTTTGAACGCATTCGCCGATGCCACCCAAGCGGACAAAACAGTCGCAACTTGGCGCCGCCGGCGCTACAAACGGGGTCGCCTGCCGCCGCCCCGACGAGGAGTCCGAAGCGAGCCGTGAAACCGCCCTTGAGGATCGCCATCGCCGGCCTCGGCACCGTCGGCATCGGCACGGTGCAGCTGTTGCAGCGGAATGCCGAGCTGCTCGCCGCGCGCGCCGGGCGCCGGCTCGTCATCGCCGCGGTGGCGGCGCGCGAAGAGCGGCGGCAGCGCGGCGTCGATCTCTCCGGGATCCGCTGGTTCGGTGATGCCGCCGCGATGGCCCGCGATCCCGAGATCGACGCGGTGGTGGAAGTGATCGGCGGCAGCGAGGGCATCGCCCGTGATGTCGTCGCCGGCGCGATCGCCGCCGGCAAGCACGTCGTCTCCGCCAACAAGGCGTTGCTCGCCCATCACGGCACCGCGCTCTCCCGCGCCGCCGAGGCGGCGGGCGTGGCGCTGCATTTCGAAGCCGCCGTGGCGGGCGGCATTCCCATCCTCAAAGCGCTGCGCGAAGGTCTTGCCGCCAACAACGTGACGCGCATCTACGGCATCCTCAACGGCACCTGCAATTACATCCTGACGGAGATGCGCGAGAGCGGCCGCGACTTCGCGGCGGTGCTAAGCGATGCGCAGCGCCTCGGCTATGCCGAGGCCGATCCGAGTTTCGACATCGACGGCGTCGATGCCGCGCACAAGCTGGCGCTGCTCGCGGCGGTGGCCTTCGGCAATGCCGTCGATTTCGCCGGCGTTCATGTCGAAGGGATACGCCACGTCTCGGCGCTCGATATCGAGTTCGCCGCCGAGCTCGGCTATCGCATCAAGCTTCTCGGCCTGGCGCGGCTCACGCCGCATGGGATCGAGCAGCGCGTTCACGCCTGCATGGTGCCGCGCTCGACGCCGATCGCCCATGTCGACGGCGTCTTCAACGCCGTCGTCGTCGAAGGTGATTTCGTCGGCCGCGTCATGCTGGAAGGCCGCGGCGCCGGGGCGCAGCCGACCGCGTCGGCCGTGGTCGCCGATCTCATCGACATCGCGCGGGGCCGCTGGTCGCAGGGCTTCACCGTGCCGGCCGCGGCGCTCGAAGCGCGGCCGGCAGCGCCGATGGCGCGCCATATCGGCGCCTATTATGTGCGCCTCATGGTGGTCGACCGGCCGGGCGTCATCGCCGATGTCGCCGCAGCGTTGCGCGACGAGCAGGTGTCGATGGAGCAGATGATCCAGCGCGGCCGCGCCCCCGACGAGGCGGTGCCGGTGGTGCTGACGACGCATGAGACCGAGGAAGCCGCGATGCGACGGGCCATCGAGCGCATCGATCGGCTGGACAGCGTGCTCGAGCCGGCGCGCGTGATCCGCGTCGAGGCACTGTGACGACAGGCTCTTGAAGGGAGGAAGCATGGCCGAAGGCGGAGCAATGGATCGCAATTTGGCGCTCGAAGCGGTCCGCGTCACCGAGGCGGCGGCGCTGTCGGCCTCGCGCCTGATGGGGCGCGGCGACGAGAAGGCGGCCGACCAAGCGGCGGTCGATGCCATGCGCCAGGCGCTCAACGGCCTCGCCATCGACGGCACCGTGGTGATCGGCGAGGGCGAGCGCGACGAGGCGCCGATGCTCTACATCGGCGAGAAGGTCGGCAATGGCAACGGGCCGAAGATCGACATCGCGCTCGACCCGCTCGAAGGCACGACGATCACCGCCAAGGGCGGCGCCAACGCGCTTGCCGTGATCGCCATGGCGGAGGCCGGCGGCTTTCTCAACGCGCCCGATGTCTATATGGACAAGATCGCCATCGGCGGCGGCTTCGGCGACATCGTCGATCTCGACGAGACGCCGGCGAACAACCTCAAGAACCTGGCCAAGGCCAAGGGCGCCCAGGTCGCCGATCTCGTCGTCTGCATTCTCGACCGGCCGCGCCATGCCGAGCTCATCGCCAAGGTGCGCGAGGCGGGAGCGCGCATCATGCTGATCTCCGACGGCGATGTCAGCGGCGTCATCGCCACGGCACGGCCGGAGAGCGGCGTCGATATCTATATGGGCTCGGGCGGCGCGCCCGAAGGCGTGCTCGCCGCCGCGGCGCTGCGCTGCATCGGCGGCTTCCTGCAAGGAAGGCTCATCTTCCGCAACGATGACGAGCGCGGCCGGGCCCAGCGCTGCGGCATCAAGGACCTCAACCGAAAGTACAATCTCCTCGAGCTGGCCAAGGGCGACGTCATGTTCGCCGCCACCGGCGTCACCGGCGGCACGATGCTGCAAGGCGTGCGGCGCTTCGCCGGCGGCGCGGTGACGCATTCCATGGTCATGCGCTCCAAAACCGGCACGGTGCGCATCATCGAGGCGCAGCACAATTTCGAACGCAAGGGCCTGCTCGACGTGCCGCGCTGACCGCGGCAGGTGAAGGATCGCGGCTCGGCGTCAACACTCGGCGGTGGTCAAGCGCTCGAGCGCTTCCGAGATCTGCGCGTGCCGCACCGGCTTGAACAGGAGATAACCGAGCTCGGTAGCTTCCGCGGCGCGCGAGTAGTAGGCGGTCATGAACATGATCTTGAGATCGGGCTGCAGGCGCTTCGCCTGCTTGGCCAAAGCGATGCCGTCAAGGTCGGGCATCACGATGTCGGTGAACAGCACATCGACATGGTTCTCCGCCAAGAGCCGAAGCGCCTGCTTGCCGTCGCAGGCGACGAGCAAGCGAAAACCCTTGGACGCCAGCAATTCCTCCGTGCTGGCGCGAACACCGGTGTCGTCTTCGACGAAGAGGATCGTGAATTGCTCTGACATTGCGTCCTTTGGCGGATGACCCGGCTGCCAAACACACCCTTTTGAGCGCAAGTTCCACGGAAGCGATGCGGCGTTTAGTCCCCCAGCCATAGCCACTATCCAGTGCTAGCATATCGCAGCTTCTGCCGCGGCGCGCAGCGGTTGCGACCCTATGGCGCGAAAGCGCCATTGACGCGACTCGGCGCGGTCGTGGATGCTGCTGCAATGCCGGACGGCATCCCTACCGCTTTTCTCGGCGTTGAACGCTCGCTGCAAGGCAAGCGCTGGCGCCAGCGCGCCGGCGACGACCGCGCCGGCCTGGCGCTGGCGCAGCGCCTCGGCCTGCCCGAGATCATCGGCCGGCTGCTCGCGGCGCGCGAGGTCGGCGTCGACGAGGCTGAGCGCTTTCTCGCGCCGACCCTGCGCGATTTCCTGCCCGACCCCGCCCATCTGCGCGACATGGAGAAGGCGGTGGCGCGCATTCTCCGCGCTGTCACGGCAGGCGAGCTGATCGCGGTGTTCGGCGATTACGACGTCGACGGCGCGACCTCGGCGGCGCTCATCCAGCGCTTTCTGGCCGCGATCGGCTGCCGGGTGAGGCTCTATATCCCGG
>Ga0335076_10001981_pt1 | contig 20156 bp, 16 predicted proteins | sample Lox_Sample_25_FD_206717 | JGI IMG/M metagenome (GOLD analysis project Ga0335076, IMG submission 206717) | Soil microbial communities from Loxahatchee National Wildlife Refuge, Florida, United States - Lox_Sample_2.5 | ecosystem: Environmental > Terrestrial > Soil > Wetlands | place: USA...
GCATACAAAACCGTGTAGAATCCTCCTCGAAGCAGAGGAGTTACCCCCATGACGCATTTGAACGACCGTACCTTCGATCCCAGCGCGATGATTGCTGCCACCCGTGAGGCGTTTGCCCCGGTGCTCAAGGCGCAGCAGGAAGGCTTCAAGACTTTCGAGCGAATCGCCCGTCTGCAGTATGCAGTGGCCGGCGACGTTCTGGAGTCCGGCCTGGCGCGCATCAATGCCACGTTCGCAGCCTCGACGGCGAGCGAGCTGATCAACAAGCAGAGCGAGCTCTACAGCCAGTTCATGGACAAGCTGCGCGCGCGTGCCGAGGAGTTCGCGACGGTTGCGTCCGAGGTCCAGGCGAAGTTCAGCCAGCTCAGCACCGAGGTCGCCGCGAAGGCAGTGCCCGCACGGAAGGCGGCCTGATATCTTGGCGGTATCCCGCACCCGGGAGCGCAGGCTCCCGGGTGTGTTTTTAGCGGAGACCGCCCATTGATTGTCCGCAAGAAGAAAAAGTCCCGCGCCCGACGCGCTCCCGTACCTCCCGTACCTCCCGTACCTCCCGCACCTCCCGCAGCCGATGCCGTTGCCCGCGGCGGCTGCCCGCGGCAGCCGGCGAAAGCGGAAGTCGAGCGGCATCTGCGCGCACAGCTCGCCGCGCTCACCGGCGGACTCGCGCCGGATGACTATCTCAATGCCTGGTGGGAGTGGTATCTGGGCGTTGCGACGCATCCGCGCCAACAGGCGCAGCTCGCGCACAGCGCCTACGAGAAGATCCTCGACAGCTGGCAGTTCTTAGCGCGCGCGGCGGGCGGCACCCCCCTGCCCCCCGGGCGCGAGGATCTGGGATTTGCAGATCCCGCCTGGAGCGTGTGGCCGTTCAACGTCTACGCACGCACGTATGGCAACTGGGTGTCGTGGTGGCAGCAGGCGCTGCCCGCTGCAAGCTCGCCCACTGCAGACGCGAAAGCGGCGCGCCTGAACTTCGCCGGACGTCTGCTGCTCGAAGCCGCCTCGCCGGCAAACTTCCTCCAGACCAACCCCGAGCTCCTCAATCGCACTGCCGCCGAGTCCGGCCAGAACCTGATCCGCGGACTCAAGAACTGGCTGGAGGATGCACGGCGCGCCGTCACCGGCAGCGGCCGTACGCCCGGCACGGATGAGTTCGAGGTCGGTAAGCAGGTCGCGGTCACGCCCGGCAAGGTGGTGTTCCGCAACCGCCTGATCGAGCTGCTGCAGTACGGCCCGCAGACCCCGAGCGTGTATGCCGAGCCGATCCTCATCACGCCCGCATGGATCATGAAGTACTACATTCTCGACCTTTCACCGCGCAACTCCCTGGTGCGCTACCTCGTCGAGAAGGGGCACACCGTATTCATGGTCTCGTGGAAGAACCCGGACGCGGCCGATCGCGAGCTCGGTATCGATGACTATGTGAAGCTCGGCTTTCTCGATGCGCTCGGCGAAGTTCGCCGCATGGTCCCGCGACGCAAGGTGCACGCGGTCGGGTACTGCATCGGCGGAACACTGCTGTCGATAGCGGCAGCCTCGCTCGCCGCCCACGGTGATCAGTCGCTCGCCTCCCTCACACTGCTCGCCGCGCAGACCGACTTCAGCGAGCCCGGCGAGCTCTCGGTGTTCATCACGCCGAGCCAGATCGCGATGCTCGAAGCCATGATGCACAAGTCGGGTGTGCTCGACAGCGAGCGCATGGGCGCGGCATTCGCGCTGCTGCGCTCGCGCGACCTCATGTGGACGCCGGCGGTCGAGCAGTACGTGCGCGGCGAGCGGCCCAAGCTGAACGATCTCATGGCCTGGAATGCGGACGGCACCCGCATGCCCTGGCGCATGCACAGCGAGTACCTCGAGCGGCTCTATCTGAGGAACGAGCTCGCCGCCGGAAGCTTCACCGTGAACGGCGAGACGGTGGACCTTGCGAGGATACGCCTGCCGATGTTCGTCGTCGGCACCGAGACCGATCACGTGGCGCCCTGGCGCTCGGTATACAAGGCCCGCGCCCTGACGCGCAGCGCCGACTACACCTTCCTGCTCACGAGCGGCGGGCACAACGCCGGCATCGTCAGTGGCCCGGTGCACCCCAAGCGCCGCCACCGCATGCTGACCTGGAAGAACACCACGAGCCGGCTGGACGCGGACGCGTGGCTGCACCGTGCGCCGGTATTCGAAGGCTCCTGGTGGCCGGCATGGGAGCGATGGCTGGCGGAGCACTCGGCCGCGCGACAGGTGCCGCCGCGTGCCCCGGGGCTCTATGTCGCCCAGGGAGCCTCCGCACCCGAGAACGCCCCGGGAAGCTACGTTCACGGCTAGTTGAGAGCGTGCGGCATGGACGCGTCGGCGAATAGGCGTTCTAATATTCCAATTCGAGAGCCTGATGAGGTGAAAGGAACAGGCCATGGCTGCCAAACGCATTGCATACGTCACCGGGGGCATGGGCGGTATCGGCACGGCGATCTGCCAGCGCCTGTGCAAGGAGGGCTATACGGTCATCGCCGGCTGCGGCCCGGGCTCGACCCGTAAGGATCGCTGGCTGGCGGAGATGCGCGCCGACGGCTGCGACATGCACGCCTCCGAGGGCAACGTCGCTGACTGGGATTCCACCAAGCGCGCCTTCGAGGTCGCACGCGCGGAGATCGGACCGATAGACATTCTGGTGAACAACGCCGGCATCACCCGCGATGGCACTTTCCAGAAGATGACCAACGAGCAATGGCACGCGGTCATCGAGACCAACCTCAATTCGCTGTTTCACGTCACCAAGCAGGTGATCGACGGCATGATCGAGCGCGGCTGGGGTCGCATCATCAACATCTCCTCGGTGAACGGCCAGAAGGGACAGTTCGGCCAGACCAACTACTCGACCGCCAAAGCCGGCATCCACGGCTTCACCATGGCGCTCGCCCAGGAAGTGGCGGCGCGCGGCATCACGGTGAACACCGTATCGCCGGGTTACATCGGCACCGACATGGTGCGGGCCGTCAAGCCCGAGCGGCTCGAGAAGATCGTGAGCGCGATTCCGGTCAAGCGGCTCGGCGAACCACACGAGATCGCCTCGATCGTCGCCTGGCTCGCGAGCGATGAGTCCGCCTTCGCCACCGGCGCGGATTTCTCCTTGAACGGCGGTCTGCACATGGGCTAGCGGCTGCGGGGCCGCGCACCGGAGTCTCGATCCGTGAGGGTCTGCGTCGTCGGCGCCGGCGCCATTGGCGGCTTCCTCGGCACACGCCTCGCGCTCGAGGGGAGCGCTCAGGTGTCGGCGCTGGCGCGTGGGGCGACGCTGCTCGCGCTGCGCACGGCGGGCTGGCGACTCGAGCAGGACGGAGTGCTCGCACGCGCTCCGATCGCGCAGGCGTCGGATGATCCGCGCGTGCTTGGTCCGCAGGACCTCGTCGTCATCGCAGTCAAGAGCCCGGCACTGCCGGCGCTCGCGCCCACCCTCGCGCCGCTCCTCGCCCCCGGCACACTGGTGCTGCCGGCGATGAACGGCGTACCGTGGTGGTTCGGTGCCGGCATTCCCGCGATCGGCGAGCGACCGCTCGAGAGCGTCGACCCCGCAGGCCGCATCGCCGCCGCGATCCCCGCGACGCAGGTGATCGGCTGCGTCGTGCACGCGAGCGCGGCCACCGCAGCACCCGGAGTCACGCGGCATCGCATGGGGCGCGGGCTGATCGTCGGCGAGCCGAGCGGCGCGGAATCCGAGCGCGTGCGCAACTTGAGCACGCTGCTGCGTCGCGCCGGCTTCGAAGTGACCACCTCGCCGCGGATCCGTTACGACATCTGGTACAAGCTCTGGGGCAACATGACCATGAATCCGGTGTCGGCACTCACCGCGGCCACCGCCGACCGGCTGCTCGACGACGAGCTGGTACGCGGCTTCTGCGCAGCCGCGATGCGCGAAGCCGCCGCGGTAGGCGCGCGCATCGGCTGTGACGTACGCGAGTCGGTGGAGGACCGCTTCGCGGTGACGCGCAGGCTCGGAGTGTTCAAGACCTCGATGCTGCAGGACGTCGAGGCACTGCGTCCCATCGAGCTCGACGCACTGGTCGGTGCGGTGCGCGAGATCGGCCAGCGCGTCGGTGTCGCGACGCCGAGCATCGATGCACTCTTCGGGCTCACGCGCCTCTTTGGGCGCGTGCATGGTCTTTATCCGCAGGCCTAGCCACCGCAGACAACAGCCTTCCCGCTCGCGCGGGCGCTGTGCCGAGAGAAGCGCACGCGATAACGGCGCGTAACGGCTGACGCGCCGCGCGCGCGCAAATGTAGCCAAATCCGCACGTCTCTCTATCGAGACATTTGCGATGCACGCAGCGCACGCGATGTACTGCGTGCCGGCTCGGCGCACTGAGCGCGGCGACGGCGGACGACGCCGCCGCCGCTTTCGTTGCAGCAAGGGCCGACCCGTCGCAGGGAGTGGACACAAAATCCACCGGTCTCGAGAAGGCGAGACAGCGCGGTTGCCGGCAAGCCTTTTTCGCTTGGGGTTTCGCCGTCATCCAGTCTCCGCGGTGCGGCCGATGGCCGCGGCGTGCAGATCAGACCGTGCCTCCCTGCGCCTACACAACTCATGGCAGGGGAAGCACAATGCATCGAGTATCCTTTTCCGCATCTGCACAGCTGCGGCGCCTCCTGATTCATACCGCGACGGTCGCCGTGCTCGCCACCACGGTGATCGCGCACGCCGCCGACGGACTCAAGATCTCTGGAACGCCGCCGACGAGCGCGCCCATCGGTAAGAGCTACTCCTTCACACCCACGGTATCCGACCCGTCGAAGCGGGCACTGACATTCAAGATCTGGAACAAGCCCTCGTGGGCGAGCTTCAGCGCCGGCAACGGTCGGCTCTCGGGTACGCCCGCCGCGGCCAACGTCGGCACGGCGACCAACGTCACGATCCTGGTCACCGACGGCGTGGTCACCGTGCAGCTGCCGTCCTTTTCGATCAAGACGAGCGCCACACTCGGAATCGCCGGCTCGCCGCCGACGGCTGCAACGGTCGGCAAGAGCTATTCCTTCACGCCCACCCTGTCCGATCCCTCCAAGGTGGCGGTGCGCTTCGTCGTCTGGAACAAGCCCGCTTGGGCATCGTTCAGCACCAGCACCGGACAGCTCACCGGCACGCCGGCCGCGGCCAATGTCGGCACCACACCCAGCATCACCATCCTCGTGACCGACGGGGTCGACACCGCTGAGCTGAAGCCCTTCTCCATCAAGGTGAGCGGCGCGGCGACGAACGCCGACGTGCCGGTGATCAGCGGTACGCCCGCCACCAGCGTGGCCGCCGGCAGCACCTACAAGTTCCAGCCCACCGCCAAGGACCCCGATGGCAAGACGCTATCGTTCTCGGTGAAGAACAAGCCCGACTGGGCCGCCTTCAGCGTCTCCAGCGGACTTCTCGACGGCACACCGACGACTTCGCAGACCGGCACCTACAGCAATATCGTCATCAGCGCGAGCAACGGGCAGAACTCGAGCAACCTGCCGGCGTTCAGCGTGGTGGTGTCGAAAGCGCCGTCGACCGCCTCGACGGGTTCGGCGACGGTCGACTGGACACCACCGAGCGCGAACACCAACGGCACCAAGCTCACCGATCTTGCGGGCTTTCGCATCTACTACGGGACATCGCAGGGAAATCTCAGCCAGATGGTGCAGGTGGCGAGCGCGACGAAGACCAGCACCACGATCAGCAATCTCGCGGCCGGCGTCTGGTACTTCAGTGGCGTCGCGTACACCACCGCCGGCACCGAGAGCGCCCGATCGAACATCGTCAGCGCAAGCGTCCCCTGAGCCGCCGAAGGCTCCGGCGAGCGCACTTCCGGGTCGCGGGCTCATCCCCCGCGACCCGGTAATGCCGCGCAGGTGTCGCCAAAGCGCGGCGTCGCCATGTCGAGACATTTGCGGCGCGCCCCGCAACGCGCTGTACTCCTCCACGGAGCACGCACATCGGCCACGGCAGCGCGCCGCGAGTGGCGCACGACGGCGGCCATGGCGAGCAAGGGCAAACCCGTCGCAAGGCGGGGACGCAAAGCCTCCGGTCTCGGCGCAAAGCGAGACAGCGGGGTTGCCGGCAAGCCTCACAGCGAAACCGAGGCTGTCGTCAGACGAGCGCCATGGCGCGGCCTTTGAAGCGCGCATGGCGTTTCGGGCTCTGCCTCCCCCGGCGACATCAGGTCGGGGAGGCATATGCAATACCTTCACTTCGGTACGCACCGGGCGCTGCGGAATCTGATCGCGCTGGTCGTGGGGATCACGTGGTGCGCGGTCAGCGTGGCGTCCGCAGGGACCGAGAGCGACTGGTGGCGCTGGCGGGATAAGGTCACGATCTCCGGTGCACCGGCGCCGAGCGTCACCGTCGGGCAGTCGTACTCCTTCACACCCTCGGCGACCGACTCGCGCAATCGCACGCTGGTGTTCGCGATCGCCAACAAGCCGGCATGGGCTTCTTTCAGCACCAGCACGGGACAACTTGCCGGCTCGCCTGCATCGAGCAACGTCGGCACCTATGCGAACATCGTGATCGCCGCGAGCGACGGCCGCCGCACGGCAACACTCCCCGCGTTCTCCATCAAGGTGCTCGCCGGCAGCGCCGCCTCACCGCCGCCGACTGCGACGCCGCCCACGATCTCGGGCACGCCGCCCACGACCGATGTCGCCGGCACGGCGTATGCGTTTCAGCCGAAGGCGAGCGGTCCGAGCGGCATGACGCTCGCCTTCTCGGTGCAGAACAAGCCCACGTGGGCGAACTTCAGCATCGCCACCGGGATGCTGTCAGGCACGCCCACGACCTCGCAGACCGGCACCTATTCCAACATCGTGCTCAGTGTCAGCGACGGTGTCGCCTCGAGCTCGCTCGCGCCCTTCACCATTACGGTGACGCCGACGAGTCCCACGACGGGCAATGCGACGGTGAACTGGGTGGCGCCCACGCAGAACACCAACGGCACCGCGCTCACGAACCTCGCGGGTCTGCGCATCTACTACGGGAACTCGCCGTCGAGCCTCAACCAGATGGTGCAGGTGGCGAGCACTTCGCAGACGAGTACCACGATCAGCAATCTCGCCTCGGGTGTCTGGTACTTCGGTGGCGTCGCCTACACGAGTGCGGGCACGCAGAGCGCCATGTCGAGCGTCGTCAGCGCGACGATTCCCTGAGTGCGCCGGCGGGGTCGTGGCGCGCACAGCCGCCACGCCCCTGCCAGGCGCTGCGCTGCCGTGCAGGCTCAGGTGGCGCGCAGCTCGTCCTCGCGGATCGTGACGCCGCTCCTCCACAGGTGCCACGCCGCCCAGAAGCCGGTAGGCGCGAGCAGCAGCAGCGCCCAACGCAGCGACTCGCGGCCGGCGCCGAGGGAGGCCGCAAACCAGTCGCTCAGCCAGCCGACGATCTGGGGTGCCAGCACCAGATTGGCGACGTTGGCGAGAAACAGCAGCACGGCGCAGGCGGTCGCCCGCATGCTCGGCGGGATCACGTTCTGCAGCAGACCGAGGATCGGCCCGATATAGAAGTAAACGGCCGGAACGAAGATCCACAGCAGCACCGAAGCGGCTCGCTCGGACAGCACCCAGTAGGCGAGGAACGAGGGGATCGTGGCGACCGCGGTGACTACGGCGAGCAGCCGCACGACGTAGCGTGGATCGGCGGCTGCGCGGCGTCCCATGAGCAGGCTCGCAAGCAGCGTGCCGGCGGTGCCCGCGACCAGGTGCATCGAGCCCAGGTGTTGGCCGGCTCCTGCGAGCGTCAGGTGGTGTGAGCGCTGCAGGAATGTCGGGGTCCACCACATCAGCCCCCAGCTCCAGAACGTCGCCAGTGAGCCGCCGATCAGCAGGTGAATCGCCGAGCGCTGCGTCGCGATGAAGCGCAGCGTCTGCTCGAGCGTGCTGCGCAGCGCCAGCGGCGGGCGCACTTGCGGCGCAGGCTCGGCGCGGGCATCGAGCTGCCCGCGGCGCGGCTCGCGCACCGTGAGCCACACGAGCAGCGCCAGCGCCACGCCGGGAATGCCGAGTACGAGGAAGGCCGCGCGCCAGCCGGCGCGCTCGGCCGCTACTGCGGCCACGGAGGAGCCGAGCCATGCGCCGAGGCAGGTGCCGAGCCCGAAGATTGCCAGCGCCATGGGACGGCGCGCCGGCGGGAATTTGTCCGCGAGGATCGAGGTAGACGGCGGCGTGCCGCCGGCCTCGCCGATCCCGACCCCGATCCGCGCCAGCAGCAACTGCAGGTAATTGTGCGCGAGGCCGCAGAGCGCGGTCATGGCGGACCAGGCCGCGAGTGCCAGCGCGAGGATATTGCGGCGGTTCGCGCTGTCAGCGAGGGCTGCGACCGGGATCCCGACCGTAACGTAGAACATGGCGAGCGGAAAGCCGCTGAGGAAGGCGATGCCGGCGTCCGAGAGCTCGAGCTCCTGCCGGATCGGCTCGATCAGCGTGGAGATCGAAAAGCGGTCGGCGATGTTGAGCGCATAAACTGCGGTGAGCACTGCGAGGACGTACCAGCGGTCACGGGGTGCTGTCACTTCGCCCAGGGCCACGCCTGCGCACTCGTGCGACAGCCGCCGCCGCCCGCTCCCGTCCAGGCGCGGCCGCGCACCGCGCGGCCGCTGGCAGCGCCGGTCGCCTCGCCGTGGCGCAGGGCGTGGATGCCGTTCACCCAGACCTCGTCGACGCCGGTCGCCAGCTGATGCGGCTTCTCGTAGGTGGCGTGATCCTGCACGGTGGCCGGATCGAACACCACGACATCGGCGAAGTTGCCGACTTTGAGGCTGCCGCGGTCGCGCAGCGCGAGCGTCGCTGCCGGAAGTGCTGCGAGCTTGTGAATCGCCTCCGCCAGGCTCAGGGCCCGTTCCTCGCGCACGTACTTCGCCAGCACGCGCGCGAAGTTGCCGTAGGCGCGAGGATGGGGGTTCGACTTGAGGAATACGCCTTCGGGTGCCGGCGCCGCCTCATCGGAGTCGAAACTGACCCACGGCAGTGGCACTTCGCGACGTACGTTGTCTTCCGCCATGAGGAAGTACGCCACCCCGACACGCGAGCCGTCCTCGATGACGAGGTCGATCGCGGCGTCCTCGGGCGAGACATGCCGCTCGCGTGCGACCTCGGCCAGTGTCTTGCCCGTCAGCGGCTTGAGCACCGGATTCTTGAAGGCGAGCAGCAGCGTGCCTGAAGCCCCCGCGGCGCCGAGGAGGTTCTCCCAGGTGGGCGCCGGATCGCGCATCTCCGCGATCACGCGCGCGCGCACCGACGGGTCCCTGAGCCGGGCGATCCAGGCTTCGAGGCCGCCGTCCTGCACCCACGGCGGCATCGCGGCGTCGAGGCCGGTAGCCCCGGCCGTATACACGTACATGTCCGCCGTGATGCGCACGCCTGAGGCGCGAGCGCGCTCGACCGCGGCGATCAGCTCATCGAGCTTGCTCCAGTTGTGTTTGCCGGCGGCCTTGAGGTGATAGATCTCTGCGGGCGCACCCGAGGCCCTGGCGATGTCGACGGTCTCCTGCAGCGCCTCGAGCAGCCGGTCGCCTTCGCTGCGCATGTGCACGCTGTAGATACCGCCGCAGCGGGCGGCCTCCGAGGCGAGCGCGATCAGCTCCGGGGTCTGCGCGTATTCATTGGGGCTGTAGATGAGCGCCGTGGTGACGCCCATGGCACCCTGCTCCATGGCCTGGCGTACCAGGGTGCGCATCTGCGTCAGTTGCTCGGGCGTCGGCTGAACATCGCGCTCGCCGAGCACATAGGTGCGCACCGTACCGGCGCCGACGAAGGAGGCGACATTCGGTGCGATGCCGCGTTGCTCGAGCTTGTGCAGATACTCCCCGAGCGTCGTCCAATCGATGTCATAGTGGATGTCCCGCTCGCGTTGCAGCGCACGCGCCTTCATCTGCGGCGTGAGCGGACCCATCGATTCTTCCCCGAGCACCTCGAGCGTTACCCCCTGGCGCAGATCGCTCAGCGCGCGGCCGTCAGCGAGCAGCGACGCTTCCGGGTGGGCCAGCATGTTGATGAATCCTGGTGCGACGGCCTTCCCGCGCGCGTCCACCCGCTCGCGCGCACCGCGCGTGGCATGCGGTCCAACGTACGCAATGCGATCGCCGCGCAGGCCCACGTCACCGATGAAGGGCGTGCCCCCGCTGCCGTCGTAAACGGTGCCGCCGCTGATCAGAACATCGTAGTCGCCCGCCGCCGCCGCCGCGACTGCGCTCGCCGACAGCACCTGACAGGCGAGACAGAAAGCCCCGGCGAGGGCACAGCGGATCGACATCGGTGGCCTCCCCCTCGCTTGTCCCGCGACCGGCCGCGTCCGCCTCATTCTGCGAAGGCCGCGGTGCGCACCCGGGGCGAGTATGCGAGATGACGTTACGGGCGCGCCACTAGAGCGACGCCCACTCAGAGCGGATTGCCGGGGGCAGGGTTAGGCAGGCCGGTCAGCCGCGGGCCTTGGAGCGGCGAGCGAGGATGCCCTGCTCGCGAAACCAGACGATCGCCTCCTCGAAGGCGGCGGTCGGTGGCCGCCAGCTGTATCCGAGCTCACGCACGGCCTTCTCGCTCGAGAAATACATGTGTTTTCGGGCCATGCGAACACTCTCGATCGTGACCCGGGCACCGCGACCGGTCGCCCGGGAGAGCGCCTCGGAGGCATAGGCGAGCGGCAGCACAGCCGCGTGCGGGAGACGGATGCGTGGCGGCTTGCGGCCGGCCATGTGGCTGATGTGCACGAGGATCTCGCGCAGCGTCATGTTCTCACCCCCCAGAATGTAGCGCTCACCGATGCGGCCGCGGTGGAAGGCATGCAGGTGGCCAGCCGCGACGTCGTCGACGTGCACCACATTGAGGCCCGTGTCGACATATGCCGGCGTGCGTCCCATTGCTGCATCCACCACGATCCGCCCGGTAGGCGTGGGTTTGACGTCCCCGGGGCCGATCGGAGTGGAGGGATTGACGGTGATCACCGGTGCGCCGCGCCGCACGAAGTCGCGCACCAGCTGCTCGGCGAGGAATTTCGAGCGCTTGTAGTGGCCGATCATGTCCGCGAGCGCGACCGGCGTGTCCTCGGTGCCGGGCGAGCCGTCCGCGGGCAGCCCGACCGTGGCGACGCTGCTCGTGTAGACGATGCGCCCCACCGCGCCCCGCTGTGCGGCACTGAGCACGTTGCGGGTTCCCTCGACGTTGGTCTGATACAGCCGCTCGGGATCTGCTGCCCCGAGACGATAGTCGGCGGCCACATGAAACAGTGCGTCGCAATCACGCAGTGCCACATCGAGCGAGGCGCTGTCGCTCAGATCGCCGACCGCGACCTCGACCGGCAGCTGCGCGAGATTGCGCCGGTCGGAATCGGCGCGCGAAAGCGCGCGAACCTGCCACCCGGCGCTGCTGAGTGCGCGCGCAACGGCGGAGCCGACGAAGCCCGTCGCTCCCGTGACCAGCGCCCTCATGGGGAGCCGTTGCCCGAAGGCACGGGGACGAGCGGCGGCGCGAGAGCTCCGCTCGCCACGGCGGCGGCGAGTGCCCGGCTTGCGGCGCGAAAGCGTCGCGCCAGGCGCAGGATCGGCAAGAGGTCTGGGGGCGTCCGTGCGAGCGCGCCGATGAGCCGCCCAAGGGACACGCCGTCGGCGCCCGTGGCAGCGGCCGCAACGAGTGCCCGCGGAACCTCATCCGCGGCCGTGTCCACGATCGCCCGCACGACGAGAAAAGGTAAGCGACGGCTTGCGGCGACCTCGGCGATGGCGAGACTCTCCATGTCCACGGCCACGGCCGCGGTCTGGCGGAAGGCGACCGCCTTGTCGGCGCTCGAGCCGATCGCCGCGCGGCATGTGAGCAGCTTGCCGCAACACACCGGCTGCGAGGCCACGAGCGCGGACCTCAGGCGCTGCCGCCAATCTCCTGCCGTCAGAAAGAGCGCGCCCTCGGGTGAGGCGACCTCGTGCGGCAGCAACAGGGTTCCGGCCGCGAGCGTCGGGTCGAGCCCTCCGGCCATGCCCCAGCTGATGAGCGCCCGAACACCTGCGTCCGCGAGCGCACGCGCGCCGCGGCCGGCGGCAGCCTGCCCCATGCCGCTGACCACGAGCAGCGTGCCGTCGGCCAGGGATGCGGGCGCCGCGCCGCTCGTGGTCGCGCGCCCGAGAGCACGGGTCTCGGCGGTGAGTGCCGCCACGATTCCGAGTCCATTCAATGGAGCGTTCCGAGCCGCGAACGGGTGCGATATGCGGCGAGTGCCCAGAGCGGAAAGTACGCGCAATAGCCGTGATAGCGCAGGTAGAAGACCCGCGGGAATCCCGGCGCCGTGAAGCTCGGGTCGTTCCAGAGTCCGCCCGGCTGCTGCGTGTCGAGGAGATACTGGATACCGCGCTGCACGGTCTGCGCAGCGGACAGGCCCGCTGCCAGCAGACCCAGCACTGCCCAGGCGGTTTGGTGAGGCGTGCTCGCACAGCGGCTGTCGACCCGCTGGCGCAGGTAGCTGTCGTTGCTCTCGCCCCAGCCGCCGTCGGGGTTCTGCCGTGACTCGAGCCAGCTCACGGCGCGACGCACCGCGGCGTCCTGCGGGCCGACACCCGCCTCGGCGAGGGCGGTCAATACCGACCAGGTACCGTAGATGTAGTTGGTACCCCAGCGACCGAACCACGAGCCGTCGGGCTCCTGCTCGGCACGCAGGAAGGCGATGGCGCGCTCGAGCACCGCGGCGTCGCGGGGACGGCCCACCGCCGTCAGCGCCGTGACGACGCGCGCCGTCACATCGCTCGTCGGCGGATCGAGCAGCGCGCCGTGATCGGCGAACGGAATCTCGTTGAGGTAGGAGCTGGTGTTGTCGACATCGAAGGCGGCGAAGCCGCCATTGCGGCTCTGCATTCCAGCCAACCAGTCGAGGGCGCGCTCCAGTGCGTGCGCGTAGCGCTCGTGATCGCCCGAGCGATGCATGGCCCAGGCGACGGCGGCCGTGTCGTCGAGGTCGGGGTAGTGGCTGTTGGCGCGCTGAAACGCCCAGCCCCCGCCGGCGAGCGCGGGACGGCGTACCTGCCAGTCTCCCGGGGCATCGAGCAGTTGCCGCGGCTCGAGCCATTTCAGTCCGCGCGACGCCGCGGCGAGCGCGATCGGGCAGCCCACCTCCTGCATCGCGAGAGCGGCCAGTGCCGTGTCCCACACGGGTGAGATACACGGCTGGCAGTAGGCACTCGCGCCGTCGACGACCAGCAATTGCTGCAACGCCCGCTTGGCGGCGCGCCGTGGCGGGGCGTCGCGCGGATATCCGCGCAGCGTGAGGACCTCGAGCGCATTCACCATCGCCGGGAATATCGCCCCCAGTCCATCCTCACCGTTCAAGCGCTCGAGGATCCACGCCTCGGCGCGCAGCATGGCGCGCGCGCGCAGTGCCGCGGGAATGAATCCGTCGAGGCGGCGGGCCAGCCGATCGATCGCCCGGAACACGACGGCGAGCAAACTGGCGCGACCGCCGGGACGGCGAAAGTAATGTCGCTCCTTCTCCGGCGGTGTCGTGAACAATTCGTCGATGCGCACCCCGCGCGGGTTGCTGGCGCGGGCCTTGAGCGTGCACAGGATCAGCAGTGGCACCATCACCGTGCGCGACCAGTACGAGACCTTGTGCAGATTGAAGGGAAACCAGCGCGGCAGCAGCACGATCTCGACCGGGATATAGGGCACAGCCCGCCACGGGAGCTGCCCGAAGAGCGCGAGCGCGATGCGCGTGAAGACGTTGCTTGCCGCGGCACCGCCCGCTCGCAGGATGGCCGCCCGCGCCCGCACCAGGTGCGGCGATTCGGGGCTGTCACCCGCCAGCTTCAGGGCGAAGTAGGCCTTGACGCTGCAACTGATGTCGAACGAGCCGTTGTGGTAGAGCGCCCAGCCGCCGTGCTCGCCCTGGCGCGAGCGCAGATGCACGGCGAGCTTCGCCTGAAGCGGCTCCTCGATCTCGTCGAGGAAGTGCATCATCATGATGTACTCCGCCGGAATCGTGCAGTCGGCCTCGAGCTGAAACTGCCAGCAGCCATCGAGGTTCTGCAGTCGTGTGAGCTCGTCGCGCGCGGCGGTGATGGCACGGTCGAGCGGCGGGTTTTGCGCCCCGTCCCAGAATGCCGGAGCGCGTGAGGCGGCGGCGACGCCCGTGGCAGTCCCGAGCGAAGGCGGCGGTGCCGATGCGTGACGCGTCACGGGGGCAAGCCTCTGTCAGATCGGCGCAGCACGCTCATGCCGCGCGCGCAGTGGTTCGGCCAGGTCCCGCTCCGCCGCGGCGAGCGCCGCGGCCCGGCTCGCCGCCCGGCGCGCCGCCAGGGGGGCGGCCAGCGGCAGCCCGTGGGCGGCACGCTCGAAGAGGAACCGGAGCATGCGGTCGCTGCGCACCGCGGCGCCGGTGCACAGTTGCGTCATGAAGACAGCCGAGTGTGACACCTTGACCTGCGCACCGCGGGTGTATTGCGGGTTGGCGGCGATCTTGCGCAGCGTGAGCACGGCCAGGCCAATGGCCCAGAGGCAAAAGCGGCGGATGCCGGTCTCGCCGGCGGGAATCAACAGCGAGTAGGAGAGCGCGTTGCGCAGGTGCGCGTGCGCCACAGCTACCAACTCGCGCACCCCGGCGTGGAAGCGCTCATCCGTGCCCTGCGCCGACAGCCGTGCGAGCTCGACACCCTCGCGGGCAAAGACGTCGCGCGGGAACCAACAGGCGCCCCGGCTGCGATCCTCCCAGAAGTCCTTGATGATGTTGGTCAGCTGCAGTCCCTGGGCGAAGGACACCGAGAGCTCGCTCAGCGCGGCACGGCGGGCGGCGACCCCTGGCGAGTAGGCGCAGAACAGCTCCGTCAGCATCTCGCCGACGACCCCGGCGACGTAGTAGCAATAGCTGTCGAGATCGCTCGTGCGCGCGAGGCCGTGCAGGCTGGCGGTCTGCTGAAAATGATGCATGCCACGGCACATCAGTGCGATGCAGCGCTCGATCGCGACGCGTTGCTCGCCGAGCGCCGCGGTCACCCGGGTGACCCGGTCCATGTTGCACACCAGCTCGCGCTCCGCGGGCAGCGTGCGATCCGAGAGCAGCCGCGCCAGCTCGCGGGCCAGCGGCGCCGCCGGCTCGCTGCCCGAGACGACGGCCGTAAAGCGCTCGAGGTACACGCGCGTCTCGGCCGCCGACAATGCCGGCTCGTCCTCGATGGTGTCGGCTATGCGGCACACCAGGTAGGCATTGCACACCGCGATGCGCAGCGGCTGCGGCAGTTGCGGGATGGTCAGCGCGAAGGTTCTCGAGACATGCGGGAGGATCTGCTCCTGATAGCTGACGTCGAGATTTCCAGGGTCCATGCGAACGTTCACGCGCCTAAGGAATAACGCCCTGCGCCGGGGCGCAGCTCACGCGCCATGCGCGCCGGGCACAATCTTGCGCAACGATATAGTTCAAGGCAAGCGTTGCGGCGCAGCCACGCCGGCCGGCTGTGCGGCCATCAGTAACTGCGCACCAGCAGCCAGTCGGCGAGCTGACGCAGTCGCTCGGCAGACGCGGCGAACGGGGCCAACGCCGCAAGCGCCTCGGCGTGCAGCCCGCGTACACGCTCCTGCGATGCCGCCACGCCGACGACTGCCGGATGGGTGGGCTGGGCGCGCGCGTGGTCGGCACGGGTTGCCTTGCCGATTGTTGCCGTATCTGCCAACACGTCCAACAGATCGTCCTGGATCTGAAAGGCAAGGCCAACCGGTGCGGCGAAAGCCGCAAGTGCCGCCTGCAGCCGTACGGCAAGCGCGGGAGCACATGCCGCCGCCATCAGCACGCTGGCGCGGATCAGCGCCCCGGTCTTGCGGGCATACATGCTCTCGATCTCGCCCACCGTGAGCTGCTGCCCCGGCGCCGCGATATCGATCGCCTGCCCTCCCGTCATGCCGCTGACGCCACTCGCTTCGGCTAACAGCGCGGTCAGCCGCAGGCGCACCGCCGGATCGGCGGGCAGCGCGGGGTCGCTCGCCAGAAGTTGAAATGCGAGCGACTGCAGGGCATCCCCCACGAGTATCGCGGTGCCCTCGTCAAAAGCCTTGTGGCAGGTCGGTCGGCCGCGGCGCAGATCATCGTCATCCATTGCCGGCAGATCGTCGTGCACCAGTGAGTAGGCGTGCACGAGCTCGATCGCACAGGCGGCCGCCTCGACCTGCGCTTCACTGATGCCGATCGCGCCTGCCGTGGCGAAGACCAGCATCGGTCGCACGCGCTTGCCGCCTCCGAGCACGCTGTAGCGCATCGCCGCGTGCAGCCGTGTCGGTTCGACGTCGGGCGGGGGAAGCCGCGCAGCGAGGGCCAATTCCATGCGCGCCTGCCAGGACTTGAGCTGGACGGCAAACGCTGCCCGCTCCGCCGCTTCCGCCTCGCGGCCATCCGCGATATCGGTTGCAGTGCCGACGACGGCTGCGGGCGCGTCCGCCGCAGACCTACCGGCAAGATCCGCGCCCTCGATCACTGCAGTCCTGCGGCAGTGTCTGCCTTGGCGCGGGGGCCGTTGAGCGCACTCAGCGGCACCGAAATGACACGAGCGCGGTCGCGCTCCGAATAAAGCACCGGCGGATCGGGTGCCATCGGACCGCTCACGCGCGGACCTCGCAGCGCCGTCTTTAGCGCCTTGAGCGGACGGGCAAAGGCTTCATCGACGGCGGTGCCTTCGAAGCCGCAATGGGCCATGCAGTTGTCACAGCGCGGGTTGCGTCCGACGCCGTAGCGCTCCCACTCGGTCTCCTCCATCAAGGCGCGATAGCTCGCGGCACTGCCTTCGTCGGTCAGCAGATAGCAGGGGCGTTGCCAGCCGAAGATGTTGTATGTTGGGTTGCTCCAGGGTGTGCACTGATAGGTCTGGTTACCGGCCAGAAAATCGAGGAACAGGGCGGAGTGATTGAATGACCAGCGCCGGCCGCGGGCGCGACGGCGTTTGAAGATTTCGCGGAACAGCTGCTTGCTGGCGTTGCGGGCCAGGAAAACATCCTGGCGCGGCGCGTGCTGATAGCTGTAGCCCGGCGAAACCGTGATGCCTTCGATCCCGAGGTGCATCGCCGCGTCGAAGAAATGGGCCACCTCGTCGGGATCGCTGCCGCCGAACAGCGTGCAATTGATCGTGACGCGAAATCCCCTGCCACGTGCCAGGCGGATGGCATCGACTGCCTTGTCGAAGACTCCCTCCTGGCACACCGACTCGTCGTGACGGTGACGATCGCCGTCGAGGTGGATGGAGAACGTCAGGTAAGGTGAGGGTTGGTACTCGTCGATGTGCCGGGACAGCAGAATGGCGTTGGTGCACAGGTAGACGAATTTCCGGCGCGCGGTAATCCCGGCGACGATGTGCGGCATCTCCTTGTGAATGAGGGGCTCACCGCCCGCAATGGACACGACGGGCGCACCACATTCGTCCACGGCCTTGAGCGCATCGGCCACACTCATGCGCCGCTGCAGGATTTCCTTCGGGTAATCGATCTTGCCGCAGCCGCTACAGGCAAGATTGCACTGCAACAGAGGCTCGAGCATGAGTACGAGCGGATAGCGCTTGTCTCCCCGGAGTCTGCGGGTGGCGACATAGCGCCCAACGCGATACATCTGCAGTAATGGAATCGCCAAGCGCGTCTCCTTAATGTGCGAACCGGGCGACTGCTAAAGCGCCACCAGGGCAGCCCGGTGCTCACCCCAGATACGCTCCCACTCGAGCCGGAACCACGGGGTGAATTTCCCGCCGTCCGGACCGCCCAGCTCCTCTTCGAGTGTCTGCGGACCTACCCAGCGCCAGGCGCAGATCTCGCTCCGATTGATCCGCGGTTGCCCGTTCAGGCGCCCGATGAACACCGAGCACAGCTCGTGCTCGGCGCCGGTCGCGTCAAATTGTGCCTGGTAGCGGAACTTGAACAGGAAGTGTAACGGGCAACTGCAGCCGAGCTCCTCCCTAAGCCGGCGGTGGATTGCTGCCTCCATGCTCTCGGCGTGCCGGGGATGGCTGCAGCAACTGTTGGACCAGTACAATGGCCATAACCGTTTTGACGGGGCACGCTGCTGCACCAGCGTCTGCCCGTTCCCGTTGAAAATCAGCAGCGAGAACGCTCGATGCAAGACGCCGGCGCCTGCGTGGCATTGGGCCTTGCCCAGATGACCGACCTCGCGGTCCGCGTCGTCCACGAGAATCAGCGGCTCCGAATCGACTGTAACCTCGCCCAGGTGGCTGCATACGGGCTGAGACTGGTCCGTGTGGTCCGTCAAAGAACTCCTCTCCATGGCGACGGCTGCTCGCGATCCCTACCTCTAAGGGATTCTTGCGCCAACCGTGTCACGAGTTATCCTCCGCGGATGATACCTCGGTCGGCTAACTTGGCGACAGGGATCTCGCCTCCCCGCGGGGGGGTTGCCGGGCATATTCCGAGCGCCGCGGCGTGTTGCCGCCGGAGCTGCCAGTGATGGCGCTGGCACACCTTTGGCTCACGACATGTGGCACGGCGCTCGCGGCCGTGGTCATGGGCTACATGATCGCCGCCGCAACCGCGTTGCGGGTGCGGCGTGCGCCGCACCCCCCGGGACTGGTGAGCGCGCCGCCGACGACGATTCTCAAGCCCCTCTGCGGGGCAGAGCCTGGGCTGTACGAGCATCTGCGCTCCTTCTGCGAGCAACACTGCGACGATCTGCAGATCATCTTCGGCGTGCGCGACCGCGACGACCCGGCCCTCGGTGCCGTACGCAGACTGCAGCACGAGTTTCCGCACCTCGATCTGCAGATTGCCGCCAACCCCGCCCAACACGGCAGCAGCCGCAAGGTCAGCAACCTGGTCAACATGATGCCGCTCGTGCGGCACGACTATCTCGTCATCGCCGACGGCGACGTGCGCGTCGGGCCGGGTTACCTCGCAAGAGTGATCGCGCCGCTGCTCGATCCGCGAGTCGGAATCGTTACCTGCCTGTATCGCGGCTCGCCGCGGCCGGGCCTGTGGTCGCTGCTGGGCTCGATGTTCATCAACGAGTGGTTCATGCCGGCGGTGCGCGTCGCGGCGCTGTTCGGTTCGCGCTCGTTCGCCTTCGGCGCAACCATCGCGGTACGTGGCGAGACCCTGTCCCGGATCGGCGGATTCACCTCCATTGCCGATCAGTTACCGGACGACTACCGGCTGGGCGAGCTGACCCGGCGCATGGGCCTGCGCACGGTGTTGTCCGAGATCGAGGTCGAAACCTGTGTGGAGGAAACCGGCCCCGGCGAGCTGCTGCGACACGAGCTTCGATGGCTGCGCACGATTCGCACGGTGCAGCCGCTCGGCTATGCCCTTGCGTGTGCCACGATCGGGCTGCCGGCGGTGGTGCTCGGGTGTCTCCTGGCAGGGGGGAGCAGCATGACCCTGGCGATGGTGGCGATCACGGCGCTGGCGCGCCTCATGATAAATTCCGCGCCGCGCAAGCCGCTCAATCCCGTGGCGAAGCTGGGGCTGGTAGCCCTCAACGACCTGCTGGTGTTCGCACTCTGGTGCTGGAGCTTCACGACGCGCCACGTGCACTGGCGGCAGGCGCGCTACCGGGTGGCACGCGATGGAACCGCTCAGGAGATCCCGTGAGGAACAGCCGGCCATGAGAACCCTCTTCTTGCACCCGCCCTCTTTCGATGGCTACGACGGTGGTGCCGGCGCGCGCTACCAGATGACGCGCGAGGTGCGCTCGTTCTGGTACCCGACCTGGCTCGCGCAACCAGCGGCCCTGGTGGCGGGCTCGAAGCTGATCGACGCGCCACCGCACGGGCTCAAGTTCGCGGACCTCATTCCCGAGCTCAGGAACCGCGACCTGGTCGTGATGCACACCTCTACTCCGTCCTTCAAGGCGGACGTAACAACCGCGCAGATGATCAAGGAGGTCAATCCCGACATCCAGATCGGCCTCATCGGCGCCCACGTCGCCGTCGAGCCCGAGAAGAGCCTGATGGCGGCGCCGGCGGTGGACTTCGTTACCCGCAATGAGTTCGATTTCACCATCAAGGAGGTGGCCGAGGGACGGCCGCTCAGCGAGATCAAAGGACTCTCCTGGCGCAACGGCAACGGCGTCATCGTTCACAATGAGAATCGCGATGTGCTGCAGAACATGGATGAGTTGCCGTGGGTGACGCCGGTCTACAAGCGCGATCTCAAGGTCGAGAAATACTTCAGCGGCTATCTGCGGCATCCGTACGTTTCGTTCTACACGG
>Ga0335076_10001982_pt1 | contig 20155 bp, 18 predicted proteins | sample Lox_Sample_25_FD_206717 | JGI IMG/M metagenome (GOLD analysis project Ga0335076, IMG submission 206717) | Soil microbial communities from Loxahatchee National Wildlife Refuge, Florida, United States - Lox_Sample_2.5 | ecosystem: Environmental > Terrestrial > Soil > Wetlands | place: USA...
AGTGACGGGCAAGACGGTGCTGTTCGTGACTCATTCGATTCCGGAGGCGGTGTTCCTGTCGACCCACATTGTCGTCATGTCGCCCCGCCCGGGGCGAATCATCGACGTCATCGCCTGCGACTTTCCCCGCGACCGGGCGCTCGACATCCGCGAAACGCCGGAGTTCATGGCTCTCGCCAACCGAGTCAGGCATGGCCTGCGCGAAGGGCATTCCTATGACGGGTAGAGGGGGCGGCGTCGTTTCCCCCCTCTCCCCTTGTGGGAGAGGGGTCGGGGGTGAGGGGTCCGCTCCTCGATCGCTCTTCACCGCCGACCAGGCGTCGGCCCCCGCACCAACCCCTCATCCGGCCCTCCGGGCCACCTTCTCCCGCAAGGGGAGAAGGGAATGAGATCGCAGCGATGAAGTCCGCACTTCCCATCGCGACGGTCGTTCTCGGACTTATCGCGGTCTGGTATCTCGCGGCCGCGCTCATGAACGCGCCGCTGCAGCGCGACCAGTTCGCCAACGCCGGCCGATCGGATTATTCGACGCAGGACCTCCTCGGCGCCTCGCTCAACATGGAGCGGCCGAAACTGCCCGCGCCGCATCAGGTGGCCGCCGAGCTCAATAAGCTGGTCCTCGACACTGCGCCGACCTCGAAGCGCAGCCTCGTCTATCACGGATGGATCACGCTCGAAGAAACGCTGATCGGTTTCGCGATCGGCTCGGCGCTGGGCATCGGGCTTGCCGTCCTTATCGTCTCGATGCGCTGGCTCGAGCGCTCGATGATGCCGTGGATCGTGGCTTCGCAAACCATTCCGATCATCGCGCTCGCGCCGATGATCGTTGTCATCCTCAACCAGTTCGACGTGACCGGGATCGCGTCCAAGGCGGTGATTGCGGCGTATTTATCGTTCTTTCCGGTGACCGTCGGCATGGTCAAGGGATTCCGCTCGCCAGATCCCCTCCAGCTCGACCTCATGCGCACCTATTCGGCGACCCGCGCGCAGACGTTCGTGAAGCTGAGAGCGCCCGCTTCCACGCCGTTCTTTTTCGCCAGCATGAAGATCGGCGCCGCCGCGGCGCTTGTCGGCGCGGTGGTCGCCGAAGTGACGAAGAGCGAGGACGGGGGCTTGGGCGCGCGGCTGCTCGCGGGCTCTTACTATGGACAGACGGTGCAGATCTGGGCGGCGCTGTTCGCGGCCGCAGCTCTGTCGGCTGCGCTCGTCGGCTTGATCGGCGCCGTTGGACGCATCGCCGAGCGGCGCATGGCGTTCAACCCATGACCTCCCGGCGCCTCGCCGATCTTCTGCCTCCGCTCGCCTTCGGACTCGCGGTGCTGGCGATCTGGGAGGCAGGCGTAAGGTTGCTTGGCGTGCCTGCGATCATCCTTCCGCCACCGTCGGCGATCGCGACCAGGCTCGTCACATCCGTCCCGACGCTCGCCGCCGATTTCCGTCAGACCATTCAGGGCGTGCTCGTGGGGTACGCGATCGGCTCGCTTTCTGGATTTGCGGTGGCGATCCTGATCGACCGGTCGCAATTCCTGCAACGCGGCCTAATGCCGATCGGCAACCTGGTTTCGGCGCTCCCGATCGTCGGCATTGCGCCGATCATGGTGATGTGGTTCGGATTCGACTGGCAATCGAAGGCGGCGGTGGTGGTCGTGATGACCTTCTTTCCGATGCTGGTGAACACGATCGCCGGTCTCGCAAGCGCCGGAACGACCGAGCGCGACCTCATGAAGACCTACGGGGCCGACTATTGGCAGACCCTGCTTGCGCTGCGTCTGCCAGCGGCAATGCCGTTCATTTTCAATGCGCTCAAGATCAATACGACGCTGGCGATGATCGGCGCCATCGTCGCGGAATATTTCGGAACCCCGATCGTCGGATTGGGCTTCCGCATCTCGACCGAGGTGGGCCGTCTCCGGATTGATATGGTATGGGCCGCCATCGTCGTCGCGGCGCTGGCCGGTTCGGTGTTCTATGCGCTGGTCGCCGGCGTCGAACGCCGGGTGACGTTCTGGCATGCTTCTTACCGCATCAAGGAGGCTTGAGTTCGCCGAGGTCCTGTCATACTAGCGCCGACAGGGAAATGTGGTTCAACCGGAGGGAGAAAATGAAACCGATCATGTTTGCATTGGCTGGCGTCGCGGCGGTCGCGGCGGTGGCGACCGCACAGGCGGCCGACAAGGTCACTCTGCAGCTGAAATGGGTCACCCAGGCGCAGTTCGCTGGATATTACGTCGCCAAGGATAAGGGCTTCTACAAGCAAGAAGGGCTCGACGTGACGATCAAGCCGGGCGGACCGGATGTCGCGCCTGAGCAGGTTTTGGCGGGTGGCGGCGCCGACGTCGTCGTCGACTGGATGCCTGCGGCGCTTGCGGCGCGCGAGAAGGGCGCGCCCATGGTCAACATCGCCCAACCCTTCAAGCGCTCGGGCCTGGAGCTCACCTGCCGCGCCGACACGGGCATCAAGACCCCGGCCGACCTCAAGGGCCGCACGCTCGGAGTGTGGTTCTCCGGCAACGAATATCCGTTCCTCAACTGGATGAACAAGCTCGGGTACAAGACCGATGGCTCGCCGGGCGGGGTCAAGGTGCTCAAGCAGGGCTACAACGTCGACCCGCTCATCCAGAAGCAGGCCGATTGCATCTCGACCATGACCTACAACGAATATTGGCAGGTCATCGACGCCGGTTACAAACCGGAGCAGCTGGTCGTGTTCAACTATACGGACGAAGGCGCCGCGACGCTCGAGGACGGCCTCTACGTGATGGAGGACAAACTCAAGGACCCCGCGTTCGTCGACAAGATGGCCCGCTTCGTCAAGGCGTCGATGGAGGGCTGGGCTTACGCCCGCGCGCATCCTGAAGAAGCAGTGAAGATCGTGCTCGACAACGACACGACCGGCGCACAGACGGAGCACCACCAGACGCAGATGCTGAGCGAGATCAACAAGCTGACTGCAGGGTCCGACGGCAGGCTGGATAAGGCCGACTACGACCGGACGGTGAAGGCGCTGCTGTCCGGGGGCTCCGATCCGGTCATAACCAAGGAGCCGACCGGCGCCTACACGACCGTGATCACCGACAAGGCGCTCGGCAAGTAAAGCGCCAACGCTTCCCCTTCTCCCGTTTTGCGGGAGAAGGGGGGCGGGGTCAGATCTCGACCGCCTCGCCGAGCGCCGGGGCCGTCAGGCGCTCGGCCCGCGTGTCCGCGGCGCTTTCAGCCAAAGGGCTGCGCACGAGGCCATGAATGAAGCGCAGCTTCTCGACCACCGCGGGCGCTAGCACAAACGGGTAGAGGTCGGGCCTGCCCATCGCCCGATTGACGCTGTTCATTGCGACGACAAAGGGCGCCCAGGCCTCCATGATCTCATCGATCGAGCCTATAACATAGGGATCGAAGTCGAGCCTCGCCGTATGCGCGCCCTCCCTGTCGATCGCCGGCTTGATCCTCACGCCGAACGCGCTCGCGGTCTCGAGCGTGTCGACGATGTGCAGATAGTGGGCCCAGGTTTCGGCGAAATCCTCCCACGAATGGCTGGTCGCGTAAGCCGAAACGAAGCGCTCGGGCCAATCGGCGGGAGCGCCCTGCTCGTAGTGGCGCTTGAGCGCCGCCTCGTAGTCCTGGGTATCGTCTCCGAACACGGCGCGGCATTGCTCGAGCTTGCCGCCGTCGCGAACCAGGATATCCCAATAGTGATGACCAACCTCGTGGCGAAAATGTCCGAGCAGGCTACGGTAGGGCTCGGCCAGTTCCGCCCTGCGCTTCTCCATCTCTGCGCTGTCGGCTTCTGCGAGCGCGATCGTCACCACGCCGTCGTCGTGTCCGGTCATCACCCTCGGGCCGGAAGGCTGCGGCGGGTCGGCGAGGAACTCGAACGCGAGGCCATGGCGCGGGTCCTCGGCGCGGGTCTTCAGCGGCAGCTTCCAGCGAAGCAGGCTGTAGAACAGCCGGTGCTTGGCGAGTTCGATGTCTCGCCATGCGGTAAGATGGGCGGGCTGGGAGATATCGGGAATCGTATCATTGTGCCGGCAGGCGACGCAGAGCCGATCCTGCCGCTCGACGGGCGTCAGCCAGTTGCAGACGTCATAGTCGGCATTGGCGCAGAACCGCCTCGGCGCGCGGTCGCCCGCCAGGGGCGTCCACGCATCGCGGCCCGCCGGATCGAGCGCGGCCATGATTTCGAGCTCCGGGACATAGCCGAGCCGGTGGCCGCAACGGCCGCAGGTCCGATTCTCGAAATAGACGATGTTGTCGCAGACCTGGCAGCGGAACAATTTCAACAGGCGACCCGGAGTTATGAGCGCCCGAAACGCGGAAGGGCGCGAATTGTTCCGATAAATCTGAGGGCGCTGGTCGAGATTAAGGCTTGGAGCGTGCGCCTGCACCTGCGAAAAGGAGAGCTCTCATCGAGACGCAGGCTTTATCGGAGTTGAGCAATGCGGGTGAAGCTTTTTTCCCAAGGCGTGACCACGCCGATACAGTCTCTCGAGAACGACATCAATGAGTTCCTGGAATCGCAGCGGCCGCATGTCACCTATGTCAGCGTCGCATCGAGCGACGTCGAGAGGGTCGCGTCCGTCTGGTACGAAGAGCCGCATCATCGGACCGTGGAACAGACCATGACGGAACTGGAAGAACTGGTCGAAGAGCCCGGAGCCGAGGGCAATCTGGCCTGAGGCGCGGACGGGTTCACCGCACCGCCGCTCGCTTCACGATCGCCTTGGTGTCGACCCCGGTCAGCGCGCCATAATTATGCGCTCCCCGCGTCTCGAGGCGCGAGCGGCAGAAGGCTCCGGCGACCGGAGAACCGGCGCGGACGAGCGCCGCCCCCTCAAAACATAGCGCGAGCCGGTCGCAGAGATCGCGGGCGCGGCTCTCGAAGCCGGCGAGGTCGCGCATGTCGTCCTTGAGCGCCGCCGCCTCGCGGTCGAGCGCCGCGCTTTCGCCCTTCACCGCCGCAAGCTCGGCGAAATAGGCTTCGAGCGTCTGCGGCGAACGCTGTATCGCGCGGGCGATGTCGAGACACTGCACGTTGCCGCTCCCCTCCCAGATCGCGTTAACCGGCGCCTCGCGGTAAAGACGCGGCATCGGGCTGTCCTCCATCACGCCCGAGCCGCCAAGACATTCGAGCGCCTCATAGGCGTGACCCGGCGTGCGCTTGCAGATCCAGTATTTGCCGATCGCCGCGCCGATCCTGACCAGCGCGTCTTCATGGCCATCGTCGCGATGGTCGAGCGCGCGGGCGATGCGCATGGTCAACGTCAGCGCCGCCTCGGCCTCGATCGCAAGGTCCGCCAGCACCGCGGTCATGATCGGCTGCTCGCTCAGCAACGCGCCAAAGGCCTTGCGTTGGCGGCAATGGTCGATCGCCTGCGAGACCGCCATCCGCATGCCCGCCGACGAACCGATCATGCAGTCGAACCGGGTCATGGCGACCATCTCGATGATCGTCGGCACCCCCCTGCCCTCCGGCCCAACCATCCAGCCGAGCGCGCCGCGCAGCTCCGTCTCGCTGGACGCATTGGAGACGTTGCCCATCTTGCGCTTGAGGCGGATGATCTGGAGCGGATTCTTGGTTCCGTCGGGGCGCCAGCGCGGCACGAGGAAGCACGAGAGGCCGCCCGGGGCCTGCGCCAGCACGAGGAAGGCGTCGCACATCGGCGCCGAGACGAAGAACTTGTGGCCGACGAGCTCGTAGGCGTGGCCGGCTCCCTCGGCGCCGACTGGTATGGCGCGCGTCGTATTGGCGCGAACGTCCGAGCCGCCCTGCTTCTCGGTCATCGCCATGCCGATCGTCACGCCCTGCTTCTGGTCCGCCGGCACATTGCGCGGGTCATAGACGCGGGAGAGGATCTTCGGCAGCCATTCAGCGGCGAGGTCGGGCTGAAGCTTGAGGCAGGGCGTCGCGGCGAAGGTCATGGTGATCGGGCAGCCGTGGCCAGCCTCGACCTCGGTTTGCATATAGGAGCGCGCGGCGCGCGCCACATGCGCGCCCTCGCGCGGATCGGTCCACGGCGACGAGTGAAGGCCATCCTCGATCGAGGCCTTCATCAGCGCATGATAGGAAGGATGGTAGCGGATGAGATCGACGCGGCGGCCGTAGCGGTCATGCGTATCGAGCTCGGGCGGGTTCTTGTTCGCGAGCGCCCCGAGTTCCAGGAATTCAGCCGATCCGGCGCGAGCCCCGAAGGCTCCGAGCGCATTGCTGGCCCAGCCCGCGCCTTCGCGGTGCACCGCCTCCTTCAGCGCCGCGTCGGAATCATAGAGGCTATAGTCCGCGAGTTCGACCGGCTGATTGATCACCTCGTGCGTGACGGCGCCATAGGGATCGAGTCCGGCAGAGTTTCGGCTCACGGTTTCACCGGCGAGGGGCGCCATGACGCTTCTCCTGACGCGCTCACGGGCGCGTCCGCCTATCTAAGCCCGACAGGTTTAACGCTCAACACCGGCGCCGAAGCGCGCGCCAGGTCATCGACCTGTCATTTCGCGCCGCTATCCCAAGGCCGGTCAATGCTTTGCCTGGCCGAGCCGCACTCGAAGGACGCTGGAATGACCCTACGCTCCCCCTTGCTTGCGATTGCCGCAGCCGCGGGTTTTCTCCTTGGTCATGGCCCCGCCTCCGCCGCCGCGCCAAAGCACGTGATCCTCATTATGATGGAGAATCACGGGACGGACACGCTCCTCGGCAACAAGGAGGACGCGCCGTTCCTTAACGAGCTGATCGCCGAGCCGGGCGTGCGCTACGCGACCCAATATTACGGCGTCACCCATCCGAGCCTTCCCAATTACCTCGCGCTGATCGCAGGCGACACCATGGGGATTCATGACGACTGCAAGGCCGGCGCCGACGTCAAATGCAAACCCGAGGAGTTCGTCCCCGACGCCGACGAGCCCGCGACGGCGGGCCGGCTGCTCACCGACGAACAGCAAAAGCAGGCGGCCGAAACCGCCCACCTCTTTTCCGGCAAGACCCTAATCGACCAGCTCGACGAGGCCAAAGTCTCGTGGAAGGTCTACATGCAGGCTCTGCCGGCGGATGAGAAGAGCGTCGAATTCGCGCCGCTTGACGCGAACGGGAAGGTCGTCGCCAAGCTTTATGCGCAGAAGCACAATCCGTTCGTCTATTTCTCGAGCTTCACGAGCGACCCCACGCGCATGGCCAAGCTCATGCCCGACGACGGGCTGGCCGCGGACCTCAAGGGCGGTCTCGCCGGCTTCACCTGGATTTCGCCCGACCAGTGCCACGACATGCATGGCATTTCAGCCACTTCGGCCGCCGCGATCGGCAAGCCGGACTGCGGTTATCCGAGCTCCGGCCTCGACCATTCGGTGATCCGCCTCGGCGATCAATATTTGCGAGAGACGGTCGCGGCGATCCGCGCCGCTCCGGTCTGGAAGGACGACACGGCGATCGTCATCGTCTGGGACGAGGACGACTACGCCGGCACATCCGGGATCAAGGGCAGCCCGATCGGACGCAATGGCACCGTGCTCGGAGGGGCGCGCGCGCCTCTCATCGTCGTGACCAGCACGGCTGCGCCAGCCCGCAAGATCGACGCGCCCTTCAATCACTATAACCTGCTCGCGACGCTTGAGACGGCTTACGGAGTGGACTGCCTGGGTCACGCCTGCGAAGCGAGGGACGCCCTCATCGAGGGCCTGTTCGACTAGGCCCGTTTGCGGCCGCGTCGGGGCGACGGAGGTTTCCCCAGCCTTCGTCGCGGTGATAAGGGTGAGCCTCGGCCCGCCTGATGATTCTCGCCCTCGATCCCCGCATCACGCCTGCTCGGCCCGACCTTGCCGCAGCCCATCTGCGCGGTGAGGTCGACGCGCCCCGCTATGTCGAGGGACGCGCCGCACGGATCGTCGCCGCGAGCGCGCCGCTCCGGCGCTCGCCGCAAACTGACGCGCCGCTCGAGACCGAGGCGCTCCACGGCGAAACCGCGTCGGTCTACGACGAAAACGGCGGCTGGGCCTGGGTTCAGCTCGATCGCGACAAGTATGTGGGTTATGTGCCGGCTGCGGCGCTCGGAGCGTCGGCCGAGCCGACGCACCGGGTCAGAGCGCTGCGCACCCACGCCTACCCGGGGCCAAGCATCAAGCTCCCGCCGCTCATGGCGCTCTCACTCGGGGCGCGGCTCAGGATTGTCGCGCAAGAGGGCGATTTCGCGGTCTCGTCCGACGGCTTGCGCCTCTGGCTCGCGCATCTCGCGGAGATGGGCTCGCGCGAGCCGGACCCTGTCGCGGTCGCCGAGCGATTTCTCGAAACGCCCTATCTCTGGGGCGGCCGGACGTCGGAAGGGATCGACTGCTCGGGTCTGGTCCAGGCGGGGCTCGACGCGGCCGGCGTAACCGCGCCGCGCGACAGCGACATGCAGGAGGCCGCGCTGGGCGAGCCGGTCGCCCCCGGCGAGCCTCTCAGGCGCGGCGATCTCGTGTTCTGGAAGGGCCATGTCGGCGTCATGCGCGACGCGGCGACCCTTTTGCACGCGAACGGCTTTCACATGAAGGTCGTGAGCGAGCCGCTCGCCGAAACGCGCGCCCGGATCGCCGCCAAGGGCGGCGGCGAGGTGACAAGCACGAGAAGGGTCTAGCGCTACCCGCGCTACTTCTTGCCGCCGATGCCGAGGCCGCCGAAGCGGGTGTTGAAGCGCGACAGTCGCCCGCCTCGGTCGACCAGCTGCTGCGAGCCGCCGGTCCAGGCCGGGTGAGTGTGCGGGTCGATGTCGAGATGGAGCGTCGCGCCGTCCTCGCCATAGGTCGAGCGGGTCATGTATTCGACGCCGTTGGTCATCACGACCTTGATCATGTGATAGTTCGGGTGGATGTTGGGCTTCATTGTCCAGTCTCGGGCAAAGGGTCTCGGGCAAAATAAGCAAAGAGCCGTCCGGAGGTCGGGCGGCTCTTTCGGTTGAGGGTCCTATAACGCGGCGGGAAGCCCCGCGCAAGCCGGGACGAACGCGTAGGTCGCTCGCCAGTCGCCTTGATTTAGGCGGAAAAGGGATCCGTAAAGCCGCGGATTTGCATCGGGAGCCGCTTACGAAAATGCCGTCCGCCGCCGGATCGAAGACGTCCCGCGCTTCGCTCGGCGCGTTGAGGCCGCTCGCGCCTTACGCCCTCGTCCATCGCGCCAGAATCAGCCTCGCTCTCGTCGCGCTCATCATTGCCTCGGCCGCGACGCTGGTGGTGCCGATCGCGGTCCGGCAGATGATCGATTTCGGCTTTTCCGCCGACAATGCCCGCCTCATCCACGCTTATTTCCTGGCCATGATCGGCGTCGTCGCGGTGCTCGCGCTCGCATCCGGCGCCCGATATTACCTGGTGATGACGCTCGGCGAAGCGGTGGTCGCCGACCTTCGCGCCGATCTCTTCACCCATCTGACCAGGCTCGACCCGAGCTTTTTCGACGCCGAGAAGACCGGCGACATCGCCTCGCGCCTCTCCGCCGACACCACCCAGCTCAAGGCGACCTTCGGCTCCTCGGCGTCGCTGGCGCTCCGCAACCTCTTCCTGTTCGTCGGCGCGATCGCGATGATGGTGGTCACGAGCGCCAAATTGTCGGCCTTCGTGCTCGCGGCCATCCCCATCATCGTACTCCCCCTCTATGCCGCCGGACGCTCGGTCAGGCAGCGGTCGCGGCGCGCCCAGGACCGGCTCGCCGAAGCGACCGCGTTCGCGACCGAAAGCCTCTCGGCGGTGCGCGTCATGCAGTCGTTCGTCGCCGAATCGTTCACCGCCAGCCGCTATCGCGACGCGGCCTATGGCGCCTATGAGGCGGCGCGGGCGACGGGCGAGGCGCGCGCTTTTGTGACTGCTGCGGCGCTCTTCCTCGCTTTCGGCAGCGTCGTGGTCGTGCTTTGGCTCGGCGCACAGGACGTGATCGCCCATCGGATGACCGCCGGCGCGCTGTCGCAGTTCGTCCTCTTCGCCGTGTTCGCGGCGGGCGCGCTCGGCCAATTGTCGGAAGTGTGGAACGAAGTGTCGCAGGCGGCGGGAGCAGCGGGGCGGATCGGCGAGATCATGGCGGTCAGGCCGCGCATCGCGGCGCCAGCCAAGCCGGCGACGCTGCCCAAGCCCGTCCGTGGCGAACTCGCCTTCCGGAACGTCTCTTTCGCCTATCCTGGCCGGGAGGATGACGCGGTGTTGCGCGACGTGAGCTTCCGCGTCGCGCCGGGCGAGGTCGTCGCCATCGTCGGCCCATCGGGCGCCGGAAAATCGACCCTCTTCCAGCTCGCGCTCCGGTTTTACGATCCCTCGAGCGGCGCAGTCGCGCTCGACGGTGTCGACATTGTAACGCTCGATCCCGCGGACTTGCGCGCCGAGATCGCGCTTGTGCCGCAGGACGCCTTCATCTTTGGCGCGAGCGTCGCCGACAACATCGCCTATGGCGCGCCCGGCGCGACGCGCGAGGCGGTCGTTAAGGCGGCGAGGCAGGCGGCCGCGGATGGTTTCATCGGCGCCCTTCCGCATGGCTACGATACCCTGCTCGGCGAGCGCGGCGTCACGCTGTCCGGGGGCGAGCGCCAGCGCATCGCCATCGCCCGGGCGATCCTCAAGGACGCTCCTGTCCTGCTTCTGGATGAGGCGACCTCAGCCCTCGACTCGGAGAGCGAAACGCTCGTCCAGGGCGCGTTAGAAACGCTGATGAAGGGCCGGACCACGCTCGTGATCGCCCATCGCCTCGCGACGATTGTCAACGCCCATCGCATTCTGGTCATCGAGGCCGGATGCGTGGTCGAGGAGGGAACGCACGCCTCTTTGATGGCGGCGAACGGCCTCTACGCCCGTCTCGCGCGGCTGCAATTCGAGACCGGCGCCGCCGCGCTGACCGCGGTGGCTGAAGCAGAGGCGGTGAAGTAGGGGCCGACCCCATGGCGCAGGCAGTGGGATATATGGATGACAGCCGCCCAAATGATCGAATGTGGGTAGTGGCGGGCTATGTCGGATCGCCTTTCCAATGGCAGGGGTTTGGATCCAAGTGGCCAGTGGTGCTTTGTAAACATGGCGTGCCGTACTTTCACATGGGTGAGCTAGGCAGTCGGACTGGCGTATGCCGAAAATGGTGGCCGCCAAACGAGCTTCCATAATATCCTTGAAAAAGTTCTTTCGCTCTTCTTCGTGCCGTGCGCTCAACCGCTCGGCCCTGGATCGCTAGCCTTTGTCGGCGCGTCCGCCCGCGCTGAAGTGATCCCGATCAAATCGCCCGATCACGACTGCAGAAGATCAAGAGGCGTCATTTCAGCAGCACGTAGATGTTGACTTGGAGCGTCGGATCATCCGGATCTTTCACATCGTTCGCATATTCCTCGATGAAGGAATCCTGCGCGTCGATGCCTTTCTCGTCGAGATAGGCGGTGATCGCGTCATAGGTCGCGTCTATGTCTGAATAAGCGCCCTGGTGCTCGAAGCGCATCGCCTTGCCGCTCGGCGTCTCGCCAATCTTGACTGCGTCGGAAAGGCTCGTTTTTCCCTGGGGCGCGGACGCCACCGGATAACCAGCATGATATTTGAACCCGGTGTCGTCGGATTCGACGAACACCGCAAGCGGGCGGCCAGCCGGCGCGAGGCCGGCCTTGTCCATGTCGCGCTTCACGAGGCCGAGCGAACCGAGAATTGCGCTGTAGATCTCGTCCCGATCAGCCTTCCCCTCGATGTAGACGAAAGGCCGCGCGGACAGATCGACCGTTTCTCCGGTTGAAGCATCGCCGGACGGCGGAGAGGCCTCGCCGGGCTGCGCGGCGCCCGGGGCTGCCGGCGCAGGCGTCACAGCGGGAGGCGGCTGAGCTGCCGGCGCGGCGGGGTGAGCCGCCGGGGCCTGGGTCGCGGGAGGCGTCGCCGGGTTGTCTTGTGCGGAGGCGCCGGGGAAGGCAGCCGCAGCGGCGGCGGCGATGAAGCTTGCGAGGGCGAAACGGATCAAACCGGATGACATGACGGCTCAGCCTCTGACGCAAGCGGGCGCGGAATCGACCGATCGCAGTCTAAAACCATATCGGCGCTGCAAGGAAGAGCGCCGCGTGCAACATCACGCCGGCTCCGGCTTCGTCCACCGCAACACCGGCTGGCGGGCGGCGCGGGTCTCGTCGAGCCGTCGGCGCGGCGCGCGGACCGGCGCTGACCGAAACTGCTCGCGCTCGCCCGCCGTCGCGGCGATCGCCAGATCGCGCAAGGTCATGATGAACAGATCGAGGCTCGCCTTTGATTCGGACTCGGTCGGCTCGATCAGCATCGCCCCGTGTACGATGAGCGGGAAGTAGACTGTCATCGGGTGATAGCCCTCGTCGATCATCGCCTTGGCGAAATCGAGCGTCGTCAATCCAGTGTCCTTGAGCCAGCGGTCGTCGAACAGCGCCTCATGCATGCAGGGCCGATCGCCAAACGGCGAGCTCATCAGATCGTTGAGCGAGGCGCGAACGTAATTGGCGGACAGGACGGCATCCTCGGACGCCTGCTTGAGACCATCGGCGCCGTGCGACAGAATGAATGTGAGCGCGCGCACGAACATGCCCATCTGACCATGGAATGCGCACATCCGTCCGAACGACCCGCCGCCCTCGGCGTGCTCGACCAGGCGAAGCGCGGCGCCTTCGCGCTTGACGTAGGGAACCGGCGCATAAGGCGCTAGCCGCGACGAGAGCGCCACCGGCCCGGCGCCCGGCCCGCCGCCGCCGTGCGGGGTCGAGAATGTCTTGTGCAGGTTGATGTGCATGGCGTCGACGCCGAGATCGCCTGGACGCGTCTTGCCGACCACGGCGTTGAAATTCGCGCCGTCGCAATAAAAATACGCCCCCGCCTCGTTTACCGCCTCGGCGATGCCGACAATCTCACGCTCGAACAGTCCACAGGTGTTGGGATTGGTCAGCATGATCGCCGCGATGTCGGGCGCCAGCGCTGCGCGCACCGCTTGAGCGCTGACATTTCCGTCAGCGCCCGCCGGAACCGAACGGACGGAATAGCCGATCAGCGCGGCGGTCGCGGGATTGGTGCCGTGGGCGGAATCGGGAACCAGCACTACCCGCCGCGTTGCGCTTTCCCCCCGCGCCTCGATCGCCGCCTTGATCGCCATCATGCCGCAGAGCTCGCCGTGCGCGCCGGCCTTCGGCGACATCGCGACAGCGTCCATCCCGGTCATCGTCAGCAAGGCGTTGGACAAAGCTTCGACAACCTCAAGCGCCCCTTGCGCAGTCGAGACCGGCTGGAGCGGATGGACATCGGCGAACCCAGGCAGCCGCGCTATTTTCTCGTTGAGGCGGGAGTTATGCTTCATCGTGCACGAGCCGAGCGGGTAGATGCCCGCGTCGATCGAATAATTGTTGCGCGACAGGCGAACGTAATGGCGGATCGCCTCCGGCTCGGTGAGGCCGGGCAGCTCGATCGCGCTTGCGCGGGCATGCGGACCCAATTTCGACGGGAAAGGGTCGGGTTCGTCGACATCGACTCCGGTCGCATCGAGGCGCCCGATCTCGAAGATCAGCGCCTCCTCGATGTCGAGTCCGCGGTTGCCGGTGAAAGTCGCGCGCGAGGAAACGGCGGCGGTTTCGGGGCGGGTCGGGCGGCCTTGAACGTTCATGAAAGGCGCCCCTCTCTCAAGATTTCAGCGCAGGCAATCGGCAAGCGCCCGCGCATAGGCCGCGCGGTCGTCTTCGGAATTGGTCTCGGTGCTCGCGACGACAATGCAGTCGTCGAGTCCAGCCCCGGGCAAGAGCCGCGAAACCGGCGATCCGCCGATCACTCCGCGTCCGGCCAAAGCCTCGATCAGAGCGGCGGCCGGCCGCGGCGTGCGCAACGTGAACTCGTTGAAAAAGTGCGCGTTCACAATCTCGACCCCTGGAATCGCGGCAAGCCGCTCGGCGAGTCGCACCGCATTGGCGTGATTGACGTTCGCCAGGCGCTTGAGTCCCGCGGCGCCGAGCAAGGTCAGATGGATCGAGAACGCCAGCGCGCATAGACCCGAGTTGGTGCAGATGTTGCTCGTCGCCTTCTCGCGGCGGATATGCTGCTCGCGGGTCGAAAGCGTGAGTACGAAGCTGCGCCGCCCCATCGCGTCGACCGTCTCGCCCGCGAGACGCCCCGGCATCTGGCGCACGTTTCTCGCACGCGTCGCGAACAGGCCGAGATAGGGCCCGCCGAAGGTCAGGGCGTTGCCGAGCCCCTGGCCCTCTCCAACCGCGATGTCGGCGTCCATCTCGCCGGGCGAGCGCAAAGCGCCGAGCGCCACCGGATCGGTGAAGACCGCAATCAATAGCGCGCCATGTGCGTGCGCCGCGGCGGCGACCGGCGAAAGATCGCGCGGATTGCCGAAGAAGTCGGGCGCTTGCACGATGACGCAACTCGTCTCATCGTCGATCGCCGCGGCGATGTCTTCGCTCGCCGTTAAGTCGGGCGGCAGCCGGATGATCGAGTCGCCTGCCATGCGCGCTAGCGTCGCGCAGACGTCGGCATATTGCGGATGCAGGCCGCCGGAGATGACTGCTCGGCCGCGCCGCGTGAGGCGGTGGGCCATCAGCATCGCCTCGCCACATGCGGTCGAGCCGTCGTACATCGAAGCGTTGGCGACCTCCATCCCGGCCAGGGCGGCGACCTGGGTCTGGAACTCGAACAAGACCTGGAGCGTCCCTTGGGCGATCTCCGGCTGGTATGGGGTGTAGCTGGTCAGGAATTCCGAGCGCTGGATGAGATGATCGACCGTCGCAGGGATATGGCGTCTGTACGCGCCGGCGCCGAGAAAGAACGGGACTGAGCCGGCGGCGACGCTGCGGCCGGCGATCCCCGTCATGGCCCGCTCGACCGCCATTTCGCTCTTCGCCAGCGGCATGTCGAGCAGGCCCTCGATCCGCTTGCCGGCGGGAATGTCGGCGAACAGCGCCGCGATGTCAGAAACGCCGATGCGCGCCAGCATGGCCTCGCGGTCGCTTGCGTCGAGCGGCAGATAGCGCATCGTTCAGCCCAGCGTCTTGAGATAGGCCGCGTAGGCGGATTCGTCCATCAACGCGTCCAATTCGCCCCGATCGGCGAGCTTCAGGCGATAGAGCCAGCCGCGTCCCAGCGCGTCCTCGTTGATGAGGCCCGGCGTCGCCTCGACTTCCGAATTGACCGCGACGACTTCGCCGGAGACCGGCGCAAACACATCGCTCGCCGCTTTGACGCTTTCGACCACAGCAGCCGGATCGCCCTTCTTCAGCACTTTGCCGGTCGGCGGCGCCTCGGCGAAGACAACGTCGCCGAGCTTCTCCTGCGCGTATTCGCTGATGCCGACGACCCCTTCGCCACCGTCGACGCGGACATATTCATGGTCCTTGGTGTAGCGGATCTGAGACATCGTCCATTCCTTGCTTAGCCACGATAGTACGCGTGGGGATAGAAGGGCAGCGCGACGACCCGCGCGCTGAGCTCCTTGCCGCGGACCTTGAGGCTGATCGGCGTTCCGACCGCCGCATGGGCCCGCGCGACGTAACCCATCGCGATCGGCGCGCCGACGCTCGGCCCGAAGCCGCCGGACGTGACGGCGCCGATCGGCGCGCCGTCCGGCGTAACGATTTCCGTGCCCTCGCGCGCCGGCGCGCGGCCGTCCGGCCGAACTCCGACGCGCTGGCGGCTTGGGCCATTGTTGAGAGCGTCCTGAATGCGCCGGGCGCCGGGAAATCCTCCTTCAGCGCGGCGGCGCTTCTGGATCGACCAGGCGAGAACGGCTTCGATCGGATCGACGCTCTCGTCGAGTTCGTGTCCGTAAAGGCAGAGGCCAGCTTCGAGCCTCAGCGAATCCCGGGCGCCGAGACCGATCGCCGCAACATCGGGCACTGCGATGAGAATGCGGGCGAAGCTTTCCGCCTGCGCGGACGCGAGCGAGATCTCGTAGCCGTCCTCGCCGGTATAGCCGGAGCGCGAGACGAGGGTCTCGACGCCGGCGAGCCGCGCCGCACGCGCGCTCATGAACGCCATCCGGTCGAGCCCCTCGCCGGGGGCGAGACGGGCCAGGGTCGAGGCGGCAATCGGGCCCTGCAGCGCGATCAGCGCCGCCTCGTGAAGCGGCGTCAGGCGGACGTCCGAAGGCAAGCGAGAGCGAATCAATGCGTAGTCGACAGCCTTTCGTGAGGCGTTGACCACGAGTCTCAGCGCGCCATCCGCTCCCGGCGGGCGCGTGACCATGAGGTCGTCGACGATCCCGCCTTCGTCGTTGAGCAATTGGCTATAACGCTGACGTCCGGGCGCGAGATTGAGAAAGTCGGCCGGGCAGAGCGTTTCGAGAAAGCCCGCGACGCTTGCGTGATCGGCGCTCTCGATCAGCGCCTGGCCCATATGCGAAACGTCGAACAGTCCGGCGAACTTCCGGGTGTGCAGGTGCTCGGCGAGGACCCCGGTCGGATAGTGGATCGGCATATCGTAGCCGGCAAAGGGGGCCATGCGCGCGCCGAGCTCGACGTGCAGCGCGTGTAACGGTGTCTTCTGGTTCGCGGCTTCGTTCATCGGGCCACCGGCAGCAGGCGCACGCCCGCCGAACGCGAAAGCCGCCGCGCTGCGGCTTTCGCACTCACGGACGCCCCCTCTGTCCGATGACCTGAGAGATTTCCCGCTTCCCGCGGTTACCCCCGTCGGTGGGCGAACGTCCTGGACGCGCGCCTCTTTCCAGAGCGTCATCACTTGCGCGGTCCTTACGGCCTGAGCGTTTCCGGGGCGGTTGCGCCTTCGGCGCCGGCGGCGAACGCCGGACTCTTCCGCGAAGTGTCTTTGACTGACTTTCGGAGCTAGCCCGACTGGCCGAACATTGTCAACGCAAGCCTCGCGGTTGTCCCTCAGCCCGTCGTCCTCTTCTTCCTCGTCTTGTGATTCGCCTGCGGAGGGCCGCCAGTCCCGCCCTCAAATCCGACGGTGATCGAGTAGACGTCCGCCAGCTGGAGCGTCGACATCGGCAGCGTGATCGGGTCGGTCACGACGCGAAAAGCGCCCGCCGTGACGCCGTCCGTCGCCGCCTGGACTTGATACGTCTGCGAAAACACGTCCGTCTTGTCGCTGTCGCGCGTGACGGTGATCTTGAGCGGCGCACTGAAGGTCCCGGGCGCGCCAGCGGGGCCGATCAGCACGTCGCCTTTGACGCCGACCCTGAGCGAGGCTTGCGAGGGCCCAGCCGGATCGCATTCGCGCGCCGTGTCGACGATGTTGAACTGATAGCGCACCGAGGGGTTGTCCGGGCCGCCCACCCGCAGCGCGGCGCCGCTATCGGAGATTTCCACCTCGGGGCAATTGATGTCCTGCGAAGCGACCGGAAGAACTTTGGGCTTGTCGCTCGGATTGGTCGCGAGGTGCCCTGCGACGGGCCGCGGGTTCGCGCCTGCGTTGAGGGTAGCGACACTGGGATCCTGGTGGGAGAAAAAATCGCCGACCGAGCTGCCGACCGAACCGACTGCGCCGCCGACAGTATCGCAGCCGGTGAGAGCGCCGAGCGCGATTGAAAACAACGCGATGCGGACGAGCGTGGCGCGGACGATCATTGCCTCTGACTTCACCTATTGAGCGGTTGGGATTCGTTTGAAAGATTGGCGCGGTGCTTAACCCGCTCAAGCTGTCAAGGCAATTGCCCGTAGGCCTCCTTGAACCCAACGAGCGGCGCCTGCATGCCAACGCCCTGCTCGGGCGTCTGAAAGATGCCAAGCGTCGCAGTTTTTCCATTCTGCAGCTTCTGGATGAGGGCGTCTTCCATGGCGAGCTGGGCGACGCAACCGTTGGGCAGGCATTGCAGGAAGCTAAGACGCCCTGCGTCCGCGTCGTCGATCCGCAAACTCACGCCAGGGGGCAAAAGCACTCCGAGCGGCGCGATCACTCGCATGAGGCGGACCTTGCGATCGGCGGTATTGAGCACGATGATAACCAGGATCAGATTCGGGCGCTCCTGGTCGACGACGCTTAGAACGATCGCGCATTGCTCATGTTGCGCTCCGGGCGGGGTTTCGCAGCGCGTCACCCAGTCGCCGTGCTTGTCCTTGATCGCGCCGCTCTGCGCGTCCGCAGCAGCCGCGTGGCCAGCTGCGCCTGTGAGAAACGCGAAGCCAACGACGAGGCGGAGGAGCGCGCGACCAGGCCTCGCTCGTTTCGAGTGGGTGTACGGCGGCGTCCGCAATGGCAATTGTGCAACCCGTCGATCGGTTGGGGCGGAGGCAACAAGCTCCCCGCCGACGGGCTGTTGCCGAAAACCGGCGCAAAAATGAGGCGGACAGGCGGGGCGGAGATGGTGGGCGCTAGAGGGATTGAACCTCTGACCCCTACCATGTCAAGGTAGTGCTCTACCGCTGAGCTAAGCGCCCATCTCCCACGGTCCCGGAGCAAAAAAACGCGCCCGAGGGTCGGCGGGGTATAGACGCTCGCGCCGCGGGGCGCAATGGGCGCTGACCTTAAGTCTATCGGAAGAGCCGCCAACCTCGATGGACGTATCTGCATTGAAGTTGCGTCCGGCCGCGCCCGTCGACATTGACGCGGTGATGGCGATCGAGCGCTCGCCGGAGTTTGAGCTTTGCGTTGGCCGCTCTGAAGAAGCCGAGCACCGCGCGATGCTCGATTCGCTGTCGCACGCCTATCGGCTCGGGATCGGCGCGGGAGGCGCGATCGAGGCCTTCGCTATCCTGCGCGGCCTGGATGACGTGCACGCCAACCTTTATCTGAAGCGGGTCGCCGTCGCCCATCCCGGACAGGGGATGGGAACCGCCTTCCTGAGCCTTGTCCTTGACGAAGCCTTCGGGCCGATGGGCGCCGAGCGCTTCTATCTCGACTGTTTCGCTGACAACGTCCGCGCCCAAGCCGTCTACCGCAAGCTCGGCATGAGCCGCGACGGCGTCCTGCGCCAAGCGTACCGCCTCAGCAATGGAACCCGTACCGATCTCGTCATGATGGCGATCCTGAAGAGCGAATGGGAGGGCCGGGCGCGCTCCTAGCCATTCGCAAGTCTGGATCGAGCTCTATCAAGGGCTTGCGGCGCCATTTCCGAGCGGCCTGCCGGCGCTCCTGGACACCAGTTTAACATATGTATATAGCATTATCTTGCCGATAACCGGGAAGGAAATGACAGTCGAGAAGAAAGATCGGAGACGATGGCCTACTCGCGGTTGGGATCTGTTCAAGTGGGGTTCATCACCGAGCCGCCTGGAGGCCCGCCAGTTAGAACTCCCGAGCGAATTGAGGACAGGATGAACCTCGGTCCGGTAATTGTTAAAGCCCGTAATTCTCATTCGTCGCATTGACAACCGACGGGCGCCATGATTTTCGAAATCGCGACCCGCTCATTCCCGCGGATTAGGTCCGATGCCTCGACCTTGGTTAATAACGACCACCAAACCGCGCCGTCCGCTGAAAGGCGGGACGAACGGCTGACTCGCGCCTCCGCTCCTCCCCGGCGGAGCGCCGGGTCCACGGGCTCCGCGTGAGGGGCCTCGAGGGGAGAAGGCGAACAAGGAATTTCACCCATGTCAGGTTTCAAGGTCGCGGTCGCCGGCGCAACCGGCAATGTCGGCCGCGAAATGCTCGCTATCCTCGCCGAGCGCCGCTTCCCGGTTTCCGAGGTCGTCGCGCTGGCCTCCCCCGCTTCGATCGGCCGCGAGGTCTCGTTCGGCGACAAGACGCTGAAGTGCCGGGCGCTCGAGCACTACGACTTTTCCGACGCCGACATCTGCCTCATGTCGGCCGGCGGCGCGGTGTCGAAGGAATATTCGCCCAGGATCGGCGCGCGGGGCTGCGTCGTCATCGACAATTCGTCGGCCTGGCGGATGGACCCGGACGTGCCGCTGATCGTGCCCGAGGTCAACGCCGCGGCGGCCAAGGGCTTCGGCAAGAAGAACATCATCGCCAACCCGAATTGCTCGACGGCGCAACTCGTCGTGGCCCTGAAGCCGCTGCACGACCGCGCGACCATCAAGCGCGTCGTAGTTGCGACCTATCAGTCGGTCTCCGGCGCGGGCAAGGAGGCGATGGACGAACTTTTCGCGCAGACGCGCGCCGTGTTCGTGTCCGACCCGGTCGAGCCGAAGAAGTTCCAAAAGCGCATCGCCTTCAACGTCATTCCCCAGATCGACGTCTTCATGGACGACGGCTCGACCAAGGAAGAGTGGAAGATGGTCGCCGAGACCAAGAAAATCCTCGACCCCAAGATCAAGCTCATCGCGACCTGCGTCCGCGTCCCGGT
>Ga0335076_10001983_pt1 | contig 20154 bp, 22 predicted proteins | sample Lox_Sample_25_FD_206717 | JGI IMG/M metagenome (GOLD analysis project Ga0335076, IMG submission 206717) | Soil microbial communities from Loxahatchee National Wildlife Refuge, Florida, United States - Lox_Sample_2.5 | ecosystem: Environmental > Terrestrial > Soil > Wetlands | place: USA...
CTCGCCGGGATCATGGTGGGCTCGGTCCATCTCGGCTGGCACTACGCCGTCGATGGCTATGCCGGCTGCCTCGGCGCCGCCGCGATCTACTTCACCGTCGGCTGGATGCAGCAACGCCTCCGGCGGCCCGGCGGCACCCCACGGCGCGAGGCCGCGTACAGCGGAGCCGCCGCCTAGGTCATCGCGTAGATCAACGGGCGCGTCCGGTCAGGACGCCCGCTCGCGCACCTGCACACCCATTGCCGGCTGCACGGGCATCGCAGGCTTCGGGGGCACCGCAGGCTTCGCCGGCACTGCGGATTTCACAGGCCCTGGCGCTGCCTCGGCGCCCGCCGGCGCTTGCGGCGGCATGGAGCGCGGCGCAGGTGTGTCGGTCACGACGTCGAAGTCATACGCCGCGGCACGAGGTAAGACGCGGGAAAGCGGGGGAGTTCGGGACATGATCGGCCTCCGGGTTGGGAAGCCGCTCGGCCTGTCGGCGTCATTCGTGAAATCGGGACCTGGAGAGAGAACGTCGGGGTCTGAAACGCGAAAGCCGCCTCGGGATCGGGCGGCTTCGGGTTGAGCAACGTGCGTGCGCTTCCTAAACCGCCGGATTGTACCAGCGGTACCAAAATCGTGTGGCAATGAGGGCGCGCAATTCAGACATGGGCGCCACTCTAGTGCGGGCCAGCACAGCTGTCCAGCGTCAGCTTGTGATGGCGATCATAGCGGCCGGCCGGCCGCGGCCCCTATAAGCGCCCGACCGATCGCGACAAGTGCGGGCTTTCCGATCCGGTGTTCGAGACCTCTGCAACCTTCTCAAACCGGAGTATGCCCGCATGACCTATCGCATCTCGCTTCCCGCCTTCGATCCCGCCCGCGTGGCCGCCGTGCTCGCCGAACTGACCGCCGGCCGCGCCGAGCCCTATGCCAGCATCCTGCCCGGCAGCCACCTGGTCCGTGCCGGCACGCGACAGCCGGTCGCGATCGAAATCTATCCCGACGACCCGGCCGGAGCGGAGCAGCAGCCCGCCGCACCGGACGCCTTCGATCCGGACGCCGCGGCCGCGCATCGCTTTCCGCTTTCGGTGCCGCTGGATCGCGCCGCGATCCAATCCATCGCCGAGCGGGAGGGTTGGCGCGCGCAGCTTTCGGGCCGCGGCATGCTTGGACTGAAGGCGGCCTTCCAGGTGGTGGAGTTCTGGATCGAGAACCGGATCCCGGCCGTGCTGACGCCGCGCGGCATCCCCGAGCCCGCGGCGCAGGACCAAGCCTCGGGCGCCGACGCCGCAGCCGACCGCGCCGTCGCCTGATCCATTCCTGACCCCGTCAACCGGCGGGGGTTGTGACCTTCGTCATAGCCCTCGCCGCGCCTTCCCCCGCAATATCGCATACGGAGAAAGCCAGATGATTCACCACGTCTCGATTCCGGCGATGGAACCGAAACGCGTCGCCGGCGTCCTCGCCGAGCTGATGGGCGGGCGGAGCTTTCCCTTCCCCGGGCCGGTGCCCGGCGCCTGGATGGCGGTGAGCGGCGACCCGCACGGCACCATGGTGGAGGTCTATCCCGCGGAGACGGTGCTGTTGCCCGGCCGCGGCGAGGCGCCGGTGCAGTTCAGCGCCGATGCCGCGGCGACGCACGGCCCGTTCCATTTCCTGCTTTCGGTGGCGCTCGACGCGGACGCGATCATGCGCCTCGGCGCGCGGGAGGGCTGGCGCACGCGCCTGCTCGGCCGCGGCGCACCGGGCCGGCCGCCGGAGTTCCATGTGATCGAGTGCTGGATCGAGAACCAGTTCCTGGTCGAGCTCGCGCCCAAGGGCATGATCGCGGCCTATCAGGCGGCCCTGCAGTTCGAGGCGCTGGAACGATATTTCTCGAACCAGGCGGCCGCCTAGGGCGACGAATTGGGCGGCCCCGCGGTGCAGGCCCCGGGGATGAAGAGGAATCCTCTCAGCGAGACTGAGAGGAAGACGAGCCGGAGGGGAGCAGCGGGATGAACCAGAGCGAGGCCAACAAGGCCCTCATCCGCGCGCATTACGACGCGACCACCAACGCCTACAAGCCTTCGGTGATCGACCGGCAGATCGCCGAGGATTTCGTCGATCACGGCAATCCGGACGTGAGCGGCCCGGACGGCGTCAAGACGCATATCAAGGCGCTGCGCGCCGCGTTTCCCGATCTCAGCGTCACCATCGAGGACATCGTTGCCGAAGGCGATCTGGTCGCCGTCCGCGGCACCTGGCGGGGCACCCATCAAGGGACGTTCCGCGGCGTGCCGCCGATCGGGCGCAAAGTGGAATTCTCCGGCATGGTGTTCTGGCGCGTCGCCGGCGGCCAGATCCGCGAGCGGTGGGGCGTCGTTGACACCCCCACCCTGATGCGCCAGCTCCAGGGCTGACCGGCCGTCCATAGGCCCAGTTACCCACCCAATCATACGGTTGCACGGCCGCACGTCCCTTGCCATCATCGCGCGACGGGATGGGGCGCGGGTTGCAACGACGTAAGCACAGCCGGAGCGGCAGGCGACGGGAGCGGCGCGCATGGTAGCGCGGGTGCGCACGGTCGCGTTCCAGGGTGTCGACGTGCTTGCCGTCGATGCCGAGGTGCAGATCGCGCAGGGACTGCCGGCCTTCAACGTGGTCGGCCTGCCGGACAAGGCGGTGGCCGAGAGCCGGGAGCGGGTGCGCGCGGCCTTGACCGCGATCGGGCTCGGCGTGCCGCCGAAGCGCGTGATCGTCAACCTGGCGCCGGCGGACCTCGCCAAGGAAGGCAGCCATTACGACCTGCCGATTGCGCTCGGCCTGCTGATCGCGATGGGCGCCATCGAAAGCGACAGCGTTGCGTCGTTCGCGGTGCTGGGCGAGCTCGGCCTCGATGGCCGGATCAACGCCGTCTCCGGCGTGCTGCCGGCGGCGATCCATGCCGCCTCGGAGGAGCTCGGCCTGATCTGCCCGGCGGCGCAAGGCGGCGAGGCGGCCTGGGCCGGCGAGATCGACGTGGTGGCGCCGGTCGATCTCATCGCCCTCATCAATCACTTGAAGGGCACGCAGGTGCTGTCGCCGCCGGAGCCGCGGGTGGCGGAGCTCGCCGGGCGCGTGCTCGACCTCAGAGACATCAAGGGCCAGGAGACGGCGAAGCGCGCGCTCGAAGTCGCCGCGGCCGGCGGGCACAACCTCCTGATGATCGGCCCGCCGGGCTCCGGCAAGTCGATGCTGGCGGCGCGGCTGCCGGGCATCCTGCCGCCGCTCGATCCCGCCGAGGCCCTCGAAGTCTCGATGATCCATTCCCTCGCCGGCAGCTTGAGCGAGGGGCGGCTGATGCGCGCGCGTCCGTTCCGCGACCCGCATCATTCGGCCTCGCTGCCGGCGCTGGTCGGCGGGGGCTTGCGCGCGCGACCGGGCGAGGTTTCGCTGGCGCATCTCGGCGTCCTCTTCCTGGACGAGCTGCCGGAGTTCCAGCGCCAGACCCTGGAATCGCTGCGCCAGCCGATGGAGACGGGGCGCGTCACGGTCGCGCGCGCCAATGCGCATGTCACCTACCCCGCGCGGGTGCAGCTGGTGGCGGCGATGAATCCCTGCCGCTGCGGACACCTGGACGATGCGTCCCTCGCCTGCGGGAAGGCGCCGCGCTGCGCGCAGGATTACCAATCCAGGATCTCGGGGCCGCTGTTCGACCGCATCGATCTCCATGTCGACGTGCCGGCGGTCGCCGCCGCGGATCTTGCCTTGCCGCCGCCGGCCGAGGGGAGCGCCGAGGTGGCGGCGCGGGTCGCCCAGGCCCGCGCGGTCCAGATCGCGCGCTATGCCGGGAGCGGCGTCCGCACCAATGCCGAGGCGGACGGCGAGCTCCTGGACCGGGTGGCGACGCCGGAGCCGGAGGGGCGGAAGCTCCTGGCGCAGGCCGTCGAGAAGTTCAAGCTTTCCGCCCGCGGCTATCACCGCGTGCTCCGCGTGGCACGCACTCTTGCCGATCTGGAGGGCGCCGATACCGTGCGCCGGCTCCACGTGGCCGAGGCCCTCTCCTATCGCCGGATCGCTCCCGGGCGGTGAACCCTGCCCTCCGGGTCAGCCACGGCCGTGATCCGGATCAAGCCATTCACACCTTTCGCGGTTGATCCATCTCATGGTCACGCCCGGCGGCAGCCCTAGCCTCAAGGGGGCGGGGCAGAGCCGCAGGGATCCAGGCGGATGCAGGACAGGCTCGATGATCGGCCGTTGGTTCTGGTCGTCGACGATGACGCAGGGCTGAACGCGCGCTATTGCGACCTGCTGGAGGCCGCCGGCTGTCGCACGCGGGGAGCGGCGAGCGGGCGCGAGGCCCTGGCGATCGCGGCGCGCGACCGGCCGCGCCTGGTGGTGATCGATCTGCATCTCCCCGATATGAACGGCGCCGCGATGGTGCGGGAGTTCGCCAAGCGCTTTTCCGCGCTGCCGGTGATCGGGCTTTCCGACGGCGACGAGCCCCATGCCTTCGGGCTGCTGGAGGTCATGCCGGAACGCGGCGCGGCGATCTCGATGAAGAAGGCGCTGGTGCCCGAGCGCCTTGCGGAGCTGGCGGTGCGGTTGTTGCGCAACCTGCGCAGCAACCTCGACGACATGGCCGAAGACGGGAACGAAGCCGGCGACGAAGACGACTAGCCGGCGCGCCGCAGCAGCATGCCGAAGGAACCCCGCACCCGGGCGCGAAGCCCCATCAGGTCGAGGGCGGTGGCGGTGAGCCCGTAGACCAGCGCGCCGCCGGCGACCTGGAAGGCGAGGACGGTGATGTTGATGGCGCGGATCTTCCAGTGCGCATCCGGCGCCGGGAAGCCGAGCGCCTGCATCACGTCCGCGCCGGTCTGGCGATGCAGCGGCCAGAGAAACAGCGCCATCGCCAGTGTCGCGATTCCGATCTTCGCGATGTCCCGCAGCGGGAACGGCAGGCGCATCCGCGTCCGCGCGGCGATCACGCAGTGAATGAACGACAGGACGGCGGCGGCAATGCCGGCCATGCCGGTGCCGACCGCGCCGTATTTCGGGATCAGCAGCAGGTCGCAGATGACGTTGGTCCCCACCATCACGATGATCACCAGGGTCAGCGGCCGGGTGGACCCGCCGAAGTGGAAAGCGTGATCGACGTAATAGGCGCGGAAGCCGAAGATCAGCGCCCCGATCGAGACCCAGGCGATGATCTGGCCGACCGGCTCGATATACTCCGGCGCGACCAGGATCCGCGCCAGGGTCGGCGCCACCATCGCGGCACCGATCGAAGCCGGCGCCAGCAGGCCGAGGAGCAAGATGCAGCTCTTTGCGAGCTGATCGTGGAACGCTTTCGCATCGCCGCTGTCCGAGGCGCGCACCGTGCGGGAGTAGATCGCCGAATCGATGCCCGAGCCGATGGTCATGATCGTGGTCTGCGACAGGGAATAGGCCACGGTGTAGAAGCCGACCTCGGCGGGGCCGGAGAGCGCGTCGAGCAGCAGGCGGTCGATCAGGAACGAGAAGCTGCCGAGGACCTGGACGAACGCGATCGGCCAGCCGAACTTCAGCAGGCTCCAGCAGACATCGCGGTCGAACAGCCGCGGCCGCAAATCGAGTCCGCCGGAATTGAACACCAGGGCCGAGACCAGCATCGCGGTAAAGCTGCCCACCAGCACGTAATACGGCGAGTGCGTCGCCCAGGCGAGCAGCAGGCCGAGCACCAGGATGCCGACATTGCGCAGCAGGTTCATCCAGAAGAAGCTCATCGGCCGGAACCGCACCACCTGCATGCGCGCCGCGAGCTCGAACCAGGAATAGCACCAGCCGCCGGGCACGCAGATCAGGAGCAGCACGCGGTATTCCGGCGTGAGAGCGCCGAATATCCCGAAACCGACGGCGGCGATGATCGCAAAGACGATGCTGACCCCGCACAGCATCACGAAGGTCTGCACCACGGTCGGCAGGTATTTCGGGTTCTCCGCGCCGGACTGGTAGAAGCGCGCAAAGCTCATGGTGTGCCAGCCGAAGAAGCCGGAGCAGATCATGCCGACCAGCCCCATGCCGAGGCCGTAGACGCCGTATTGCTCCGGCTTCAGCAGCCAGGTCAGCGTGACGCCGGTCGCGAGGGTGATGATGCTGGGGAGCACCCTGCTGAGAATGTAGATGATACTTTCGCGGAACATTCGATCAGGCCGCGGGCGGCAGCCTCTCCCCAACAGCGCGGCCGCCAGGATTATACGCTTTGGCGCCGGAAGGCGAGCCCTCGCCTGCAGCCCGGGAAGCGGAAAGCCGGGTTACGGCAGATCGGAGTGTGATTCCGTTCTGTTGCCTGCAGGGAACCCGTCCCGGACCGCGAACCTTCGAGGAACGAGCCCCGCGGCATCGGGTTTATCCCGACAGCGGCAACCGACTGATGCCGACCGATGGTGCCACGATGGGAGAGGACGTCATGAACAACGCCCGCTTCGACGATGTGCTGACCGACGTCTCCAAGGCGTATCGGCACCCGGACGAGATCGTCGCTTCCAGCGAGCTGTCGCAGCCGCAAAAGGTGAAGCTGCTGCGGCAATGGGAGTTCGACCTCCGCGAGAACCTGGTCGCGTCCGAGGAGAACATGACCGCATCCTTGCCGGAGGGCCATTCCGCCGAGCTCCTCCGCGGCGTCCGCAAGGCGCTGCTGGGCATGGGCGTCGCCGACCACAAGGACGAGACCGCGGCGCCGACCAAGACCGGCGGCGCCTGAGCCACCGCGACGGTGCCTCCGGGTTCGTCCATATGCGACCCGGGGAACTCCGCCTCGCCCGGCGTATTGTACATGCAGCCCGATGCAAATCCGGAAAGCGAGGTTCGACATGGCCCAGGCCGGCAGCGACTACGACGTGATCCGCGACGACCTTGCCGCGCTGAAGAAGCAGGTCGCCGATTTGTTGCGCCACAGCGCCTCCGCCGCCCGCGCGCGGGCCGAGGACCTGAAGGATCTCCCCGAACAGGGCGCGGAGACGTTGCGGGAGCAGGTGCGCGAGTCACCGCTTGCCAGCATCGCCATCGCCTTCATCGCCGGATCGATCATCGGCCGCCTGCTGCGCTGAGCGTAGGCGGAATCGGAGGGCATCATGGGGACGCTCATCCGTCTGGCGCTGATGGCCGGAACGGGCGCCGGCATCGCCGGGCTTCGCCGCGCCGGCCGCAAGCTCGCCCTCTGTCTTATTGCAGGCGTCGCGATCGCCCTCTTGCTGGCGGCGGCGATCGGATGGCTCGGCTTTGCGGTCTTCTATGCGATCGCGCTGAGCCTCGGTCCGATCTGGGCCGCCGCCCTCGTTGCGCTCGGCTTTGCCGTCATTGCACTCATCGTCGCGCTCTGCTGCCGACGCTGGTCCGGCGGCCGCACCTATGAGGAGCGCCCGACCGCCGCCGAAGCTGCGGCGCCGATCGGCGCGGTGGCCGGCCTCGAAGCGCTGCAGGGATTGTCGCGGGTGCTCGAGCGCAATGCGCTCTCGGTGCTGCTCGCCGCCTTCGTCGCCGGCATGGTGATGAACCGCCGGCGCTGAGGCCGGCGGCATCCTTCGCTCACGCAAACTGATCAGGCACGCAAATCGATCAGGCCCGCACTGCGCGCAGCGATTCCTTGCGCTCGCCGCCCTGCAGGCGCTGGGCCGCGGTCTCCCAGTTCACCAGGTGCTCCAGGAAGACGTTGACGAACTCGTCGCGGCGGTTCTGGTAGTCGAGATAATAGGCGTGTTCCCAGACGTCGCAGCCGAGCAGCGTCACCTTGTCCTCGGCCATCGGCGACATGGCGTTGGCGGTGCTGACGACCGAGAGCCGGCCGCCATCGGCGATCAACCAGACCCAGCCGCTGCCGAACTGGTCCATCGCGGTCTTCTTGAACAGGTCCTTGAAGGCGTCGTAGCCGCCGAACGAGGTCTCGATCATGTGCGCGAGCTCGCCGTCCGGCTGGCCACCCCCGTGGCCGCCGCCCCCGTGGCCGCCGCCCTGACCGCCGGATTGCCGCGCGGGCGCCATCGATTCCCAGAAGAACTCGTGGTTCCACACCTGGCCGGCGTTGTTGAAGATCTTCTTCGGACGCGCGCCCCGCTGGCCGGCGAGATCGCGTACGAGATCGTAAAGCGTCTTCTTCTCCAGCGGCGTGTTTGCCACCAGCTCGTTGAGCTTCGTGACATAGGCCTTGTGGTGCTTGCCGTAGTGGAACTGCAGCGTGCGGGCCGACATGTGGGGCTCGAGCGCGTTCTCCGCGAAAGGCAGCGGCTTCAGTTCAAAGCTCATTTTCATGCTCCGTCGTGATCCGTGTTCGTGTCGCCGCGGATGGTCCGCGGCGATGATCTGTCCCCGTGCTACAGGAATGGGATGCGCGGATGATGGTTCCGCTCGCATTGCTCCGGCGCTGCGGCGGCGCAGTGCGCTCCGATTCCACGGCGGCATTGCGGAGCGGAACGCCGCAAGCGTCTTCGGGTTTTTGGACAGGAGTTCTGCGCCGCGAACTCCTAAGCAACCACGAACGCATGAGGAGAATGCAATGAACAAGGATCAAGTGTCGGGCAACTGGAGGGAACTGAAGGGCAAGCTGAAGCAGCAGTGGGGCAAGCTCACCGACGACGACTTCACTGTCCTCGAAGGCTCGGCCGACGAGCTCTCCGGCCGGATTCAGAAGCGCTACGGCATTGCGCGGGAAGAGGCCGAGAAGCAGATCAAGACCTTCCGCGACGCCAACCGTGACCTCACCTCGACCTGGTGATGACGCGAAGGCGAAAGCCGAAACGGGAAAGGGCGCCGCAAGGCGCCCTTTCTTTTGGTCGGCTCTTTGATGGACGATCGCGCGTCACACGGTCACGATCACACTGTTGGCGGCGCGCGGCCCCGGATCAGGTAGACGATGCTGCTGATCACGAACAGCACGACGAAGATATAGAACAGAATCTGAGCGATCCCCGCCGAGGCGACCGACAAGCCGGTGAAGCCGAGCAGACCGGCGATCAGCGCCACGACCAGGAACACGAGTGCCCAACCCAGCATATGAAGTCCTCCATCGGTCCTGCGGCCCTCCCTCGACCGTCCGGCGCAGCAACTGCGACCGGAACAGCCTCGGCGGTCCGTGCAGAGAGAACCCCATCGACCCGGTGCGGTTCCTACGCCTGCACGCCGGACGCGCGGCGCCCTGACCCGCTTCCCGCCGCGGCACGAAAGGGCGAAGTAAACTCCCCCGTTCAGACTGACTGTCTCGGTCAGCGTGCGCGACGCGCTCCAAGGACGCGTTCCGAGTCGGAGGGGTGAAACGGAAAACACGCGAATACACCCGTATGGATGAGTTTTCGCGCGGGATTCGCAGGCACCGACCGGTGCAGCGCGTATAATGAGAGGCACTGCAAGGCCGCGCGCGATCCCCGAACTCACCGCGCCTCAAGCGCAAATGGGCGGTTCGCGGTATTTCCCTGAAATCGCCTCATTGTCGCCGCGTTTCGTTATCGCAACGTTCTAGCAATCCCACACGATGATGAAAGCGCCGCGAACCGCGCTGTTGATCGCGTGCGCGAAGGCTCGCATAGTTCTCTCACGCCGCTCGCCAATGCGATTCGAAAACGAACGTATCTCCGGCTAGGGCGGCGGATCAAAGAGACCGCAGAATCTGCAGAACGGATAGGTGCGTAGCGAGCGCAAAGGAAGCTCGCGCGAATGTCGCCGGCTACGACCGGTGGCTGGATCGCCAACTTCGTCGGCCCGGAGCTAAAGGGTTTCGTGGCCGACCTGACGAGGGAGTCGCTCGCGTCTGGTTCGGGTCCTCGCTGCAGTGGGGAGTCAACAGCAGTGAGGCGGAGCGGCTCAACAAAGCAGCGCCGGGGAATTCGCCGCGGCGTGTTGTGATGTCAACGCGTCTGACTTCGGTTGGGCCAAGCTAAGAGGTCGTGCTATGGGACATCCCAAAACCCCATCGGCTGTCGATTCCAACATCGATTCGCGCTTCTCGGAAGTAAGCGCCGCCGTCGTCGAACATCTCCCCCACCTGCGCGCCTTCGCACGCTCCCTCGCCTCGACTCGCGATCAGGCCGACGATCTGGTCGGCGAAGCGGTCGCGCGGGCGCTCGCCGCGGCGCACCAGTTCCGGCCCGGCACCAACTTCAAGGCTTGGATCTTCACCATCCTGCGCAATGCCTTCTATACCGAGGGTCGCAAGCGCTGGAACCGCGTGGTGGCGCTCGACGACAACATCTACAACCAGCCTTCCATCGGCCCGACCCAGGAGGACTCGCTTTCCTTCTGCGATTTCCGCCGCGCCTTCATCCAGCTGAGCCCGCGGCAACGCGAGGTGCTGATGCTGGTCGGCAACGGCGACTTGAGCTACGAGGAAGTGGCCGAGCATTGCCGCTGCCCGGTGGGCACGGTGAAGAGCCGGGTGTCGCGGGCGCGGCTCGACCTGAAGCGGATCCTGGATGAAGAGCTGATGGTGCAGCCGCGCCGCAGCGTCCCGCCGGTCGCCGACGCCGACCTCACCGACACGCTTGACGAAACGCCGGAGATCAAGATCCGGCCGCGGCGCCGCAGCCGCAGCCAGGCCGAAGAGCGGCGCGTCGTCAACTGAACCTTCCCTGAGATTGCAACCTTCGGGTTAGCGCCCCTTGGGATAGCACCGGCGCGGCGAACGGATCGCCGCGCCGGCTGCTCCGAATGTGCTACAAGGCGGCATCCGAGTCGGAGTTTTCGGAGCGCGCCTTGAACGATCCCGCCGCCGCACTTTCGGTGGTGCTGCCCCTGGACCTGCCCTGGGCCGGTCTCGCGCTGGTCCTCACGGTGGCGATCGCTTATCGCCTGGCCGATCTCGGTCGCTGGCGCCGTTTCGGCCGACCCGGGAATCTCGGCGCCGGCGCGCTGATCGGCGGCAGCGCGGCGCTGGCGCTCCTCCCGCTCTTCCTGGCGCTGCCGGAACGGACGCCGCTCGCCGCCGCCGCGGCGTTCGAGGCGGCATTGCTGCCGCCCCTGGTCGCCCTCGCCGCCGATGCGGCGTTTGGCCTCGCCGCCACGGTGACGACGACGCTGGCAATCCTGGTGTTCAGCCTCGGCGCGGCCTGGCCGGCGGCGCTGCTTCTCCTGTTCCTGCTCGGCACCGGGATCGCGCTCATCCGCGCGCGGCTCGAGCCGCTCGCCTCGTGGCTCGGCTGGACCTGGGCGAAGCCAAGGGACGAGGCGGCGCCTCAGTCGATCGAGGTTGCCACGGGCGATTGGCGGCGCTCCGCGATCGGCCTGGTGCCGGCGCTGCTGCTCCTCCCCGCGCTCGGGACCAGCGCGCCGGCCGGCGTCATCGTCATCCTCGCCGCCGCGGTTCTGCACGTGCCGGCGCTCTGGGCGATCCACCGCCTGGTGCTCGGCGAATGGCCGGGCGGCGCACCGCTGCCGAGCGGCCTCATCGCCGGTGCCACCGAGGATCGCGTCTCGATCACGCCGCTGCTGGCGCGGATCATCGCCGAGCTGCCGGAGGGGATCGCCGTCTTCGACGGCAATGACCGCCTGCTCGCCTGCAACGGCCAGTACCGGGCGCTCAACCGCGATCTCGCGGCGGATCTCGAGCCCGGCGTCGGCTATGTCGACCTGCTGCGCGCCGAGATCGAGCGCCGCGGCGACGTAGACGGAGCCGCCGCACTCGAAGCGGCGCTCGACCGGCATCGCAGCCTGCCCTGGCGCCTGGAGCAGGCGCGCGGCGATCGGGGCTGGGTGCAGATTCTGGAGCAGCGCGTCGCCGACGGTGGCACGCTCCGCGTGATGCGCGACATCACCGCGATCAAGCATCGCGAGCTGCAATTCGCCGAGCTCGCCCAGCGCAACGCGGTGCTCGCCAGCACGGTCGCCTCGGTCACCAGCGGGATCGTGATCTGCGACGCGACCCAGCCGGACCAGCCGATCGTGTTCGCCAACGCCGCCTTCACCCGCATGACCGGCTACACCACCGCCGAGGCGATGGGCCGCAACTGCCGGTTCCTGCAGGGCCGCGACACCGATCGCGAGGCGGTCGAGCGCATGCGCCGCGCGATCGCGGTCGGCCGCGCCGTCACCGTCACGGTCCGCAATTATCGCAAGGACGGCCGCACCTTCTGGAACGAGGTCAACATCAGCCCGCTCAACGACGAGAACGGGCGCCTCATCCATTTCGTCGGCATCCTGCAGGACGTCACCAACCGGATCCGCACCGAGGAGAACCTGCGCGACGCGAAGAACCAGGCGGAGATGGCCAACCGTGCGAAGTCGGAGTTCGTCGCCAATGTGAGCCACGAGCTCCGCACGCCGCTGAACGCGATCCTCGGCTTCTCGGAGATGATGCAGCTGGAGTTCTTCGGCCCCCTGGGCGCGCCGCAATACACGGACTACGCCAAGGACGTGCACAAGAGCGGCAAGTTGTTGCTCGACATCATCAACGACATCCTCGACTTCTCGAAGATCGAGGCCGGTCGCATGGAGCTCTTCCCGGAGCCGGTTCCCGCGACCGAGGCGGTCTCGGATTCGCTCCGCCTGGTGACCGGCCGCGCCGAGGCCGCCGGCGTCGCCCTGGTGCGCGACCTGCCCGCCGACCTGCCGCCGATCCTGGTCGATCCCCGGGCGATCCGGCAGGTGCTGAACAATCTCCTCACCAACGCCGTCAAGTTCACGCCGAAGGGCGGCCGGGTAACGGTGAGCGCGCGGCCGGCGGATGGCGAGATGGTCGAGCTCGCGGTCAGCGACACCGGCATCGGCATCGCCGCCAAGGACATCGTGAAGGTGCTGGAGCCGTTCGGCCAGGCGGACAATTCCCAGTCGCGCCGCCAGCAGGGCACCGGTCTCGGCTTGCCGATCGCCAAGGCACAGATCGAGCTTTCGGGCGGGACCTTCCGGCTGGAGAGCGAACCCGGCCGCGGCACCACCGTCAGTATCCGCCTGCCGGTCGCGCCGGAGCGACGCGCGACACCGCGTTAGTGCGGCGGCCGGTCACCCGTCCAGTCGAAGTCGGCCCATTCGGATTCGAGCCCATCGACCGGCAGCTTCCGGGTGCCGGCGTCGGGCCCGCGGTCGGAGACATCGGGCAGTGCAAGCACCTGCGCGACGGCCTGCATCATCACCGCTCCGGTGAACGGCTTCTGCAGCACCACCGAAGCGCCGAGCGCATTGGCGGCGTCGAGAAAATCGAAGCCCAGCCACGCGTGGCAATCGGCGGTGACGATCACCTTCAGTCCGACGTCAAGAAGCACCGTCCGCAACGCGGCGCCCTCGCCGGCGAGAGACGTCACCGGCACAATGATGAGATCCATGCCCCGGCTCTCGATCAGCCGGCGGGCGGTGCAACAATCCGCAGCGGCGAGCGACGGCAGGCCGTGACGCGCCAGGATGCGTTGCATGCTGTGGCGGTCCGCTTCATCCCTGTCGATGACGAGGATGCGCGGGTAAGACCGCGCCGGATGCGATCGCCGCGAAGGCCTGATGTACATGGCCTGCTCCCGATTTCTGGCCGACTCCCGTGCGCGGCTTCCCACGGCCGCGCACCGTCTCCCACTTCAGAGCAACGACCGCCGGTCGTAAAACTTACGATGCCATTTGCTCGGCCCGGCAGCCCTCTACAACTTATAGCTTAATCGTGTTTCGATGCGTCGGCAAGAATGCGGTCGTTAATTGCCACAGATGCTGCATGGTTAAGGCGTCTGCGGCCCAATAGTTGAGAAAAACAATGAAGATGTAGAGAGCGCCGTCGCGGGCTCAGGCGTTGAGGATCATGCCCTCGCGCGCGGCGATGGTGCCGGGGCGCATTGCGGCGGCGGCGGCGGCGATCCTGTCCATGACGGCATCGGTATGACTCGGATCATGATGGAAGAGCACGAACTGCTTCACGCCGGCTGCATCCGCAAGGCGCGCGCCTTCCTGCCAGGTGGAATGGCCCCATCCGGCATAGGTCGGATATTCGTCGTCGGTGTAGCTGGTGTCGTAGATGAAGACGTCGGCGTTGCGGATGAGATCGACGACGACGGGATCCGGTCCCTTGCCGTTGTGCTCGCAATCGGTGACGTAGCAGATCGACTTCCCCTGCCACTCGACGCGATAGCCGGTGGCGCCGTTCGGGTGATTGAGCGGCGCCGTGCGCAACGTGACGCCGTCCAGGGGCTTCAACGTGTCTCCGGCGTGGAAATCCTTGAAGATCGGCTCGCTGGCGAAGACCGTCGGCGGCACCGGAAAGAGCGGCGGCGCCATCAGGTGCGAGAGCGCGTCCTTGAAGGTCAGCGGCGCCTCGAGATGGCCGGACCAGATGCTGATCTTGCTGCCGGGCTTGTAGAGCGGCGCGAAGAACGGCAGGCCGACGATGTGGTCGAGATGCGTGTGGGTGAAGAAGATGTTCGCCGTCACCGGCAGCGACTGGATCAGCAGCTTGCCGAGCGGCCGGATTCCGGTGCCGGCGTCGAAGATCAGGATGCGATCGCCGCAGCGCACCTCGACACAGCTGGTGTTCCCGCCGTAGCGCGCATAATCGGCGCTGCAGCAAGCGATCGAGCCGCGTACGCCCCAGAACCGTACTGAAAATTCGCCGGAGGTCGTCAATCGCGCGTTCCTTGGACTGGCCGATGGTTTAGCCCAGCATGTGGGCGAGATCACCACCGTCCGCGCCGAACCGTTTCCCCACGGGTAATCGCCCCGACTGTCCTGCGTCCCGAAATGATGGCATTGTTCCCGGACGCTTGCAAAGTCAGGAACCCCGGAACACCCAGCATGGAGGCCGACGGACGGACTCTTGTCCGCGACAGCACCGACTGGTCCCGGGTCGCCTTCGGCGTCGCGCTGGGCGCCTTCGCCGCATATCAGCAGTTCAAACTGCCGCCGATTCTGCCGGACTTTCTAGCGCGTTATCCACATGACCCCGTCATCGCCGCGGGCTTTATGTCGGTCTATGCGCTGGTCGGTCTGCTCGCCTCGGCGCCGATCGGCCGTCATCTGGATATGTATCTCGGCCGCGGCATTATTTTACTTTTCGTCCTGACTGTGATCGGCATCACAGTTGCCCTGGTCGCACCGTGGTCGAGCCCCCTGATGCTGGCATCGCGCGGCATCGAGGGCCTGGCTTTCGCGCTGGCGGCACTGGCCGGGCCGGCCATCGCCGCGGGAGCAGCGAGGCCGCACGACCTGCCGCTGGTGACCGGGCTCCTCGCCGGCTGGATCCCCATGGGGCAGATCGCGGCGGCGCTGGCGGCGCTCGCCTTCGACGACTGGCGGTGGCTCTGGCTGCTCGGGCTCGGGATGACGGTGCCGCTTGCCGCCTGGGGCTGGTTCCTGCTGGGTGGCGCGCGGCGCGGCGCGACCGTCGCACGCGTGCCGGGGCGCCGGCCGGACGCCGCACAGCATCGGGCGCTGATCTTCGCCGGCGCGATCTTCCTGCTCTGGTCGGCGCAGTACTTCGCCTTCATGACCTGGCTTACCCAGTATCTGACCGTGGTGCTGGCCCTGGACCGCGCCGCGGCGGTGCTCGCTTACCTGGTGCCGGTGGTGGTGTTGCTCACCTGCAGCATCCTCACCGGCTGGGGCTTGCGCCACCGCCTGCCGCTGGTCCCGGCCCTCACCGCGGCGCTGCTCGGCCAGACGGCGATCTGGTTCGCGCAGCCCTGGCTCTCCGGCATGACCGGGATCGCCGGCCTCGTGATCTACGGCATCGGTGCGGGCGTCACGCCGGCCTGCCTCTTCCACCTGCCGCATGCCATCGCCCGCCGGCCCGCCGGCGCCGCCTTCTTCGGCACCCTGATGACCGGGCGGAATATCGGCGTACTCCTCGGCCCGATCCTGCTGGCGGAGCTGATCGGGACCGGCAGCCATGCCCTCGGCCTCGGCTGGACGGCGGGCGCCCGGGTCATGGCCGGAATCACGGCCCTCGCCATGGCGGCGGCGCTCCGCCTGGGACCGGCGCTTCGGCATTCCTAGAGAATGTGGCATTCGCCACATTGTATCGATACAGGCTGTGGGTAAATTTCCAAAATCCGCGATAAATCTGGCGTCACAATGTTGTGACTTCGCACAGTCGTGACACGAGTCACACGCTCCCGACACCGCGATGCGCTAAGTTCAGGTGACTCGGCGGCGCGGGGTGGGGTTTAGAGACCCCATCTGCGCCGCGCCCTCTCATCGGAGACGCTGCACATGATGGACCTCTTCCTTTACTCGGTGGAAAACCGGAGCGCCGAAGCAGAGCGCCCGCTCATCGACCACCCGCTCATCGATCGGCGCGCCATCGAGCGCCAGGCGCGGGCCGCGAGCCACGGCCTGCTGGCGCGGCTGCTCGAGCGCTTTCTGCGCTGGCGCCGCATCCGCCGCGACGAGGCGCTTCTGCTGAAGCAGCCCGACTACATGCTGCGCGATATCGGGATCGGCCGCGCCGAGATCGAAATCGCCGTGCGCGGCGAATCGCATTGGGGCGGCAAGATCGGCCCCAGGGTCTGAGGTTCAGACCCTGGAAGGCTTCAGGGGACCAGGCGATAGCCGCCGGAATCGGTGACCAGGATCTGCGCCTTCGCCGGATCCTTCTCGATCTTCTGGCGCAGGCGATAGATGTGGGTCTCGAGCGTGTGGGTGGTGACGCCCGCATTGTAGCCCCAGACCTCGCCGAGGAGCGTGTCGCGGCCGACCGGCCGCTGGCCTGCGCGATAGAGGTATTTCAGGATCGAGGTCTCCTTCTCGGTCAACCTGATCTTCTTGTTCTGCTTCTCCTCGATCAGCATCTTCACGTTCGGCTTGAAGGTGTAGGGGCCGATCACCAGCACCGCGTCCTCGCTCAAGGCGTGCTGGCGGAGATGCGCCTTCAGCCGCGCCACCAGCTCACCGAGGCGGAAGGGCTTGGCGATGTAGTCGTTGGCGCCGGAATCGAGCCCCTTGATGGTGTCGATCTCGCCGCCGGATGCCGTGACCATGATGATCGGCACCGAGACATGGGCGCGGCGCAGCTGCTGGCAGACTTCGCGCCCGTCGGCATCGGGCAGACCGACGTCGAGCAGCACGGCATCGAACTTCTCGGCGCGGGCAATCTCCAGCGCCGCGGCGCCGCTGCCGGCTTCCAGGCATTCGAACTCGCCGTTCTGGCTCAACTGCTCGGCCAGCGTCTTGCGCAGGGCCTCGTCGTCATCGACCAGCAGGATACGTTTCGTGGCGGCGTCGGCCATGATGGGTCTTTCCTCGGTTTCGCCGCCAGCTAACACCGGAAAGCCTGTCGTTTCAAGGCGGTGGGTAACTTTATTACCGATCATGCGCCGCTCCATAATGCCGTTCCATAAATAGGCGTGTGGGCTTGACCTTTCACGGGTCAGAGCGCCATATCCGGCGCAGGACGTTAACCGATGACCTTCGCAGATCCTTTCGCGCAAAGCGTTTCCACGCCTCAGGTTTCTTCCCTGGCCAATGTCGCCCGCGCGCTCTCGGAGCTGCGGCGCGGCGGCGCCATCGCGGTCTCCGCCGGCAACGAGGCGGCCGTCGCGATCGCCGCGGAGCTGATCGAGGAGCCGGGCTTCGCCTGGCTGCTGAGCGCCGCCGAGGACGCCGGATCCGGCGCCGCGCATCTGTTGCTCACCACCGAACGCGCCGTTCGCCTCGGTCTCGGCGCGACGGCGCAGCCGTCGAAAGGGAACTCTCCCGCGATCGAGCGCTTCCGACTGCTGACGCTGCCCTCGGCGATCTCCGCCGATGTCCTCCGCCAGCTCGCGGATCCGACGGCGGAGCCGATCGATCCCAACCTGCTCGATCTCGCTGACGGCGGCAACGTGCCGGCCGTGCTGTGCCAGGCCGTGATCGAGCTCGCGAAGGCGGCCCGGCTGCTGCCGTCGGCCGTCGTCGCCGCGATGCCGCGGACGAAGCTCGAAGGCATCGTGGCCGAGCCCTTCCGGCTCGCCGCCGGCGACGTGATCGCCTATCGCCGCAGCGCCGCAGCGGGATTGAAGCGCGTCGGCTCGGCGCATGTACCGCTGGTGGGCGAGATCGAGACCGAGATCATCGCCTTCCGTCCCTCCGACGGCGGCAAGGAGCACCTCGCCATCGTCATCGGCACCCTCGACACCGCGCGACCCGTGTTGACGCGACTCCATTCTGAATGCTTCACCGGCGATCTCTTGGGCTCGCTGCGCTGCGACTGCGGCGACCAGCTGCGCGGCGCCATCGACGAGATCGCGAAATCCGGCAGCGGCGTGCTGCTCTATCTGGCACAAGAGGGTCGCGGCATCGGCCTCGTCAACAAGCTCCGCGCCTATCGCCTGCAGGATGCCGGCGCCGACACGCTGGAAGCCAACCTGCAACTCGGCTTCGGCGCCGACGAGCGGGTCTATCAGCCGGCGGCGGAGATGCTGCGCCAGCTCGACATCGCCGCGGTGCGTCTCCTGACCAACAATCCGGAGAAGGTGAAGGGCCTCGCGCAGTGCGGGGTGACGGTCACCGAGCGGGTGCCGCACATCTTCCCGGCGAACGATCACAACGAGCGCTATCTCAGCACCAAGGCGGTCCGCTTCGGTCATATGTTCTAGCGGCCGTTTCTCCGCCTCCACTGGCACGGCCCTTGCGACCATTCCTCTGCTCCATTTCGGAGTGGAATGGGCCGATGAACGCCAACGCCGCCCTGTTTGATGCCACCAATGCCCCCGCCCTGGCACCACCAGTGGCGTCGCCCGGGTCCATGGGTGGGATATCTGGTGGGTTGCTGCGCCCTGGTTCCATCGACCAGGCCGCCTTTGCGCGGGAACTCGCGGCCCAGCAGGCCGCCCGCGCGGCGGCCGGGGTCGGAGGCCAGCCGGTCCCGATGGCGCCCAGGACCTTCCAGATTCCGACCCTGAGCCCGGCACAATTTGCCGCCCTGGTCGGAAGCCAGACCAGCATTCCCGGGAGCGGCGACCCGACCGGATACGCAGCCGCATCTCCCGCCGAGGGCCTGGCCGGAGATCCCCAGAGCACGGCGGCGGCGACCGCCCAGGCTTCGGCGATGGCGGCCTATGCGACCGCCGCCAGGTCTGCGGTCCAGCCGGCGCCGATGGCGATGCCGGTCCGGCTCACCGGTTTGCGCGCGCCGCTCAACGCTGCGCCGCTCAATGCCTCACCCCTCAACGCCGCTCAGGCAGCACAGCCGGCCACGACCGGCGATCAACCGCCGAGCTTCTCTCGCGCCGGCAATGCAGCCGGGTCCGGCGCGCAGACGGCATCGGCCGAGACCGGCGACGATGCGCCGACCTTCTCGCGCAGCAGTGATCCGGTGCAGACGGCCTCGACCGCCACTGATTCCAACGCGACCGGGGCCGACACGAGCGATGCCGCGAAGGCTTCTTCCTCGGATGCGAAACCGGCGCCCTCCGATCCGAACCTCGTGCATCTCAAGAATCCGCCGGACAAGGACCAGCAGAAGGAGCTGCGCCTTGCCGGCAAGCGCTGGGTGGTCGATGAGACACCGGGCGCGCGGCAGCTGTTCTTCGGCCCCGACGGAAAGTTCGGCTGGGACGACTTCCTCGACCTGATCAATCCGCTGCAGCACATCCCGATCGTCGCCCAGATCTATCGCGCCGTAACCGGCGACCAGGCCTATGGCGCTTCCGAGCTGCTGGGCGCCATCCCCATGGGTCCGCTCGGCGGCATCAGCCTCCTCGGCGCCGTCGCCGACATCGCGGTCAAGGACACGACCGGCAAGGATATCGGCGGCAACATCGAGGCGATGCTGTTCGGCAACGGCAAGACCGACACGACGCCGGCCGGCGCCGACATGGCCGCCACCCAGGAAGATCCCGCCACCAGTACCCAGACCGCGTCCCGCGCCGGCTTCGACTCCGGCTTTAACTCTGGCACCGCCAGCCTGCGCCACGAGGACTGCAGGGGCTAGTCCCCGGGAGCTGGTCCCAGGGGACAGCAGCGCGTGCTAGGTTTGCCCGCCGGCCGATTCGCCGGCGGCATCGGGGGACCGTCCGCTTGACCGACATCCGTATCGAGGCCGCGCGTCCCGGCGCGGCGCTGGGCTTTGCGAGCTTCCGCCATCTCGAGCTGCGCTGCGCACTGGGCAGGGGCGGCATCACGCCCGACAAGGTCGAGGGCGATGGTTGCACGCCGGCCGGGCGGTTTCCGATCCGGCGCCTGTTCTATCGTCCGGATCGCGTGCGCGAGGCCGCCTTCCGGCCGCCCGCTTTCCTGCCGGCGCGGCCGCTCGCACCCAATGACGGCTGGTGCGACGATGCGGCGGATCCCGCTTACAACCGG
>Ga0335076_10001984_pt1 | contig 20153 bp, 24 predicted proteins | sample Lox_Sample_25_FD_206717 | JGI IMG/M metagenome (GOLD analysis project Ga0335076, IMG submission 206717) | Soil microbial communities from Loxahatchee National Wildlife Refuge, Florida, United States - Lox_Sample_2.5 | ecosystem: Environmental > Terrestrial > Soil > Wetlands | place: USA...
GACGCTCTCGGCCGGCGTCGACAAGGTCGTGAAGGCAACCGTCGGAGTCGGCGGGTCGTCCGCCGGCGGCACGACGGTCCAGATGACGAACATGGGGTTTGCGTACCTGCTCGCGAAGATCGACTGGGACGCGCACGAGAAGAAGAACCAGACCAGGATCGTCGACCTGGACGACGATCAGTGGAGCTTCAGCTGAACGAGCCTGCTCTAGCAGCCAGCTAGACTCTGCGGACCGGCCCCGTCTCACGCCGAGACGGGGCCGCTTCGTCTTCCGGTGCGTTGTGCCGCCGCACGAAGCGGCCGACATATTCCTCGAACCCCTCGGCCGTTTGCGCCTGCTCGACGTAGGCGGCGAGATGCGAGGCGTCGGCGTCGTAGCAGCCGCGCAGGCCGATCGGCCAGGCGCCGTTCTTCGCCTCCGACAGCGCCGTGACGTAGAGGGCGGGAATCGCGCCGGCCGCCCAGCGGTCGTCGGCGAGGAGGTCGCCGTCGTGGATCGCCTCGACCGTGACCAGCGTTGTCCGCGCGGCATGGGCCATGGTCATCAGCTCGCGCCGCACGCCGATCCAGACGTTGCCCTGGTGGTCGGCGAGCGCCGCGTGGAACAGCGCCACGTCCGGCGTGATCGCCTTGACGAGCAGGATCGGGTCGTTCTCGCCGAAAGCATTGTCGGCGATCTTCCAGTCGTCGCGATGGTCGACGAGATCGGACCCGATGATGCCGCGCAGCGGCATGAACGGGATGCCCTTCTCGGCCGCCTGCAGCCCGGCGTGGATGGCGGGGCAGGTGCCGTCGACGATGCGCAGCGTGCCGGCCTTCGCCGCGGCGACGAAGCGCGGCGCCGGCCCGTATTCGCCGATCGTCACCGCCGCGCATTCGACCGTCGCGACGCAGCCGGCGCCGATCAGCATGTCGCCCTGGAAGCCCAGCGTCGGCACGCCGATCAGGTGCAGGCCGCGCGCGCCGCGCGCGATCAGACGCCGCACCGCCGCCATGGCGCAGCCGCTGTAGTCCGGCGGCAGCGCCAGCCGACACCCGTCGGGAATCCGGGCGATCAGTTGGTCGAGGTCGATGTAGGCCATCGGCGTTGCGTTTCCAGAAAAGGAGGGTTCACCACAAAGGCACGAAGGGCACAAAGATAGCGGTTTTTGTCCGCCGCCGCAGGAAGTCGTCCCATTACTATCGCGCGGGCGAAGCCCGCGCAGGAATCCCCTCGGGCGCTGTCGGGTGACGGTCTCGCTATCTTTGTGTCCTTTGTGCCTTTGTGGTGAATCTATAGTCCCATCTGGCCGAGGATGAGCCGCATCGGCTCGCTCTTGGCGTCGGCGAGGGCGCTGCCGATGCTCATATGGTTGAGGCCGGCCAGGGCCTTCACGTTGCAGTCGATGCCGCGCTCGGCCAGCGCCTTGCCGTAGCTGGTCGAGTGGCGCGCATATTCCTCGGACTCGTCGGCGCCGTAGGCGAGGACCAGCGGTGCCGCCTGCGCCGGCAGATGGCGCGCCGGGCTGTAGGCCGCGACCTCGTCCTGGGTGAGCGCCAGCGTCTCCTGCAGGTAGCAGAGCGCGATCGGCGCCAGGTCGTAGAGGCCGCTGAGCGCGACGCCGCCCCTGACCAGGGGGCGCGTGTCGGGCTCCCCCGGCCGCGGCGCCATCGCCGTGAGCGCCGCCACCAGGTGGCCGCCCGCGGAATGGCCGGAAATGTAGAGCCGCGCCGGGTCGCCGCCGTAGCGCGCGATGTTCGCATGTACCCAGGCGAGCGCCGCGCGGCACTGGCGTACCAGCTCGCCCAGCCGCACGGAGGGCACCAGCGCATAGTTGACGATCACGGCCACGGCGCCGGCGCCGACGAGCGGCGGGGCGACGAAGGCGAAGTCGCTGGACCGGAAGGCGCGCCAGTAGCCGCCGTGGAAGAACACCTGCACCGGCGCCGGGCCGGCGCCCCGGGGCGCATAGATGTCGAGCACCTCCTCGGCCGATGGCCCGAAGGCGACGTCGAGCTTGCCCGGCAGGCTCGCGCGCACCTCGGCGCTCGTCTTCTGCCAGCGCGCCACATGCTCGGCGAAATCCGGCACGCGCTGCTGGTTGTTGTACTGCCGGTCGAGCGCTGCGCGGTCGTAGGTCAGAAATATCGGGGCGTCCGGCATGCTCAGGCCTGCTTCCTTTTCGGGACCGGATACGAGCATAGCCGCGAGCACTCCCCATTGTCATCGGTCGGCGGTATCATCCGCCTCGTCGCATGGCCAACCGGAGGTTCATATGGCTCGCCTGCTCGATTTGTTTGTCCGCTTGCCCCTTGTCGCGATCGGCATGGCCGGTCTGCTGACCCTCTCGACCGCGGCCCTGGCGGTCGACACCGCGAAGGAGATCGAGACCGCCGCCGAGCATGCGGACCTCGCGGCCAAGGCGACGGATATCAAGTTGGTGAAGATGCACCTGCACCACACCATCAACTGCCTGGTCGGACCGAACGGCGACCATTTCGACGCGCAGGAGCTCAACCCCTGCAAGGACCTCGGGGACGGCGCCATCCCCGAGACGGTGGATGCGGCCAAGAAGGAGAGCCTCCAGGCCGCCTTCAAGAAGTGCATGTCCGGCCTTACCGCCCATGACGTGGCCGGCGCCACGGCCATCGCGGCCGAAGCCGAGGCCCTCATCAAGAAGGCGATGTAGATGCTGAAACTGTTCTATGCCCCGGGCAGCTGCGCGCTGGCCTCGCACATCGCCCTGGAGGAGGCCGGCGCGTCCTACGAGACCGTGCGGCTCGATTTCGGCGCCAACGAACAGCGCAAGCCGGAATACCTGGCCGTCAATCCGAAAGGACGGGTGCCGGCGCTGGCGACCGACCGGGGGATCCTGACGGAGACGCCGGCGATCCTGGCGTACGTCGCACAGAGCTTCCCCGCGGCGCGGCTGGCGCCGCTCGACGACGCCTTCGCCTTCGGGCGCATCCAGGCCTTCAACAGCTACCTCTGCTCGACCGTGCACGTGGCGCACGCGCACCGCCTGCGCGGCTACCGCTGGGTCGACGCCGACGACGAGGCGTCGATCGCGGCGATGCGGAAGAAAGTGCCGCAGTCGGTCGGCGAGTGCTTCGACCTGATCGAGCGCGAGATGTTCGCCGGCCCCTGGGTGATGGGCGAAAGCTACACGATCAGCGACCCCTATCTCTATACCGTGGCGCGCTGGCTCGAGGGCGACGGCGTCGATCCCGCGCGGTTCCCGAAGGTGCGGGCGCACCGCGAGCGCATGGCCGAGCGTCCCGCCGTCAAGGCGGTGCTCGCGCAGCAGCTGGGCTGACTTACGTCAGAAAAAGGGGTCTGTCCCCTTTTTCAGCAGTTGGACCAGTCGCCGGCGTAGTAGCAGCCGTTGGAGTCGCCGCCGACGGACGTGCCGCTCAGGCCGTCATAGTGGCTCCAGCCGTTGGAGCCCTGCTCGCCGCTGCCGTAGCGGGAGAAGTAGGTGCCGCTGTTGACATTGCCGAGCGGCTGCGTGTTCCCCATCACGCCCCAGTAGCCCTGGGCGTCGAGCCAGTAGTTGCCCGGCGGCAGGCCCTTGCTCGCCATGTAGACCGCCACGGCGGGGGCCGCCGGCACGCCATTGATCGTGTAGTAGTAGCCCTGCGCGTCGGCCGGCAGGCTCGCCGCCGCCAGGCCCGCGATGATCGCCGCGCCGATGATGTTCGTGAACCCACGCATGCTCGATCTCCTTTGCCGTCTGGCAGTGAACGACCGAATCCGCGGTACGCGGTAGAGAATGCCGCAAGACGGCATGGCGGGCTGTGACAGCCGTCACGAAAAGCCACGCTATCGGCTCCGGAAGCAACGCGGCAGTCTAGATCGACGTCAGCTCATCGCGCAGGCGGGCGAGTTCACGATAGAGCGGGACGATCTGCTTCGGGTTCGCGCGCGGATTGGCGCCGCTGGGGTTGGGCGTCACGAAGATCCGGGTCGTGCCGATGCGCTCCGGCTGCAGGCCGACCGCGATCGTCGGGCGCAGCATGCCCGCATGCGCGAGGAAGAGGCGATAGCCGCTTACGCCGTGAAACCAGGCGATGGCGGGCGCGTAGCGCGCGAGCTTCCGCTGCAGCGTGCGGGCGCCCTGCCGGTAGTCGTCCTCGGCGAGGTCGGCAGCCCGCGGCGTGGCCCGCTTCACGAGATCGGTGAAGCCGATGCGATGTTCCCGGAACAGCCGCTCGACGGAGTCGCGCGATGGCGTCAGCTGCGCCGGGAGCAATCCCGAGGCGTTGAGCGCCGGCCAGAACCGGTTGCCGGGACGCGCGAAATAGAACCCGCGCTCGACCGAATAGACCGACGGGTTGATGCCGATCGACACGATATCGAGCCCCGGCGCCAGGAGGTCCGGCAGCGTCCGTTGCCTCATGGACGAACGGTTGCGCGCCGCGGCCCGCCGCGTCTAGCAACCGTGACCGATCAAAGCAGCTTCCAGGAGCCGTCGGCGGCTCGGCAACGGGCGAACTGATAGGTGACGAGATCGGCGCGGTTCTTCTGCTTGATGGCGTGCTGCAGGCGCTTGCACGGCATGCCCGCATGGTCGAACCGCCCGAGGAGCGATACTTCGCCGGAGTTCCCCGTCTTCGGGTTGCTCCAGGATTTGGTTTGTCCGATCGGCGCGTTGTCATCCGTGAACAAGGACTGGGCCGCCGCCTGCAGCAAGGCGATATCCGAGTCCTTCAGATTGAGACTGTCGCCGAACGGGTTGATCTGCGCCTGGGTCGCTCCCGCCCAGAGCAGGCCAATGGTCAGCATGGCGAGGAGCGCGCGACGGGCGTTCATGAATTCAGGTCCCCTGCTTTGCGGTCGAGTGCGATTATCCACAATATCCCGGCGGTTTCGAGATCGATTTTGGCGGCGCGAGGTCGCATATCGTCGCGCTGCGTTACGCCCCCTCGGGGATCCACCACTCCGTGCCGCGCGGCGTGGTCACATATTCCGGCCAGCGGTAATGGATCGGCGCCGCGAACTTCTTGGGCAGGAGCGGTGCCACCCACTGCTTGCCGCCGACGCCGCCGCCGGTGCGCTCGGCGAATTCCTTCTTCGCCGCCGCCAGCTCGTCCGGCTTCGTCATGAGGTCGAGGATGGTGAGGCCGATGGTGCGGGCGGCGCAGAACACCGTTGGGTCTATGGTGGGCGAATAGCCGCCGAGCGCGTTCCACACCCACAGCGGATACTGATAGCCGGGTTTCGGCGATTGCAGGGTGGCTCGCCCGATCATCAGCCGCACGGTCGGGCAGTGCCATGTGTAGTCGGTGTAGTCGTCCGAGGTGTAGTTCTTCTGCCAAGGTGGGAGATCGCGACGCAGCATCGCCTCGGCCTCCTCGGGCGGCGACAGCTCGCCCATCTCCGGCATGATCGGGTCCGTCATCGGCTTCAGGCCCAGATTCTTCTGGATCTCGCGGCCGAACTTGCGCGCCGCCTCGTCCCACACGGGCGGGCCCGCCAGCTCCAGGTTGCCGTAGCAGAGCCGCGCCATGACGTGGTTGGGCAGCCCGGGCCGCGTCTTCGTCACCCAGCCCTTGCGCACGGTGCAATGGGTGATGGCGGCGACGTGATCGGCGTTGTTGTCGAGGACGGCGAAGATGCGCTCCTGCATGGCGAGCGTGGGGGCGCGGCTGGCGTACTGGATCTGGCTGAAGTTGGGGGCGAGGTTGTCCGCGGTCGCCTGGCCGGCGGCGAGGATCGCTTCGTTGATGGTCCAGGTTCCCGTGTGCGGCAGCATCGCCTCCTTGGTGTACTTCGAGGTCGTGTACATGAGGCAGACGGCATCGATGGCGCCGGGCGCGCGGGCCGAGGTGTGCGGATTGGCGCTGTCGCCGGCGGCGCCCATGGCGGCCCAGCCCTCGGGCTTGTCGCATTCGAAGGTGTAGATCTTGCTCCAGTAGGAGCCGCAGTGGGTGTCCCACACCGTCGTGTTCGAATAGGTGCGGAAGTAGGCCGGGTGGAAGCTCACGGCGGCGTCGAGGTCGTCGTAGTAGCCATGCGCGGCATGGATCGGCTTCGAGCCACAGACCTTCTCGGCGCACTCGCCGAAGAACTTGATGGTGCCGGGAATGGCGTGCTTCTCCATCGCCGCCTGGGCGGCGAGCGCGCCGCCGAAGGCGCCCATGCCGAGCGCCGAGTGCGGGTCGGTGTGGCCGGCGGCGTATTTGTGCAGGCCGGCGCGCGGCTTCTCGTAGGGCACCGGCTCCTGGCTGTTGCCGGGCACGGCGTCGTACTCGGCATAGGTGGCGATGGTCGGGCCCTTCCTGCCGGCAGCCTTGTTCGACCAGGTCGCGCAGAATGCCGTCGGCATGCCGGCCGAACCTTCCTCGACCTCGAAGCCGTGTTCGCGCAGCAGCTGCACGTAGTAGGCGGCCGAGCGGTACTCGCGCCAAGCCGTCTCGTGCAGGTTCCAGATGTGCGTGTGGGCCTGCGACAGCCACGGCTCGCGCTCCTTGATCCAGCCGAGAACCGTCTTCTTCGCCGGCGTCAGCGCGGCCTTGCGTGGCGACATGGTTGCCTCCCTCTCGTTTCTCCATTGTCATCGCCGGGCTTGACCCGGCGATCCAGAAATTCTGGGACATTCGAGTCCCATTCGGACGCTCGCTGGATTGCCGGGTCAAGCCCGGCAATGACGACCTACAACAACCGACCTACCACAGCGCGACGGGCGTCACAGGGTCGGGGTAGCCGTTCTCGACGACGATGAACCAGACTGCGTCCAGCTTGCCGTCCGCGTCGACCGGGCGCTCGCTCATCGATACCGATTGACGGACGTTGCCGCCGATCGATTGGAGCTTGCCGTTGGCGTTCGACACGACGATGTCGCAGTGCAGTTCGGCATCGTCGGGCAGGTCGTGATAGTCGGTGAGGTCGTGGTCCTTGCCGCGGCCGCGGCAGATGAGGTCGCCGGGCCGCGGCGCATAGTCGGCCGGATGGCGCGGCTTGAGCTTGAAGGCTGGGTCGCCCTCGTGGGCCACGATCGTGCGCAGGTAGTCGCGATGGGCGGCCGACTTGACGAACTGGCGGGGGTCGACGCCGCCGCGGCGCATGACCCAGGAGATGAAAGCGGCCGACCACGGATCCAGGCAGTCGTAGCCCGTGAGCTTCGAATCCGGATCGAGAAACTGCCAGTACTTCGCGACGAGCGCGCTGCCCTTGCGGTCGTCCTCCCAGATGCCGACCGGCTTGATGACTTCGACGCCGTCCTCCTGATAGACGCGTTGCTTGCCGAAGTTGGCCCACTCCGCCAAGGCCAGCGTGAGGATCGTCTGCTTCACCTGATCGGCGGGGATCGGTTTGCCGGTTATGGTCTCGAGCGGCGGCGGTGCCGCGGCACAAGCCGCGAGCAGGAAGGCGAGCGCGATGGCTGCGATAGCGTGCTTCACGGAGATTCCCCAGAGGACCAGCCTGCGATGGCCGGCGACTATAGCAGCCATGCGGGCGGCGCAATTGACAGGCGCCGCGGCGGCGGCCACGATCCGCGCAAATCCGGGCCGTCAGAAGACCCGGTCCAGGAGGCCACCATGCCCGATACCGCCGGCGAGCCGCCGCTGCAGCCGTTGAACGCCGCGGTCATTCCGCGTTTTGCCGAGGCCGCCACATTCATGCGCACGCCGCGCGTCAACGACGCGGCCAAGGTCGATATTGCGCTGGTCGGCGTGCCCTTCGACCTCGGCACCGGGTTCCGAACCGGCGCGCGCCAGGGGCCGGCGCAGATCCGCGAGATGTCGCGCATCATCCGCCGGGTCAACGCGACGAGCCGCATCGCGCCGTTCCGCCTGTGCAACGTCGCCGACATGGGCGACACGCCGGTCAATCCCTTCGACCTGCTGGAGAGCGTCGACAAGATCACGGCGTTCTTCAAGAACCTGGCCGAGCACAAGGTGGCGCCGATCGCCGCCGGCGGCGACCACACGATCACGCTGCCGATCCTGCGCGGCCTTTACAAGGGCGAGAAATTCGGCGCCGTGCATTTCGACGCCCACGCCGACACGCTCGATACCTATCTCGGCACCAAGATCAACCATGCGACGCCCTTCCGCCGGCTGGTGGAGGAGGGCATCCTCGATCCCAAGCGCACCATCCAGATCGGCCTGCGCGGCACGCGCTTCGGCGACGACGACATCCAGTACGGCTACGACGTCGGCATGCGCATCGTTACCATGGACGACTTCGAGGAGATGGGACGCAGGGAGGTCATCAAGGAGTGCCGGCGCGTCTGCGGCACCGGCCCGACCTACATCACCTTCGACATCGACGGGCTCGACCCCGTCTACTGCATCGGCACCGGCGTGCCGGAGCCGGGCGGGCTGTCTATGCGCGACGCCCAGGTGATCATCCGCGGGCTCCAGGGCATGCACCTGATCGGCGGCGACATCTGCGAGGTGCTGCCGCTGGCCGATCCCACCGGGCATACGGCGCTCAATGCGGCGAACCTCATGTTCGAGATGCTCTGCGTCATTGCGGACTCGCGCGTGAACAGGAAGTAGGGGCGATGGCGACGGGTCTGCAGAACAAGCGCGTCATCATCACGGCGGCCGCCACCGGCATCGGCCGCGTCACCGCCGAGTTCTTCCTGGCGGCCGGCGCCAAAGTCCAGGTGTGCGACGTCGATGAGGCCGGGCTGAAGGGATTCAAGACGGCGCATCCGGCTGTCGGTACCACCGTCGCCGACGTTGCCGACACGGCGCAGCTCGACCGCTTCCTCGACGCCGCGCTCGCCAACCTCGGCGGGCTCGATGTCATGGTGAACAACGCCGGCATCGCCGGCCCGACGGCGAACGTCGAGGATGTGGCGCTCGAGGACTGGCGGCGCACGCTCGCGGTCAATCTCGACGCCACCTACCTGTGCTGCAAGCGCGTCGCGCCGCTGCTGAAGAAGAACAGGAGCGGCGCCATCGTCAACCTCTCGTCCGCTGCGGGCATCCATGGGTTCGCGCGCCGCACACCGTATGCGGCGGCGAAGTGGGCCATCGTCGGCTTGACCAAGTCGCTGGCGCTCGAGCTGGGTCCGTTCGGCGTTCGCGTCAACGCGATCTGTCCGGGCGCCGTGGAAGGCGATCGCATCGAGCGCGTGATCAAGGCGGAGGCCAAGGCCAGCGGCCGCCCCGAAGCAGAGGTGCGGCAGAACTCGGTCCGCTACACCGCCATGAAGACGTTCGTGACCCCGCAGGACATTGCGAACATGATCCTGTTCCTGTGCTCGAACGAGGGCGCGCATGTCTCGGGCCAGGCGCTGCCGGTGGACGGCTACCTGTACACGCTGGGCGACTGAGCCCGATGATGATGGATTTGCAAATCGCTGTAGGGGCGACCGGCGGGTCGCCCGTGCCGCAAGTGGGCGACCTCCCGGTCGCCCCTACAGGATCTGAATGAGGTGACAGGCAGTGGACAACGGCTGGGGCGTGAATTCCGAATACGGCAAGTTGCACGACGTGCTGTTGTGCGAGCCCGTGAATTTCAAATGGCTGCCGACCAGCTCGATCTCCAAGGCGACGCTGCGCAGCGGCGCGAAGTTCGACCGCCAGGTCGCCATGCGCCAGCACCGCGAGATGGTGCAGGCCTACGAGGACGCCGGCGTGACGGTCCATATGCTGGAGCCCGACGAGGCGCTGCCCTATCAGGTCTATGCGCGCGATTCGAGTTTCATGACGCCCTACGGGGCCGTCGTCACGCAGATGCACCAATGGTGGCGGCGCGGCGAGTATGCGCCGGTCATCAAGTTCTACCAGTCGAAGGGCATCCCGATCTTCAAGATGATCACGGCCTCGGCCTTCGAGGGCGGCGATTTCGACGTCATCGAGCCGAACTGCGTGCTCATCGGCTTCTGCGGCGAGCGCACACAGGAGCCGGCCGCGAATCAGGTGAAGGGCTGGCTGGAGCCGAAGGGCTGGGAGGTGAAGCTGGCGCCGATCGCCGAGCACTACGTGCATATCGACCTGATGGTCTGCATGCTGGCGCCGAAGCTGGCAGCGGTCTGCCTGGATACGACCGAGGACTGGATCCTCGACTGGCTGAAGGCGAAGAAGATCGAGATGGTGCCGGTGAACTACCGCGACACCATGGGGCTCGGCTGCAACGTCATGGCGCTCGGCGACAACAAGATCATCTCGACAGCGGCGTCGAAGGACCTCAACAAGACGCTGCGCGCCGCCGGCTTCAAGGTCTATGACCCCGACATGACCATGTTCACCATGGGCGGCGGCGGCGTCCACTGCATGGCCCAGGCGCTCCGCCGCGATCCGGTGTGAGCTGCTGACCGCGGGCACCAATGAAGCGGAGCCACAGCTGGCCGGCCGGCCATTGGGACTGGCCGATCCATGTCTCGCACAAGCACGGCCTGCGCTGCGGCGATATGATCTTCGTCGGCGGCCAGGTCGACCTTGACTCGAAGGGCCGCGTGCTGCATGCCGACGATCTGCCCACGCAGACGGCGGCGGTGATGCGGAACATCGCCAAGGTGCTGGCCGAGTTCGGCGCCGATCCCGGCGACCTCGTGAAGCTGATCGCCTTCTATCAGAACGACGGCGGCGTCGACGAGGACCGGTTCCTCGCCGACATTGCGCGTCATCTGCCTGCGGGGCCGGGGCCGGTCATCACGGCCGTGCCCGCGCCGGCGCTCGCCTATCCGGGCATGATCGTCGAGATCGAGGCCATCGCGATGCGCGGGGCCGCCGGCGCTACGCTGCCACGTACTGCCGCGGCAGTCGACGGGTTGCCGAAGCTGCCGCCGCCGCTGTCGCAAGGCCTGCGCTGCGGCGAGATGATTTTCGTCGGCGGCCAGACGGCGATCGACGCAACCGGCAACGTGATTGCGCCAGGCGATATCCTGCGCCAGAGCGAGGTCGTGATGGACCGTATCGGCCAGATCCTGTCGGCCTTCGGCGCCCGCCACGACGATGCCGTCAAGATCAACACCTACTATATGGGCGGCGGGCAGTTCACGGACTGGGAAGGTGCTGCGCGCGTGCGCGCCCGCTACTTCCGGGAGCCCGGCCCGGCGGCAACGGGCATCCCGGTTCCGCGCCACGCGGCGCCCGGGGTCATGACGCGGACCGAGATCATCGCGATGCTCGGCACCGACGGCCGGAGCCTGCCGCGCACGCATGTCTGGCCCGAGGGGCATTGGGACTGGCCGATTCATCTGCCCTACAAGCACGGCATCAAATGCGGCCCCATGATCTTCCTCGGCGGGCAGGTTGCGCTGACGCCGGCGGGCGACGTGATCAAACCCGGCGATCTGGTCGAGCAGACGAGGATCGCCATGGAGAATATCCGCCGTGTGCTGGTTGGATTCGGTGCCGGCTTCGACGATGCCGTGAAGGTGACCGCCTTCTACGTCGGCAGCGCCTCGGCCGACCAGCTGCACAAGAACCTGAGCATCCGTTCCGGCTGCTTCACCGAGCCGGGACCCGCATCGACGGGGATACCGCTGCCGTTTCTGGCTTACGAGCAGATGATGATCGAGATCGAGATCATCGCCATGCAGGGCTAAGGTATACGCGTCATCCGGCGTCACCGGTCGGTAGTGGGTCAGTTTGACTTTGGGGCTTGAGTGTCCCAGTCAGGCTGCACGGGCACCCCATTTATCGTAACTGACGGATCGCACGCATGTCCGGGATATATTTGCAGCCCGCCTTCGTAGGGTGAGATGTCAAACCGAGCCCCGTTTAAATCGGCCTCGATCAACATCTCATCGCCGGGGCTGAGAACATAGCGGTCAGGATTTATTTCGACCATCACTTCCAGGGGATGGATCCCCGGATTGCGTACGATCAGAGTTTGAGTGCGACGCCGTTCGAATAGCCCCATTTCGCATTCCCTGTCGCCGATCAATTCAGGCATCCGTGGGTCGCCATATTAGCAGTGTCCCAAGTTGCAGCATGGCCGAGTTTCAAACTGACCCACTACCCGCCGGTCGCCCTCGCGGCCCGTGGCCGGGTCGTGCCCAGGAGCGTCATGCCGATGATCGCCGCGATGACGAGCGCGACCCCCAGCAGCTGCAGCGGCCCGAGGCGCTCGCCGAGGATGAGCCAGGCCGCCGCGATGGTGACGAGCGGCTCGATGTTGGACAGCACGGCCGCCGGGATCGGATTGACGATGCGCAGGCCGAGAAGCCAGGTGGTGAAGGCCACGAGATAGCAGGCCGTCGCGCCGACGAGCCCCGCGGTTCCCAGGGCGGTCACCGGAAAGACCAGGCCGCGGGTCGCGAGCATGTAGGCGCTCAGCACCAGCATCATCCAGAAATTGATGCTGACGTTCATGACCAGCGGGTCGTTCGCCCGCATGACGGCGCCGCCGAAGGCGATCGTCGTGCCGACGCCGACGGCGGCCGTGAGCGCCAGCGCCACGCCGCGCCAGTCAAGCGCGGTGAAGCTCGGACCGAGCGCCAGGGCGAGGCCGCCGAAGGCGGCGAGAAGGGCGCATACCTTTGGCGCCGTCATCGCCTCGCGGCCGGTCAGGGTCGAGAGCAGGGCGACGTAGAACGGAAAGGTATAGAAGATGAGCGCCGCGAGGCTGACGGGGATGAAGTAGACGGAACCGAGATAGCCGAGCGACATCATCAGCAGGCAGACCGACATCCAGAGGGTGGCAGCCATGCCGCGGCGGCTGAGCCGCCAGGGCCGCCTCATGACGACAAGCAGCAGGCCGAAGACGACCACGAACGCGATGGGCCGCACGAACGCCAGCGTCAGCGGCGTGGCGCCGCCGTCATAGGCCAGGCGCGACTGCGTGGTGATGAGGCCGAAGGCGGCGGCCGAAAGACCGATCAAACCGTTCCCGGCCCACGGATGGGCAGGACGGGCGGTCAGCGCGGAAGGCGAGGCGGACAGGGGCAACCCTTAACGTGCGATGGCGAGCCCGCATCCTTAGGGCGGCGGGAGCGGCCTGTCGAGGGCTGGACAGGCCGGCGGGGGCGATGCAATAGTCCGGCCCCGCCGCAAGAGAGCGACTCGGATGTCCATCGGAACGCGCGTCCATACCTGGCTGTTCGGCGAGTTCGTCGGCGCCGACGCGTCCGGCAACCGGTACTTCCGCGACCGGCGGACGAAGGGCCAGAAGCGGGAGCGGCGCTGGGTCCTCTACAACGGCGAGGTCGAGGCGTCGCGCGTGCCGCCGGAGTGGCACGCCTGGCTGCATCGGCTCGTGGTCGATCCCCCGAAGGCCGAGGAGCTCCGCCAGCGGCCGTGGCAGAAGCCGCACCTGCCGAATCTCACCGGCACGCCGCTGGCCTATCGACCGCCGGGACACACGCTCAAGGGCGGGCAGCGGGCCAAGGGCACCGGCGACTACGAGCCCTGGGTGCCGTCATAGAGCGAGAGCGGCCGCAATGAACCGCAACGTCATCGAGACGATCATGGGCGGGGTGGTGCTCATCATCGCCGTGGTCTTCCTCGTCTTCGCCTATTCGAGCGCGAACACCGGCGCGGTCCGGGGTTATGCCGTGACCGCCAAGTTCAACAACGTCGGCGACCTGAAGCGCGGCAGCGACGTCCGCGTGAGCGGCATCAAGGTCGGCACCGTCGTCGATACGAGCCTCGATCCCAAGACCTTTCTTGCCCTGGTCCACCTCAGCATCGACGACAACGTTAAGCTGCCGACCGATACCTCGGCGCGCATCCTCAGCGAAGGCCTGCTCGGCGGCCCCTATCTCTCGCTGGATCCCGGGGCCGAGGACAAGTTGATCGGACCGGGCGGCGAGATCACCACGACTCAGGATGCCATCAACATCGCCGACCTCCTGGGACGCTTCGTGTTCGGCAGCACGCAGAAGCAGGGCGAGGAAAAGCCCAAGACCGGCGGCGAGTCGGGAGCAACGCAACCCGCGCAATGAACTTGGTCGGGGCCGGATGCGTCATTTGGCCTGACGACGGTGACGCCCTTGCACGCCGACGGTCGCCTGCTATCATCCGGCCCCATTCGTCCCCAGATGAATCCCGGTGGATCGCGTGTCAGGCAGAGTCGAGCTTCCGATCTGGCGCCAGCCCGACGGTAATCCGGTGTCCTGCGTCGACAAGATCAAAGTTCTTAACGAGAACCTGACCGAGCTGCATCAGATGGCGCAGGATGCCCTGGAGGATGCCATCCTCATGGGCTGCGACGAGGGCCAGGTCCGCGACGTGTTGCAGCAGCTGATGACGTCACTCGAGAATCCCTACGACAAGACCAGCAAGCGTGGGTAGCCGCCGTCTCCTGCCGATGGTGGCGGGCGCGGCCATCGGCGCTCTCGCCGTCGCGACGGCCGCATCGGCGGCGCATGCCGATCCGTACCAGATCGTCGTCCTGCAGGCGCTCGACAAGATCGCGGCGCGCGTCTCGCCGCTCGAAGTCCCGGTCGGCCAGACCGTGACCTTCGGCTCGCTCGAGATCACGGCGCGCGCCTGCGACAAGAAGCCGCCCGAAGAGACGCCGGAAAGCGCCGCCTTCCTCGAGATCGTCGAGAAGCGGCCCGGCGAGGCGCCGGTCACCCAGTTCGTCGGCTGGATGTTCGCCTCGAGCCCGGCTCTCTCGGCGATGGACCACCCGATCTATGACGTCTGGGTGGTCGATTGCAAGAACGCCGCGGCGGCCTCCGGCGCAACCTCGCCCTGAAAGCTGGCGGGCGCGGCGATCGCCCGCGCCAGGCGCTGGCGGTAGTCGGCGCGGCTTATCTCGATGGCGCCGAAGCGCTGCAGATGCGGCGTCACGAACTGGGTGTCGAGCAGGAGATAGCCGCCGAGCTTGAGCCGCATCACCAGATGGGCGAGGGCGACCTTGCTGGCGTCGCGCTCGACGCTGAACATGCTCTCGCCGAAGAAGGCGGCGCCGATGGCGATGCCGTAGAGGCCGCCGACCAGCCGGTCGCCGTGCCAGCATTCGACCGTGTGGGCGAACCCCATCCGGAAGAGCTGCCGGTTGAGTTGGAAGATCTGGTTGTTGATCCAGGTGTCGGCGCGCCCCGGCGCCGGCGCCGCGCAGGCCGAGATCACGCCGTCGAAGTCGGTGTCGCAACGCACGGCGAAGGGACTGTGGCGCAGGGTGCGGCGGAGCCGCCGCGGCAGATGGAAGTCCTCCAGGGGCAGGACGCCACGCACTTCCGGATCGATCCAGTAGATCTCGGGATCGTCGCGTCCTTCGGCCATCGGAAACACACCGAGGGCATAGGCCTTCAGCAGCATCTGCGGGGACGGCGCTACCATGCGGGGGAAACCCTGGAGACGATCACTCCTTCGGTTCGACGAACTTCTCCAGCCAGCGTATATCATAGGCGCCGTTGATGAAATCGGCCGCGCCGACGAGTCGCTGGTGCAGCGGGATGTTGGTGTCGATGCCGCCGATCACGAATTCCTCGAGCGCGCGCCGGAGCCGCATCAGGCATTCGTTGCGGGTACCGCCGTGCACGACGAGCTTGGCGATCAGGCTGTCGTAGTAGGGCGGCACGCGATAGCCGGCATAGAGCGCGGAATCGACGCGCACGCCGAGCCCGCCGGGCGCATGGTAGTCCGTCACGCGCCCGGGCGACGGCAGGAACGTCTGCGCGTTCTCGGCGTTGATGCGGCATTCGATGGCGTGGCCCGTGAAGGCGATCTCGTTCTGGGCCAGCGTCAAAGGCGTCCCGGTCGCGATGCGGATCTGTTCGCGCACGAGGTCGATGCCGGTGATCATCTCCGACACCGGATGCTCGACCTGCAGGCGGGTGTTCATTTCGATGAAATAGAACTGCCCGTCCTGGAAGAGGAACTCGATCGTGCCGGCGCTGCGATAGCCGAACCGGACCATCGCGTCGACGGCCAGGCCGCTCACGCGCGCGCGCTGGTCGGCGTTCAGGGCCGGAGAGGGCGCCTCCTCGAGGACCTTCTGGTGGCGGCGCTGCAGCGAGCAGTCGCGCTCGCCCAGGTGGATGACGTGGCCCTGGCCGTCGCCGAGCAGCTGCATCTCGATGTGGCGGGGGTGCGACAGGTATTTTTCGAGATAGACCGCGTCGTTGCCGAAATTGGCCTTGGCCTCGGCGCGGGCGAGGCTCAGGGCCTGCGCCATCTCGTTGCGGGCGTTCGCCACCTTCATGCCCTTGCCGCCGCCGCCCGCCGAGGCCTTGATCAGCACGGGAAAGCCGATGTCTTCGGCGACGCTCGTCGCTTCGGCATCGCTGCCGACGGCGCCGTCGGAACCGGGCACCACCGGCAGGCCCAGCGACTTGGCGGCATCCTTGGCCGCGACCTTGTCGCCCATGAGGGCGATGTGCTCGGGCGTCGGACCGATGAAGGTGAAGCCGTGCTCCTCCACCATGCCGGCGAACTTCGCGTTCTCCGACAGGAATCCGATGCCGGGGTGGATCGCATCGGCGCCGGCGATCGTCGCCGCCGACAGGATCGCCGGCATGTTGAGGTAGCTCTCGCGCGACGGCGGCGGTCCGATGCAGACGCTTTCGTCCGCCAGCCGGACATGCATGGCGTCGGCGTCGGCGGTCGAATGCACCGCGACCGTCCGGATACCCATCTCGCGACAGGCGCGGTGGATGCGCAGCGCGATCTCGCCGCGGTTGGCGATCAGGACCTTTTCGAACATTCCGGTTCCGCGCCCCGCGCCGCCGGCCTCAATTGACAACCAGCAGGACTTCGCCGAACTCGACGGGGCGGCCGTCGGTGAACAGGATCTGCTGCACGGTTCCGGCGTGCGGCGCCGGAATCGGGTTCATCACCTTCATGGCCTCGATGATGAGCAGGGTCTGGCCCTTGGCGATGCGGTCGCCGACCTTGATGAAGGGATTGGCACCCGGTGCGGATGACGCGTAGGCCGTGCCGACCATGGGCGACAGCACGGCGCCCGGCGGCGGGCCTTCGGGCGCGACCGGCGCCGGTGCGGCGATGACGGGCGTCGCGACGGAGACGGACGGCGCCGCCGCGGCCACGCTCGTCCCGCGCGTCACCCGGATGCGCTGGGAGCCGACTTCGTATTCGATCTCCGTAAGCCCGGTCTCCGCGAGGAGGCCGGCCAGCTTGCGCACCAGCGCGTCGTCGACATCGAATTTCGGCATCAAGCTTCCTTTGTGGTTCCGAGACTCTCCGCCAGGGCCTCGAGCGCGAGGCGATAGCCGGTCGCGCCGAAGCCGCAGATGACGCCGCGCGCCGCCAGGCTGACGTAGGAATGCTGGCGGAACGCCTCGCGCCGGAAGATGTTCGACAGATGCACTTCGATCGCCGGCAGCTCCGCCGCCTGCAGCGCATCGAGGATGGCGATCGAGGTGTGCGTATAGGCGCCGGCGTTGATGACGATGGCGGCATGGCTCGCGCGCGCTTCCTGGATCCAGCCGACGATCTCGCCCTCGTGATTCGACTGCCGGAAATCGATGGCGAGCCCGAGCTCGCGCCCGCGCTTGCGGCAGACCTTCTCGACGTCGGACAGGCGGTCGCGGCCATAGACCGACGGCTCGCGCACGCCGAGCATGTTCAGGTTCGGCCCGTTGACGATGAGAATCTTCGGCGCACCCGGCATCCAGCTTTCCCGAATCAGCCCCCGGCCCCTGTTTATAGCAAGCGGTAGGGAGGGGCAAATTGCCGGCGCGTGGCCGAGCGCGTATGTCGTCAGCCGCCCCGCCGGTCCTGCCAGTCCCAATATTTCATCACCAGCGGCACGAACCAGGGCTTGCCGGTGTAGAAGGGCAGCGTCGGAAACGGCCGGTCGTCGAACGAGGTGGCGGCGTCGGCCGCGCCCATGATCTTGCGCGCCGCCTTTAGTCCCATCCAGCTGCCCATGGGCACGCCGGCGAAGCAGTAGCCGAGGGCGTGGTGCACGCCGTCATGCACGCCGATATGGGGATAGAGATCGAAGGTGCCGGCGCACTGGCCGCTCCAGGCGTGGGAGAACCTGACGTGCGCGAGGTCGGGGAGGACGCGCGAGAGCGCGGCGTGCAGGCGGGCCGCCTTGCGCCGCAGGTCGGGCTCCGGCCCCCCGGTGTAGCCGCCGAAAAGCAGCCGCTCGCCGTCGGGCGAACGGCGCAGGAAGAAGATGTTGTGGGTGAACTCGATGACGGTGCGCGAGCGCGGCAGGATGCGCTCGAGGACCGGCGGCGGCAGCGGTTCGGTCGCCACGATGAAGCCGTGGAACGGCACGAGCCGGCGCTGCAGCCACGGCGTCGCCCGGTCGACATAGCCGTTCGTCGCGACCAGCACGTCGCGGGCGGCGATGCCGCCGCGGTTGGTGGCGACGTTGAACCCGTTGCCGTCGCGGCGGATGCCGGTCACGGGCGTGTGCGCGTGAACCTCGACGCCGGCGCTGATCACGCGATCCAGCAGGCCCAGATGATAGAGCCCGGGATGGAACGAGCCGTGGTCGGGAATGAGCGCGCCGCCGCAATAGTGGTCCGAGCCGAGTTCGCGATGCACCTGGCCCGCCGGCAGCATCTCGAACTCCTCGCCCAGGTGGCGGCGGCGCAGCTCGTATTCGCGCGCCATTCGATCATACTGGCCGGACGACAGGGCGCCGATGAAGCGGCCGCTATGGACGAGCTTGCAGTTGATCTGCTCGCTCTCGACGAGTTCGAACAGCCAGTCGAAGGCGGCGCGCATGTCGCGATAGACGGTGACGGCGCGCTCGACGCCGTGCTGGTCGACGAGTTCGCCGAAGCTGTGCTTGAGCGAGCGGCCGACATAGCCGGCGTTGCGCGAGCTGGCGCCTTGGCCCGGCTCGCCGGCTTCGAAGACAACGACACTGCGGCCGGCGCGCGCCAGCGTCAGGGCGGCGACGAGGCCGGTGTGGCCGGAGCCGACGACGGCGACGTCGACCGATTGCGGCAGCGGGCGCGGCGGCATGGTCGGGCGCGGCGCCGCATCCCACCAATAGGGCTGCAGCTTGAAGCCCGGCGCGAACAGCGAGGATTCGTCATCCATCGAACGACCTGCCGTCTCATTCATCCGGCGCGACCGGTGCCGCGGCCTCGCCCACCGGCGCCCGCGGGTCGAGATCGGCGGCGACGCCAGTGGTCTGCGGCATCTGCACGAACTCGCCCTGATCCGCAACGGGCTTGGGGGCGCGGCGGCGCATGCGATAGGCCGTGAACGCAGCGAGCCCGACGAGCACGAGGGCGATGAATCCGAAGAGGCCGCCCGGCCCGATGAGTCGCATCGCGGCAGACGAGGCCAGCGGCCCGACGCTGGCCCCGATGCTGTAGGACAGCAGGAGGCCGCCGGCAGCAGGAACGAACTCGCTCCGTTCGACATAGTCGTTGGTCTGGGCGACGCTGAGCCCGTAGAGCGGATGACCCATGGCGTCCATCAGAAAGCCGAGGACGGCCAACGGCAAGAGTGCCCGCACGCCGAAGAGGGCGATCGCAGCCGCGGCGGCGGCGGCGATCAGCGTCTGCGCCAGCATCAGATGACGCCGGTCCATGCGATCGGAGAACACGCCGACCGGGAATTGGGCGAGCAGGCCGCCCACGAGCGTGATCGTCAGGAACGACGAGACGGCGCCCGACGGCAGACCGACCGACTGTCCGTAAACGGCTCCCAGACCGTAGAACGAGCTGTTGACCAGGCCTGCGGTCAGGCAACCGACGACGCCGAGCGGCGAGATGGCGAAGAGGCGTCCGAGGCCGAGACGGGTCCGCCGTGCCATTTCCGGGTTGCCCGTGCGGGTGAGCGCCACCGGCACCAGCGCCGCGACATAGAGGATCGCGATCAGGGAAAACAGTTCGAAGCCGATGGGGTCGCCGAAATTGAGGAGCAGCGGGCCGGCCGCGACCGCGGCGCCGCTGACGACCGCATAGACGGCAAAGGTGCGCCCGCGGATCGCATTGGCGGCACGATGATTGAGCCAGCTCTCCATCGTCATGAACAGGCCGGCCATGCAGTAGCCGGCGACGGCGCGCAGCGCGATCCACAGGAAGAGATCGTCGGACAGCGCCAGCAGCAGCACCGTGATGGCGGCCGCTGCGGCGAACACCGCGAAGGCGCGAATGTGGCCGACGCGGACGATGATACGATCGCTGCTCAACGATCCGACAAGCAGCCCGAAAAAATAGGCCGACATCACGAGGCCGATCGTCGTCGTCGACACGCCCGCCGCGGACAGGCGCACGCCGATGAGAGCAAAGAGGGCGCCGCTGGCCGTACTGAGGAATGCAAATCCCAGCAGGACCGCGCCCATGGCCCGGACGACGGCACCCAGCGTTGAATCGGCC
>Ga0335076_10001986_pt1 | contig 20120 bp, 16 predicted proteins | sample Lox_Sample_25_FD_206717 | JGI IMG/M metagenome (GOLD analysis project Ga0335076, IMG submission 206717) | Soil microbial communities from Loxahatchee National Wildlife Refuge, Florida, United States - Lox_Sample_2.5 | ecosystem: Environmental > Terrestrial > Soil > Wetlands | place: USA...
CTCGCGGCGAACGGGCTGCGCTTCACCAGCTTCCACACCACGGCGCTGTGCTCGCCCACGCGCGCGTGTCTGCTCACGGGCCGCAACCCGCACGCCGTGCAGATGCGCGGCATCTCGAACATGGACTCGGGCTTCCCGAACATGCGCGGCGCGGTCCCGAGCTCGGCCGCGACGCTCGCCGAAGTGCTGCGCGCGCGCGGCTACGCGACGTTCGCGACGGGGAAATGGCACCTGGCGCCCATGTCGGAGTGCACGGCGGCGGGCCCCTACAAGAACTGGCCGCTCTCGCGCGGCTTCGATCGCTTCTACGGCTTCATGCAGGGCGAGACCGACCAGTTCCATCCGGAGCTCACGCGCGACAACTCCATGATCGACCCGCCCGCGCGGCCCGAGGCCGGCTACCACGTCTCGGAGGACATCGTCGATCAGTCGATCGGCATGATCCGCGACCAGGTGTCGCTCGTCCCCGAGCGCCCGTTCTTCCTGTATCTCGCGTTCGGCGCGACTCACTCGCCGCACCAGGCACCGCGCGCGTATCTCGAGAAGTACCGCGGCCGCTTCGACGCGGGCTGGGACGTGGTGCGCGAGGCGTGGTACGAGCGTCAGAAGGCGCTCGGCGTGATTCCGCGCGAAACGCGGCTCGCGCCGCCCAATCCGGGCGTGCGCCCGTGGAGCCAGCTGTCGGAGAACGAGCGGCGCTTCGCGGCGCGGCTGCAGGAGGCGTACGCCGCGTTCCTCGACCACACCGACGCGCAGATCGGCCGGCTCGTCGACTTCCTGGCGCGGATCGGCCGGCTCGAGAACACCTTCCTCGTCGTCCTGTCGGACAACGGCGCCAGTCAGGAGGGCGGCCCGACGGGCGTCCTCGACGAGATGCGCTGGTTCAACGGCATGCCCGAGAACGTCGACGCCGCGGTGCGCCGCCTCGACGACATCGGCGGGCCGAACAGCCACTCGAACATCCCGTGGGGCTGGGCGCAGGCGGGCAATACGCCGCTCAAGTGGTACAAGCAGAACACGCACGGCGGCGGGGTGCGCGATCCCTTGATCGTGCACCACCCGGCGCGCCTGCGGCAGCCGGGCTTCCGCCGCCAGTTCTGCCACGTGATCGACCTGGCGCCGACGATCCTCGAGATCGCCGGCGCGGAGATGCCCGAGGTCTTCGCCGGCGTGCCGCAGATGCCCGTGCACGGCAGGAGTCTCGTGCCGCTCCTCTTCGACGAGCGCGCGCCGGCCGCGCGCGACACGCAGTACTTCGAGATGCTGGGTCACCGCGGCATCTGGCGAGACGGCTGGAAGGCCGTGACTCGCCACCGCCAGGGCGGCTCGTTCGAGGCGGACAAGTGGGAGCTGTATCACCTCGATTCGGACTTCTCGGAAGCCATCGATCTGTCCGCGGAGCAGCCCGACCGCGTGAAGGAGCTCGTCGACCTGTGGTGGCGCGAGGCGGAGCGCCACGGCGTGCTCCCGCTCGACGACCGCGGCGCCGCCATGCTGTTCCGCGCCGCGCCCCGGCCCGGTCTGCCCACCTCGCGCTCCCGCTTCGTGTACTACCCGCCCGTCTCGCACATCGTGGCCGACGCGTGCCCGTCCGCGGCGCGCAGCTTTGCCATCTCCGTCGAGCTCGAGCACCCCGACGCTGCAGGAGACGGCGCGCTGATCGCGCGCGGCAACGCCAACAGCGGCTTCGTGCTCTACGTGAAGGACGGCCGCCCGACGTTCGATTACAACGCGTTCCACGAGCACACGCGGGTGACGGCTTCGCGTCCGCTCTCGCCGGGCCGGCACGTGCTCGAGCTTCGCCTGGAGCGCGCGGCCGACAAGAGCGCCGAAGTCAGTCTTTTCGTCGACGGCGAGTCACTCGGGACGGGTCACATCCCGCGCCAGCTCGTGATCCTGTCGAGCACGGGCATGGACTTCGGGCGCAGCCTGGCGCCCGTGAACGGCGAGTACGCTGCGCCGTTCGAGTACCCGGGGCGCCTCGAGCGCGTGATCTTCGCGCTGGCCGAGGCGCGCACACCGGGCGACCGGGCCGCGGAGGCCGAGGCCGCGGCTCGCGCGGCCATGACGCGCCAGTGAAGCTGCGCGTCGCCCTGGTAGGCGGACCGATGTACGACGGCCTGTACCGGATCCTCCCCGGCGAGGACGTCGAGGTCGTGGTCCACGCCGACCACCCGACCCTGAACCGCCGCGCCGCGGAGCTCCTGCGCAGCGGCGAGCGGATCGACGTGTTGTCGACGCACTCGAAGTACGCGCCCTCGCAGGCCGCCTGGCTGCACCCGCTGGACGAGCTGATCGACTCGAGCGCGCTCGCCGCGCTCGCGCCCCGCGCCGTCGCGCTCTGCCGGTTCCGCGGCGCGCTCCTCTGCGCGCCGCGCAACGTCGACGTGCGCGTCCTGTGGGCGAACCGCACGCGGCTCGGCGGCGCGCCCGTGCCCGGGCGCTGGGACGAGCTCGCGGCGTCGCGGCTCGCGTTCGGCTTTCCCGGCCGGGAGTCCGGCCTGTTCGGCACCTTCTTCGAGCTGGTCAGCGCGGACGGCGGGGAGCTGTTCGACGAGTCACTCCGGCCGACGCTGGCGAGTGACTCGGCGCGGCGCGCGGTCGAGCTGCTGGTCGAGCTCGCGCGGAGCGCGCCCGCCGAGCTCTGCGACTGGCACTACGACCAGGTCGACGCGGCGCTTGGGGACGGCCGGCTCGCGCTCGCGGCGGCCTGGCCCGGCGCGACCGGCGCGCTGCGCGCCTCGCCCGCGGGCCGCGCGCTCGAGCCCCACCCCTATCTCACGGGATCGCGCGGGCTTCGCTCGTACGCCGGCTGTCACGCGTGGGCGATCCCTCGGACGTGCGGCGATCTCGACGCCGCGCGCGCGCTCGTGGCACGCCTGTGCTCGGCAGACGCGCACGCGCTCGAGGCCGCGAGCGGAGCGGTGTGCGCGCGCGTCGACGTGTTCGCTGCTCAGCGCGGGGCGGACGAGCTCGACGCGCGCCGCCTCGCGATCACCCGCGCGACCATCGCCGATGGCATGATCACCTACCCGCCGCTGGCGCGGTTCCCCGAGATCGAGGACGCCGGCTGGGGCGCGCTGCAGCGCGCGCTGCGCGGCGAGCTCGACGCCGCGGGCGCGCTGCGCGAGATGCAAGCCGCAGTTGCGGTGCTGGAGGCGAGGCGATGAGTCTGCTCGCGATGGAAGGCCTGGTGGCGCTGGTGAGCGGCGCCGGTTCGGGCATCGGTCTCGCGACGCTCGAAGCGCTGCGCGACGAAGGCGCGCGCGTGGCCGCATTCGACCTCGCGCCGCCGCCGGCGCGCGAAGGCGTGCTGCCGCTGCGCGGCGACGTCACCGACCAGGCGTCGGTCGACGCCGCGGTCGCGGCGGCCGTCGAGCGCTTCGGCGGCATCGACGTCCTCGTCAACAACGCGGGCATCGGCGCGCAGGGCAGCGTCGAGGAGAACGAGCTCGCCGAATGGCAGCGCGTGTTCGACGTGAACGTCTTCGGCATGGTGCGCCTGGCGCGCGCGTGTCTGCCGCACCTGCGCCGCTCGCGTCACCCGGCGATCGTGAACGTCGCCTCGATCGTGTCGTGGACGGGCCTGCCGAAGCGCGCGTGTTACGGCGCGAGCAAGGGCGCGGTGTACGCACTCACTCTCGCGATGGCCGCCGATCATGCCGCCGAGGGCATTCGCGTGAACTGCGTGTGCCCGGGCACGGTCGACACGCCGTGGGTCGGCCGGCTGCTCGCGCAGGCGCCCGACCCGACCGCAGCGCGCGCGAACCTCGTCGCGCGGCAACCGATCGGGCGGCTGGGCACGGCCGAGGAGATCGCCGTGGCGATCGCGTTCCTCGTTTCGCCCGCGGCGGGCTACGTGACCGGCAGCGCGCTGCAGATCGACGGCGGCACCCACGGCATCACGGTGCCGCCCGGAGGGCGCCGCTGATGCGCGTCGACAGGCTCCGCGTGCAGGACGTGCGCTGCCCGACCTCGCGCTTTCTCGACGGCTCCGACGCAGTGCACGGCGACCCCGACTACTCCGCGGCGTACGTCACGCTCGAGGCCGGCGGGGCGTGCGGCTACGGACTCACCTTCACCATCGGCCGCGGCACGGAAGTGGTGTGCGCCGCCGTGGGCGCGCTGGCGCCGCTCGTCGTCGGGCGCGAGCTCGACGAGATCACCGCCGATTTTGCGGGCTTCCATCGGCGACTCACGAACGAGTCACAGCTGCGCTGGCTCGGGCCCGACAAGGGCGTGATCCACCTGGCGACCGCGGCCATCGTGAACGCGGTGTGGGACCTGTGGGCGCGCACGCAAGGCAAGCCGGTATGGAAGCTCGTCGCCGACCTGACACCGCGCGAGTTCCTCGGGCTCGTCGACTGGCGCTACCTGTCGGACGCGCTCTCGCGCGATCAGGCGCTCGACCTCTTGCGCGCGCGCGAGGCGGGCAAGGCGGCCCGCGAGGCCGAGCTCCGCCGCGACGGCTATCCCGCGTACGTGACCTCGGCCGGCTGGCTCGGCTACCCCGAGGACAAGGTGCGGCGCCTGTGCCGCGAGGCGATCGCCGCGGGCTGGACCCGCTTCAAGACCAAAGTGGGCGTCGACGTCGCATCCGACGTGCGCCGCTGCCGCGTCATGCGCGAAGAGCTCGGCGAGGAGCGCCAGCTCATGGCCGACGCGAACCAGGTGTGGGACGTACCGCAGGCGATCGAGTGGCTCGGGCACCTGAAGCCGTTCCAGCTGCGCTGGATCGAGGAGCCGACCAGCCCCGACGACGTGCTCGGCCACGCGGCGATCCGGCGCGCAGTGACACCCATCGGTGTCGCCACCGGCGAGCACTGCGCGAACAAGGTGCTGTTCAAGCAGCTGCTCCAGGCCGGCGCGATCGACTACTGCCAGGTCGACGCCTGCCGGCTCGGCGGGCTGAACGAGGTTCTCGCCGTGCTCCTGCTCGCGGCGCACTTCGGCGTGCCGGTCTGTCCCCACGCGGGCGGGCTCGGGCTGTGCGAGTACGTGCAACACGTCTCGTGGATCGACTACGTGTGCGTCTCCGCGTCGCTCGAGGACCGCAGCACCGAGTACGCCGGCCATCTGCACGAGCACTTCGCCGCGCCCGTGCGCGTCGAAGGCGGCCGCTACCGCACGCCCGAGGCGCCGGGCTACTCGATCGAGCTCTTGCCCGAGGCGCTGGCCGCGTTCAGCTTCCCAGACGGCGCGGAGTGGCGGCGTGCCTGATCCCGGCGAGCGCGTGAAGCTCGGGGCGACGCCGCTTCGAGTGACTCGCCTGGGCCTGGGCTGTGCGCCGCTCGCCAACCTGTATCGCGCGTCGGACGAAGTGCAGGCGCGCGCGGCCGTCGACGCGGCGTGGGACGCCGGCATCCGCTGGTTCGACACCGCGCCGCTCTACGGCCACGGGCTCTCGGAAAGGCGGCTCGGCGCGGCGCTGCGCGGGCGCGAGCGCAGCGAGTACGTGGTCGCATCGAAGGTCGGGCGGCTGCTGCGGCCGGGCGTCGATCCGGAGACCGTGTTCGCGGACGTGCCGCCGCTGCGCCCGGTGTTCGACTTCTCTTACGACGGCGCGCTGCGCTCGCTCGAGGAGAGCCTCACCCGGCTCGGCCTCGATCGGATCGATCTGGTGCACGTGCACGACCCCGACGCGCACGAGGTTGAGGCCGAGCGCGGCGCGTTCCGCGCGCTGCTGCGGCTGCGCGACGAGGGCGTGATCCGCGCGATCGGCGCGGGCATGAACCAGTCGCCGATGCTCGCGCGGTTCGTCGAGCGCGGGCTCGTCGACTGCGTCCTCGTCGCGGGTCGCTGGTCGCTGCTCGACGACTCCGCTGCGCGCGACCTCCTGCCGCTGGCGGAGCGCAGCGGCGTCGCGGTCATCGCCGCCGGCGTGTTCAACTCGGGAATCCTGGCCGCCCCGCGCGCCGGCGCAACGTACGACTACGCGCCCGCGCCGCCCGAACGGCTCGCGCGCGCGCAACGGCTCGAGGCGATCTGCGCGCGCTTCGGCGTGTCCCTGCGCGCGGCCGCGCTGCAGTTTCCGCTGCGCCATCCCGCGGTGCGCTGCGTGCTCGTCGGCGCGCGCTCGGCCGAAGAGATCGCCGACGCGGCAGCGCAGTTCACTGCGCCGATCCCCGCCGAGCTCTGGGCGGCGTTGGCGGGCGAGTGACTCAACGCCGTGACCGAGGCTTACGAAACCTTGACCGGCGGCTCGTTCGTGACCATGTGGCGCGCCTTCTCGTCGGACAGCCCGAGCAGCGCCTCGTACGCGCCGGGCGGGTAGTTCGACATGTGCGGGCCGCGGCCGTCGAGCGGCGGCTGAGCGATCTCGCCGCCGCGGTCGCGATAGGCCGCCGGCCGCTTGTAGCGCGCGAGCTCGTCGGCGCTGATTCCCGCGAGCGCGACGACTTCGGGGTCGATCCACGCCTGCGCGTCGATCGGCTCCGTCGAGTAGGAGAGCTCGAGCGACAGGTTCTCGGGGCCGGCGAAGTAGATCGACACGCACATGCCGTGGTCGAGCGGCCCGAGCACGGGGATGCCCTTCGAGCGAATTCGGTCGCGCATGGCGAGGAGCTCGGCTTCGTCGCGCACGCGCAGCGCCAGGTGCTGCATGGCGCCGCGCGCCGCAGCGCCGCCCGGATTCCCGGCGTGCGTCTGGCCGAGCACCACGGGCACCTTCGCGACCTCGGGGTTGCACACGAACGCGATCGCGCTCTCGTCGTTCAGCCGCAGGAAGCCGTGCCACGTGTTCGGCACGCCGTGCATCCAGTAGAGCGCCACGAGCTCCATGCCGAGCACGTCGGTGAAGTACTCGATCTGCCCCTTCATGTTCGCGGTGCAGATGGCCAGGTGGTGCAGCCCGTCGATCTTGTTCATGCCGTCGCTCCTCCGGCGAAGACATTAGCTTGACCGCCGTTCGCGCCGCGGTCTACCGTAGCGATCACTACAGAAACGAAGAGAGCGCGCATGGCCCGCTACCGGAAGAAGTTCGGCCCCCACAACCCCGGCGAGACGTACGTGGCGCACGCGTTTCCCGAGCGACTGGTCGACCTGGGCGAAGTCCACATGAACTGCGTCACCGTCGGCGACGTTTCGAAGCCGGCGCTCCTCCTCGTGCCCGGACAGACGGAGTCGTGGTGGGGCTACGAGAAGGCGCTGCCGCTGTTGGCCGAGCACTTCCACGCGTTCGCCGTCGACCTGCGCGGCCAGGGCCGCTCCACGCGCACGCCCGGACGCTACACGCTCGACAACATGGGCAACGACCTCGTGCGCTTCATCGACGTGGCGATCGGCCGGCCGACGCTCGTGAGCGGGCTGTCGTCGGGGGGCGTGCTCAGCGCGTGGCTGTCGGCGTACGCGAAGGCGGGCCAGGTCGTCGCGGCGCACTACGAAGACCCGCCGCTCTTCGCGTCCGAGCTCGTCCCCGCCACGGGCCAGGGCGTTCGCCAGGGCGTGGGCGCGATGTTCCGGCTCTGGAGCACGCACCTGGGCGACCAGTGGAGCATCGGCGACTGGGAGGGCGTCGCGGCCAACGCGCCCGACATCCTGCCCGCGTGGCTGCAGGCGCTCGTGCCGACGCTCGAGTCACCGCCCCAGAACTTGAAGGAGTACGACCCCGAGTGGGGCCGAGCGTTCTGGACGGGCACCGTGGCCGCGTCGTGCGACCACGAGCGCATGCTGCGCGCGGTGAAGGTGCCCGTGCTGCTCACGCACCACTTCCGGCGCGTCGACGAGACCACGGGCGTGCTGATGGGCGCGTTGTCCGACGTGCAGGCGCAGCGCGTGCTGGAGCTCGTGCGCGGCGCGGGCGTCAGCGTCGACTACCGCTCGTTCCCCACGATGGGCCACTCGCTGCACGGCCAGGATCCGAAGCTGTTCACCGACACGCTGGTCGACTGGGTCGCGAAGCTGCCGGCTCGCGCGAAGACCTGACTCGAGCGACGAGTCACTTCCCGCGAAACACCGGCTCGCGCTTCTCGAGGAACGCGCGCGGTCCCTCGCGCGCGTCCTCCGACGCCATGACCGCCATGCCGTGCTTCTGCTCGATCGCGAAGGCGGCCTCCTCGGGCAGCGTCTCGGTCTGGCGCAGCGTCGCGACGATGGCCTTCACCGCGAGGGGCCCGTTCTTCGCGATGCGCGCGGCGATCTCGCGCGCCTTCGCGAGCGCCTGGCCGTCGGGAACGACGTGGTTGATCAGCCCGAGCTCGTGCGCGCGCTTCGCGGGCAGGTCCTCGCCGCAGATCAGCATCTCGGCGGCCACGGCATAGCCGATCTGGCGGCGGAGACGCACGGCGGAACCCGCCATCGGGAAGAGCCCGCGCTGCACCTCGGTCACGCCGAACACCGCGCTCTCGCCCGCCACGCGGATGTCGGTGCCCTGCAGGATCTCGGTCCCGCCGGCGCGCGCGAAGCCTTCCGCCGCGAGGATCACCGGCTTCGTCGGTCGGTACGTCTTCAGCCACGCGCCGTAGATCAGCCCGGGCTCCGACATCGCGCGCTTCATCCACTCGTTCTCGGGCTTGCCCGAGCTCATCTTGCCGATCTCGGCCAGGTCCATGCCCGCGCAGAACGTGTTGCCCCTGCCCGTGAGGATCGCGACGCGCAGCGCGTCGTCGCGGTCGAGCTCGGTCCACGCGTCGTACAGGCGGCACATCGACTCGCAGTTGATCGCGTTTCGCTTTTCGGGGCGGTTCAAGGTGACGGTGAGGACGTGTCCGTCCTTCTCGACGATGACGGCGGGCTCGGCCACGGGGGCTCTCCTGCGGGATCGAAGCCCGCAACAATATCCGAACGCGTCAGCTCGGCCGGTTCGGATCCTGCGGGGCGTTCGGGTCGTTCGGGTCGGGCGGCGGCGTGGGATCGATCGAACGCACGCCGCCCTGGATGATCCACCACAGCCGCGCCTTCCGCCTGCCGCACGCGCTCTGCGCGATGACCTCCGCCTTGCGGTCCAGCGCGACCATGCTCTGGTTGTCGTCGGTCGGGTCGACCTTCCGGCTGTAGCCGTCGAGCCAGTACACGGTCATTCGCTGGTCGTCCCGGATGAGCGACTGGAAGTCCGAGCAGGTGATCTGGGTCGGCGGGCGAGTGCGTCCCGCGTAGTTCCGCGCTCGGAGCGCCTGGTCCGACGCGAGCTCCTGCACCTTGGCCCACACGAGCGCGTACGGGTCGTGCATGCACGCGTCGACGACGAGATCCAGCCCGGCGCCGATCGGCACGCTGCCGACCTGGTCGTCCGGGACCTCGCGATGCGCATAGCCCTGCAGGAAGGCGAGGATGCGCCGCTGCCAGTCGGAACGCAGCTCGCGGAACTGCGCGCAGCCGAGCTTGGTCGCATCGACGTCGGTCGTCGTGTTCGCGGCGAGCGAGACCAGCACGACGCACGAAGCCGAGAGCAGCGTCTTCCAGCGCGTCGACACGCCGGGAAGGTACCATCTCGCCGTGGCCGAAGGTCTCCGCCGCTACCGCACCGCCGTCTTCGACAGCCGCCGCTGGGAGCACTTCGTCCATCGGCCGGGCGACATCTTCGTGTGTACCCCCTCGAAGTGCGGCACCACGTGGACCCAGGCCATCATCGCGAGCCTGCTCTGGCCGGACGGCGACGAGCCGGACACGGTGATGACGCTCAGCGCGTGGCTCGACGCCGAGTTCCATCCGCTCGACGAGCTCCTGGCCCGGTACGCCGCGCAGAAGCACCGCCGCTTCATCAAGACCCACACGCCCGCCGACGGCATCCCGATCTGGGACGACGCCCGCTACGTCTTCGTGGGGCGCGACGGCCGCGACGCGTTCATGTCGTTCTGCCACCACCGCGAGGTGTTCAAGAACGACCTGCGCGACTCGCTCAACCGCCGTGCGCTCGAGGACGGCGTGCCCCCGCTGCCGCCGTGGGACGGCGACGTGCACGCCTTCTTCGCGACGTGGCTCGCCGATGGCGCGCTGTTCCACCACGTCGCCACGTTCTGGGCGCTGCGCGCGCGCCCGAACGCGCTGCTCGTGCACTACAACGATTTGAAGCGCGACCTCGCCGGCGAGATGCGCCGCATTGCGGACTTTCTGGGCATCGCGGTGCCGGAGGCGAAGTGGCCCGCAGCGGTGGAGCGGTGCACGTTCGAAGCGATGAAGTCGCGCGGTGACGCGATCGGCGCGTTCGAGCCCTTCGAAGGCGGCGCGCAGGCGTTCCTGTTCAAGGGCACGAACGGCCGCTGGCGCGACGTGCTCAGCGAATCCGAGCTCGAGGCGTACCGCAAGCGCGTGGCGGACTTCCTGCCGGAAGACGCAGCGCACTGGCTGGAGCACGGCCGCACGTCGGCCTGAGTCACTCGCGGAACGTCACCGGACCTCCATCGAACTCGCGCGCCGCTCCGACGAGCCCGCCACGTTCGAAGTGAAGAATCCCGCCGCCGTGCACGAGCAACGGCGGTGAACGAGGTTCTTCACACCACAGGAGTAGTTGGCATGAAATCGAGCAGCTCCACACGGATGCGGGCTCTCGCAGCGGGCCTGGCGATGACGATGGCGTCGCCGAGCGCGCTCCTGGCCCACGACGACGGCCATTCCCAGAGCGACACCGCGACACCGATCAAGCACGTGATCATCGTCGTCGGTGAGAATCACACGTTCGACAACCTGTTCGGCACGTACCGCCCGAAGCGCGGCCAGACGGTCGCCAACCTCTTGTCGCGCGGCATTGTCGGCGTCGACGGCGCGCCCGGCCCCCGGTTCGGACGGGCGGCGCAGCGCATCGGCAGCGACACCGCGAAGTACATGGCGGAGACGTTCTCCACCGACGCGTACGACGTGCTGCCGCAGCCGTACACGACGTACGGCATCGGCCTGCCGCAGGGCGTGCTCGACACGCGGTTCCCCGACGACCTGCCGAACGGCCCGTACCAGATCAGCAAGTACGTGCCCTACGCCGCATACACCGGCGATCCGGTGCACCGCTTCTTCCAGATGTGGCAGGACGTCGACGGTGGCCTGCACGACAAGTTCGTATGGGTCGAGGAGACGATCGGCACCGGCTCGAACGGCGCCCCGCCGCCCGCGGGCGGCTTCAACCCCATGGAGGGCGCGATCTCCATGGGCTTCTACAACATGAATCCGTTCACCGACGCGAACGGGCAGGCGCAGCCCGGCGACGCGCCCATCTTCAAGTCACTCGCCGATCAGTACGCGATCAGCGACAACTACCACCAGGCGGTGATGGGCGGCACGGGCGCCAACTTCCAGGCGCTCGTAGCGGGCGACGCCGCGTTCTTCACGAGCGTGAACCTGGACGGCACGCCCGCGGTGCCGTTCGCGAACCAGATCGAGAACCCCGATCCCGTCGCGGGCACGAACAACTACTACACGCAGGACGGCTACGGCGGCGGCTCGTACGTGAACTGCGCCGACCCGAATCAGCCGGGCGTAGCGTCGGTGGACCGGCAGCTGCGCCTGCAGGGCGTGCGCCGGAACAACTGCGCGGACGGCCACTACTACCTGGTCAACAACTACAACCTGTACTGGGACCAGACGAGCGCGAACCCGCGCACGCTCGGCTCGGACCAGTTCACGCTGCCGCCGCAGAGCAACCCGACCATCGCCGACGTGATGACCGCGCACGGCGTCTCCTGGAAGTACTACAGCGGCGACCGCGGGGACGATCCCAACCGCTTCCCGACCGACGTCGACGGCGTGCCGCTGCTCTTCCACTCGTACTGCGGTATCTGCGATCCGCTGACGGGCTACACGAGCATCATGGCGAACCCGTCGGAAGAGGCGAAGCTGCAGGGGTACGGCGCGTTCCTCGACGACGTCCACGGGGGCACGCTGCCCTCGGTGTCGTTCGTGCGTCCGTTCGAGTCACTCGCGGGTCACCCGGCGGACTCGACGACCGACCTGTACGAGATGTTCCTGCAGGATCTCATCGCGCAGGTGCAGTCGAACCCGCAGCTCTGGGAGAGCACCGCCATCCTCATCACCACCGACGAGGGCGGCGGCTACTACGACTCGGGCTACATCCAGGCCGTCGACTTCTTCGGTGACGGCACGCGCATCCCGCTGATCGCGGTGTCTCCGTTCGCGAAGCAGGGCTACGTGGATCACACGTACTACGACCACGTGTCGCTGCTCAAATTCATCGAGCGGAACTGGAAGCTGCCGGCGATCTCCGGCCGCAGCCGCGACAACCTGCCGAATCCGATCTCGTTGCCCTTCAACGGCTACGCGCCCCTGAACGGCCCCGCGATCGGTGATCTGATGAACCTGTTCGACTTCGGACGGGCTCACGGCAATCACTAGCTGAGCTCTCGGAGGGAAAGGGCGGGGACGGGCTGCGGTCCGTCCCCGCCTCGCTTCAGCCGCTCGCGGCCAGGTCGACGATGCAGGCCGCGTGGTCGCTCACGCAATCGCGCCGGCGCCCCGGGCTCCGCCCGCCCCACGCGTGCGCCGCGCCGCGCACCCGCTCGAGCAGCGCCGAGTGGACGAACGCCTGGTCGAGCCGGTAGCCGTTCCGGCCGTTCGGCGAGTACCACGTGTAGCTCCGCTCGGCCGGATGCAAGTGGCGGAACGCGTCGATCCAGCCGCACTCCGCGAGCGCGTCGAGCCAGGCTTCCTCGCGCGCGTTGAAGCCGCGCACCTCTTCGTCGAGGCCGCGCCGACCCGAGTTGGTGTCGCCCACGAGCACGCCCGGGCCGTGACGCCAGTCTCGCGCGCAGGCGAGCACGGCGCCGAAGAACCGCCACTTCGTGCCCGTCACTCGATTCGGCACGTGCATCAGCGCCAGGGTCAGCCGCGTCGGCGCGCCCACGCGAACGGCCAGCCAGCGGTGCGGGTCCGAGAACTCGGCGGCGAGGCGGAGGCGGCGCAGCGGCCAGCGCGACGCCACGAGCAGCGCGTTTCGCGCCGGCGCCGCGGGATCGGCCGTCGTCCGCTGCTGCGACAGTCCCAGTCCGGCCAGCGCCGCCGCGAGACGGCGGCTGGCCGGCGTGGCGCGGAACTCGGACAGCGCGACCACGTCCGCGTTCCAGCGCGCGATCTGCCGCGCGATCGCGTCGCAGCGCGCGCCGCCGCCGGCCCGGATGTTCCAACCCACGATCCGCATGGCCGACTGTAGCACCGCTGCGAAGCCGCTCAGTCGCCGACGGCGTCCTCGAACAAGGCCAGCGCCATGTAGCGCTGGTACGGCGCGACGGCCACGGGCGAGGCGTCTCGCCACACGCGCAGATAGCCGACCTCGAAGTTCTCGATTCCCGCGGCGCCGAACGCGCGATGGAGCGCTTCGCCTCCGAGATCGCCCGACAAGAACCCCGGTGGCGGCTCGCGCAGGTCTTCGACGATGAGTCGCGACTCACTCACTCGCCGTTCGACGCGGAACCGAGCCGTTCGTCGATCAACTCAGCCTTCGATTCGCGCAACGGTTCGCGAACGCGTTCAGCGCTTCGCGTTGTCGGGGCGGAGCTTGCCTTCGGCGACGTCGGCCGCCATCTCGAGCGCGTCGGCCAGGCTGCGGCAGTCGCACGTGACGAGGCCGCCCTGGCTCGCGCTCTTCGTCCAGCGGCTGGCGCCCAGCGCCGCCAGCGCGCTCGCCCCGTGGACGTTGATCACGGCGCGGATGCCGCTGTCGAGCGTGAGCGGCGCAGCGTCCTTCATGAGCCACTCGAGGTCGGCCTGCGACGGCACGCCCGGGTTCTTCGTCAAGTCGACGAGCCACGACTTCGCGCGCAGGCGGCCGCACTCGGAGAGGCCGCGCGTGATCGCCTGGCGGAACTCGGACGTGCTGAGCGACTCCCAGCCCGCGCGCACGGCGCGCTGCACCGGATGGTGTTCGACCACGATCGTCCCCGGAATCCTGAACAGCTCGACCGACTGCATGGCGCTCGACCTCCCGCGGCGCTCATCGGCCGGGTCCGCCCTTTGGTGGAGTCGTCCGCCGTCGGCCCGGCACGCGCGCGGCGCGCCCGTCGCGCAAACTCCCTTCCTGGAGGTCCCGACATGCGGCGGGTGTAGGATCCAGGCATGAAGAGAAGAAAGCTGGGCGAGCGCGGCCTCGTCGTTTCGGAGCAAGGGCTGGGCTGCATGGGCATGTCGGAGTTCTACGGCGCCGCCGACGAGGCGGAGTCGATCGCCACGCTGCACCGCTCGCTCGAGCTGGGCATCGACTTCCTCGACACGGCCGACGTGTACGGCCCGCTGAAGAACGAGGAGCTGCTCGGGCGCGCGCTCAAGGGCAAGCGCGACAAGGTCGTGCTCGCGACGAAGTTCGGCATCGTCCGCGACCCGAACAACGCGATGGCGCGCGGCATCGACGGCAAGCCCGAGTACGTGCGCGCGTGCATCGACGCCAGCCTGCGCCGCCTGCAGACCGACCACGTCGACCTGTACTACCAGCACCGCGTCGACCCGGCGACGCCGATCGAGGACACCGTCGGCGCGATGGCCGAGCTCGTGAAGCAGGGCAAGGTGCGCTACCTGGGCCTGTCCGAAGCCGGCGTCGCCACGCTGCGCCGCGCGTGCGCAGTGCACCCGATCAGCGCGCTGCAGAGCGAGTACTCGCTGTGGAGCCGCGACCCCGAGGACGGCGTGCTCGCCGCCTGCCGCGAGCTCGGCATCGGCTTCGTGCCGTACAGCCCGCTCGGCCGGGGCTTCCTGACGGGCCAGCTGAAGCGCTTCGAGGACCTGGCGGCCGACGACTACCGGCGCTTCTCGCCGCGCTTCCAGGGCGACAACTTCGCGAAGAACCTCGAGCTGGTGAAGCGCGTGGAGGCGCTCGCGCGCGAGAAACGCTGCACACCCGGACAGCTCGCCCTCGCGTGGGTGCTCGCGCAGGGCGACGACGTGGTGCCGATTCCCGGCACGAAGCGGCGCAAGTACCTGGAGGAGAACGCGGCAGCGAGCGACGTCGTGTTGGGCAAGGCCGACCTGGCGCGCATCGACGAAGTGGCGCCGCGCGGCGCCGCTTCGGGCGAGCGCTACCCCGCCGCGATGATGGGCTCGGTGAACCGCTAGTCGACGCGGCGGATCGCGAAGCCGAGCGACGCGCTCGGTACGGCGGAGAGCTCGAGCTTCGCGGGCCCCTTCGCCACGCGGAAGCGCACGCTCTTCCGCAGCACCGGGCACTCGTGCAGGCTCGCGTGCGCCCCGGCCGGCAGCGCCGCGCGATTCTGCACCACGTCGAGCCAGCCCGGGCCGCCGAGCGAGACCTGGTAGAGACCGGCGTCGAGATCTGCGAACGAGACGAAGCCCGCGTAGCTCGCGCCCGCCGCGTCGCGCGGCTTCCCGCTCGGCGGCACGGGCAGCGCTGCGACGCGGCCGGCGCGAGCTGCAGCACGAGCGCCTGCTGCGGCGGCGCCGCGACCCGAGCGGCTCTCCGCGCCCGCACCGCTACGGCCTCGTCGCCGGGCACACTTGCGCGACGGGAGCGCTCGTGAGCGGGGCGAGCGCCGGCACGTGCAGGCCGCGGCGGAGCGCCGTCACCTGCAGGATGTCGCACGCCGTGCCCGTGCCGACGACCACGCAGCGCGACTGCGCATCGGCGCCGAGCCCGACACCGGCGGGATTCGCGAGTGACTGGCGGTAGGCGAGCACGTCGGCCGTGTCGACGGCGCCGCCATCGGCCACGTTCCCGCACTGGCAGGCGTCGCCGATCCCGTCCGGCGCGCTGCCGATGCCGAAGCCGCCCGTGTCTTCCTGGAGTGCGTTCGAGCGGTGCGGACAGTTGTCGATTGCGTCGTCGACGCCATCGCCGTCGGCATCGCCCGGCGCCCCCGAAGTGCGGAGGTCGCTCGCCTGCCCGAGCGCCTGCTGCCGCAGCCACGGGCCGTGGCGAGGGTTGGGCGGCAAGAAGCCGGTCGCGTTGGCGTGCAAGACGCGCACGCGCCAGTGCACGCGCGTCGGCGTGTCGGGGCCCGCGAGCGGCGTGCTCAAGGGAACGCTCGGCGCCGCGGGAGTCAGCGTGAACCAGCCGGGATAGGACGGGGCGTCCGTGCACGCGCCCGAGCCGAACGGCGTGCCGAGCGGGCACGTCTGCACCTCGGCGCGAACTCGCCCGCCGCCGCTGGCGCTGGTGCCGAGCACGCGCACGCCGAAGCCGCTGCCGAGCGAGTTGCCTGCGGGCGCCACAGCGCCGCCGCCGTCGCCGCGCAGCTGGCGCGCGAGCGCGACGCGGCCCGCGGCGCCGTTTCCGTAGAACACGTACGTGACCGCGCTGGTATTGGCCGCGGGCGCGCCGACGAGCACGTCCGCGAAGCCGTCGCCGTTCACGTCGCCCGCGCCGGCGATCGCGCTGCCGAAGCCGGTGCCGCCCGGCGCGTCCGTGGCGAACTGGATGAACGCCAGCGACGCCAGCGCCGCTCGCCCGAAGCCGATCCGAGCGGCGCCGGAGTTCGTGGCGCTCGAATACGTGCCGAGCAGCACGTCGGCGAAGCCGTCGCCGTTCACGTCGCCCGCAGCGGCAACACTGATCTGTGTCGAAGAGGACGCGAGGCCCAGCCGGGCCGTCGCACCGCTCGTGCTCGAGGGCAGCGCGGGACCGCCTGCGAACACGTAGGCGCTGGGGCCGCCGCCTGCGCCCGGGCTCGCGAGGTTCGCAGCCACCACGTCGTCGTAGCCGTCGCCGTTCATGTCGCCCGCTCCCGCCACGGAGATCCCGAACTGCGAGTCGGTGCTCGAGCCCAGGATGAACAGCGTCACTCCGCCGGAAACGCCGCTCGCGCTGCCGTGCGCGAGCAGCGCGGCGCCCGGACCGGCCCCGTACATCGGTGCGCCCACGAGCACGTCGTCGTAGCCGTCCCCGTCGGTGTCCCCGGCTCCCGCCACCGACGCCCCGCACTGCGCGTTCGCCTGGTGCGCGAGGATCGCCGCGGACGCGGTGTCCGGCGTTCCGCTCGCGAGTCCGCCCGGCCCCGAATCGAACACGAACGCCGCGCCCTCGTTGGTGAACGACGAGTCGTAGTTGCGCGCGCCGATCACCACGTCGGCGAGCCCGTCGCCGTTCACGTCGCCCGCCGAGGCGACGCTCGCGCCGAAGCTCGAGCCGCTCTGGCGCGAGCGGAACGTGGCGCTCGCATTCGTCGCCGTGCCGCTCGCGATGCCGGACGGCCCGCCCAGGAACACGAACGCCGCGCCTTCCGCGGAGACTCCGGCGTCGTACTGCGGCGCACCGACGATCACGTCGCCGTAGCCGTCGCCGTTCACGTCGCCCGCGGACGCGACGCTCTGGCCGAACTGGGAGCCGATCTGGCCCGAGTGCAAGGTGGTGACCGCGCTCGACGACACGCTCGATGGGATTCCCGCGGGGCCGCCCGAGAAGATGAACGCAGCGCCCTCCGAGGGCAATCCGCCGTCCCAGGCAGGTGCTCCGATGATGACGTCGCTGTAGCCGTCGCCGTCGATGTCGCCCGCCGTTGCGACCGACGCGCCGATCTGCGCACCGCTCTGCGCTCCGAAGATCTTGTTCGCTTGCGACACAGAAGTGCGTAGGCCGATGGCGCCGCCGTGGTACGCGTAGACGGAGCCCTGCAACACGTACGTCTGCTGGTCTCCCGCCGTCAGATCGTCGTAGCCGTCTCCGTTCACGTCGCCGGCGTTCGCGATGACATTGTTGTTCGCGCCGGTGCCGCCCGGCAGGCTGAAGGAAGCGCTCGCGCTGGTGCCGCTCGCGATGCCGCCGGCTCCGCCGGCGAAGACCCAGGCCGCGGTCCCGTTCGACACGGCCAGGTCTGCGTAGCCATCGCCGTTGAAGTCGCCGTTCACGACTCCGCCGAACGCGACGGGATCGGGCGGCGGCGTGAACAAGTACCCGCCGAACCCGGCGGTGCCGTTGCCGAGCAAGGTCGTCGCCGCCGAGAGCTCGTCTCCGCTGGCGACGCCCGACGCTCCGCCCGTGAACACGAACGCGGCGCCGGCGCTGCCGTAGTCGCCCGCGCCCACCGCCACGTCGGCGTAGCCGTCTCCGTTCACGTCGCCTGCCGACGCGACCGAGACGCCGAACTGCGGATTGGTCAGGCCGGAGACGCCGCTCGCGGTCGCGCACACGAGCTTCGCCGCGGCCGTGTCCGTCGTCGCGCTCGCCACGCCGCTGGCGCTGCCGAGGAACACGAAGGCCGCGCCGTACTCCGGGCCGGTGGTGCTCTCGTACTCGGGCGCGCCGACGATCACGTCGGCGTAGCCGTCGCCGTTCACGTCGCCGGCCGACGCGACCGCGAGCGCGAACGTGCTGCCCGCGCTCTCGCTGGCGGCGACGGTCAGCGCGCTCGCGGCGGAAGTCGCGGTCGCACTCGCGACTCCAGACGCGCTGCCCAGGAAGATGAACGCGGCGCCCAGGTTGGCGCCGGTGGAGTAGGTCGGCGCGCCGACGATCACGTCGGCGTAGCCGTCGCCGTTCACGTCGCCCGCGGGAGCGACCGTGCGGCCGAACGAGCCGCCCGTGTTCGTGGCCGAGTCGAAGCTCTGGCCGCCCAGCAGCACGGTCGCCGCCGTGCCGGGAGTCGCGTTCGCCACGCCGGCGGGTCCGCCCAGGAAGATGAACGCCGCGCCCTCGTTCGTGTGCGTGGCGCTGTACTCGTACGCGCCGACGATCACGTCGTCGTAGCCGTCGCCGTTCACGTCGCCCGCCGAGGCGACGCTCCAGCCGAAGGCGTCGCCCGCCTGGTTCCCCGACAGGACCGTCGGGGGCGGGGACGTGACGATGTCGCTCGTGCTCGGGATCCCGTTCGGCCCGCCCAGGAAGATGAAGGCCGCGCCGCCCGTGCCGTACTGCGGCGCGCCCACGATCAGGTCGGCGAAGCCGTCGCCGTTCACGTCGCCGGCGGAGGCGACGCTCTGCCCGAACTCGATCTCGCCGGTGCTCTGGCCGTGGTTCGTGAGCACGGTGTCGGCGGTGCCGGTGAGGAGCGGGTCGATCGCGATCGGATACACAGCGGCCGAGTCGTCGACGACGAGGCGCACGCGCGCGCCCGCGAGCGCCATGTGCGCGGGCAGCCGAGTGCCGCGCGCGTCCTCTGCGCGCAGCTCGCCGTAGCGCAGCTGGCGGCCTGCCGGCGAGCGGAACAGCACGACATCGCCCGCGGCGGTGGGCTCCGCGTCGCGCACCGCGAGCTCGAGCGCGAGCGGCCCGTCGCCCTGCGGTCGCCGCGACGAGACGAAGCCTTGCTCGAGGCCTGCGGGCCGATTCTCGTACCACTCCAGCAGCTCGCCGCGGCGGATCTCGACGCGCGCGCCCCGCGCGGTCACTTCACCCGCCACCGCGGCGGGGAGCTCCTCCCCGCGGCCGAAGCCCGCCAGGGCGAGCCGGAGCAGCGGCGGGTCGGCTTCGGCCGTGCGGTCGACCACGCGGATGCCGTCCGCAGCGAAGTACGTGCGCAGCCCCTGCGCGCGGTTGGGCGCCTGCAGCCCTACACCATTTAGTGTCGCCTGGTACTCGAGCGCCGCGATCTGGCGCTCGAGCCGGGGCAACAGCGCGCCGAGCTCCGGCGAGCGGAGCGGCGGGCGCACGCGCTGGTCTCCGACCAGTGCGACCGCCGCGAGCACGAGCGATGCGACTCGTATCCCGCGCACCTCGGCAGCATACGCGCAGACGCCGCCGTATGGAAACGAGGGGCGCGCTGGGAAGGTGGACTAGTGACGGTGTGGCGGCACGCGCGCCTGCACCTGGACGGGCACGCCGAGCTTCCCGCCGGGATTCGGCGCGATGACCAGGTAGCGTCGCTGCGCCGCGCCGCCTTCGCGCACGATCTGTCGGATCGGGCCGACGGCGTTCACGATTGCTGCGCCCGCGGGGTTCGTCTTGAAGCTCGCGAGCACGTCGAGCGCGCCCTGCCCGTCCGCGCGCGTCGCCAGCCCCAGTGCGTATTCCGCCTTCGGCGCGAGCCCGGTCACCGCAGCCTGCAGCACCTGCGTGAGCCCCTGGTCGAAGAGCGCGACCGTCGTGAGCGGCTTCCGGGCGCCGGTGTCGGGCGCCTCGACCAGGGCGAGATGCGCGGCTTCACCCGCGACGCCGAGTGACTCGAGCCCGTCCGTGCCGGCGCCCTCGGGAACGGCGTTCGGCACGTAGGCGATGGCCTGCGGCGCCTGGCCGATCGGGATCGTCGCCACGACCTGGTTCGTCTCCGTGTCGATCGCGGCGAGTGCGTCGGCATTTTCGAGCC
>Ga0335076_10001988_pt1 | contig 20118 bp, 12 predicted proteins | sample Lox_Sample_25_FD_206717 | JGI IMG/M metagenome (GOLD analysis project Ga0335076, IMG submission 206717) | Soil microbial communities from Loxahatchee National Wildlife Refuge, Florida, United States - Lox_Sample_2.5 | ecosystem: Environmental > Terrestrial > Soil > Wetlands | place: USA...
GCGAACTTTTCTACGGCAAAACCTTTGTCCGCCTGGGCGTCATCGTCGGCGTCATCGCCGCGATCCTTCAATTGGCTCCCACCGGCGACATCCAAGGCAAGCTCATCGCCGACTATCAGCCCACCACCCTCGCTGCCATGGAAGGCTTGTTCGTTTCTCAGGAAGGCGCCCCGCTCGCCATCATTGGTCAGCCGGACATCCCCAACCGCCGCCTCGATAATCCCCTCGAAGTTCCTTCCATGTTGAGCTTCCTCACCTACCGTAAATGGAAAGCTCACGTCCGCGGACTCGATGCCTTCCCGCAATCCGATTGGCCCGACACCATCGAACTCCTCTATTACAGCTACCACGTCATGGTCGGCCTCGGCACCATCTTCATCGCCATCATGGCTCTCGCCGCGCTCCTTTTATGGCGCGGCAAGCTCTATGACGCTCGCTGGATGCTTTGGGTGCTCATGGTTAGTGTTCCCCTACCTTACATCGCGAATACCGCCGGCTGGATGACCGCTGAACTCGGCCGCCAACCTTGGCTCATCTTCGGCGTCATGCGCACCTCGCACGGTTTCTCTCCCCGCGTGGTTGCCGGAAATGCCTGGTTTACTCTCATCGGATTTATGGGCATGTACACCGTGCTTGCGATTCTCTGGCTCTTCCTCGTTTATCGCGAAGTTGAACACGGTCCCGAACTTGAAAACCCGACATCAGCGCCATCGCCCGCGCTCGTCGAAGCCGATTAAAGGAGCCGGCCATGGAAAATATCTGGTTCTGTCTCGTCGCGGTGATGGTCGCCATGTACGTCCTTCTCGATGGCTTCGACCTCGGTGCCGGTGCCATTCACTTCCTCGTGGCGCGCACCACCGAAGAACGCCGCCAGGTCATCGCCACCATCGGCCCCGTTTGGGACGGCAACGAAGTTTGGCTCCTCGCCGCCGGCGGTGTCCTTTACTTCGCCTTCCCCCTTCTCTACGCCAGCGGCTTCAGCGGCTTCTACCTCCCGCTCATGATGGTCCTCTGGCTGCTCATCCTCCGTGGCACCTCCATCGAGTTCCGCAACCACATCGTCAGTCCCATCTGGATTCCTTTCTGGGACTTCCTCTTCTCTGCATCCAGCTTGCTCCTCGCCATCTTCCTCGGCGCCGCTCTCGGCAACGTCGTTCGCGGCGTTCCCCTCGACGAATCAGGCTACTTCTTCGAACCCCTCTGGACCAATTTCCGCCTCGGCGACCACACTGGCATTCTCGACTGGTACACCGTTCTCGTCGGCGTCACCGCTCTCCTCGCCCTCATGATGCACGGCGCCCTCTGGGTCCAACTTAAAACCTCCGCCGCGGTTCGCGAGCGTTCCGCAAAAGTCGCTGCGTGGACTTGGTGGGGCGTCCTCATCTTCACTGGCCTGCTCACCATGGTCACTTTCACCGTGCAACCTCAAGTCATCGCCAATTTCAAAACCTGGCCGATCGGCTTCGTTCTTCCCGCCCTCGCGGTTGCTGGCCTTTCTGGCATTCAGTTCGAATTGCACCGCGGCAAAGAACTCAACGCCTTTGTCGCCTCCTGCACCTATCTGCTAGGTATGCTCACCAGCGTGGTCTTCGGCGTTTACCCCATGGTGCTTCCGGCGCGCAATCCCGCTTATTCGCTCACCGTTAGCAACGCCAAGGCTGGTGAGTATGGCCTAAAAATCGGCCTCATCTGGTGGGTCATCGGCATGATTCTCACCGCCGGTTATTTCACTTACGTCTACCGCACTTTCGCCGGGAAAGTGAGCGCCAATACCGATCCTGACAGCGACTCCGCAGCAGGCTATTGACGCAAACTCCTCCAGCCCGTACCTTCCTTATATGGTTCGGGCGAGACTCACCAGCATCTATCTGTGTTCGCGCGCGGCATGTGCCGTGTTTCTCTCCGCATGCCTGCTCTTCGTCCCACTCTGCGCCACCCGTTGCGCCACCATCGCCTGTGGAGCAAATTCACCAGAGCCCGCGGCACACTGCCACCACTCCTCCATGTCCCGCCCATCTCATGACCCCGCCCTCTCCGCCATTCCTGATTCCGAATGCTCCAGAGCCACTCTGGTCTTCGTCGCACCCCGCTCTGAAACTCTCTCCTCCCAGAATCTCAGCCTCCCTTTTGTCGTTCTGCTCTCTCCTTCAGGGTTGACGCTCCGTTCCACGTCCTTTGCGCTTTCTCCATCCTCCCCTCCCGGCTCTTTCTCCCTCTCCGCTCTACTCTCTCCCCCTCTCCGCCTCTGATCTGTTCCCGTCCTTAAACCACTGCCGTCATTCCGAACAGACTCCGAGGAGTGATCCATCGCCCCTTCCGCGATAAATCTCTCTTCTCTTTTCGCGGGTGCCCCACATGCCGTCTTCGCATGTGGGATTCTCTAACGCCCCACACAGTAATCCGTCATTCCGAACGGAGTCCGCGCAGTGAGGAATCTCTCTGCTCCTCCGGAACCGCCGGGTACCCCACATGCCGTCTTCGCATGTGGGATTCTCTAACGCCCCACACAGCAACCCGTCATTCCGAACGGAGTCCGCGCAGTGAGGAATCTCTCTGCTCCTCCGGAACCGCCGGGTGCCCCACATGCCGTCTCTGCATGTGGGGATTCCCAACGCCCACGCAGCAACCCGCTGTCCCGAACGAACAAGAAATCTCTTTTCGCAGCCTAAACAACTTGTAGGAACCAAGGAGCCTCCATGTCCACCACGCGCAGAAACTTCTTCCAGAACGCCATCCTCTTCGGCGCTGGCCTCTTCGGCTTAAACACCACCGCCGATTCCGCATCGTCCACCGCAAAGCGCCGCGTCAACACTCCACCGCCACCCCAGCCGCCACTCCCCATGCTCGCTCCCGACGTCCGCGACTGTCCCTTCGAGTTCGATGGCTCGACAAAAGTCTTCCGCCTCAAGGCCGCCCCCTTCAAACAAAAAATCGCTCCCTTCAAGACCATCGATGTCTGGGGCTACAACGGCTCTTCCCCCGGCCCCACCATTCAAGTAACCCAAGGCGATCGCGTCCGCATCCACGTCGAAAACGCCCTTCCCGAAAGCACCTCCATGCACTGGCACGGTTTGGAAGTTCCCATCGACCAGGATGGCGTTCCCTTCATCAGCCAGAAACCTATCGCTCCAGGCGAAACTTATACTTACGAATTCACCGTCCATCAGGAAGGCACTTTCTTCTATCACGCGCACAGCGCCATGCAGGAAATGATCGGCCTCCTCGGCATGTTCATTTCCCATCCCCAAACTGCCCACGCGCCCCACGTCGATCACGACTTCGGCATCGTCCTCCAGGAATGGGCCGTGCTTCCCAACAATACCGTGCCCAACACCGCCAACATGGAGTTCAACTGGCTCACCATGAACGGCGTCGTGGCTCCGATGACCACTCCGCTCATCGTTCGTCTGGGCAGCCGCGTCCGCCTGCGCTTCGTCAACCTTGGCATGGACCATCACCCCATTCACCTCCACGGCAATCAGTTCGTCATTACCGGTACGGAAGGCGGCCGCGCTCCCGAATCCACCTGGTATCCCACCAACACCGTCCTCGTCGGCGTTGCCCAATCCAAAGTCGTCGAGTTCGAAGCCAAGTATCCCGGCGCATGGATGATTCACTGCCATCTTCCCCACCACATGATGAACAGCATGATGGATCTGCTCGGCGATCGTCAGATCCAAACCGCCAATCCCACCGAAGCTGGTGCCCTCAGCCAGATGGAAACTCTCTCGCGCTATCTCGGCGTCGAGCACGTTCACCACTCCCCCATCGCCGAAAACGCCAACTCCGTTCCCGGCTTCCCCCAGGACGCCTTCATGGAAATGGGCATGGACGCCATCGTCTCCAAACCCGAAACTCACGGCCTTCCGCCCAACTGGTCCGCCGGAATGATGGGGATGATGACCATCGTCCGCGTCTTACCCGACGACCAATACGACGAAATCCAGCACCTCAAGGCGCGACACAACTCTTCGCTTTAACAAGGTTTTGTGCCCTTCGTCTGTTCGCAAAGGGGTTTGCAGGGCCCGCCTTCCGAGGTGGCGCCTTTCCGACGCGCAAGCGCGGCCCAAACAAATTCGCTTTTGTCGCAGCCCGTTCTTCTAGGCACGGTTTTGTAGGGCCCGCCTTCTCAGGCGGGCCGTCGGTCCACTGCTAACACTCTCGAGTAATGGAGATCTCATGCGCATCAAAATATTTGCCGCAATCCTCCCAATTCTTCTGTCCGTCGCCACCCACGCCCAACAACCACCCGAACCCGAGATGCACATGCACCATCACGGCAACATCCCCACTGTCGAGCCCACCTATCCGCGCCTCGGCCGCTCTCAGGAACAACCAAACTCAAAACTCTTCACCCTGGACGGCGCCCAACGTCTCGCCGCCGATTCCAATCCCACCCTCCGCCAGGCCGAAGCCCAAATTCGTGCCGCCCATGCTCGCACCCAACAGGCCGGCCTCTACCCCAACCCCACCATCGGCTACACCGGCGACGAAATTCGCGGCGGCTCCTCGAATGGCGGCAAACAGGGCTTCTTCATTGATCAATCCATCGTCACCGCCGGCAAACTCTCCAAAGCCCGCAACGTCCTCGCACAAGACGCCCGTCTCGCCGAACTCGAAGCCGAAGAACAAAAACTTCGCGTGCAGAACGCTGTCAAAACCGCCTTCTACCGGGTCCTCGTCGCTCAGGAGCTTCTCGACCTCCGCCGCGACCTGAGCCAGATCGCCCTCACCTACAGCGCCTCCCAAGAAAATCTCGTTCACACCGGCCAGGTCGACGAATCCGAAATGCTGCAAACGCAAATCGACGAACAACGCTTTCATCTCGCCGCCTTCGCCCAGGAAAGCACACTACGTGAGGAATGGCGCCAACTCGCCGCCATCATTGGCCAACCCAATCTTCCGCAATCGGTCGTCGCCGGTGATCTCGAACACTCCTGGCCCGAAATCAACGAACAGGAAGTCCTCGACACCATCGCTGCACAAGCTCCTGCCACGCGCATCGCCGAAACTCTCGGCTCCCGTTCTACTGCCGAAATCGCTCGAGCCAAATCTCAAGCGATTCCCGATCTCCAACTGCGCGGCGGTCTCGAATTCAACAACGAGTCCAACAGCGCTTCACCCCCCCAAGCACTCGGCTGGCAAGGTATCGCCGAACTCGCCGTCGAACTTCCGATTTTCAATCGCAATCAAGGCAACATCGCCGCCGCTCGCGCCGACGCCGACCGCGCTCAACTCGAAAAACTGCGTGTCGCCCTCATGTTGCGAGAACGCGCCGCCGCTGCTCTCGACCAGTACTCCACCTCCAAAGTTATGGCCACGCAGTATCGCGACTCCATCCTCCCCCGCGCCAGGCAGGCCTATACTCTGATGGTCCAAAAATACGGCTTGATGCTTGCCTCTTATCCCCACGCTATCGAATCCCAGCGCCGCCTCTTCCAACTCGAAATCGAATACGTCAACCTGCTCCAGAATGTCTGGACCACCGGCATCGCCCTTCAGGGCTTCCTCCTCACCGACGGCCTCGAAGCTCCCGCGCGTCCCGCCGATTCCGATCGCGTCCTGCGCGAAACCAATCTACCCACTCCAGAGCGCGCCAACGCTCCCCTGGACCAGATCCTCCCCTAGCTCGGCTTCGCGCCATGCGCGCCCAGCAATTCATCCACCTCCGCATACCCCGAGGGATAACTCACCCCGCGAACGTCCGCCCCTGCCGCAAGCAACCGCCCCACCGACTCCGGCGAACGCTGCGCGTTCCAGTACGAATCTACGCATGCCCGCACCGCCAGCATCAGCGGCGTCCGACCCTTCCCGTCCTTCGCATTCACCGCTGCTCCTTTTTCCAGCAGCAACTTCACCGTGCCGTGCCGCGCGCGCCATGCCGCGGAATGCAGTGCTGTGCTGTTCATCGCCACATCGAAATACGCGTCCCCTGCCGACGGCGCGTCCACCGTAACGCCCATCTCCAGCAATCGCTCCACACTTTCCTTGTTCCCCACTCCCGCAAATTGCGCCAGCAGTTGGCCGCCTTGCTCCAACAATTCGCGCACCAACTGCGGATCCTTCTTTGCAATCGCACGTGCCCGCGCCTTATCGTTCCTTGCGCACGCTGCGATCAGTCCGTCCACTCCCGTCAGCTCCACAGAAATGCCTCGCCGCTCGAACAGTTCCAGCACATCCCCTCGCCCCCTTTGCGCGGCTAGCGCCGCCGCCGACCGTGCTGGCACCACCTTCCAATAGTGTTGGTCCTTCTCGGTCAGCAACGTCGGGTCCGCCCCGTGCTCCAGCAACGCCTCCACAAATTCAATCCCGTTGTCTCTCAATATTGAGTTGTGTAGCGCCGTCCTTCCCCACCGCGTCCGGTAATTCGGATTGACCCCGCGCTCCAGCATCCACTTCAGCCCCTCGTAGTCGTGCCAATCCGTTTTGCGCAACAGAATCGTTGCCAGCCCTTTTTCTTTTAACCTCCCGCTCTCCACCAGCACCTTCAGCGCCGCATTCTCCCGGGTCTCCGCCGCGTGATACGCCGTCTCTTCGTCATTCGGGTCTGCACCATATTGCAGTAACAGTCGTGTCATCTCCGGGTTCTGCGCCAAGCCAGCCGCGCCATAAATGACGTTCTCCCACGTAGGCCGTGGATCGTGCTGCGTCTCCATCCAACCCGTATTCGCATCCGCCCCCGCATCCAGCAGCGCCTTCGCCGCACGCACAAATCCAGCGGAGCGCGCGCGATCCAATCGCAAATACCGCGAAAAACACAAGTACGTTAGAGCGTCCCACCCATACGGACCGCCCTTCGCCGTCGCGTTCGCACGATTCATCGCCAGGAACCGCTGCACGCCGGCCTCGTCTCCCAGCACCGCCGCCGCATAAATGTCGCTGCTTCCCACTTCCGGGTGGGCCGCCAAAATCGCTTCCGCCTCCTCCAACGTTCCCGAAGCGTGCCAGTCCCGCGGAACGCTCGCCGCCCGCAGAAACGCATCGCGCGGATCCGTCAGCGACGCCACTTTTCGTTCCCGATTCAGCGCCTCGATATGCTCCGCAAATTTCGGCCAGCTCTCGAATCCATGCTCTCGCGCGATCGTGAATTGCGCCGCGGCCAAACTGAATCTCCCACCGCGATTTCTCTGCTCAGGCAACTGCGCTTCGATCCTTTCGATAGACGCAAGATCGCCACTCCGGCAGGCTTTCACCAGCTCTTTGGCTTGCTTCTTGTATTGTTCGAGATTCGGACGAGCGGGTAGCTCTTTGGCTTCCATTACGACCTTCCTTTCATGACTGCGCCTGGAGTCCGCCCGAATCAGGCTGAAAGAAGGTTCGTAACCTTCCAGATTTTACTTAAGGTGGGCACGGCCCTTTCCGCGGACTGGTTGCGCCCTTCGCGCACGTCGTCAGCGTAAACATTTCCTCCGTCCCCGTCAATGGCCTCAGGAAAAATTAACCTGACATGGAACTTTTTCTCTCTTGCCAGCAATCATGACTGAACGGTTTCTTTAATCCACTAGTTCGGAGACCTACTTTGACTCGGCTCAGACCTATTCTCTTGACGGTCCTCTTTCTCGCTCTGACTTCCACACTTTCGGCGGAAACTACTACCCGCCGTGTCCTGGATCAATGGCTTCAGGCATTCAATTCTGCGGATCGCGTCAAGTTGACCGCCTTCTGGCAAACCTACAATCCGGCTTGGACCGGTATCGACCGTGAGCTCCACGTGCGTAAGGAATCGGGCGGCTTCACTCTGATGAAAGTCACCTCCGATGACGGAAGGAGCCTCGATGCCGTGGTGGCCGACGCTGGCGAAACATTTCTGGGACTTTCGGTCCGCTTGAGCTCTGCGCAACCCGTCCACATCAGCTCAATTTCGATAACTGGTCTGGTCCCCGCAGAAGGCATTGTTCCCCGTTTTTCCAGTGACCCCGAACTGATCGCGGCCCTGAACGCGAAAGTGAATTCGCTTGTCGGCAACGATCAATTCTCAGGAACAGTATTGGTCGCCAAGAACGGCTCGATTCTCTTGCAGAAGGCATGGGGCCTAGCAAATCGAGAAACCTCTCTCGCGAACACCCTCGATACGGAATTCTGCCTCGGCTCGATGAACAAGATGTTCACCGCCGTCTCTATCCTCCAACTTGTCCAAGCCGGCAAACTGTCTCTCGACGCTACCCTTGGCGATTACTGGAAGGACTATCCGAATCCCGACGTCGCCCGCAAAGTCACGATTCGAGAACTGCTCAACAATACCGGCGGTACCGGAGACATATTTACAGACCAGTTTATTCAACACCGCCTGGAAATCCGTACACTCGCAGACTATGTCCGCCTCTACGGCCAACGCCCGCTGGAGTTCGAACCCGGCTCGCGTTCACGCTATTCTAATTATGGTTTTCTACTCCTTGGAGTCCTCATCGAGAAACTTACTAACCAGTCCTACTACGAGTACGTCCGCGAACACATTTTCCTGCCCAGCGGAATGACCCGAACGAACTCCAATCCCGAGAGCGACAAAGATCCCGCGCACGCCACCGGCTATATGCCCGGTTCCAGCGGCTGGACGCCAAATGCCGACACGCTTCCCTGGCGCGGCACTCCCGCGGGGGGAGGTTACTCCACCGTCGGCGATTTGTTCCGCTTCTCTCAGGCGCTTCTCCACGGCCGCTTACTTTCTCAGGAGTTGTTCCAGCAAGCGACCACGGAACAATTTCCCGGTTCGCATTACGGTTATGGCTTTATCGTCGAAGATGGGTTCTTTGGTCACAGTGGCGCTGCTCCTGGCATCAATGCGGAGCTCCGCATCTACCCCAAAACTGGCCACGTGGTCATCGCACTTTCCAATCTGGAGCCACCTGCCGCGATGCGAGTTGCTGCGTTTGCGGGTCATCGATTGCCTCAAAATTAGTCTGTGCTATTTTGCCGGAGTCACTCATCCATGAAGGGACCCATTTGAAGCGATTTTTCTCTCGGTCGGCCCCGACGAAAGAGGCTTACTCCGCGCGGGACCACGTGTGCCCCGTTCAGGACAAGTCCGACGCCGACCTTCTCCGCTCACTCGAACTCGGAAACACCGAGCTTGTCGCCGTGCTGTATGACCGCCACGCTGCATTTATTTATCGTTATGCGCTTCGCGTCTCCGGCAATCCTTCCGTCGCCGAAGAAGTAGCGCAAGAGACATTCCTCGCCATGATCCGCCAAGCCGGGCAATTCAACCCTGCTCGCGGACTACTCTCCACCTGGCTGTGTACTATCGCGCGTCGCCTGGTCTGGAAGCATATACAGAACCGTCAACGATTCCTGCCCTTGGACTCAGAGGAAATTCCTCGTCAACCTGGAAGCGAATTCGAAGCGCCTGATGTTCAATTCAGCCGCAGCGAAGCTGTGGAACTCGTGCGCCGCGGCATCGAGGAGCTTCCGTTGCAGATGAAAGAGGTAATCGTCCTCTGCGCGTTCGAGGAAATGAGCTATGAAGATGTTGCCGCAGTTCTTGGCGTGCCGGTTGGTACGGTTCGCTCCAGGCTTCATCGCGCGAAAGTGCGGCTCACCGAAATCCTGGACAATGCCGCAAGGTCCACGCGGAAGGAGAACTCCAAGCTATGAACTCAACCGAACAGCTCGCTCGAGCCCTCGAAGATCTTCGAGTTGAATATCAAACCATCCAGCCACCAAATCACATTCGCGACCGCGTGGAAGCAGCCTTGCGCAGACCCCAGGCCTTTTCCGACTATCCTCATCGCCGTTTGTGGCGATTTGCCATGGCCGCCTGTTCCTGTCTTTTCCTCGTTTTTCTCACATTGCTCATCACTCGTTTTCGACCCGATTCGGTGAACGTCACCACTCACGAGCAGGCCGCGTCGACACAGACGCTAGAACCTCATCAGCTCGCATCTGCCTTCATTGTGCTTCCTTCCGGCTCGGCGCTCCCCTTGCCTCAACAAACTTTTCTCCTGCGTGTTCGCCTGAAAGAATCCGATCTACGCCAGTTTGGTCTGGACCTTCCCGAACCGCTCGCTTCGCAATCCACTCAGGTTGAGTTTGTTGTTGGAGAAGACGGGCTCGCTCGCGCCATTCGGTTTGTTCAGCCCGCCGATTTCCGATCAAACAGACTCAGCAAACCCGAGGACATCCAATGAATACCCATCGCTTCACACGATTCCGGAGGCTGCTGGCGTTCTTCCTCCTGCCCATGTGGGTCCCGATGCTTCTTGCCCAACACTCGAACACGCAGAACGAAGACGCCCTGCAACTCCAAAAAAGAGCCGACGAGTATCTCCATATCATTTCCGCTGGTGCACCCGGTTTCGACCGTACCGTCGTAAACAAACCCTTCTCCGCTGTCGCCATTACCGTGACCACTCGCGTCCTGGAAGACGGCCACCGCATTGTTCACCGCAACGTCATGCGGCAATATCGCGATCGTCAGGGCCGAACCCGTCGCGAACAGTCCCTCGAAGCCCTCAGTCCCTCCGCTCCCGTCGCCCCCAAGGACATGATCTTCATTTACGACCCCGTCGCCCGCGCCAACTACGTTTTGGACCCGGCGACCAAGCTCGCACGCGCATTCCCTGCTGTTCCGATTCCGCAATCGCACTCGTCCGCGCCCTTAACAGCACAAACGAAAGAGAACCCTTCGCCGCTGATCCCTTCAGAGCGCACTGAAAACCTTGGTACGCGCTCCATTGATGGTTTGCAGTGTTCCGGTACCCGCACAACTACCACTCTGCCCATAGGCCTAATCGGTAATGATGCCCCGCTTGTCACAATTCAAGAGACCTGGTTCTCCACGAAAATCGACTCGGTGGTGCAATCAAAGACCACAGATCCGCGCTTTGGCACCACCGATTACCGTCTCACTGAGGTCAGGCGCGCCGACCAGTCGCTCGATCTGTTCCGCGTGCCACCCTCGTACAAACTCGAGAGCGTTCAGTGATAGCCCAAGTCCACCTGTCCCTCGGTACATATCCACTTCCGGCACACTAGTACTCCCGTAGCGTTGACCCACCAAAATTCCCCTCGCTACTGTCTCTAATGGCGAGGGTGTGTGTTTGTTTTACCTCAGTGCACACGCACTGCGGTCGGGGGCCCTTTGTTTGCATTGATCGCAATCGCACATCTCTCGCTTGTCGGCCAGTAGATACATTAAGGATGAGCCACGCTCGCGTGGCCCTCGCGCATGCCCACAATTGCCAAAGCGGGACGTTATGAAATCCTGGGAGAACTCGGCCGGGGTGCCATGGGTGTGGTCTACCGCGCCATCGACCCCGTCATCGGCCGCAACGTCGCCGTCAAAACCATTCGCCTCACCGAAGAAGGCACCGGCCTCACGCGCCCCGAACTGCTCTCTCGTTTCCAAACCGAGGCCCGCGCCGCCGGGCTCCTCACACATCCGAACATCGTCGTGGTCTACGATGCCGGTGAAGAAGACGGCCTCTATTACATCACCATGGAACTGGTCGTCGGCCAATCCCTGCAGGCCGTCTTCGATACTGCCGATTCCTTCCCGGTCTCCCGTGTTCTTCGCATTCTCGAACAGACCTGCGGCGCCCTTCAGTTCGCCCATGACCGCAATATCGTCCACCGCGACATCAAGCCCGCCAACCTCATGCTCACCGCCGACGACACTGTCAAGGTCACCGACTTCGGCACTGCAAAAATTCTTCAGTTCGGCACGGTGCAGCAAACGACCCACGTCATGGGCACGCCCAGCTACATGTCTCCCGAGCAGGTTAAGGGCAAGCCTGTCGATGGCCGCACCGACATTTTTTCCCTTGGCGTCGTTCTTTACGAAATGCTGACCGGCGAAAAACCGTTCCCCGGCCAGAGCATCACCACCGTCATCTATAAAATCGTCAACGAAGAGCCTATTCCGCCGCGGCAACTGAATCCCTCTATTCATCCGGGACTCAACGAAATCGTGATGCGCACGCTGGCCAAAGATCCCGACCAGCGCTACCAGTCCTGCCGCGAGATGCTCGAGGACCTGCGCAACTATCGCGCGCTTGGCGGCAATGAGCGAAATCCCGAAGCCACACTAATCTCGCCCCGCGGCCAGAATGGCGGTCCGCCCTTCTCCACCCCTACTGCTCCGCTGCGCACCCCGCGCATAGAAGAACAAAACACCATCGCCGCTGCCCGCACCCTGCAACGCCGCGCCACCACCCCTCTCCAGACGCCTACCGTGCGCCGCACCGGTCCTCTACCTCCTCTCGTCGACCCGCCGGAAAAGAAAAGCAACACCTTCGCCACCATTCTCGCCGCGGTTTTTCTCATCAGCGTCATCACCTACGGCGTGATGCGCCTGCGTCCTGAGCTACAGGCGGTTCGTGCGCACAACAATCCCCCGCCCGTTCACGTTCCGCCAACTGCCAGCACAACGCCTCCAAAATCCGCACCCGCCGCAACATCTCCAGCCGCCACGTCTCCCGCATCTCCAGCGCCCTCCGAAACTCCCGTCGAGAAGCCGGCGGAAACCGTAACCGCACCGCCGAAGTCCGACACCAATTCTCCCGCAGTCACGACACCCGACCCCGCTCCTCCAGCCGTTGTCATCCCCAGGAAATCCGAGCCCGCCATTTCGCCCGCTGCCGCTCAATACCAGCAACAAGTCCAGCAAGCTCTTGCCTCCGCAAACCTCGCCAATCGCGTCAAAGTCACCGCCACCGCCAGCACCGTCACGGTCTCCGGCAAACTCCGCCCCACCGAACATTCTCAGCTTCTGAAAGCCATGCATGACGCCCCGGCCGGCGTGCACGTAGTCGATGACACCCAGGACGAAGACTCGCCAGCGGCATCCTCACCCAGATCCCCTGCCACCGCCGCCGCTTCCACCAATCCCGACAACAGCCTCATCCGCGTCGCCACCGACGTGCCCGGCGCCACCGCCACCCTCTTCGACGATTCCGGCCGCAAGCTCGACGATTGCCAAACTCCTTGCAGCTTCGGCAGCCTCGCTGCTATGCGTTACAGCCTGCAAGTCTCCAAAACCGGTTACGCTCCCGTGCAGACCGCACTCGAACTTCGTCCCGGTCAAGCCCTTGATCAGAAGCTCCACCTCGAAGCCACTGCCACCGGATTGTTCATCACCAGCCATCCCGCCGGCGCGGACGTCTTCATCAACGGCGCCAAGCAACCGGGACAGACTCCCGTCACTCTCCCCCTCGGTCCCGGCCAATATGATCTCGTTCTACGTCTTCCCGGTCACGACGCCTATTCCGGCCACGTCGTCGTTCGCGACAACGCGCAAACCGCCCTCGACGCACAACTCAAAGAGCGCTCCCCCGTCCATGTCGCCTGGGCTCAGGTTCGTTCGACCCCTCAAGGTGCTGAAATTTTCATCGATGGCGCGCCCGTTGGCGAAATCACCCCGGCCCGCATTCAGATTCCCACCGGCGTCCACATCATTGCTCTCCGGCTCAAAGGGTACGAGATCGCCAAGACTGGCATTCAAGCTACCGAAGGCGGTACCGTCGTCGTCGAAGAAACGCTTCACCTCAAATGAAGCCAGCTTGGTACAGCGAACAGCCGGCGTAAATCTCGTATCTCACTCATTTCACATCCGCTTGCATGTGCCTATTCTCTACCTAATATAGTCCGCCCGTACTATACCCTTCGGACTGTCTCTCTCTCATCCTTGCAAGTACCAGTTTGGCCGCCATCCGCAGGGTCGCTCCCTCCTTTGGCTTCCATCAACCGGCAATTTCCGGGAAGGACTCGACTTACCTCTTGACCTCTTACGCTCCAGCCCTTCGCGACGACTCCTCCATGGCCAAGTTGCGCTCTGGCTCATCTGCTCAGACCGCGCCACGCGAGCGCGCCTTCTATGAAGCTCCTGAATTCTCCGAAGCCAGCCAAGCCCTCCGAACCTTCAACCTCCTCCTTCGCGCAAGTCGCCTTTACGACCCCACCCATCCTCGCGTCCTCGACAGCCTCGATCAGGCTTATGACGGCCTGCGCGCCTCCGCCGACACCCTCAACGGTCTGGAAATTCGCATTGAACGCGGCGGCATCGTCGTCCCCAAACTAAATGAAGGACACTTGCCCGACGCACGCGGAGAATTTCATGCACTCGCCACCGATCTCCACCGCGCTGGTATTCATTCCATTTTCTTCAGCCCCAAATTTCATGTGGGCGAATTGGACACGCTCTCCCATCTCATCACCGACACCTTGCTAAGATCAGAAGAAGCGGCCCGGCGCCTGGGTGTGGGCGGTTGGCCCGCGCGACTCCGGGAGCAACGCGTGTCTGGGATCCAAGTCAATACCTTAACCGAACGCAAAGTCGATTCCGTCCTCGCCAGCCTCATCGCCGCGCTGGTTGCCTACGGCGGAAACGCTCCTGCTGAAGAGACCGGCGACGCTCCTATCCGCGCTCCCCAAACCGCCGAAGTCACCGAAACCCTCCGCCTCATCGGCCGCCTTACTCCACCCATGGAAGTTGCTCGCGGTCTTTCCCCGGAAGAAGCCGCGCGTGCCATTCACTCCTCCATGGAAAGTGCCAGCCGCGACACCGTGCGCATGCTCCTTGCGGCCATGAACCACTACGCCCCGCAGGAAGGCGAAGCTCCTCAGATCTACTTGAAGCGCCTCTCCCAATCCCTCGTCCTCGAACTTCTCACCACCGAATTTTCCGATGGCGCCCTCGCGCCCATCGCCGTCCGCCCGCTCTTGAATCAACTCGCCGAAGAAATCGTCACCGCCGGTGAATATCGCGGCCCTCACTCTTCGCAGCACTTTTCGTCGCTCGCTTCTTCCTGGGCCAACGACGGCCATCGCGAACAGCTTCTCGAGCGTTTCTGGCTCGAACTCGCTCCCCGCGAAAAATCCGCGGTCCTCCGCGGTCCTGATATCTGGTGCGTTCCCATCGCCGTCGTCCGCCAAACCCTCCTGCAGTTAATCGACACCGGCGCCGACGCTTCCCGTCGAGAAGCCCGCACTATCTTTCTCAACTACGCGCGCCGCCTCGACCACGCCGACTCCGCCGCCCGCCGCATCGTCGCCGCGGGTCTTGGCGAGCTTTCTCCCCTGCTCGAACGTCTCTGGCCCAATCAACTTCCCGAGGAACTCGCCAAGCTCACGCTTACCGCCCTCACCAAAGACCAAGCGCCCGAAACTACCGCAATGCTTGCCGCCTTCCTCGAAACCCTCGGCCGCACTGCCGTCACCCGCAACGATTTCGCCGGCTTCGAAAACATTCTTATCGCCCTCGAAAAACTTCCCCGCGATGCCGAGCACGAACATCTCACCGCCCTCGGCCACCGTCTCGTCGCCAACGATCGTTGGATGCTCATCGTCGACGCCGCCCTCGCCAATCGCGCTCTCGATCCGCCGCTCCCTCGTCTCTTGCAGCGCGATCCCGAGCGTCTCCTTGATCGCCTTACGCTGCTTCTTACCGAGCCTCGTGCCGCCGACATGATGCCTGCCATGGCTCGTTTGCTGCGGGCCATCGGCGTCCCCGTTCTTACTCTTCTCGAGACTCGCCTCTTCGAAGCCCGTCGCCAGCGCGTCAGCGCCGCCATCAAAATGCTCGCCGCCGCCGACCCCGATCGTTTGCTCCGCGGCCTCACGCGAGCTCTTGCCAGCTGGGAATGGAACCTTCAGGATCTCGCCGTCAGCGAACTTGCCCGCCCGGCCAACTCTCCTTCCGCCCAAAGCACCGCCTTCGTTTTCTCCGCCATTCTTCAAGACGCGCATCCTCTCGTCGTCCCCATGATGATCGACCAGATTGGCATCGGCCAGGAAGCCACTGCCGTTCCCTTGCTTATGGAAATTGCCGCTGGTGAACACGAAACTCTTCGCGACCAGTTCGTCCGCATCAAAGCCATCGAAGGCCTCGGCCGCCTTCGCGCCACCGAAGCCATCGAGTTGCTCCGCCAACTCGCCGGCAAGCGTGAAGGACTCACCTTCACTGAACCCGGTGGTCTCCGCGCCGCCGCCGAAGACGCCCTCGCTCTCATGGAAGAAGGCCCGAGTTCCGCACGCGTCCGCGCTTCCTATGAGCCCGCTGCTCCTTCTCTCAGCAATTTTGTAGTGCCGCGCCGCTATGCGCGCATCCCTCTCGACTCGCCGTTGCGCGCCCAGATCAACGGCCCGCAAATGACCATGGCTCGCGTCAAAACCATCAGCCTCGGTGGCGCCTTCGTTGAAACACCTCATCGCCTCAGCCCCGGCGATTCCATCCAGCTCGAAATTCGTACCGGCCTACGCAAAATCCATTTCACCGCTATCGTCCGAAATGTCGCCGCCAACGGTAACGGCGTCGAATTCGTCCACATGAAAGACGAAGACCGCGAACGCCTCCGCCGCCTGGTCCAAAAACACATCACCATTTAAAGAGGCCCGTTCACGAGCAAGCACCCCTTCGGTGGGCATCGGCTTTAGCCTTCTATGCTCGGCCGTCGAACTTTACATCGCCTCTTTTCCGGTCCTCGCGTCTTGGCTTCCAACCACCTTGAGTCGCTGCTTTCCGCGACGAAGCAATATCCCGACCGCGGCGAACGGGTGACACCCCCTGAATTTTGATGAGCCGGTGTGGCGCTCACCAACACTCTTCTTCGTAGGGGTCCAGCATGCTGGACCCCATGTCCGCACGATTGCGCAGTTACGTCGACTCGATCGCCGCAACATCTACCCGCACAGAAAGGCCCGTCATTCCGAGCGCAGAGAGGAATCCCTCTTCGATCGATGCGTCTTGCCGACCAGCCAAATTCTCATCCGTAGTGGCCGAATTTTAGATCGGCTCTTTTCCGGTCCTCGCGTCTTGGCTTCCAACCACCTTGAGTCGCTGCTTTCCGCGACGAAGCAATATCCCGACCGCAGCGAACGGCTCTCAGCCCCCGCGTCTACCTGCCCCATAGACGAACACCCACCGCGTGCTCGAGCTGCCTTCACTCTGCCCGGAGCGCTTCGACCGGATCAACTTTGGCCGCTTTCCTTGCCGAAAGGTAGCTCGCGAGGCTTGCGGTGAAGATCAAACTGACCGACATGGCCACATAGGTCAGTGGGTCGGAAGGACTGACAGAAAACAGCAGCGACTTCATCAATGGCGCCAAAATCAGCGCGCCGGCAAGCCCGCAGCCGCAGCCAATCGCCGACAAAAGCAGCCCGCTCCGCACGAAAGTCAGGGTGACTTGCGCAATCGGCGCACCCAGCGCAATCCGGATGCCGATTTCCCGAGTGCGTTGCGAGACCGCATACGAAATCATCCCGTAGAGCCCCACGAGCCCCAACAGCAGTGCCATGCCGCCGGCTATTGCCAGCAGCAGCAACGTGAAGGAGGTGCGCGCCAGCGACCGGTTATAAAACATTTCTAGCGTGTCCGTTTGTGCCAGCGGAAGGTCCGCGTACACGCTCCAAAGTGCATCCTGAATTTCGCCTCGCAGCGACAACGAGCCGGCGCGCGGCGTGCGAATCACAAACGAAATGTAACGTTGCACCGACACCGCGTCGGTTTCAAAGTTCTTCGCATACAACGGCCAATAGACTACCGTCGGCGCCACCTTGTCCACCCCATCCGTGTGCTCGTCGGCAACCACGCCCACAACTTCGCGCCAGTCGTCTTTATCCGTGGGTCGAATGCGCTTTCCCAGTGCCGCTTGCGGTGTTCCCCACATATCGCGTGCCGTGTTCTCCGACACGATTGCCACCATGCCGCCGTTATAAAGGTCGCTCCAGGTCAGATCGCGTCCTGTCAGCATGCGCTGCCCCATGGTTGCGAAGTATCCCGGCACAATCGATTTGTAACGACGCACCGGAGCGATCGTTCCACCGGGGTATGTTTTGTCCGCTGCGAAGACCGTATTGTTCATTTCGGGCCCGCCCATGGGAACAGAAGAAGTGATGGAGGCGGACGTCACGCCATTCACAGCCTGCAGCTTGTCGAGCATGGCCTGTTCCATCCGGATCACCCGCTCCGGCTCCTTCACTTGCTGATCCGGAATTATGATGCGTACCGTCTCAACTTCGCCGGCGTTGCTGAATCCGGGATCGACGTGATGTAAATTGCGGAACGTGCGGATCATCAGCCCGGAAGTCACTAGCAGAACCAGAGCCAGCGCCACCTGAAAAACCACCAAGAAGTTTCGCACCTGCTGGCGATCCTTGCCGTGGCTCATCGACCGGCCACCGCCGCGTAGGGCATTCGCAGGTTGCGGCCGAACGTACCGCACCACCGGGATCAATCCGAACAATGCGCTAAACCCGGCCGAAACGATAATGGTGAAAAATACCACCCAGGCATCGATGCCGATGCCGGCGGCGCGCGGCAGATGCACCAGATCCGATGTCGAGAGCGCCCTTAACAGCGCCCAGCACAAACCGAGTCCCACCGCTCCGGCGATCACGCCCAGCGTCACGCTTTCCAGCAGCAACACCCTGGCTATCCGCATTCTAGCGGCGCCCAGAGCCGCCCGGACCGCAAGCTCTTGCTGCCGCGCTTCCGTTCGCACCAGCAGAAGATTCGCCACGTTTGCGCAGGCGATCAACAAAACTATTCCCACCGTCGCCATCAGCAGCCATAGTGTCTTTCCGATGTCGCCCACCAGGTCTTTTTTCAGCGGACGCAGATTCGGAGCGATGCGCGCATCGTCGTACATTCTCAATGTCATCCCCGGTGGCAGCGGAAACCGTTTTACGGCCATGGGCAAAATCCGCGCAAAATCGGCGCTGGCCTGCTCGATGGTCGCTCCTGGATTGAGCCGCCCGACGCCTCGGAAGCTGAAATTCAGCAGTTGGACCGAAGAACGCTTGATGCGTAACGCCAGCACCATATCCGGCTTCTCATCCAGAAACTCGAACGATGCCGGCAGCACGCCGATCACCGTAGCCGGATCGCCTGCAAGGTTCACGCGCTGGCCCAGCACCTCTCGGCTGCCCCCGAAATGCGAATGCCAGTATCCGTCGGAGATCATCACCGTGCGTTCGCCATCCGGGTTATCGTCTCCGGCTTCAAACGATCGGCCGAGTTGCGGCGCGATCCCCAGGATCGACAGAAATTCATGCGTCGCGGCGATGCCGTGTACTTCTTCGGGATGAACCTTGCCGATAACGTTGGCGCTCCCGGTCGTGAACATGCTGACTGCCTGGAAACTACGCTGCTCATCGCACATCGTGAAGTAGATCGATGGCGCCATGTTTAGGTCGGTGATCTTGACGCCGGGCGCGGTCATCCACAAAGACACCAGTTGGTCGGCATGCGCGTAAGGCAGCGGCTTCAGCAACACTCCATTGATTATGCTGAATATGCCGCTGGCCGCTCCCAGACCCAGTGCGAGTGTTGTAATGCTGACCAGCGTGAAACCGGGTGTGGCGCGTAGGCGGCGCAGCGAATACTTCAGGTCCTGAAGGATGCCGTCCAACGCGCTTTCCCAGCCATACGATCGCACCTGCTCGCGAAATGCCGTCGGACTTCCCAGCGCCATCCGCGCCGCTCGCGTCGCCTCTTCCGAACCTAGCCCGCGCGTTTCCAGGTCGGCCTTTGCTTCGGCGTAATAACTCTCGACCTCGTCGGCAATATCCTTATCCGCGTGCTTCCGCCGCAGCAAATTCCTGAACCCGCGCACCAGTTGTCTTACGAACCACATCGATCACGCCTCGGTCTTCAACAGTCGCGATACCGCCGCCGTACGCCGCTGCCAATCGGCTGTCTCGTTCTGTAGTTGTTTCCTTCCGGCGTGCGTAAGCCGGTAGACCTTGGCTCGCCGGGAATTCTCCGTTTCTTGCCACCCGGCATCCAGCCAGCCATTGCGCTCCAGGCGCTGCAGCGCCGTCAGCAACGAACCCGGGTTCACCTTGAACACATTCCGGGTGATTTGTTCGATCCGGCGTGCAATGCCGAAACCGTGCATCGGTTCCAGGCTCAGGGTCTTCAGGATTAGCATGTCCAAGGTGCCCTGGATCACGTCAGTGTTCGCATTGTTCTCCATGGTGCCAGCATAATCGCCGCTCCATATGATTGTCAACATGTGATAGTCAAGTGTAAGAAGCCCGTCGATAATTCAAACTCGTCATCTTCCCAGCGAAGGGATCTCAACCCCTGTGTCTTGCCTGTCTCTCTTGCTTGTGAGTGGCCGAACTTTAGATCGGCTCTTTTCCGGTCCTCGCGTCTTGGCTTCCAACCGCCTTGAGGCCCTG
>Ga0335076_10001989_pt1 | contig 20118 bp, 15 predicted proteins | sample Lox_Sample_25_FD_206717 | JGI IMG/M metagenome (GOLD analysis project Ga0335076, IMG submission 206717) | Soil microbial communities from Loxahatchee National Wildlife Refuge, Florida, United States - Lox_Sample_2.5 | ecosystem: Environmental > Terrestrial > Soil > Wetlands | place: USA...
TCACGCCGTGCGCGAGCGCGGCCTCCGCGGCCTCGCGGTTGAGCCGCGTCATCGAGCCCATCGCCGCTTGGACCGAGGCCGGCGGCGCCGCGCCGGCCTTGAGCGCCGTGCCGATCACACCGGTCCCGAGCGGCTTCGTGAGCACGAGCGTCTGGCCCGCTCGACCCGAGGCGTTCGTCAGGATCCGCTCCGGGTCCACGAGCCCGGTCACCGCGTAGCCGAACTTGATCTCGGGGTCGCGCACGCTGTGGCCGCCGAGCAGCTGGCAGCCGGCCTCCGCGAGCTTGCTCGCGCCGCCGCTCACGATCTCGCGCGCCCAGTCGAGCGGGAAGTCGGCCTCCGGAAACGCGGCGATCGAGAGCGCCGTGAGCGGCCGGCCGCCCATCGCGTACACGTCCGAGAGTGCGTTGGCGGCGGCGATCGCGCCGAAAGCGAACGGCTCGTCCACGACCGGCGTGAAGAAGTCGACGGTCTGCACGAGCGCCGTGCGCGCGTCGAGCCGGAAGACGCCGGCGTCGTCGCCGGTGCGCTGGTCGACGAGCACGCGCGCGTCGTCGGAGGGGACGAGCGCGCCCAGCACCTGCCTGAGCTCCGCGGGCCCGAGCTTGCTCGCGCAGCCGCCGCAGCGCACGAGCTCCGTGAGGCGCCGCGGCGGGGCCGGAGCCGCCTCGCTCACCGGCGCCGGCCTTGTATATAAGCTACTATCCCAGTCCGGCCCACCGTGTCCGCCTAGGAGCCGCCGCTCTCGCTGCCTGAGCCCGGGTGGCGCGTCGCGGCGGCCGCGCTGGGCGCGCGCTCCGCGGCCGGCGCCGTCGCCGCCTCCCCCATCCGGCAGTCCCCCTGGAAGAAGGCGCCGTCCTCGATCACGAGCTTCGGCGAGACGAGCGACGCGAGCACGCGGCAGCCCGCGAGCAGCTCGATGCGCTGGCGGCCGTGCACCTGGCCCGTGACCTTGCCGCGGATCGAGACGACGCCGCAGTCGATCTCGGCGTCCACCTGTCCGGTCTCGCCGATGATCAGCATGTTGTCCGAGACCACCTTGCCCTTGAGCCGCCCGTCGACGCGCAGCACGTCGCGGAAGCGCAGCTCGCCCGAGAACTCGGTGCCGTCGTCCAGGAACCCGTTCAGGTCTTCGGCCTGGAGTCCCTTGATCTTGAGCATCGTGCTGAGCCTAGCACGCCCGGCCGCTGCGGCTAGCGGCCGCGGCCGGCTCGCAGCAGCAGCTCGTAGAGCCGCTGCAGCTCGGCCTCGCTCTTGAACTGGACGCGGATCGCACCACCCTTGCCGCGCCGCGCGATCTCGACGCGCGTGCCGAGCGCCCGCCGCAGCCGCTCCTCCGCCGCCGCGGTGTTGGGCTCCTTGCGCGGGCCGGAGCGCGCGCCCCGGGCGCGCGCGAGCGCAATGCGCCGCTCGACCTCGCGCACCGAGAGGCCTCTGCGGGCCGCCTCGCGGCCGAGCTGGAGCTGCTCCTCCACGTGCTCGAGCCCGAGGAGAGCGCGCGCGTGGCCCGCGTCGAGCCGGCCCGCGCTCAAGAGCTCGCGCAGCTCGCGCGGCAGCTTCAGGAGCCTGAGCGTGTTCGCGATCGTGGTGCGGTCGCGCCCGACCCGGCGCGCGATCTCGTCCTGGCTGAGGCCGAGCTCCGACTGCAGCCGCTGGAAGGCCTGCGCCTCCTCGAGCGGCGCGAGCTCCTGGCGCTGCACGTTCTCGACGAGCGCGAGCTCGAGCAGCTGCTCGTCCTTTACCTCGCGCACCGAGACCGGCACGCTCGAGAGGCCGGCGGCCTGCGCCGCCCGCCAGCGTCGCTCGCCCGCGACGATCTGGTAGCGCTCGCCGCGCCGCCGCACCAGGATCGGCTGCACCACGCCGCTCGCGCGGATCGAGGCCGCGAGCTCCTCGAGTCGGGCCGGGTCGATCGAGAGGCGGGGCTGGAAGGGGTTGGGCTCGAGCTCCGAGACCAGGACCTCGGCGGCGCCGCCCGGCGCGCGCGGCGCCTCGCCCTCGGGCTCCGGGATGAGCGCCGAGAGCCCGCGCCCGAGCGCCTTGCGCTTGCCGGCGCTCACCGCGTGAACAGAGCCATCTGGCTCTCGGTCATCAGCTCCTGCGCGAGCTTCAGGTACGCCTCGGCGCCGCGCGAGCGGATGTCGTAGAGGATCACCGGCTGGCCGAAGCTCGGCGCCTCCGCGAGCCTCACGCTCCTCGGCACCTGGGTCTCGAACACCTTCTCCTTGAAGTGCCCGCGCACCTCGGCGATCACCTGCTGCGTGAGGTTCGTGCGCTCGTCCACCATCGTGAGCAGCACGCCCTCGATCTCGAGCTCCGGGTTGAGCGCGCGCTTCACCCGCGTGAGCGTCGCGGTCAGCTCGGACAGCCCCTCGAGCGCGAAGAACTCGCACTGCATCGGCACGAGCACGCTGTCGGCGGCCGTGAGCGCGTTGACCGTGAGCAGCCCGAGGCTCGGCGGGCAGTCGACGATCACGTAGTCGAAGCGGGCCACGAGCGGTGCGAGCGCCTGCTTCAGCCGGTACTCGCGCGCCAGCACGCTCACGAGCTCGACCTCGGCCCCGCTCAGGTTGCGGTCCGACGGCGCGAGCGTGAGGTGCTCGAGGTCGGTCGCGACCAGCACGCTCTCGAGCGGCCGCTCCTCGAGCAGCACCTCGTAGAGGCTCGGCCGCGCCTGCTTCGCGCGGCGGCCGAGGCCGGAGGTCAGGTTCCCCTGCGGGTCGGCGTCCACGGCGAGCACGCGCCGCTCGGCGGCCGCCAGGCTGGCGGCGAGGTTGACGGCGGTCGTGGTCTTGCCCACGCCGCCCTTCTGGTTGGCGATCGCGATCGTGCGTCCCACGGCGCTTCGTCTATCCCCCGGGAGGCCGGCAGGATAGCACGGGGCCCCGGCGGCCTTGTTTCACGTGAAACGTCGCGGCGCTCCGCCGCTCCGGGGAGCCATCCGCCGAAGAACTCGGCTACCGGGGTTCGCGGGATGGAAAGGTGATGGGCGGAAACACGAAGACGACGGACAGCAGAGACAAGGGTCGACGGCACGGCTCAAAGATCCTTCGAAGACCCTCATTGCAGGATGCGAGGGTCTTCTCGGGATGGAAATGTGCCACGTGAAACATCCGGGAACGCGCCGGCTTCAGGGCGTGCGGCGGAACACCGTGATCCCCCCGGGGAGTGCCGCGCCCTCCGGCGCCGGCTCGAAGCCGGGGCCGGGCTCGGGCCGCACCCCGAACACGACGAGCCGGCCTCCCGGCCTGACGAGCGGCCGCAGCTCCGCGGGCGGCAGCGCCAGCGCCCGCAGCGTAACCGTCTCGGCGGGCGGGCCCGGGTAGGCGTCGTGCCGCAGCCGCAGCACGCGCACGCCCGAGCGGCCCGCCGCGCGCGCCGCCTCGCGCAGGAACGCCCAGCGCCGCGCCCGCGGCTCGAGCAGCGTGACCTCGAGGTCGTCGCGCAGGAGCGCGAGCACGAGGCCCGGCGAGCCGTTCCCCGAGCCGACGTCGACCAGCCGGCCGCTCGCGGGCAGCGCCGCGGCCGCGAGCACGCTTCCGACCAGCAGCCGAGCGCGCTCGGCGGGGCCCCGGGCGCCCGTCAGGTTGACGCGCGCGCTCCAGGCCGCGAGCGTGTCGAGGTAGGCCGCCAGCCGGCCGAGGGCCGGGCCCGACACGCCGAGCGCCTCGAGCGGCGCCCGGTGCTCACTCGTCTCGGGCGCCACCCTCGGAGCCGTCGGCCGGCGCCACCGTCAGCCGGCGCTCGGCTCCCTCGCCGGAGCTCGAGGTGCGGATGCCGGGCTCCCCCGCGAGGGCCATGTGGACGATGCGGCGCTCGTAGGCGTTGAGGCGCGGCATGGTGCGCGGCTCGCCCGACGCGCGCACCTCGTCGGCCAGGCGCCGCGCCTCGGCCGCGAGCGCCTCGTCGCGCCGCTCCCGGAAGCCGTCGCCCGTGAGCCGCACCGCGCGCGGCTGCAGCTTCGCGCCGTAGAGCCGCAGCAGCAGATGCTCGGTCGCCTGCAGCACCTCCGCGCGGCCGGATGGCTCGAGGAAGAACTCGCGGTCCTTGCCGATGAGCCGAACCCAGAGCGCCTCCTCGGCCTCCTCGAGCTCGGCGTGCACCTCGAGCCCGCCCGCCTCGGCCACCACCCGGATCGTCTCGACGAGGCCGGCCCGGGCATCGGGGCCGGAGGAGGGCTGCGGCGCACGCTCGGGCGCAGCGTCGTCGGCCTCGGGGCCGTCGGCCGAAGGCCCCGGCCCGCCGCCCAGCATCACGGCGATCCGCGCCGGCGTGGGGCTGAGCCCGCGGCCGCCCGGGCTGCCCGCATCCAGCACCACGTACCGCAGCTCGGCCTTGGGCAGGCCGAGGTTGGCTGCAGCCATCGCGACGGCGTCGCCCACGTCGACTCCCGAGAAGACCCGGTCCTTCATCGCGGCTTCTTCTCCCGGGCGGCTTTCTCGCGCTGCGGCTGCAGCAGCCGCAGCGACACGCCCTGCTGCAGGATCGACCAGAGGTTCGAGGTCAGCCAGTAGAGGTTGAGCCCCGCTGGCAGGTTCAGGAACGTCACGCCCAGGATGAGCGGCATCAGCATCATCACGCGCTGCTGGGCCGGGTCGAGCGTGCTCGGCATCATCCGCTGCATCAGGTACATCGTGCTCGCCATCGCCACGGGCATCACGTAGAGCGGGTCCTTCTGGGCGAGGTCGGCGATCCACAGGAAGTGGGCGCCCCTGAGCTCGATCGACACCGTCAGCATCCGGTAGAACGCGAACAGGAACGGCATCGTGAGCAGGAGCGGCAGGCAGCCCACCATCATCTGCGAGCCCATGTTCATGCCGTGGCGCGAATAGAGCGCCGCCACCTCGTCCTGCATCTGCTGGCGCCGCGGGTCCATGAGCGGCACCTTGCGGTAGCGGTCCTGGATCTGGCGCATCTCGGGCCCGAGCTTGGCCATCTTGATGCCGTTCACCACGCTGTAGTGCCTGAGCGGCGCCATCGCCAGGTTGATGAGCACCGTGAGCGCCACGATCGACCAGCCCCAGTTGCCGACGTGCCCGTGGACCCAGCGCAACAGGCGCATGAGCGGGACCACGATCGGCCCGAGCCAGTCCCCCACCTGCACCACGCGCTCGAGCCCGAGGCCGAGCTTCGCGAGCGCCCCGTAGTCCTTGGCTCCGACGAACAGCTCGACCGGCTGGCCGCCGCTCGCGTCCACGGCCACCACCGGCAGCACCAGCGGCTTCTCGGAGCCCGCCACGGTCACGCTCATCGGGCGCAGCTCGCCCGACCCGGCGCCGTTCGGCGAGACGAAGAGCGCCGAGAAGTAGTGGCTGTCGACCCCGATGAAACGCACGCCGCTGACGCGATCGGCCGGCTGCGGCAGCTTGCTGCCGGGGCGGCGTTCCACTCCCGCGACCGTGAGCGCCACGCCCGACGGCTCCTGGTACCCCGACACGCCCCGCTCGTCGGCCGTCGGGTTGCCGATGCCGGGGCCCCACAGGATCCGCGCCGGCAGCTCGCGGCCCTGCTGGCGCACGAACACCTGCAGGCCGACGAGCCCGGAGGCCCGGAACTCGAGCCGCTTCTCCGCCTCGAGATCCTGGTCCCGGTACTCGAAGCGGAGCGCCGCCGGCGCGCCGGCGGCCACTTGCAGCGTCTCCGCCGAGGCGCGGAAGAGCGCCTCCTTGAGCCGCGCGTCGACCGCGGCTATGCCGGTCTCGACGTCGAGCGGACGCACGGCCTGGCCCGCCGCGGGCACCATCTCCTCGGGCGTGCCGCGCGCGTCCTTGTAGCGCGAGAGCGTCCAGGACACGAGCCGGGCGCCCTTGTTGCTGAACGCGACCGAGTAGTCGGCTCCGCTCACCTCGACGCGCCGCTCGCGCGCGTCGGCGACCGCAGGGACCGGGGCCGCCGGCGCCGCGGCCGGCGAGGCTTCGGCTCGCGGAGCGGCCTCGGCGGGCGGCGCGCTCGCCGTCGTGCCCGGCGTCGCCGCGCCTGCCGGCGGCGCGGGTGGCTGCGGCTGCGGGGCGGGCGGAAACAGCAGGCTGTAGGCCGTGAGCACGAGCAGCGACAGCGCGACGGCGAGCAGCAGACGGCGTTCTTCCATCAGGGCATCCTAGCAGCAGAGCGAGTCAGGGCACGGGGTCGATGCCGCCCTTCGAGAACGGCTGGCAGCGCGCGAGGCGGAAGAGCGCGAGGCGCGCGCCGCGCAACGCGCCGTGTTTGCGGATCGCTTCCTCGGCGTAGACGCTGCAGCTCGGCCAGAAGCGGCAGTGGCCGCCCAGGAGCGGCGAGAGCAGCGCACGGTAGGCCTCAAGCCCGAGGAGCAGGAGCCGCGCCAGCAGCGCCGGCCGTTCGCTCGATGCGCCCGAGGCGTTCTCGGAACTCACGGTCCACCTCCGCCTGGGTGCAGGCGACGAGGTCCTTGTGGGCCACCACCACGAGATCGTACCCGGAGCGCGCGGCGGGGCCGGAGCGCCTGAAGCTCTCACGCAGCAGGCGACGGGCGCGGTTCCTGGCGACCGCCCCGCCCACGCGCCGGCTCACGGCGAGGCCCAGGCGGTGCTGCCGGCCGCGGTTCGGCGCGTAGACCAGAAGGAACAGCCGCCCGCCCATGCGCGCGCCGCGCTTGAAGACGTGGTCGAACTGGGCGGCGCTCGTGAGTCGCTTGCGGCGCCCGTGGCGCGCCCGCATGCGTGCGCCCCTTTCGGACCAAAGACGCGACCCGTTCAGGCCGCGATCCGCTTGCGACCCTTCTGGCGACGGCGCTTCAGGACCAGCTGGCCGCCCTTCGTGCGCATGCGCACGAGGAAGCCGTGCGTGCGCTTGCGGTGCCGGTTGTTCGGCTGGAACGTCCTCTTCATCGGGTGAGCTCCGTGGTCAGCCCGCGCCGCTCATGAAGGTCGAGCCTCCGCGGGGGGCAAACTCCACACTCTAGCGATCACTGCCGTCGCCTGTCAAACGCAAGGCGGCTCGACGCCGCCTTCGTCCTTGTACGCGCGGCTTTCGCTGTGGTACCTTTCGAGGGTTCGAAAGACGCACGAACGTCGCTGACCCTGCATGGTTCCCAATCCAGCCTTTTCCACAACTGTTGAAATCTCTGTGCAAAAGAGATACGGTGTCCCGGCTGGACTCTCCGCGGTCGGATCGCGTTTTTAGGTTATTGATCTGAAAGGACTTCCTTCTGTCGCCGCGGCCCCGAGCCGCGCGCGAGGGGCTAGGGGCTCGATGTCGGACAACCTCTGGGACGACGTTCTGGCGCGAGTCGAAGGCAAGATCAACCGGCACAGTTTCGCCACCTGGTTTCGCCCCACGAGCTACCTGGCGCAGGACAAGGGGACGCTCAGGATCGGGGTCCCGAACGCGCAGTTCCGCGAGTGGCTGAGCAAGAACTACAGGGGCATCCTGCAGGAGGCGCTCTCGGAGGTCGGCCACTCCGAACTGCAGGTCGTCTTCGAGGAGCACGCTGAAGAGGCGGCCGCCTCCGCGCAGCCTTTGCCCCTCGAGCGCGAGGCCTCGGCGCTCAACCCGAAGTACACGTTCGACAGCTTCGTGGTCGGCTCCTCCAACCAGTTCGCGCATGCCGCGGCGCGCGCCGTGGCCGAGATCCCCTCGAAGTCCTACAACCCGCTCTTCATCTACGGCGGCGTGGGGCTCGGCAAGACACACCTGATGCACGCGATCGGCCACTACATCCTGGCGCGCGAGAAGAAGCTCAACCTCGCCTACATCTCGACCGACCGCTTCATCAACGAGATGATCAACGCGATCCGCTTCGACCGGCTGCCGGCCTTCCGCTCGAAGTACCGCGCGATCGACGTGCTGCTGATCGACGACATCCAGTTCATCGCCGGCAAGGACCGCACCCAGGAGGAGTTCTTCCACATCTTCAACGCGCTCCACGACGGGCAGAAGCAGATCGTGGTGAGCTCCGACTGCCCGCCGCGCCAGATCCCGACGATCGAGGAGCGGCTCCACAGCCGCTTCGAGTGGGGGCTGATCGCCGACATCCAGGCGCCCGACATCGAGACCAAGATCGCGATCCTCAGGAAGAAGGCGGAGGCGGAGCGCGTCGAGCTGCCCGAGAACGTCGCGCTCTTCATCGCGAGCAAGGTCAAGACCAACATCCGAGAGCTCGAGGGCAGCCTGATCCGGCTGATCGCCTACGCGAGCCTCACCGGCCGCGACATCGACCTGCCGCTCGCGCAGGAGACGCTCCGGGACCTGCTCCACGCCGAGGAGAAGCCGGTCTCGATCGAGATGATCCAGAAGTACGTGGCCGACCACTACAACCTCAAGATCAGCGAGCTCAAGGCCAAGAACAACTCGAAGTCGATCGCGGTCCCGCGCCAGATCGCGATGTACCTCACCAAGAGCCTGACGGGCGCCTCGCTGCCGGAGATCGGCAAGGAGTTCGGAGGCAAGCACCACTCGACGGTGATCCACTCGATCCGCAAGATCGACGACCTGCGCAAGCAGGACCCCGACTTCGACAGGCTGATCCACAGCTTCGTGCAAGCGTTCCGATGAGCTTCCGGCCTTTTGCACAAGCCGCGGGCCTCACGAGGCCGCGCCCGTTCCGCGGAAATCCGGTCTTCCACGCAGACGGCTCGAGAGCCCGGCGCTTCCCACAGCGGAATCCGCGACAAAAACCATTTGAATTCAGCGCGATGCCAGGCTTTCCACAGATCCACAGCCGCTATCAACAATTGAAGAGAAGTCTCTCTTCGTCAGTAGACAGGTAGAAGAAGAGGAAGTCATGGAGATCCTCGTGGAGCGCAACGACCTCGCGACCGAGCTCGCGCTCGTGCAGGGCATCGTGGAGCGCAAGAACTCGATCCCGATCCTGTCGAACGTCCTGTGCGAGGCGCGCGCGGGGGAGCTGCGCATCTCGGCGACGGATCTCGACGTGTCGCTGCGCTGCGGCTGCGCGGCCGAGGTCAAGAAGGAAGGCGCCGTGACGCTCGGCGCGAAGAAGCTCCACGAGATCGTGCGCTCGCTGCCGGAGAACGAGGTGCGCCTGACGCTCGAGGACGACTCCTGGGTGAGGATCCGCTGCGGGAGAGTCGAGTTCCGCGTGGCCGGGCTGCCACGCGAGGACTACCCGACGCTGCCCGAGCCGAAGAGCGGCCGCGGCACCGAGCTGCCCGCGGCTCTGCTCAAGGAGCTGATCCAGCGCACGGCGTTCGCGATCACGGCGGAGGACGCGCGCTACTACCTGGCGGGAGCGCTGCTCTTGCTCGAGAAGGACAAGGCCGTGATGGTCGCGACCGACGGGCACCGGCTGGCATGGGCCGAGCGCAAGGCCGAGCTCAAGCTCCAGGACGCGATGCGCGTGCTGGTGCCGCGCAAGGCGATCACGGAGCTCGCGCGGCTCATCGAGCAGGCGGGCTCCGACGCGAGTGTCACGTTCCAGCAGGGCGACGGCCACCTGATCTTCCAGGTCGCGGGACGCACGCTCGCGTCGAAGCAGGTCGAGGCGCAGTTCCCGGCGTTCGAGAAGGTGATCGCGATCGCCGGCGACAAGCGCGTGAGCCTGGCGCGCGAGGCGCTGCAGAGCGCGATCCGCCGCGTCAGCCTGCTCTCCTCCGACCGCGGTCGCGCCGTCCGGCTCGGGCTCGACAGCGGCAAGCTCGAGCTCTCGGCGTCGTCTCCCGACCTCGGCGAGGCGCGCGAGGCGCTCCCCGTCGAGTACTCGGGCGGGAGCGTGGAGATCGGCTTCAACGCGCAATACCTGCTCGAATTCCTGGGCGTCGTGGGCAGCGAGCAGGTGCTGCTCGAGCTCAAGGACTCGGAGAGCCAGGGGCTGCTCCGGCCGGCGGGCGAGGGCGGCGGCGACTACCGCTACGTCGTCATGCCGATGCGGTTCTAGGGGCGGAGAGGGAGCGATTGGTCTGGGTCGAGCGGCTGCGGGTGCGTGATCTGCGGAACATTCGCGAGGCGAGCCTCGAGCTCGGCCCGGGCCTCAACGTGTTCGCGGGCAAGAACGGCCAGGGCAAGACCTCGCTGCTCGAGGCGGTCGGACTGCTCGCGCGCGGGCGCTCGTTCCGGACCGAGGACACCGCGAGCATGATCCGGCGCGGGGCGCCGTCGCTCCTGGCCGCGGCCGCGGCGCAGGACGAGCGCGAGGCCGCGCTCGAGGTCGAGCTCCAGCCAGGCCGTCGCGCGTTCCGGGTGAACGGCCGCGAGGTGCGGCCGGGGGAGTACCACGGCCGCCTCGACGTCGTCGTCTACTCGAGCGAGCGGCTGCGCGTCGTCTACGGCAGCATGCGTGAGCGGCGGCTGTTCCTCGACCGCCAGGCGGGGGCGCTCTGGCCTTCCTACCGGGCCGAGCTCCGGCAGTTCGAGCGCGTGCTCCAGCAGCGAAACGCCGCCCTCGAGACGCGGGCGCGCGACCTCGAGGCGTGGAGCGAGCGCTTCGTCGCGCTCGGCGCGCGGCTGCGCAAGCGCCGCGCCGAGTACGCGGAGCGCCTGACCCGCACGCTCGCAGCCGGCTTCCGGCCCGCGCAGGAGCGCTACCGCGTCGCGCTCGAGCCCGCGCCGCAGGGCGAGGCCGCGGCCGCGCAGGCGCTCGCCGACGAGCTGCGGCAGCTCGCGGCGCGCGAGCGCGCCGCCGGCCGCAGCCTCGCGGGCCCGCAGCGCGACAAGGTCGCGCTCCTGATCGACGGGCAGGACGCGGGGGAGTCGGCCTCTTCGGGACAGGCGCGCAGCCTGCTCCTGGCGCTCGCGCTCGCGAGCCTCGCGCTCCTGCGCGAGGAGACCGGGCGCGCGGCGGTGGCGCTGCTCGACGATCTGGATTCGGAGCTCGACGAGGAGCGCGCGGGCGCGCTCTGCGCGGAGGTCGCGCGGCGCGGACAGGCCTGGGTCACGACGGCCCACACCGGCTGGGCGGAGAGCCTCCGCCCGCTCGGGCGGGTCTACGAGGTCGCGGGAGGCGCGGTCCGCTGCGCGCCCACCGCATGATCGAGCGACGGGAGACATGAGCGAGACGCAGGAGAAGAAGCCGGACGGCGTAACCGCCGAGTACGGTGCGGAGGCGATCCGCATCCTCGAGGGGCTCGAAGCGGTCCGCGTGCGGCCCGCGATGTACATCGGGTCGACCGGTGAAGCGGGCCTGCATCACCTCGTCTACGAGGTGGTCGACAACTCGGTCGACGAGGCGCTCGCCGGGTTCTGCAGCGAGATCGACGTTCAGATCCACATCGACAACTCCGTCACCGTCGTCGACAACGGCCGCGGCATCCCGGTGGGGCCGCACGAGTCGGGTCTCGACGCGGCCGAGGTGGTGCTGACGAAGCTCCACGCCGGCGGCAAGTTCGACAAGGGGGCCTACAAGGTCTCGGGCGGGCTCCACGGCGTCGGCGTCTCGGTCGTGAACGCGCTCTCCGAGCGGCTCGAGGTCGAGATCTGGCGCGACGGCAAGGTCTACCAGCAGTCCTACTCGCGCGGGCTGCCGCAGAGCCGGCTCGAGCAGACCGGCACCACCGACCGCCGCGGCACCAAGGTCACCTTCAAGCCCGACGCGCAGATCTTCGAGACCACGACCTTCAGCTTCGACACGCTCTCGCAGCGCCTGCGCGAGCTGTCGTTCCTGAACCGCGGCATCCTGATCACGCTCGAGGACGAGCGCGACAACAAGAAGCACCGCTTCCAGTACGACGGCGGCATCCGCTCCTTCGTCGAGCACCTGAACCGCAACAAGGAGACGCTGCCCGAGAAGCCGGTCGAGATCGAAGGCGAGCGCGAGGGCGTGGGCGTCGAGATCGCGCTCCAGTGGAACGACGGCTACGCCGAGAGCATCCACTGCTACGCGAACAACATCAATACGCACGACGGCGGCAGCCACCTCGCCGGCTTCCGCGGCGCGCTCACGCGCAGCCTGAACGCCTACGGGCTACAGGCCGGCCTGCTGAAGGAGGGCGAGGGCTTCGAGGGCGAGGACACGCGCGAGGGACTGACGGCCGTGATCAGCGTCAAGGTCCCGAACCCGCAGTTCGAGGGCCAGACCAAGGCGAAGCTCGGCAACTCCGAGGTGAAGGGGATCGTCGAGAGCCTGGTGAACGAGCGGCTCTCGGCGTTCCTCGAGGAGCACCCGCAGGACGCGCGGCGTGTCGCCTCGAAGATCCTCGACGCGTCGCGGGCGCGCGAGGCCGCGCGCAAGGCCCGCGACCTGACGCGCCGCAAGGGCGCGCTCGACGGCGCCGGCCTGCCGGGGAAGCTCGCCGAGTGCCAGGAGCGCAACCCCGAGAACTGCGAGCTCTACCTGGTCGAGGGCGACTCCGCCGGCGGCTCCGCCAAGCAGGGCCGCGACCGCGCGTTCCAGGCGGTGCTGCCGCTCCGCGGCAAGATCCTGAACGTCGAGAAGGCGCGGCTCGACAAGACGCTGTCGTCCGAGGAGATCCGCAACATGATCGCGGCGCTCGGCACCGGCGTCGGCGCCGACGACTTCGACATCGCCAAGCTCCGCTACCACCGCATCATCATCATGTGCGACGCCGACGTCGACGGCAGCCACATCCGCACGCTCCTGCTCACGTTCTTCTACCGGCAGATGAAGGAGCTGATCGAGCGCGGCCACCTCTACATCGCACAGCCGCCGCTCTTCAAGGTGAAGCACGCCAAGGCCGTGACGTACCTGAAGGACGAGCACGCGCTCGACTCGTTCCTGCTCACGCGCGCGGCCGAGAACCGCAAGGTGCGGCTGGCCTCGGGGCAGGAGTTCGAGGGCGCCCGGCTCGCGCACCTCGTCGGCAAGATGGTGACGGTCCAGAAGCTGGTCGAGCGCATCGAAAAGCGCGGCGTGCCGCGCCCGCTCGTCGAGCTGTTCCTGCGCGGCCGCATCAAGGACAAGGAGACGTTCAGCGACAAGGCGCGGCTGATGGAGCTGATCAAGCCGCTGCGCGACGCCGGCCACGACGTCTTCCTGGAGCGGGACGAGGAGCACGGCGTCTTCGACGTCAAGCTGCAGACGAGCGGGAACGGCCACCCGCGCGAGGTGGTGGTGGGCGACGACTTCGTGGCGTCGGCCGAGTACCGCGCGCTCTACTCCGCCTACGAGGAGATCCGCGAGCTCGACCAGCCCCCGCTCACCGTGGTCGACGGCGGTGAGACCGGGATCGCGACGCGCGAGGCGCTGGTGGCGCACATCCTGGCCGAGGGCAAGAAGGGCATGACGATCTCGCGCTACAAGGGCCTCGGCGAGATGAACGCCGAGGAGCTCTGGGAGACGACGATGGACCCGGCCACGCGGACGCTGCTGCAGGTGCGGCTCGAGGACGACGAGGTGGCCGAGAACATCTTCACGACGCTGATGGGGGACGCGGTCGAACCGCGCCGCCTGTTCATCGAGGAGAACGCGCTCAACGTGAGGAACCTCGACATCTAAGATGGCCGAAGAAACGCCGCCGCAAGCGCCGACCCCTCAGAACCGCATCCCCACCAACATCGCGGACGAGATGCGCCAGTCCTACATGGACTACGCGATGTCCGTGATCATCGGCCGCGCGCTGCCCGACGTGCGCGACGGGCTCAAGCCCGCGAACCGCCGCGTGCTCTACGGCATGCAGCAGATGGGCCTGCAGCCGGGCCGGCCGTATCGAAAGTGCGCCAAGATCGTCGGCGAGGTGATGGGCAACTACCACCCGCACGGCGACCAGGCGATCTACGACACGCTCGTGCGCATGGCGCAGCCCTTCAACATGCGGGCGCCGCTCGTGGACGGCCAGGGCAACTTCGGCTCGATCGACGGCGACCCGCCGGCAGCGCAGCGCTACACCGAGGCGCGGCTCACGCGGCTCGGCGCCTCGATGATGGAGGACATCGAGAAGGAGACGGTCGACTACCAGCCCACCTACGACGACAGCTCGGTCGAGCCGACGGTGCTGCCGACGGTGCTGCCGAACCTGCTCGTGAACGGAGCGGCCGGGATCGCCGTCGGCATGGCGACCAACATCCCGCCCCACAACCTGGGCGAGGTGGTCGAGGCGCTCACGTTCCTGCTCGCGAACCAGGACCTGACGCCCGACGAGCGGCTCGAAGGCGTGATCGCGCGCGTCAAGGGCCCCGACTTCCCGACGGCCGGCTTCATCATGGGCCGGGACGGGATCCAGTCGGCCTACCGCACCGGGCGCGGCTCGATCGTGATGCGCGCGCGCGCCGAGATCGAGGCGCGCAAGGGCGACCAGGAGTCGATCGTCGTCACCGAGATCCCGTACCAGGTGAACAAGGCGCGTCTCATCGAGAAGATCGCCGAGCTCGCGCGCGAGGACCGCATCCGCGGGATCAAGGACGTGCGCGACGAGAGCGACCGCCACGGCATGCGGATCGTGGTGGACGTCAAGAAGGGCGAGTCGGCGCAGGTCATCCTCAACAACCTCTACAAGCACACGCCGCTGCAGGACAGCTTCGGCACGATCTTCCTGGCGATCGTCGACCAGCGCCCGCGCGTCCTGAACCTGCTCGAGGCGTGCGAGCTCTTCATCGACTTCCGGCGCGACGTGGTGCGCCGGCGCACCACGTTCGAGCTCAGGAAGGCCGAGGCGCGCGCCCACGTGCTCGAAGGCTACGTGATCGCGCTCGACCACCTCGACGAGGTGATCGCTCTCATCCGGGCCGCGCGCACGCCCGAGATCGCGAAGAGCGGGCTGGTCGAGCGCTTCGAACTGACCGAGATCCAGGCCGACGAGATCCTCAAGCTGCAGCTGCAGCGCCTGACCGGGCTCGAACGCCAGAAGATCCAGGACGAGCTCGCGGAGCTGAAGCTCCGGATCGCGGACCTCCGGGACATCCTGGCGAAGCCGGCGCGCATCGACGAGATCGTCGCGAACGAGCTGAAGCAGATCGCCGAGACGCACGGCGAGCCGCGCCGGACCGAGATCCGGGCCGCGGCCGACGAGATCGCGGTCGAGGATTTGATCGTCGACGAGGACGTCGCGATCTCGATCACGCACACCGGCTACATCAAGCGCACGGCGCTCACGAGCTACCGAGCGCAGAGGCGCGGCGGCCGCGGCCGCGTCGGCATGAAGACGCGCGAAGAGGACTTCGTCTCCGACCTGTTCATCGCGTCGACGCACTCGTACATCCTGATCTTCACCGACCGCGGCCGCATCTACTGGCTGAAGGTGCACGAAGTGCCGGACGTCGGCCCGCAGGGCAAGGGCAAGGCGGTCGTGAACCTGGTGCAGCTCGCGGCGGGGGAGAAGATCGCGGCCTTCTGCGCGGTGCGCGACTTCACCTCGGGCGGCTACGTGCTGCTCGCGACGCGCCAGGGCATCGTGAAGAAGACCGAGCTCGCGGCGTTCTCGAACCCGCGGCCCTCCGGCATCATCGCGCTCTCGGTCGAGGAGCAGGACCAGCTGATCGACGCGGTGATCACGTCCGGCAAGGACGAGATGCTGATCGGCAGCGAGTCCGGGATGGCGATCCACTTCTCGGAGGAGGACGTGCGGCCGATGGGCCGGAGCGCCTACGGCGTCTGGGGCATGGACCTCGAGGAGGGCGACGCGCTCGTCGGGCTCGAGGTGGTGCGGCCGGGCGGCACGATGCTGACCGTGACCAAGAACGGCTACGGCAAGCGCACCGAGCTCGGCGAGTACCGGCTCCAGAGCCGCGGCGGCAAGGGCCTGATCAACATCAAGACCTCCGAGCGCAACGGGCCCGTGGTCGGAGTAAAGTTCCTGCGCGCGGACGAGCAGGTGATGCTGATTACCGAAAAAGGTATGATCATCCGGCTGAACACGGCGGACATCTCCACGATCGGCCGCAACACCCAGGGCGTCCGCCTGATCCAGCTCGAAGAGGGCGACCATCTGGTCTCGGTCGCCCGCCTGGCCGAAAGAGAAGACGACGAAGAAAGCCCGGGTGACCCGGCGGGCCCCGGGGCGTCCAAGGAGGAGCCATGAAGGAGCGACGGGCGACACTCGCGCTGGCACTGATGCTGACCGTCGCGGGGCTCGCGTGCAGCAGCGGCGAGTCGAAGGTGGTCGACCAGTACTTTGGCGCGCTCAAGGCCAACGACCAGAACACGCTCACGAGCTTCGCCGTGGTGAACTTCGACCAGAAGGTGGACGACTGGAAGATCGTCACCGAGGGGCCCGAAGTGAAGGCGCCCGCCGTGCTGCCCGACCTCGTGAAGAAGCAGAAGGACGCGCAGGCCGAGCTCGACAAGAACACGAAGGAAGCGCGCGCCTGGGCCAACGACATCAAGGTCTACCCCGAGCTCGACAAGGTGCGCACGGCGCAGTCGAAGGGCGAGAAGATCCCGCCGGCGCTCAAACCGATCGCCGACAAGTGGGACAACCTCCAGAACGAGGACAAGAAGCTCAAGAAGGCGGTTGCCGACGCCAAGGCCGCCGTCGAGCGCGAGAAGCGCAACGTGGCGCTCTCGATCGGCCAGGTGGACGACATCGAGTCGCTGACGGGCGACATGCTGACGCGCGACATCGACCTCAACCTGACGATCGGCGGGGCCCCGAAGCCCTACACGATGACTCTCCGCCGCTACGACATGAAGGGCGCGACCGGCGGCGGTCGCATGATGTCGCGCTGGGTGGTGCAGAGCCTCACGCCCAAAGGCTAGCAACTCCGTAGCGACGGCAGCCGAGGGGTCTGGGGGGTGCGACGCACCCCAGCTCGCCGACACCAGCGTGGCCATTCGCGCCTCTCGGAGGATCCCTCTTGGAGAGCCAAGAGCGGCGAGAAGGGGCGAGTAGGCAACAGTGGTTGCCATCCCCCCAGGTGCGGTTGGCCTGTCGGGAGGCTCGTCACTCCTCAAGAGCGATTTTCGCGGGGGGACGAACGACAAGCGGGGCTGCTATCTCCTTTCTTGAACTGGGAGGACTCCCTCCCCCCAGACCCCCCTGGGTTGCTCGGACGGGCCTAGACGACTTCTAGGCCCGCATAGCGTGCGACGAGTTTCTTAGCTCCCACTCCGGGGAACGAGACCGTCACCTTGAAGTCGGCGCCGTCGCCTTCGCGGCGCAGGACCGTCCCGACGCCGAAGAGCGGGTGTCGGACCTTGATGCCCGGGCGGATCGCGGCGTCGTCCGCTGCAGCAGCAGGGCCGGCGTCGACCGACGGCGTGGCGACCGGCGCCGGCCGCTCGCGCGCCCAGGCCGGCCGCTCGGCGCGAAGCGGCGATTGGAAGAGCCCGCCCGAGCGCGCGATGAGCTCGGCGGGCACCTCGTCGATGAAGCGGCTCTTCTCCGTGAGGCGGCGCTGGCCGAACACCTGCCGGCTCCGCGCCCACGAGAGGTGCAGCACTCCCTTGGCGCGCGTCATCCCCACGTAGCAGAGCCGCCGCTCCTCTTCGAGGCCTTCGGCGGAGGTGAGGCTGCGCGAGTGGGGCAGCAGGCCCTCCTCGAGGCCGACCAGGAACACCGCGTCGAACTCGAGGCCCTTCGCGGCGTGAAGCGTCAAGAGCAGCACCGGGACGTCGTCCTTCATGCGGTCGGTCTCGGAGAGGAGCGCGGCGCGGTCGAGGAACCCCGAGAGGCTGGCGCCGGGCTCGCGCTGCTCGTAGTCGGCCAGCGCGCCGATCAGCTCGGCGAGGTTCTCGAGCCGGTCCTGGCTCTCCTGCGAGTCCTCGCGCGCGAGCGACGCGCCGTAGCCCGAGAGCTCGAGCACGCGCTCGACGAGGCCCTTCAGGCTCCGGGGAGCGGCCCCGGGGGCGACCTCCATCTCGAGCCGCAGCGTCTCGATCGTCTCCTTGAACTGGCGCAGGGCCGCGAGCGCGCGCGCCGGAAGCCTCGCTTCGTCGACGAGCGCGGCGGCCGCTTCCCAGGCGCTCAGGCTGCGCTCGCGGGCGACCGCGTCGATCTCCTCGAGCGTCTTCTGCCCGATCCCGCGCGCCGGCACGTTCACGACGCGCCGGAAGGCGACGCTGTCGCGCGGGTTCAGCACCAGGCGCAGGTAGGCGAGCACGTCCTTCACCTCGCGCCGCTCGTAGAAGCCGACCCCGCCCACGACCATGTACGGGATGCGCAAGCGCAGCAGGCCCTCCTCGATCAGCCGGCTCTGCGCGTTCATGCGGAAGAGGACCGCGACCCGGCCCTTGCCGCGCAAGACCGCCGTGCGCTCGGTGACCCAGGCGGCTTCCTCGAACTCGTCCGCGGCCTCGTGCAGCCGCACGAGCTCGCCCGCGCCCTTGACGGCGACCAGCGTCTTGCCCTTGCGCCGCTCGTTGCGCGCGACCAGCGCGCCCGCCGCGTCCAGGATGCGCTGGCTCGAGCGGTAGTTCTGCTCCAGCCGGAAGACGCGCGCGCCCGGGAAGTCGCGCTCGAAGTCGAGGATGTTCGAGATGTCGGCCCCGCGCCACGAGTAGATCGACTGGTCCTCGTCGCCCACGACGGTGAGATTGCCGCCGGGCCCGGCGAGCCGGCGCACGAGCTGGTACTGGGTCCGGTTCGTGTCCTGGTACTCGTCGACCAGCAGGTACGGGAAGCGCTCGCGCCACGCCGCGCACACCGCCTCGTTCTCGAGCACCGCCACCGCCTTCAGCAGCAGGTCGTCGAAGTCGAGCGCGTTCGCCGCGCGCAGCACCTCGTGGTAGCCCTGCATCACCTCGGAGACGCGGTCGAGCTCGAAGTCGGCGTCGGCGCTGCCGCGCGCCGCGTTCTTGCGCGCCGAGATCCGCGACAGGAAGCGCCGCGGCGGGTGGAGCTTCTCCGAGAGGTCGAGCCGCCGCATCGCCTCGCGTACCGCCGCGAGCTGGTCGTCGTCGTCGTAGATCAGGAAGCCCGGGTCGAGGCCGGCCGCGCGCGCCTCGCGCCGCAAGAGCCGCACGCAGAAGCTGTGGAAGGTCTGTACCCAGGTCTCGAACGGCCGTTCGCCGAGCAGCGCCTCGACGCGCGAGCGCATCTCGGCCGCGGCCTTGTTGGTGAAGGTCACGGCCAGGATCCGGCGCGACGGCACGCCGAGGTCGAGCACGAGGTGCGCGATCCGGTGCGTGATCACGCGCGTCTTGCCGCTGCCCGCTCCGGCCAGGATCAGCACCGGCCCGGCCACGGCCGCGACCGCCTCGCGCTGCTGCGGGTTGAGCCCCGCGAGCGAGGAGGGCGCCTCGTCCAAAAGCGGCTCCTACTCCACCGTGACGGACTTGGCCAGGTTGCGCGGCTGGTCGACGTCGCGCCCCGCACGGAGCGCCACGTGGTACGCGATGAGCTGCAGCGGCAGCACGCTCAGGAACGGCGACCAAAGCTCCGGGCACTCCGGGATCGGCAGCAGTACGTCGCGAACCGGGTCGATGAGCGCCTCGAGCGCCCTGTCGCCCGCCTGCCCGACGGCGATCACGCGCCCGCCGCGCGCCTTCGCCTCCTGCAGGTTCGAGAGCATCTTCTCGTGGACGCTCCCGCCCGGGACGAGCGCCACCACCGGCAGCGACTCGTCCACGAGCGCGATCGGGCCGTGCTTCATCTCGCCGGCGGGGTAGCCCTCGGCGTGGAGGTACGAGATCTCCTTGAGCTTGAGCGCGCCCTCGAGTGCGATCGGGTAGTTGACGCCGCGGCCGAGGTAGAGGAAGTCGCGCGCGTCCTTGAGCGTGCGCGACAGCTCGTCGACCTTCGGCTCGAGGTCGAGCACGCGCTCCATCTGCAGCGGGATGCGCGTCAGGTGCGCGAGGTGCTCGCGGCAGGCCTCGGCCGAGAGCGAGCCGCGCAGCCGCCCCAGGTGGAGCGCCAGCAGCGAGAGCGCCACGAGCTGCGCGGTGAAGGCCTTGGTCGAGGCGACGCCGATCTCGGGCCCGGCGTGGGTCAGCAGCGAGCCCGCCGCCTCGCGCACCAGCATCGATCCCTGCACGTTGCAGATCGCGATCGGCAGGGCGCCTTTCGACTTCGCTTCCCGGAACGCCCCGAGCGTGTCCGCGGTCTCGCCGCTCTGGCTGATCGCGACCGCGAGCGTCGTGGAGCCGACGAGGGGCTTCCGGTAGCGGAACTCGCTGCCGTAGTCGACCTCGACCGGGATCTGCGCCAGGTGCTCGATCAGGAACTTGCCGACGAGCGCCGCGTGCCAGCTGGTGCCGCACGCGACCAGCACCGCGCGGTCGGCTCCGCGCAGGCGATCCGCGGCCGCGCCCAGCTCCTCGAGGTGGACCTCGCCCTCCTCGAGGCTGATGCGGCCGAGCAGCGTGTCGCGCATAGC
>Ga0335076_10001990_pt1 | contig 20110 bp, 17 predicted proteins | sample Lox_Sample_25_FD_206717 | JGI IMG/M metagenome (GOLD analysis project Ga0335076, IMG submission 206717) | Soil microbial communities from Loxahatchee National Wildlife Refuge, Florida, United States - Lox_Sample_2.5 | ecosystem: Environmental > Terrestrial > Soil > Wetlands | place: USA...
GATCCGCGCGCGCACGACCGAGAACCTGCGGGCGCTCAGGGACGCCCTCGGGCCGGCATCGCCCGCGAGCCTGCTCGAGCCCGAGGGCGGCTGGTCGGCGGTCCTGCGCGTGCCGGCGACGTCGTCCGAGGAAGAGCGGACGCTACGGCTGCTCGAGACCCGCGGCGTGCTCGTCCACCCGGGCTACTTCTTCGACTTTCCCGCCGAGGCCTACCTCGTCCTGAGCCTGCTCACGCCGCCCGACGAGTTCCGCGAGGGGGTGGCCCGGGTGCTCGCGGACGCCGTGCTATAAGGGCGGAGGGAGGATCCGCAGATGGCCCTGAAGCGCGTCACGCCCGAGCAGGCCCTCGACCTCATGCGCTCCGAGGGCTACGCGTATCTCGACGTCCGTTCCGTGCCCGAGTTCGACGAGGGCCATCCCGAGGGGGCCTACAACGTGCCGCTCGTGCACATGGGCCCGAGCGGCGGGCAGCCCAACCCGGAGTTCCTCGCGGTCGTGGAGCGGCGATTCGCGAAAGACGCTCCGCTCGTCGTGGGCTGCCGCAGCGCGGGCCGATCGACGCACGCGATAGCGCTCCTCGAGCAGGCGGGGTTCACGAAGCTCGCGCTGCAGCAATCGGGTTTCGTCGGCACTTCTCCGATGGACCTCGGCTGGGGACCGAAGGGGCTGCCCGCGAGCCGCGTGGCCGAGCCGGGCCGCTCGTGGAGCGATCTCGAGCGCCAGAAGCCGTGAGCGCCCCGCGCGGCGTGCTCGTGACCGGCGGCACCGGGGCGCTCGGGCGCGCGATCGTGAGGCGGCTGCTCGAGCAGGGAGCGCGCGTCGCCGTCACCTACCGGCGCGAAGCCGAGTGGCGCGCGCTCGAGAGCGCGGCCGCAGCACCCGGCCGTCTCTACGGAGTCGAGGCCGACCTCTCGGACGCCGAGGACGCGCGGCGCGCGGTCGCGGGGGCCGCGGCACAGCTCGGCGTGCTCGACGGCCTCGCGCTCGTCGCGGGCGGCTGGGCGGGCGGCACGGGCTTCGACGCGGCGCCCGCGGACGAGTGGTCGCGCATGCTCCGCGGCAACCTGGACTCGGCGGCCTTCGCCTGCCGCCATGCGCTGCCGCTCCTGCGCAAGCAGGGCGGCGCGATCGTGGCCGTGGGCTCGCGCGCAGCGGAGACGGGCGGCGCGAACATGGCGGCCTACGCCGTCTCCAAGCAGGCGCTCCACGCGCTCGTGCGCGTGCTGGCGCTCGAGAACCGCGGCAGCGTGCGTGTGAACGCCGTGCTGCCGGGGACGATCGACACCCAGGCGAACCGCGACGCGATGAAGTCCGCCGACACGAAGGCGTGGACGTCGCCCGAGGCGATCGCCCGCGTCGTGTCGTTCCTGCTGTCGAGCGACTCCGCTCCGACGACGGGCGCGCTCGTCCCGGTCGACGCTCCCGCCTGAACCCGGCTACGGCCCGCCGCTGCCGGTCAGCCGGCCGAGCGACCAGAAGAACGCGGCCATCGCGAGCACCACGAGCGCCAGCAGCAGCAGCGCGCGGCCGAGCGACGGCAGCTTGGGCGGCTCGCGCTTGACTCCGGACGGGCGCTTGACGCCGAAGAGCGCTCGCGACTGGCAGCTCTCGCAGCTCGCCAGGTGCTTCGCGAGCTCGGGCGGAGCCGCGCCGGGGGCGCTGTCGCGCAGAGTGGCGAGCTGCTCGTCGGTCAGGCACTCGGACGCCACGCGCGAATGGTAGCAGGCCGCGGCCGGCGCCTGGTTTCGCGGCCGGAGATGTGCTCTCATCCGAGGGTGACGTTCCAAAGCAACGCGACCCGCCTCTGGAAAGGCCTCCATCCCGACGAGCGGCTGCGCGCCGCGTCCGTCTTCTTCGCGGAGCCTCCGGCCGAGCTGATCGGCGCCGCCGTGGCCGCGCTCGTCAAGGCCCGCCATCTGCGGCCGCAAGCGGCTCGCATGCTGGCGCCCGACGCGCAGGCGCGCATCCTGGCGACGGTCCTCGATCCGGGAGAGCCGGTCGCGCAGGGCCTGCTCGTCGGCCTGCACCTGGCCGACCGCCGGCCGCTGCTGAGCGCGTTCCTCGACGGGCTGAAGCTCCCGCACGACGACGGGATCCTGAAGGAGGAAGCCGACTCCGGGCCGCCCGTGACCGAGGCCGACGCGCGCGCCGCGGTAGCGGGGCTCGGCGCCTTCCCCGCCGACCACGTCCGGACCTACCTCAACACGCTCTGGCTCCAGGACAAGGAGCGCTGGCGCTCGCTCGAGAGCCTCTAGTCCGCCTCGAGCGGGTGCTGGACCTCGGGCAGTCCCTCGCTCGAGGGCAGGAACAGCCACAGCCGCTCCGCGTGGTAGACGCCGCCCAGCTTCTTCGCGAGCGCCGAGGAGCGATGGCCGAAGCGCTCCGCCGCCCGCGGGCGGCCTTTGCGGTCCTTCGGAAGCAGCTCGTGAATCACGGCATCGGCGCGCGCGCGCGCCTCCGCGTCCGCCAGGTGCACGACCGGGTGCAGCCGCGGGCCGAGCGCGCGCAGCGGATTCCAGGGCGCCGCGAGCCGGTGCCGGCGCCAGGTTTCGACGCGGGCCGCGAAGCGCGCGCCCATTCCCTCGCTCTCGCCGCGAAGCCGCTCGGGCTCGGGAACGCTCCAGACGTGGCGCACCAGGCTCGCCCGCTCCGCGAGCTTTGCGGCCCCGGGCGGCAGGCGCGCGCCGAGCAGCGCGAGCCGCGTCCGCACCGCACCCGGCACGAACGCCTCGGGCCGCTCCTCGTACAAGAAGAGGTTGCGGCCCGCCTCGCTCGCGAACGCCCGCACCGCCGCCTCGTAGGCGAGCCGGTGGTCGAGCGAGCGGCCGAGCCCGAGCGGCGCGTACACGTGCAGCGGCTGGACGCGGGGCCCGACGTCGGCGAGCAGGCGCAGCGCCTGGAGCGCCGCTTCCTGGTCCACCGCGGCGCGGGCTTCGCTGCCCACGTCGCTCCGGAGCGGCGAGCCCCGCTCGCGCGCCGTCGCGAACCCGGCGGCCGCGTAGTCGGCGCCGAGCTCCGCGACGGCGTGGGCCGCAGGCGTGTCAGCGTCCACGGGCTCGAAGAGCGCGAGCACCACAGCCCGCCGGCCGCTCTCGGCCTCGGCGAGGAGCCGCGTCGGGCAGGCGAGCGCGACGTCGTTGCCGTGCGGCGAGATGAAGAGCGTGTCGTAGCGGCCGAGCCAGGAGGCGTCGCGAACGCTCACCGCAGGCGGACGATCCGCGTGACGGGCGGCAGGCAGCGCGCGTCGTCGCAGGCCTGGTAGCCCACCTCCACGCCCGCGGCGCCGCCGCCGCGGCGCTCGATCTCCCCTTCGATCACCACCCGCCCGCTGTAGACCGGCACGTCCCCGGCGCCGCCGTTCCACGGCGCGCCCGCCGGGTAGCGCAGCCCGCGCACACCGCCCACCACCCCCGAAACCGTGACCGGGACGAGGCCCGCGCCCGCCGGGTTGGCGTTGACGTGCCAGCCGCGCCGCACGCTGAGCTCGAGCCGGAACGGCTTCCAGTCCTCGTCCTCGCTCGAGCCGAGCCGCGCGTCGATCTCGACCGCGGCGTAGGCCTCCTCCTCGAGCGCCTCGCCCGCCGACGCTGGAGCGGAGCTCGCAGCCGGCGCCAGCGCCGGACGCGTCGGCGCCACGGAGGCGGGCAGCGCGCGCAGCCGCTCGAGCGCGCGGATCAGCGTGACGTGCGCGAGCGGCGCCTCCGCCATCCCGGCCGCGAACGCCCGCAGCGTCGTCTCGGCGCGTTCGCGGTGGACGGGGTCGCCGGTCCGCTTGGCGAGCTCGACGGCGTTCGAAGCCGCGACGCCGTTGCCCGAGGCCACCGCTCCGTCGAAGGCGGGCTTCGCACGGACGAGCAGCCGCGGGTCCGCGCCCGCGGCGAAGTAGCCGCCGCCGTCGGGGTCGGAGAGCCTGCGCTCCTGCTCCTCGGCCAGGCGCACGGCCTCGGCCAGCCAGCGCGCCTCGCCGGTCGCGGCGTGGAGCTCGAGCAGGCCCTCGACGAAGAACGCGTAGTCGTCGAGCAGCGCCGGGACGTGCGCCTGCCCGGCGCGCCACGCGTGCAGGAGGCCGCCGCCTCCGCCTTCGACGAGCTCGTCGAGCACGAACGCCGCCGCGCGCTCGGCCGCCGCCGTGTAGCGCGGCTCGCGCAGGAGCGCGCCCACTCGCGCCAGCGCGGCGATCGTCAGCCCGTTCCAGTCGGTGAGGACCTTGTCGTCCACGAGCGGGCGCGGGCGCGCGTTGCGCGCCGTGAGCAGCGCCCGGCGCTGCGGCTCGATCCGCTGCAGCAGCTCGGCCTCCGACACGCCCGCGAGCCGCGCCTGCTCCGCGTACGGGGCGGGCAGGTAGACGACGTAGCGGTCGGCTTCGAAGGTCGGCTCGCCTTCGAGGCCGTGGGCCGCTCGGAAGAGCCGGCCGTCCTTGCCTGGCAGAGCCGCGTCGAGCTCCGCCGCGGTCCAGGTGTAGTAGGCGCCCTCGTGGCCGTCGGTTTCCGCGTCGATCGCCGAGAGGAAGCCGCCCGCCTCTCCCGTCAGCTCGCGCAGCACGAAGTCGAGCGTGAGCCGGGCGATCCGCTCGAAGCCCGCCGCAGGCGCGAGCGCCACGGCCTCGCCGTAGAGCCGCGCGAGGGCCGCGTTGTCGTAGAGCATCTTCTCGAAGTGCGGCACGAGCCAGGCTTCGTCGGTCGAGTAGCGGTGGAAGCCGCCCGCGAGCTGGTCCATGAGCCCGCCGCGCGCCATCGCGTCGAGCGTGAAGACGAGCATCTCGCCCGCATCCTGGTCGGAGGCCGAGCGCTCGAGCATGAAGAACAGGTTCGCCGGCGACGGGAACTTCGGCGCCGGGCCGAAGCCGCCCCACTGCGGATCGAAGCGCTCGGCGAGCGCCGCCTGCGCGCTCGCGGCGAGCTCCTCGCCGGGCAGGCTCCCGCGCTCGGTGCGCGGCGCGAGCTGCTGCCGCATCGCCTGCGCGATCAGCTCCGCCTGCTGCATCAGCTCGGGCCGGCGGAAGAGCCAAGCCTGGCGCAGCCCCGACAGCACGCGCGGGAAGCCCGGCCGGCCGTGCGCGTCCTGCGGCGGGAAGTAGGTGCCCGCGAAGAAGGGCTTCAGGTCCGGGGTCAGGAACAGCGAGTTCGGCCAGCCGCCCGAGCGCGTGATGAGCTGCGTCGCGCCCATGTAGATCTCGTCGACGTCGGGCCGCTCCTCGCGGTCGAGCTTGATGCAGACGAAGCCCTCGTTGAGCTGGCGCGCGATCTCCGGATCGGAGAAGCTCTCGCGCTCCATGACGTGGCACCAGTAGCAGGTCGAATAGCCGACCGAGAGGAAGATCGGCCTGTCGTCCGCACGCGCGCGCGCGAACGCTTCCTCGCCCCACGGATACCAGTCGACCGGGTTGTCCTTGTGGAGGAGGAGGTAGGGGCTCGACTCACGCGCCAGGCGATTCGCCACGCTGTCCCCAAAAAGATCGAGGCCGCTTCCGCGGCCTCGTCGTGTCCTGCATCTGATGAATGAGTTCTGGTAGCGGGGGGAGGATTTGAACCTCCGACCTTTGGGTTATGAGCCCAACGAGCTACCTGGCTGCTCTACCCCGCGACAGTTCGAAGACCCACGCAGTCTATCAACCGGCCCCCGGCGGTGTCAACGAAACGCGGCCGGCCGAGGGACGCTGCCGGCTACTTCCCGACGATCGACACGAGCGTGACGTCGAAGACGACCGTCGCATTCGGCGGGATCGGTCCGTTGCCGGCGCTGCCGTAGGCGAGGTTCGGTGGGATCGTCAGCTTGCGCTCGCCGCCGACCTTCATGCCGGTGACGCCCTGGTCGAAGCCCTGGATCACGGCCCCCACGCCGAGCTGGAACGTATAAGGCCCGCCGTGGTCGGCTGACGCGTCGAACTTGGTCCCATTGGCGAGGGTGCCGATGTAGTTGACGCTCACCGTGTCGCCGGCAGCGGCCGTGGCCCCGGTGCCCACCACGATGTCCTGGATCTGCAGTGTGCCGTCGCTGGACGACGGCGACGTCGCGGAGTTTCCGCCGCCGCACGCGGCCAGAGTCAACAGTGCGGAGATTGCGACGAAACGCTTCAAGCCGAGCCTCCTCGAGAAGAAAGAACCATCATAGCGCATGCTATCCTCGCGGCCTTCGAGGCCCGTGACGTGATCCCGCTCGCGGCGCCCGAGCGAGGTGACATGGACCGATCCGACGCCGCGCGCTCCGACTCCCCCGTCCCGCCGCTCCCCGCGCTGGTCGACGAGCTGCTCCGGCTTCCGGCGCAGGACGGCGCGGCCCGGCTCGCGTCGGTCTCCGACGCGCAGGTCGCGGAGCTCTTGCGCTCGCTCGGGCCCGCGCTCGCGGACGACCTGCTGCAGGCGCTCGGGGACGAGCGCCGGCGCGCGGTGCTCGCCGCGGCGCCGCCCGAGGAAGGACGCCAGTGGGCGCGCAACCTGACCTACCCCGACGACTGCGTCGGACGCCTGATGGACCCGCCCGAGCCCGTCTTCCCTCCCGGCCTGAGCGTGGCCGAGACCACGGCCCGCATCCGCGAGATCGTGAAGACGACGTTCGTCACCTACGGCTTCGTCGCCGACGACACCGGCAAGCTGCTCGGAGTCGTGACGATGCGCGACCTGCTGCTGGCCGACGACGAGGCGCGGCTCGAGGCGATCATGCTGCGCGACCCGTTCTCGCTGCGGCCCGAGCAGCCGCTGCTCGAGGCCGCGCGCCAGGTGGTCGCGCGCCACTTCCCGGTCTATCCGGTGTGCGACGCCGCGGGGCGCCTGGTCGGCACCGTGCGCGGCCGTACGCTCTTCGAGGAGCAGGCGCTCGAGATCAGCGCCCAGGCTGGGGCGATGGTCGGCGTGGAGAAGGAGGAGCGCCTCGCGACGCCCTGGCTCCGCAGCCTGCGCTTCCGGCACCCGTGGCTGCAGCTCAACCTGTTCACCGCCTTCCTGGCCGCTGCGGTGGTCGGCGTGTTCCAGGGCACCATCAACCGCCTCGTCGTGCTCGCGGTGTTCCTGCCGGTGCTCGCGGGCCAGTCGGGCAATACCGGCTGCCAGGCGCTCGCCGTGACACTGCGCGGCCTGACGCTCGGCGAGCTCCGGCGCGGCGGCGCGCGACGGCTGGTGGCCAAGGAAGCGCTGCTCGGCTTCCTGAACGGCGCGCTCGTCGGAATCACGGCCGGACTCGGGATGCTGATCACCGCGAATGCGCAGCACGAGGCGCACCCGATCGCCCTCGCCCTCGTCGTCTTCGCCGCCATGGTCGCGAGCTGCATCGTGAGCGGCCTCGCCGGCGCGCTCATCCCGCTCACGCTCCGGAGCCTCGGCGCCGATCCCGCGACGGCCTCCGCCATCTTCCTGACGACCGCGACCGACGTCGCGAGCATGGGGCTCTTCCTGTCGCTCGCGACGGTCTTCGTGCGCTGATGCGCCCCGGACCTCAGGCCTCCCCGACGGAGCCGACGACGACCGAGGTCATCGAGATCGAGCCGAGCACGGCGCCGGTGTTGAAGAGCCGGACGGGTTCGCCCGCGTCCTGCACGCCGAGCGCGTAGAGCAGCGGCAGGTAGTGCTCGGGCGTCGGAACCGCGAGCCGGGCCTCCGGCCCCAGCTCGCGGTAGGCCGCGAGCGCGGCGTGGTCGGCGGCTTCGACGCGCCGGCGCACGAGGCCGTCGAAGCGCAGCGCCCAGTCGTAGCCCGAGTCGAGCGCGAAGTCGATGAGCCGCAAGTTGTGGACGACGTTGCCGCTGCCGACGATCAGCACGCCCTCGTCGCGGAGCGGCCGCAGCTCGCGCGCGAGCCGGTAGTGGAACGAGCCGGACTCCCGCGTGTCGAGGGAGAGCTGCACGACCGGCACTTCTGCGCCGGGGTACATCGCCACGAGCACGCTCCAGCAGCCGTGGTCGAGGCCGCGCTCGGGATCGAGGCCCGCACCGTAGCGCTTCAGGAGCGACGCGGCACGCTGCGCCAGCTCGGGCGCACCGGGGGCCGGATAGCGGACGGCGAAGAGCTCCTCGGGGAACCCGTAGAAGTCGTGAATCGTCTGCGGCGCCGCGGCGCCCGTCAGGAAGGCCCCGCGCGTCTCCCAGTGCGCGGAGACGCACAGGATGGCCTCGGGCCGAGGTAGGCGGCGCCCGAGCGCCTCCCACTCGCGGCGGAACGGGCTGTCCTCGATCGCGTTCATGGGCGAGCCGTGACCGAGAAAGAGCGCGGGCAGCCGCACGACGCGATCATAGCTCGCGACCTCCTCCCCCGGCCGACGGCCCTCGACCCGGCGCCGAAGGAGCGGCCATTCGTAGCCTCGGATCGAGGGCGTCGGCGAACTGCCGGAGCGCATTCGGGGTGAGCGCCGCGAGCGCGGCGAGCTCGACAGCGTTCAGCTCGAGGCCGGTGCCGGCGAGCTCGGCGAGCGCCGCCGCAGGTGACTCGCGAAACCGCTGCTGTGCGGCCTCGTCCGTGGCGAGGCGGCCCAGAACGATCTCGACGCCTCGATGGGACATGGCGGCGGCCTCAGAAGCGGAACGCCACGCCCACGACCGGCCCCTGGTAGAGCATGTCGTACTCGAAGCGGTCGGCGCCTTGGCCGGTCTTGTAGTCCGCGCTCAGGAAGCGCCACCCGGCCTCGAGCGACGCCCAATCGGCGAGGCGGACTCCGGCCGTGGGAAAGACCTGCCACGTGATGTCGGAGCCCACGCCGAAGCCGCCGACGTCCGCGATCAACGACGCGTGGAAGCGCCGGCCGGCGGGCGTGCGCAGGACGACTCCCACGACCGGGTCCACCCAGTCGCGGGTGCGCTCGAGCCGCATCGGCGCGGGCGCCTTCAGGTCGATGCGGGCGCCGAGGTGGTTCCAGCGCACACCGAGCGTCGCGTCGGCGAAGGACGACAGGCGCCGTACACCGGCGAGCGAGACGAGGCCGATCGTCGGCTCGAACGTGGCGGGCGGCATCGGGTTGTCGACGCTCAGCTTCACCCAGACGGCGTCCGCGACCACCCCCCAGTCGCCCTTGCGTGCGGCGGCCATGCCCATCGCGCCGTAGCTCATGTGGTCGAAGATCTGGGACGTGCTCGCGTCGATGTCGAGCGGCTGGCCCTTCACGAACGCCGTGCCGTCGAGCGTCGCGCCCATCAGGTAGGGAGCGAGCACGAAGTGCCAGGCGTCGTCAGGCGCTGGCTGCGTCTGCGCCTCGGCCGAGCGCGCGGCGGCGAGGCCGAGGGCGAGCGCGAGCGCTCGCGCGGGAAGACTGCGGAAGAGCTTGGATCGGGTCATGACGGGTCTCCTTTTCGAGGACGTGTCAGAGGGAACGAAGGCGGGGGAAGAGAGCGAGCGCGCTGCTGCGCTCGACGGCCCGACGAGCCGCGTCGTCGAAGCCCTGGAAGGCCGCGACGCCGTGCGCCGTCTCCTGGACGAGCGGCTCGGGCAGGTACGGGTGGTCGCTGCCGAAGAGGATGTGGGACGGGTCCACCAGCTCCCGCAGCGACGCGAGCGCGTGGGGGTTCGCCGACATCGCCGTGTCGTAGTAGAGGCGCTTCAGGTAGGCGAGGGCGCCCTGCGGGGCCTTCGCGAGCAACGCCGGCATGCGACCGAAGGCGCCGAGCCGCCACGCGAGGAACGGGACCGTGCCGCCGGCGTGCGACAGGATGATCTTGACGTCCGGGTGGCGTTCGAGCGTGCCGCTGAAGATCAGGTTGGCGACCGCGCGCGTCGTGTCGAAGACGAACTCGACGAGCGCCCCGGGCAGGCCGAGCTTCAGCGCCTGGCTCGTCGCGGGGATCGCAGGGTGCACGAACAGCACGGCCTTGCGGCGGTCGAGCTCGGCGAAGACCGGCTCGAATGCCGGGTCGCCCAGGTAGCGCTCGCCGAGGCTGGCGAGCAGCACGACGCCGTCCGCCTTCAGCGTCCCGAAGGCGTATTCGATCTCGGCGAGCGCGCCGTCCACGTCCGGCAGCGGCAGCGACGCGAACATGCCGAAGCGTGCGGGGCGGTCGCTCACGAGCCGCGCCTGGAGCTCGTTGCAGCGGCGCGCGAGGTCGCGAGCCTCGGACGCGTCGCCGAAGTGGACGCCGGGCGCGGCGATCGACGTGATCGCCGTCGCGATCCCGCAGCGGTCCATGAGCTCGAGCGTCGACTCCAGGCTCCAGTCGGGAAACGGGACGTCGCCGCCCGCGTGGATGCCGTGGCGGCTCGCGGCCTTCACGTACTCGGCAGGCAGCACGTGGTGGTGGACGTCGATCCTCTGCGATTCAGCGCTCATCTCAGCCTCCTCGTGGCTCTTGGCTGGCTCGCGGTGCTCCACGAGGCATGCCACGGCCGGACGCAGCGCGACGATTGGCGCGAACGCGCTCACTGGGCGGCGCTTGCGCCGAGCGAACGGCGGCCGAATCGAGGAAGGCCGACGACTCTGGTGGCTCTAGGCAGCCAGTTCTGGCTGCGGCTGGCGCTCGGGCGTCAGGGCGAGCGAGTGATCAGTCCGTGGCGGCGAGGCCGTGCTTCTCGAGCCGCGAGCGCAGCTGCGCGCGCGTCAGGCCGAGGAAGCGCGCGGCCTTCGACTTGTTGTTGCCGGCGCGCGCCAGTGCCTCTCGGATCAGCTCGCGCTCCGCGGCGTCGATCGTGCGCGGAGCGCCCGCAGGCCCGGACACGGCCGGACCGGCCGGCGCCGCGCTCGCGTCGGCGAGGCCGAGCGGCAGGTGCTCGCTCGTGATGAGCCCGCCCTCGCACAAGATGACGGCGCGCTCGACCGCGTTACGGAGCTCCCGAACGTTGCCTGGCCAGGCATAGGCGAGCAGCCGGTCGCGCGCCTCCTGCGAGAGGCCCGCGGCGGGCCGCCCCACGGAGCGGCCGAGCTCCTCGAGAAAGCTGAAGGCGAGCGGCAGCACGTCCTCCCGCCGCTCGCGCAGCGGCGGCAGGCCGATGTCGAAGACCGCGAGGCGATAGTAGAGGTCCTCGCGGAAGCCGCCCTTCGCGACCTCCGCCTTCAGGTTGCGGTTGGTCGCCGCCAGCACGCGCACGTCGGCCCGCCGCGTCTGAGCGCCGCCGAGGCGCTGGTATTCGCGCTCCTGGAGCACGCGCAGGAACTTGGCCTGCACCGGCGGGCTCATCTCGCCGACCTCGTCGAGGAACAGCACTCCCCCGCCCGCCTGCTCGATCCGGCCCGGCCGCGCGGCGAGCGCGCCCGTGAAGGCGCCCTTTTCGTGCCCGAAGAGCTCCGACTCCAGCAGCTGCTCGGGCAGCGCCGCGCAGTTGAGCGCGACGAACGGCCCCTCGGCGCGCGGCGAGCCCCGGTGGATGAAGCGGGCCACGACCTCCTTGCCGGTGCCCGACTCGCCGGTGAGCAGCACCGTCGACTCCGTGCCGGCCACCTTCGTGGCCTGGCCCAGCACGGCGAGCCAGCCCGGCGACTCGCCGATGACGCGGCGGCGTCCCTGCTCGTCGAGCTCGTCCGTGAGCCGCCGCACGCGAGCCTCGAGCCGCGCGGCACGCTCCCGCGCCTCCTGCCCGCGCTGCTCTTCCTCGGCCAGGCGCTGGTGCGCGAGCGCGAGCGCCACGCAATCGGCGATCTGGCGCGCGCGCGGGATGTCGCCAGGCGGGAAGGCGTCCTTCTGCCTGGAGCAGAACACGAGCCCGCCGAGGATCCCGCCGCCCAGGCGCACGGTGACGCGCAGGAACGAGCAGATTCCCCGCTCGAGCAGCATGTGGCGGAAGAGCGGCTGGATCGGCATCTCGATCGGCTCGCGTGCGGCGCCTGCGTCCGGCCGCAGCCAACCGCGCGCGAGGCCGTCCACCGCCTGCGCGCGCATGTCGTTCAGGACGAACGCGTCGCGCTCCATGACGTGGCGCAGCTCGGGCGGGAAGAGCGTCGTCGCCGGGCTCTCCGGCAGCTCGCCGGAAAGCGCGATCACGCGAACGCGTTGGCGGTCCTCGGTGAGCAGGCCCAGCATCAGGAAGTCGTGCGGCAGCACGCGGAGCGCCTCCGCCGAGATGCGCGCGAAGACCTCGCGCACGTCGAGCGTCTCCGCCAGCGTCCGCAGCAGCGGACCGAGGAACTCGGCCGGGCCTTCTGACAATGGGCGCTCCGGGGAGATTCTAAGCGCTGCGGCTCACGGCGCGGTCGTGGCGCAGGGGCAGTCGCACGCGGAAGCGCGCGCCGCTCTTGCCGCTCTCGACGCTCACCTCGCCGCCGTGGGCCTCGACGATGCGCCTCACGATCGAGAGCCCGAGGCCGGTCCCGCCTTTGCGCTTGCTGAAGAACGGCTCGAAGAGCTGAGCCGTATCGCTCGGGCTGACGCCCGGCCCCTCGTCCTCGACCACGAGGCAGACGCCGCCCGTACCCGGCTCGACCTCGGGCGCGACGGCGACCTTGACGACCGAGCCGCGCGGCGAGTGCTGGATCGCGTTGGCGAGCAGGTTCTCGATCACCTGCTGGATGCGGCCCGCGTCCACGCTCAGCGTGGGCAGCTCGCCCGCCAGCTCGCTGACGACCTCGACCCCGTGCTCGCGGGCCACCGCCGCGCAGCTCTTGACCGCGGCCTGGACCAGGAGCTCCGCACGTACGTCGGCCAGCCGCAGCGCCGAGGGCTTGCCGTAGTCGAGCAGGTCCTGGGCGAGCTGCTTCAGGCGCGCCAGCTGGGAGCGCAGCACCGTGCCGAACCTTTGGAAGCGCGGGTGGTCTGCGTAGGCCCGCTCCAGGGTGTCGAGAGTCGCGGAGATGCCGAACAGCGGGTTGCGTACCTCGTGCGCGACGCCCGCCACGAGCGCGCCCATCACCGCCATCGTCTCGCTGCGCCGAAGCGAGTCCTGCAGCTCGACGAGACGCGTGATCTCGGCGACCACGAGGATGAGCCGCTCCTCGCCGGCGGCGCCCACCGGCGCGAGGCTCGCCGTGAGCGTCCAGGCCTTCCGCTTCGCGTCGTCGCGGGCTTCCGCCGACTCGGGCGAGCGCGACGCGGCGGCCGCTTCCAGGAGCCGCGCGGCGGTCGGCCAGGGCTCGCGCGCGCCCAGCTCGCGGACGTGGCGGCCCACGATCGCGGCCGGCTCGCCCGCGGCCAGCAGCGCCGCGGCGGGGCGGTTCAGGCGCACGGCGCGCGAATCCGTATCGAAGACGACGAGCGCCTGCTCGACCGCGTCGAAGGTGCGCTGCCACTCGAGCGCGGCCTGCTCGACGGCCGCCTGCAGCCGCACGCGCTCGGCGACCGCCTGACGCTCCGACGTCACGTCGCGGGCCAACGTCAGCCGCGCGATCCGCCCCCCGAAGGGCACCTCGAGGCTCGTCAGGTCCACGTCGATCACGGACCCGTCGCGCCGGCTCTGCCGTCGCAGGCCCACGTGCACCACCGGCGGACGCGGCTGGCCCAGCCCCGCCAGGAACTCCGCGTAGTAGGGATCGCCCGGCAACGTGAGGTCTCCGACCGTCAGCCGGAGCATCTCCTCGCGCGTGTAGCCGTAGAGCGCGAGCGCCGCCGCGTTCACCGCGAGGAATCGCGCCGACTCGAGGTCGTAGACCAGCATGGGAAGCGGGTTCCCGTCGAACAGCAGCCGGTAGCGCTTCTCCGAGTCCTGGATCGCGGCCTGCGCCGCCAGCCGCTCCGTGACGTCGCGGCCCGTCGACTGCAGCTCGACGAGCCGCCCCTGCGCGTCGAAGATCCCGCGGTCCGTCCACTCCTGGAAGCGCCGCTCGCCCGAGGCGGTCAGCCGCTCGTGGGTCTCGGTCGCGACGGGATCGAGCGGGGTGAGCGACTGGATCTTCGAGAGCACGGCCGCGCGGTCCGGCTCGGCCATCTGGAGCAGGAAGCTCGTCCCGACGACCTGCTCGGGGGTCGTGCCGAACACGCGGCAGTAGGCCTGATTCACGAAGGTGCGCGTGCCGTCGGGCCGCCAGCGGACGATCATCTCGCTCTGGTCCCGGACGACGGCGCGGAAGAGCTCCTCGCTCGACCGGGCCCGCGCCTCGGCCTGACGCAGGTCCTCGGCGTTCGCCTCGGCGCGCCTCACGGCGCTCGAGACCAGCTGAACCACCAGACCCGTGAGCAGCAAGAAGACGATCGTCATGCGCACCCACGCGGCAGCCTGCAGGAGGTCGGCCGCCCACAGGCTCGCGCTCTCGATCCGGCCGGCGAGACCCAGCCCGAGTAATCCGGCGGCTCCGGCCGCGAGGGCCACGAGCGCGCCGCCGCGGCCGAAAACGAGCGCCGCGACCACGGCCGCCAGCAGCAGGCTGAGCACGGTGCCGGGCGCGGGGCCGCTCCACCGCGCGAGCGCCGCGCCCGCGACGAGCAAAGCGACGACCAGCAGCGCCGCTCGGTGCTCGACTCCGACCCGCCGGACGCTGGCCACTACCGCTCCGCTCACCGGCACGAGCGCGACGGCCACGATCGGCGGCCAACCCCAGTGGCGCAGTATGGACACGTACACGAGGAGCGGCGGCACGAGCAGGAACAGGATCAGGCCCAGCCGCGTGAGCAGCTCGTCGCGCCAGACGCCGCGCGCATCGGCGCCCCGCTCTGCCGCCGTGGTCGAGGACCGGGTCAAGCTCCAGCCAAGCCCGAGGTTTTGGACCAGAGGATCATACGCTCCCGAGACGGTCACGGTGCGCCTTCTCGAGATCGCGTGCTCAGCCGCTCCGGCCCACGAGCCTCACTGCAGGCCCTCGATCAGGGCCAGCGCGAGCCGCGCGAGGGACGGCAGCGACTGCGGCTTCGAAAGCACGCCGTCGGCGCCGAGCGCCCAGGCCTCGGTCTCGAGCTCGGAGGATATGTACGCGCTCAGCACGATCACGCTCGTGCGCTCGTGGCGCCGCTTGATCTCGCGCAGCACGTCGAGGCCCTGGGCCCCGCCGAACGGCGTGACGCGGAGGTCCAGGATCGCGAGGTCGTAGCTCTGGAACTGGACGAGTGCCTCCGCCTCCTCGGGCTCGCGAGCCATGTCGACGCTGAAGCCGAGCGAGCGGAAATAGGTGGCGGTCGGCACCAGGATCGCCTCTTCGTCGTCCAGGAGCAGCGCCGAGCGTCCCGACCCGATCTTCTCCTTCATCCCGTTCCCCGCCTGTCAGGGGCAAGACCGCTGCCAGCCTGGCCGTCGAGGTTCAAGCCCCGTGGCTGCAGCAGTTGGCGTCTCCGGTGGCCGTCGGGCCTTGCGCGACGCACATCCGGCGATCCAGACAGTCGTCCGAAAAGCCGGAAAGGCGGGGAGGCTAGTCGGCGCTCGCCTTACGCACGGCGAGGCCGTGCTTCTTGATGCGCTCGTAGAGGGCGCTCCGCGAGAGGCCCAGGAGCTCGGCGGCCCGCGGGACGGCGCCGCCCGCTTCGCGCAGCACGGATTCGATGTGCCGGCGTTCCGCTTCCGCGAGCGTCAGGCCGCCGCTCGCCTGCTCGGCGGCCGGGGCCGAGGCCGCCGCGGGCGTCCCCAGGTGGAGCGGCTCGAGCGCCGTGTCGTCGCTCAAGAGCAGCGCGCGCTCGAGCACGTTGCGCAGCTCGCGCAGGTTGCCCGGCCAGGGGCGAGCCGCCAGCGCCGACTCGGCCGCGGGCGAAAGCCGCACGCCCGGCCGCCCGAGCTCGGCGCCGATCGTCTCCACCAGCCGGCGCGCGAGGCGCACGACGTCGTCCCGGCGCTCGCGCAGCGGAGGCATCAAGAGCGGAAGCGCGCTGATCCGGTAGAAGAGGTCCTCGCGGAACTTCTTCTCCTGCACGAGCGCGGCCAGGTCCCGATGCGTCGCGGCGATGAGGCGCACGTTCACCTGGCGGTCGCGCACGTCGCCGAGGCGCCGGAAGCGCAGGTCCTCGACGACCTTCAGCAGCTTGGCCTGCACCTGGAGGTCCACGTCGCCGATCTCGTCGAGGAACAGCGTGCCCCGGTGCGCGATCTCGAGCAGGCCCGGCTTCGCCGCGATCGCGCCGGTGAAGGCGCCCTTCTCGTGGCCGAAGAGCTCGCTCTCGAGCAGCTCGCGGCTCAGGCCCGCGCAGTTCAGGTCCACGAACGGCTCGTCCGCGCGCGGCCCGTTCTCGTGGATCCAGCGCGCGAGCACGCCCTTGCCCGAGCCCGTCTCGCCCTGGATCAGGAGCGGCAGCGGCGAGCGGGCGACGCGCGCGGCCTCTGCGGCCAGCTTGCGGATGCCCGGGCTCTCGCCGAAGAAGGGATCGACCGCGCGCCGCGCCTGGCGCGTCTTGCGCGCGAGCGTGACGCTGCGCATGCGGCTCGTCTCGAGCGCGCGCTCGAGCACCACCAGGAGCGCGGGCAGCTCCACCGGCTTGGTCAGGAACTGCTCGGCGCCCTCCTTGATCGCCTTCACGGCGAGATCGATCGTGCCGTGGGCCGTCAGCAGCACGACGGGAAGCGAGGCGTCCTGGGCCTTGAGCGCGCGCAGCACCTCGAGGCCGTCGCCGTCGGGCAACGAGAAGTCCACGATCGCGGCGTCCGGCGCTGGCCCCCGCAGCGCCTCGCGCACCGAGGCTACGTCCTCGGCCGGAACGTGCGCGTAGCCCTTGCTGTCCAGAAAGCGCCCGAGCGCGAGCCGCACGCCCTCGTCGTCGTCGACCAGCAGGATCCTGCGCTCAGCCACCACCCGCCTCCTGTTGCCGGCGGACCGGAAGCCACACGCTGAAGCGCGCCCCTCCGCCTTCGCGATTCTCCGCGCTCACACGCCCTGCGTGCGCCTCGACCAGCCGGCGCACGATCGACAGCCCGAGGCCGGTGCCGCCCTTGCGGCGCGTGAAGAACGGCTCGAACACGCGCGCCAGGTTCTCGGGCGCGAGGCCGGGCCCGCGGTCCTCGACGACGCAGCGCACGAAAGGCTCGCCGTCCCGGCGCGCGGGCTCGCAGATCACGGAGACGACGCCGCCCTTCGACGAGTGCTGGACCGCGTTCGTCACCAGGTTCTCGAGCGCCTGCTCCATGCGGGCCGCGTCGAGCTCGAGCCTCGGCAGCTCGCCGGCCACCCGCTCCTCGATGCTGACGCCGCGCTCGCGCGAGGCCGTGGCGCACGCGCGTACGGCGCGCCGCACGATAACCCCGAGGTCGCTCGGCGCGCGCTGCAGCGCCTGCGGCCGCCCGTAGTCCAGCAGGTCGCGCGTGAGCTGCGTCAGCCGCCCGACCTGCGAGCGCAGCAGCGCGGCGTGCTCGGCGAACTCGGGCCGCTCCCCCATCGTCGAGTCGATCGCGTCGAGCGTCGCCGAGATGCTGAAGAGCGGGTTGCGCACCTCGTGCGCGACGCCCGCGACCAGCGACCCCATCGCCTCCATCACGCGCGCCTGCCGGAGCTGCTCCTGCAGCGTGGTGAAGGCCGTGACGTCGCGGAAGCTCAGCACCCGCCACGGCGGCTCCGCCACGCCGCGGAACCAGGGGCTGCCCAGCAGGTAGAACGCGCGCTGGCTCTCGGGCTCGCGCGCCTCCGCGACGACCGAGCCGCGCTGCTCGCCCACCTGGTGGTAGAGATCGAGCAGCGTCCGCCACGGCTCGCGCGTGGCGAGCGACGCGAGCGGCTGACCGGGGACGTCGGCGAAGGAAGCCGCGGCCGCCGCCGCGAGCGCGCTGCGGTTCAGCCGCACCACGCGCCCCTCGGCGTCGGCGAGCACGATCCCGAGGTCGAGCGAGTCGAAGGTCTGCCGCCACTCGTCGGCCGCCTGCCTGAGGTCGTCCTCGAGACGCCGCTGCCGCTCCTCGGCCTTCACGCGCGCGGACACGTCGCGCAGCGCGGTCACCCGCAGCGTGCGGCCCCGGTGGGGCAGCGAGCGTGCGCGGACCTCGACCGGGAAGGTCGCGCCGTCGGGCCGCAGCGCCAGGTGCTGGTACGGGCCCTCCACGCCGCTGTCGATTCGGGCCGCGACCACGCCGCGGTCCTCGAGCGCCACGAACTCGCGCACCGGCCGCCCGACCAGGTCGGAGAGCCGCACGCCCAGCATCTCCGCGAGCTGGTCGTTGCCGTCCACGAAGCGCCCGTCCTCGGTGATCGCGATCCCCTCGAACGCGGCCGACGAGAGCCGCTGGAAGCGCTCCTCGCTCTCGCGCAGCGCGTCGTCGGCGCTCTCGCGCTCGATCGCCGCGCCCACCACACCCGCCGCCGCCTTCAGCGCCTCGACCTCCGGCGTCGACCACTCACGCTCGTAGCGCGTCTCGCCGAAACCGAGCACGCCCCAGGTCCGCCCGCGTGCGACGACCGGCACCGCGGCGAAGGACTTCGACTCGACGCCGCTCAGGAAGGTGCGGGCCGCGGGCGTGAGCTGGCTCGCGAGCGCTCGGACGTCGCGCCCCTGCCTCAGCTCCTCCGCGACGTGCGCGAGGCCGAGATCCTCGAGCGACAGCCCGTCGCGCACGCGCGGGTCTTCGAGCTCGAGCCGCGAGCCGGGGATCCCCCAGGAGGCCCGGAACTCGAGCCAGGGTGGGCCCTCGGCTCGCGCCACGAACTCGGCGAGCCAGGCGCGCGCGACCTGCGCCGCTTCGCCGAGCTGCGCCAGCACTTCCTCCGCACGCGCCTGCCAGGCGCCAGGCTGGAGCAGGCGCGCCGAGGCCGATGCGACGGCCTCCAGGATGCGTCCGCGCCGCTCGCGGTCGAGCTCCTGGCGCTTGCGCGTTGTGATGTCCCGCAGGCACACCCAGAACTCCTCGAGGCGTCCGTCTGCGACGGACCCCAGGGCGCTCGCGCTCAGCCAGCGCCTGCCGCTCCCGGAGACCGCCTGCTCCTCCTCGCTGTAGACGAGCCGGTAGCCCGCGCGGACGAACTCGCGGATCCCCGCGATGCGCGCCGGCTCGTCGCGCGGCACGAAGTCCGCCATCAGCAGGCCGACCATCTGGGCCTTCGTCCGGCCGTACGTTCCGGCGAAGAGCTCGTTGCACTCGGCCACACGGCTGTGGCTCAGCAGGTGGACGACCTGCTCGTCCTCGGGCGCGCTCGTGCGCAGGGGCGGGTCGATCTGCATCCGCGCCACGCCGTCGCCGCTCAGCGACAGAAAGGTGTAGTAGCGGTGGCTCGCGTCCCGAACGTCGTCGGCGCCGTCGCCCATCCTGGCGCGTAAGTCTAAACCCGCACCCCCGCCTTGACGGGCCCGCGCGCCCGCTCCTATGCTGCCGCCGCGACGTGCGGCCCCCGCGCGACACGACCCTGACCCTGCTGTTCGGAGCCGCGCTCGGCCTGCGGCTCCTCGTCGTCTTCCTGGAGCCTGCGAGCCGCCCGCTCGGAGACGAGCCGTCCTGGCTCGCGGTGGCGGACGCGGTGACCGCCGCAGGTTTCCATCCGCTTCGGCTGAACGGGATGTTCTATCCCCCGCTCTACCCCTACCTGATCGCGGCCGTCCACGGCTTTTTCGGCACGCTCACGGCGGTGAAGATCGTGCAGTGCCTGGTCGGCGCGCTGCTCGTCCCGGTCGTCGCGAGCGTCGGCGCGCGCGCCTACGGCCGCGCCACCGGCCTCGCCGCCGCCGCGATGGCGGCGCTCAGCCCGGTGTCCGCCTGGTACGCGGCGCACTTCTGGGCCGAGCCGCTCTTCGTGCTGCTGCTGTGGGTGGGGATCGAGCGCGTCCTCGCCGGAGACGAGAGCGACCGCCTCGCGCCGACGATCGCCGGCGGAGCGGCGCTCGGCCTCGCCGCGCTCGCGCGCGAGCCTGCGCTCTACTTCGTGCCGGTCGCGGCGTTGTGGCTCGCGGCCCGCCGCGATAGGCGCAGCCTCCCGCGGGCCGGGGCCCTGTTGGCGAGCGCGCTCCTGGTGACCGGCCTCTGGACGATCCGCAACTACGTGTGTTACGGCGCGCTCGTCCCGGTCTCGACCATGGGCGGGCGCGCGCTCTGGGAGGGCAACACCGGCCGGACGCGAGGCGAGGTGTACGCGGAGTACGACGAGGTCGGCGCCGAGCAGGGGATGGTGGCCCAGCACCGCTTCGCGATCGCCGAGGCGCTCCGCGAGATCCGGGCGCGCCAGCCGGGATGGATCTTCGAGAAGATCGCGAGCGAGATCCCGCACCTGCTCTCGCCCGACAACATGGTGCTCACGCAGGTGCGCAGGCGGGCCTATGGTCCGGTCTCGCGGCTCGAGATCTGGCTGGTCACGATCGTGACGATCCTGCCGTACCTCGTGCTCCTCGGCTTCTTCGTGCTCGGCCTGGCGCGGCTCGTGCCCAGCCGCGCCAGGCTGCTGCTGCTG
>Ga0335076_10001991_pt1 | contig 20108 bp, 22 predicted proteins | sample Lox_Sample_25_FD_206717 | JGI IMG/M metagenome (GOLD analysis project Ga0335076, IMG submission 206717) | Soil microbial communities from Loxahatchee National Wildlife Refuge, Florida, United States - Lox_Sample_2.5 | ecosystem: Environmental > Terrestrial > Soil > Wetlands | place: USA...
GAGGACTGGCACTCAGATCCGTCCAGTTTCCGGGGGGCAGGTCATGTCCGCTGCTCACGGGCAAGCACGCGCATGTCCCCTCCGATGTCCGAGTGAAGGCCAGGACTGGAAGTGCAGGTTAGCTGGCGGTGCTGTTCAGTTCACGTGAGATGGCGGGGTGCCTCACGGGAGTGCGGCCGGGCATCCAGACGCGAGTGGGTGGACCCGATGGGGCAAGGCGCCCTGAGTGTCGAACGTATTTCGTAGCGGTCCGGGTGACCGCTCCGGCTGACGCGCGGCTGCCGCGTGGTGGCGCCATGCCTGAGATGATCGCGCTTCCGCTTGAAGGAGTGACGCCGGCTGTCGAGGTGCTTCTCCATGAACCGCCGGATGGTGTTTGAGCGGAGGCGGCGGCCGTGCTCCGACCACCAGAGGTCCATCCCCGCGCCGAACGTCATCTCCGGCGTGCCGCTCGGAAGCGGCTCCAGGCCGAGCCGCTCGCGCTCCGTCTTGCGCTCCAGCTCGAGCTGCAGCCGGCGCGCCTCGGTCTTGGTGCGCGCCGTCGTGGCCTTGTCGCGCCAGGCGCTCTTCGCGTCCTTGTAGCGGACGTACCAGCGGCCGTTCTTCGTGTAGGGCTGGGCCACGACGCACCTCCGCTTCTCGACGCCCTCACGAACGGCGGTCTCGGCGTCGCGATCCTCTGGCCGTTCTCGGACGCGCGCTGGTTCGCGCCGGTGCGGCCGATCCACGTCGCGCCGCTCTGCCTGCACGGGCTCCAGTCCCGGAGCGCGGCGCTCCTCCTCTCGGAGGCGCTCTGGGTCTGGGCGCCGGGTCTGGGCGCCGAGCGCAGCGCTCGCCCTCGTCCTCGCGGTGGAGCGTCGGCGGCATTCTGCCGCGGCCGGCTCAAGTGACGCACCTCGTCTTACATTCTCTCAGTGAAGTTCACCCTGGCAGGGTCCCGCCCAGCGTGCTAGCGGTCTAGGGTCCGGGTCGGGATCGTCGATGGCCGCGGCGGATCGAGGGGACAACCGATGCACGAGCTCGACGCGGCGGCGCATGCAGTGCCGGCCGCCTTCACGGCCGCACCTGCGCCGCCGACCCAGCCGCAGCGCCTGCCCGTCCGGTTTTCCGGGTCGGGCGGCGAGTACTTCCGGATCTGGATCGTGAACCTGCTCCTCACCTTGGTCACCCTCGGCATCTGGTCGGCTTGGGCGAAGGTTCGCAAGACGCGCTACTTCTGGAGCAACACGCAGCTCGCGGGCGCGGCGTTCCAGTACCATGGGAACCCCGTCGCGATTCTGCGTGGCCGGCTCCTCGCCGGCGCGTTCTTGGTCGCGTACTCGGTCGCGGGCCGCATCTCGATCACTGCGGGCATGATCGCCGGCGCGGTGCTCATGTTCCTTAGCCCCTGGTTCTTCTACAAGTCGATGCGTTTCAAACTCGCGAACACGAGCTGGCGTGGCCTGTGGTTCGGGTTCGACTCCACGGCCCGACAGGCTTACGCGGTCCTCGCGCCGGCCATGGTGCTCGGGGGCCTCCTGTTCGTCTCGCTCGCGGCCATGCAGCGGTTCGCTCCCGGCGAGACGCCGAACCCCGTGCCGGTCCTCCTCGTGGAACTCGCGTTCTTCGTTTTCTGGCCGTGGCTGCACGCGCGCGTCAAGGCGTACCAGCACGGTCGCGCGAGGTACGGGAGTCTCGCGTTCGAGCTCGAGCCCTCGACCGGCGCGTTCTACGGCGTCTACGGCAAGGCCTTCCTCGTCGCGTTGCCCTTCTTCGTGCTCCTCGGCGTCGTGATGGCCGCCATGTTCGCGGCGACCGGGGTGCTCAAGGAACCCACCGCGATGAAACGCGCGCTCATCCCGATCATGGTCGTCACGTACGCCGTGTTCCTCGTGGCCTACGCCTTCGCCGGCGCGTTCTTCACCGCACGCCTCCAGCGCCTCGTCTGGACCCGAACCCACGCCGGCCCTGTGCACTTCTCGACGAGCGTCACGGCGCGCGGCTACATGCGCGTCTGGATCGTGAACGGCCTCCTGACGCTCCTCACGATCGGGATCTACTGGCCCTGGGCGGCGGTGGCGATCGCGCGCTACCGGCTCGATTGCATGACGGTCGAGGCGGGCGCGCCACTCGAGGCCATCGCGGCTGGGAGCCTGCCCACGGAGCGCTCCGCGACAGGTGAGGGCGCGGTCGACCTCTTCGGGTGGGACATCGGCCTGTGAGCGACGCCGTCCTCGAAGGCCTTCTCTTCGACGGACGGAGCGCCGCCGCGACGCCGATCCGGGTCGCGTTCACGGGAGGCATACTCACGGTCACGACGCCCGAGGGCCAGCTCCTCGTCGAGGACGCCCTCGCTCGGCTCGCCGTGACCGAAGCCTTCGGGTCGGCGCCGCGGCAGATCCGGCTCCCCGGCGGCACGGTGGTCGAGGTCCCGGACGGCACGGCGCTCACGGCGGCGCTCGGCGCGGCCGGGCGGCGCCCCGGGCTCGTGGACCGGCTAGAGGCGCGCTGGCGCGCTGCGCTCGCCGCCGTCGTCGCGTGCGCCGGCGTCCTCGTCGCGGCGTACGTGTACGGGCTCCCCGCCGCCGCGCGCTGGATCGCCCGGAGGCTCCCGGCGAGCGCCGAGCAGCGGCTCGGGGACGGCGCCCTCGAGATCCTCGACGGCAATCTCCTCCGGCCCTCGACGCTCAGAGAGGGGGAACGGCGCGCGGCGCAGGCCAGGGTGGACGACGCGGCGCGGCTCGGCGCGCCTGGAGTGAAGTACCGGCTCCTCTTCCGCTCCACTGGGTTAGGGTCGAGCACGAACGCCTTCGCGCTCCCCGGCGGAACGGTCGTCCTGCTCGACGGACTCGTGCGCGGCACGGCGGGCGACGATAGGCTCGTCGCGGTCGTCGGGCACGAGCTCGGGCACGTCGCCCGGCGCCACTCGATGCAGGCTTTCCTCATGAGCGCGGGCGTGGGCGCGGTGGCGAGCCTAGTCTGGGGCGACTTCTCCGGACAGGCCGCGGGGATCCCGGCGACGCTCGCGATGTTCGACTACTCGCGCGACGCCGAGCGTGAGGCGGACGAGGACGCGGTCCGCTTCCTACGCGGGTCCGGCCGGTCCGCTCTGCCGATGGTGGACGCGCTTTGCCTCCTTCAAAGCGTGGAGCGCGCCGCCGCGATGGGCGGGCTGCCGAGGTTCCTCTCCACGCACCCGAAGCTCGCGGAGCGGATCGAGCACGTGCGCAAGCTCGGCAACGTCGATCCGTCCTACCGGTGCCCGGACCCTCCGCCGGAGGCGGGCCCGACCTGCGAACCGGCCAACGACGAGGACGACGAGCACGAGCCGGCGTCGGGCGGCCCCGGGGGAGCCCCGCGTCCCGGCAACGACTAATCCGGATCCCGGTGCACGGTTGACGCCGTTCGCCCCGCAGGTGGCGATGAGCGGCTAGAGAGCGCGGAGAACATGGCAATCCGCGAACGTGTGCCTGCCGAGAAGTCCGTCCGGCAGAGACGCCTTGAGGCGCAGCGTGTTCAGCGGGTACGGTCGGACGTGTGTTGAGTCTTCTGTGGGCCCTCCTCGCGACGATGAGGTCGCTGTTCCGGACGCGGCGGAACGGTGATGCGTGGGCATCTTGTGTGCATGGAGTGGCTCCACGAACTACTTAGCACGCTGAGCGACTGAGCGATGGCCGGACCGTCTACTCAGCCACTCCGGTCAGCTCAAGTGATCAGCGCTGTGAGATCCGACCGCGAGACTGACAAACCAAGGCCATAGCGATCGCTGCTAGAGCTTCGCGTTGACGTACTTGGCGAGGATCATCTTGGCGGCGGTCTGGTAGCCGACGCCGAGCTCCTGGCCGCGCTTCCGGAGCGCCGCCTTGAGCTCGTCGCTGAGCAGGATGGACGTCGGCCGCTGGGGTCGCACGACGACGGCGGTCCCCGCAGACTCGATGTCCCCTCCGAGGTCACGCTCCTTGAACTCGCGCAGCGCCGCGTCGCTGGCGCGCGCATTCTTCATGGACCCTCCACGGGCGCTCTTCTTACGTCGCTGCATCGTATGCCTCCTTCTCCTTCTTCCTCATCGCGCGGCAGCTGATCGGCCGGAGCTTGTCGCCGCGGCGCGTGAAGACGAGCGCGGCGTGGCGTCCGCCCGAGGTCACACCGAGGAGCAGGTATCGCGGCTCGTCGTGTGCCGGCTCGATGATCTGGCCAGCGAACACGAGCGCCGCATCCAGGATGCTCTCCACGTCCGCGGTGCGGAACCCGTGCTTCGTCTGGCTCTTCGTGCTGTTGCCGGCGTCCCATTCCATCTGGGGCCGCCTCCCCAGCCACTCGGCGATGTCCGGTGCGGCCGTCAGCCTCACTGCACGGAATATAGCTATGTCATAGCTAGGCGTCAACCACGACCGGGCCCGCCGTGCTTCTCGGTGACCGAGCAGCCAGTCGAGGAGGCCCCCGCAGGGTCAACTCCCGTCGGAGCGCCTGCCGCTGACGAACACCGAGAGGTCCGGCTCGGCGATCCGGATGGCGTGCGTCGAGATCCGAACGTAGTTCAGCTCGCCACGCTCGCAGAGCCCGTACACGGAGGCGGGAGAGACGCGGAGCCGGACCGCGGCCTCCTTCACCGTCAGCAGCCGCAGACACGCACTCCCAGTCCCGATTTCTTGCATTACGGGTGCATTAACTTCCGAGCGATTGTTAGCAAGATCCGGAGAAAGCATCCCGCGTGCCGCGTCCGGATTCCCGAGAGGTTGCGAGTCGTTGCTAACCACTGCCGACCGTGACTGATGGTCAAGCCGAGATTGGGGTGCAAGTGGTCGCTGGTTCAAATCCAGTCGCCCCGACTCTCTGAAGGCCCCGGAGTTACTGGTGAAAGCCAGACCCCCGGGGCCTTCGTTTTCGCCCCGTCCCCCTCCACACCCTACGGAAACCCTACGGCCGGGGGGAAACGACCTGGAGGCCGGCGCACCGGGCTCTGCGCGCCTGGTCCTCCCGGAGCGGCTGCTCACGGTCCGCGAGGTGGCCGAGCGGCTCGGTGTGTGCCGCGCGACCGTCTACGCGATGGTCGAGCGCGGGGAGCTTCCCGCGGTGCGTGTGCATCGCGTCGGCGGTCCGCGTCCACCCCGCGGACCTGTTCGCAGTCCTCGAACACCGCAAGCCCTAGCCGTCCTGCGCTCGCGACCCCGGCGGGGAGGGAGACACGAGTGACACCGGCACCAAGCCGCCGGTGTCACTCGTGTCTCCCGAAGCAGATACGTACACGGGACTCGGCCTTGAACTGGCGGCGAGAGGCGCGTAGCCCACGTGGCGCTTGTAGCTGTCGGTGGCGCAGACCGCTCGGAGCGCGACCGGGTAGTCGTCGAGGACCCCGTCGAATGGTGTACCGACCGGGAGGCGCTCACCGTTCCTGATCCGATCGCCGCACGCGTTGAGCATCGCCTTCATGACTTCCAGGCGGAGGCCCAGGGTGATGATCTCGGGAGGACCGTAGCTCTTGAACAGGCCCACCGTGTACGCGAACGCCGGGTCGTCGCCCTCGCCCTGGATCATCTGGACTGCCCATCCCTACTTCGCGACGGCCTCGTTGATGAAGTCCTCGTGGTGATCGTGCCGGGCCCACGAAGCGCCAGGATGTTCCCTTTCGGCTGAGTACCCGTGCGGCAGGTCTGCAACGTCGTTGAGCGAGGGGTCCCCTGCGACCGTACATTCGAGGCATGCGAGCGATCCGGGATCTCCACCCGCGTCGGCGTGAGCGACCCCGCGAAGGAACTGCCAGGCGCCATCATCATCGTGCGACACGTGGAGGATCGGAGCGCCATCGCGGACGCGTTGGCAGACGAAGACACCGGTGTTCCGCGCGGCGTCGAACTCGAACCGATCCGGGATCCTGTGGTTGCCGTCCCGCATGCGCTCCCCCGGCAAGGTCAGCTCAGGAGCGAGCTGCGGGCTGAGAGCCCCGCGGCGGCATCCCGTCCACCTCGACGAGCGGCTCGTCCCCGTCAGCCTCGACGAACGAGAGCTTCAACTGCTTCCCGAGCGCCAAGCCGACCTTCCGGAGCGTCTCCCACCGGGGCGTCCGCTGGTCAAGACCGCGCTCCATCCGCGCGATCATCGGCTGGCTCACCCCGACCATCTTCGCGAGCTGCGCCTGCGTGAGGCCGGCCTGCTCGCGCATGCTGCGGACGACGATGGCGACCTCGTGGACGAGCCGGCGCTGCTCGAAATGGTGCCGGAACTCGGGGTCGGCGAGCTGCTTCCCCAGATAGGCGTCGAGCCCCACCCCGGCAAGGCGCTTCGTCTTCTTCGTGGTCCGGCGTGCCATCGTCGTCACCTCACAGCTTCTTCATTCGTCCGCGGGCCGCGTCGATGCCTGCGTCCTGGTCCCGCTTCTTGCAGACGTGGAGGATCCAGGCGACGCCGCCCCTCTGGCAGAAGAACGTCCGGAAGCCACCCGTCCGGATCTCGAACATCCCTCGATTCTGCCGTCCTTTGATCGCCCTCATCGAGATCGGTGCCTGCAGTCCGTGGTCCCGAAAGGCCATGATGTCCGCGACGATCTGCGCCCGATCGCGGCCGGGCAGCGCGTCGAGGAACTCGGTCGGCGGGGCTCCGTCCCGCAGCGGTCGCGAAAAAGCGGACCTCGAACACGCGGATACATAACCACGTGGGTATGCGCGCGTCAACATACGAAACCGCGTCTGTTCCGGCCGTCTGCCATACTCACGTTCGTGAAGGTATGGCCTTTCGACAACGAGCTGTATCCGCTCCGACGACCGGTTCGGCTCGGACCGATCGTCACGCCGGCATATCGCTTCGCGCTGGACCTGTTCGCGCGGGCGACCCAAGGGCGGCCCCGAAACTGGGGCGTTTCCTGCGACGAGCTGGTCGCTCGGGCGGATGAGGACGTCGCCGCCCGCGACCCGCTCCTGTACTACGCTGCGGCGGTCGCGCGAGACCTCGGCGACCACCAGCGCGCCGATGTCCTCCTCTTACGCGCACTGGAAGCTGGGCCGACGTCGCCCGCCTGGGTGCAAGAGTTCCAGCTCCAACTGACGCTCGCGTCAGCGCTCGTGCACTTCGATGCCAGCGCAGCCCGGGCAAGGCTCGCATCTCTTCCGCCACACGACACCGTTCCCGCGTACCCGCTCCTTGCTGAGGCTGCTGTGCTCCTCGCGGAGGGACGCACGGAGGAGGCCGCGGAGGCGCTTCGTCGATGGAGAGCCGGAGCGGCGGCGAGCTCGCTCGGCCCAGAGCGGCTCGCGGTGGGCAACGCTTGGGCACTGGACCTGGTCGAGGTTCGGCTCGGGATTCATTCGCCATCGCTCGACGGGATCGTCCCCGAACGCCACGGAGGGGCGACCCGCGCCACGATGGTTCTGCTCGGGATCGTCTTCTGTGCCGCGTTCGCAGCGCTCACCGTTGCGGCCGCGGTGGCGACCGCAAAGGCAGCGTCGCAGCGCATCGCATCGGGCGTCGGGGGGGCGCTGATCACGGTGCTGCTCGCCGCGGCCGCTGTATATGGCGGCGGCCTCGTTGTACGCGGCATTCGTGGGACCACCCAGCGCCGGCCGGAACGGTCCGCCAAGCTCGAGGCCTGGATGGCGCGCGCGTGGGGTTCACTCGGTAGCTGGTGGCTTCTGGTCATCGCGCTCGCGGTCGGGTGGGCCGCGTCCGGAAATCTTCGTGAGTTCCTCCTCCTGCGCGGGTCGTTTGTTTCGACGCTCGCCTGGGATGCGCTCGCACTTTGGGCTGCCTGGAGTGTCCACGTCGCCGCGCACGAGTGCGGTCACGCAGCGGGTGCTGTATTGGCTGGCGGGCGGGTTGAAGAGATCGTCGTCGGCCCGGTTCGAGTGTTCCGTGACAGCTCTGGCTGGCGATGGTCTGGCCAGAGGAGCGGGGCCTTCTTCAGCGGTCGTGTTCGCGCAACCATTGGGGGTGCTTCGACGCGCGCGCGTTCTATCGCACTCGCGATGGCGTGCGCCCTCGCCCTCGTCCGAGGTGGAGTACACGCTCCGGTAGCCGCCCGGTTCCTCTGGGCTGGCCTCATCGCCGCGGGGTGGGGCGCGATTTCGAGCTTCGCCCCGTCGCGCCATGTTCCATGCAACGATGGTCGGCTTGTCGCCGCAGCTCTGCGCGGCGGATTCTGGTCTGGCTCCGTCGGGCAACGCCTCGCTGCTCACCTTGCCGCGAAGCTCCGCGTCCGCGACTGGGAAGTGTCCGCTGCCCAGATCGAGGAGTCGGCTCGCTCGTGTCCGGATGGCGGGGCATGGGGACTGCTGCTCGCGAGTTCTCGGGCGCTCGATGGTGGTGACCCGGAGCTGGCTCGTCGCCTCCTGGGGGAGCTGACGGAATCCAAGGGAACCGATACGGGGGTTCGAGCGGAGGCGCTGCTACAGGCAGCGCTCCTCGACGCCCTTGTAGACGCGAACCCTTCCTCTGCGCGTCGTCGAATTGCGCAGGCGCAAGGGCTCGGCTGTGGAGCGTACGCCAGGCTCGCTGAGGCCGCGGTGGCTTGCGTCGAAGGGAAGCTCGCCGAGGCGCGCGAGGCGCTCGCGATCTGGTCGAGCGCGGTAGCGACCGCTCAGGATCCGGACAGCGTCCGGGTCGGCAATCACTGGGCGCTCGACATCCTCGAACAGAGGGGCGTCACGGCGCCTCCCGCCGAGCCACGGGTTGGCTCAGCTGTCGTGCGCGGGAGCGGCTAACTGCTCCGCGGTGGAGTGAACCGGATCGCGTTTCCGATCCTGACGTGCGGCAGCTTGCCCTCGGCGACGAGCCTGTAGACCATCGCCCTCGACACCCGAAGCCCTCGGGCGACCTCGGCCACCGTCAGCAAGTAGGCGACGTCTTCGAGTGCCAGCAGCAAACCAGCAGCAAACTTTCCACGAAGTCCGGCGAAATCGGGCGAAGCGCCGGACCCGGCCGGATCGTCGTCGCGAATGTTTCCGGGCGGTTGCGAACCCTGACCACCACCTACACGCTCAGTGACAGCGCTTGGGGTGCAAGTGGTCGGTGGTCGGCCCGCGCTCGTGGGGGCGGCCGAGGTGCGGCCGCGTTCGACCCGGGCACGGGCCTGTGGTCGCGGCGGGAGCCCGGCCGCTCCGGGTGCCGGGGCCGGGGCGGAAGGGGCCCCGCCCCGCCGGAGGCCGCCGTCCCGCCCTACGCGCCGGAGGGCTGCGGCTCGGCGACGAGCAGCTGCACCCGCGCCTCCTCCAGCACCTTCTGCACCGGCCCGGGTACCGGGGCGTCGGTGAAGAAGCGGGCGACCTGGGACAGGTGGCCCAGGCGGACCATCGCGCCGCGCGAGAACTTGGAGTGGTCGGCCACCAGCCAGGTCTCCCGCGCGTGCGCGATGATGGCCTGCGCCACCCGCACCTCGCGGTAGTCGTAGTCGAGCAGCGTCCCGTCCGGCTCGATGCTGGACACGCCGATGACGGCGATGTCGACCTTGAACTGCCGGATGAAGTCGATGGTCGCCTCGCCCACGATGCCGCGGTCGCGGTGCCGGACCAGCCCGCCCGCCACGAGCACCTCGGCCTGCTCGTTGCTCGCCAGGATGGCGGCCACGTTGAGGTTGTTGGTGACCACCCGGATGCTGCGGTGGTGGACCAGCGCCTTGGCCACCTCCTCGGTGGTGGTGCCGATGTCGATGATGAGGGAGCGGCCGGGCTCGACGTGACGCGCCACGAGCCGGGCGATGCGCCGCTTCGCCTCGACGTTCATCACCTGGCGCTGGGCGTAGTCGATGTTCTCCACGTGGGACGGAAGCCCGACCCCGCCGTGGTAGCGGGCGACGAGATCGGCCTCCTCGAGCTGGCGCACGTCCCGGCGGACGGTCTGGGTCGTGACGCCCAGCACGCGGGCCAGGGCGGCCACCGAGGTGTCGCCGTGCTGGCGGACGAAGTCCAGGAGCTGTCGCTGGCGGGGACTCAACCGGGGCCAAACGAACTCATATGAACGTACCCGAATGTGCACATTGACGTTCTCGGTTCGTTTCATGATATTCGCGCGCCGACGCGAACTCCAGCACCCGAACCGAACCATGAGCGCCCTCCCCCGCTCGCTGCGTGAGGTCAACGTCGAGAAGCTCTCCCAGGAGCGCTTCGACGTCCTCGTCCTGGGCGGCGGGATCAACGGCGCGTCCTCGGCGGCCGCCCTGGCGGCCCGCGGCGCCCGGGCGGCGCTCGTCGACCGGAGCGACTTCGCCTCGGCCACCTCGCAGGAGTCGTCCAACCTGGTCTGGGGCGGCATCAAGTACCTCGAGGCCTACGAGATCGGCCTGGTCCGCAAGCTGTGCCGCGCCCGCAACGCCCTGCTCCGCTCCTACCCCTCGTCGGTGCGGGAGATCCGCTTCTTCACCTCGCACACGAAGGGCTTTCGCTGGCCGCTGTGGATGCTGCTCGTCGGGTCCTGGCTCTACTGGCTCCTGGGCGGCGGCTTCACGCGCCGGCCTCGGCTCCTCACCCTCCGCGACATCGCCCGGGAGGAGCCGGTGGTCGCGCTCGACGGGCTGGACGGCGGCTTCGAGTACTCCGACGCGTACCTGCCGGACAACGACGCCCGCTTCGTCTGGAACCTCGTCCGGACCGCGCTCGACCACGGCTGCGCGGCCGCCAACTACGTCGAGTCGCTCGGGTCGCGCCGCGAGGGCGAGGAGTGGGTCACCACCGCCCGGGATCTCGTCTCCGGGCGCGAGCTGTCCATCCGCTCCCGGGTGCTCGTCAACGCCTGCGGTCCCTACGCCGATGGCGTGAACGAGCGGGCCGGCGTGAGCACGGCGCACCGCCACGTGCTCTCGAAGGGGATTCACCTGATCGTGAACCGCGTCACCCCGAGCGGCCGCGCCCTCACCTTCTTCGCCGACGACGGACGCCTGTTCTTCGTGGTGCCCATGGGGTCGAGGAGCTGCATCGGCACCACGGACACGCCGGCGGACTCGCCCGAGGTGGCGGTCACCGCCGAGGACCGGCGCTTCGTCCTCGAGAACATCAACAAGCGCCTGCGGCTGGCGCGGCCGCTCACCGAGGCCGACGTGGTCGCCGAGCGCTGCGGAGTGCGCCCGCTGGTGGTGGACGCGGCCGGGGCCGGTGGGCGGGACTGGATGCAGCTCTCCCGCCGGCACGTCATCGAGTCCGACCCAGTCAAGCGCCACGTCACCATCTTTGGCGGAAAGCTCACCGACTGCCTGAACGTGGGGCAGGAGCTCTGCGACGAGGCCCGGCGGCTGGGCGTGGCCCTGCCACGGGCCGACCAGGCCTGGTTCGGCGAGCCCGACGCCTCGGCGCGGCAGCGCTTCTTCGACGAGGCCGGGCGGATGGGGCTCGACGCGCTGGCGCCGCCGGAGGCCGCGGAGCGGCTCTGGCGCCGCTTCGGCGCCGGGGCGCTCGGCCTGCTGGAGGCCATCCGCAAGGACGCGAGCGCGGCGCAGGAGGTCGTCGAGGGGGGCGCGGTCCTCCGCTGCGAGGTGGAGGAGGCGGCCCGCGGCGAGATGGTGGTGGCGCTGGACGACTTCCTTCGCCGGCGCACGGCGATGGCCCAGGTGGTGCGGCGGGAGGACCTCCGCGGCTCGCCCGGCCTGCGCGAGGTCTGCCGCATCCTGTTCGGCGAGGGAGGGCAGGCGCGGCTGGCCGAGTACTTCGGCGACGTCTCGGCCCCGCCCGAGCGGGCCGGATGGCGGAGGGCCCCATAAAAGCGAGATCGGACTGGTTGCACGGACGCGGGTCACGAACAAACGGGAACGGGCCGAGCACAAACGAACGGTAACGAACTCGAGCGGTGCGCAGTGTCGTGCCCGGCCTGAACGAATGCGAGCGGTGCCGCGATGCGCCTGACGCTGCAACAGGTCAGAAAGGTCGTCAACGGCGAGACCTACCTGCACGGGATCGACCTCGATCTCGAGCCCGGCTCCTTCAGCGTGCTGCTCGGCCCCACCCAGTCGGGGAAGACGTCGCTGCTGCGGCTGCTGGCCGGGCTCGACCGCCCGACCTCGGGCGCCATCCTCGAGGACGGCGTGGACATCACCAGGCTCGACGTGCGCAAGCGCAACGTGGCCATGGTCTACCAGGAGTTCGTGAACTACCCCTCGTTCACCGTCTACGACAACATCGCCGCGCCGCTGCGCCGTGCCAGGCGGCTGCCGGCCGCGGAGGTGGACGCCAGGGTCAGGGCGACGGCGGAGATGCTGCGCATCGCACGCCTGCTCGATCGACTGCCGGCCGAGCTCTCCGGCGGCCAGCAGCAGCGGGTCGCCCTGGCGCGGGCGCTGGTGAAGGACGCGCGCCTGCTGCTGCTCGACGAGCCGCTCCTGAACCTGGACTACAAGCTGCGCGAGGAGCTGCGCGGCGAGCTCCGCCTGATCTTCGGCCGAGGGCAGACCACCGTCGTCTATGCGACCACCGAGCCGGCGGAAGGGCTGCTGTTCGGCGGGAAGACGGGCGTGCTGGACGCGGGACGGCTGCTGCAGTACGGACCCGGGCTCGAGGTGTACCACCGGCCGGCGACGGTGAGGGTGAGCGAGGTCTTCAGCGATCCGCCCATCAACCTCGTCCGGGCCAGCATCGGCCCGGACGGGTGCCGGCTCTCGCCGAGCGTGGCCTTCCCGCTCGCGGACCACATGCGATCGCTGCCGCCCGGCGACTACCGGGTCGGTCTGCGGGCGAACCAGATCGACGTGGTCAACCGCCCGGGCGACGGCGGCGTCGTCGGTGCGACGGTCCAGCTCGCGGAGATCAACGGCTCCGAGACCTACGTGCACGCGCGGCACCACGACTTCACCATGATCGTGCAGCTCCAGGGGGTGCGCGAGTTCGCCCTCGGCGAGTCGGTCAGCCTGCACTTCGACTCGCAGCGGCTGTTCGTCTTCGACGGCGCAGGGCGCCTGGCCGCCGCGCCGGCGCGGCGGACGGACCACCCGGAGGCGAGCTGATGGCGGGCATCGAGTTCCAGGGCGTCGCCCACAGCTACGCGCCCTCCCCGGCCGCACCGGGGGACTACGCCCTGCAGCCGTCGGACCTGCAGTGGCGAGACGGCTGCGCCTACGCGCTCCTCGGCCCGTCGGGCTCGGGCAAGACGACGCTGCTCAACATCATCTCCGGGCTGGTCAGGCCGAGGGCCGGTCGCATCCTCTTCGACGGGCGCGACGTCACCGGGCTGTCGACCGCGCAGCGGAACATCGCCCAGGTCTTCCAGTTCCCCGTGATCTACGACACGATGACCGTGTTCGACAACCTCGCCTTTCCCCTGCGCAACCGCGGCGTCCGCGAGCCGGAGGTGCGGACGCGGGTGAGCAAGGTGGCGGAGCTGCTCGAGCTCTCCGGTGACCTCAAGCGCCGCGCCAGCGGCCTGGCGGCCGACGCCAAGCAGAAGATCTCCCTCGGCCGAGGACTGGTGCGAAGCGACGTCGCGGCGATCCTGCTCGACGAGCCGCTCACGGTGATCGACCCGCACCTCAAGTGGTTGCTTCGGCTCAAGCTCAAGCAGATCCACCAGGAGTTCAAGCTGACGCTGATCTACGTGACGCACGACCAGGCCGAGGCCCTGACCTTCGCCGAGCGGGTGGTGGTGCTCTCCGAGGGACGGGTGGTCCAGGTCGGCAGCCCGACCGACCTGTTCGAGCGCCCCGCGCACACCTTCGTCGGTCACTTCATCGGCAGCCCGGGGATGAACCTGCTCCCCTGCGCGCTCGACGGGCGCGGCGTGCGCATCGAGGGGTTCTCCCTTCCGCTCGAGCCCGCCAGGCTCGAGCGGGCCCGCCGCGCCACCGGCGAGCTGATCCTCGGGATCCGCCCCGAGTTCGTCCGCTGCCAGGCTCAGGTCGGGGCGGAGGCGCTGCCCGCCGAGGTCACCGCCGTCGAGGACCTGGGGAACTACAAGATCGCCACGGCGCGCCTGGGCCGGCACCTCGTCAAGGCCAAGCTCGAGGAGAGCGCGAGCATCGCCCCCGGGCCGGGCTGGCTGGTCTTCCCACCGAGGTGGACGCTGCTCTACGCGGACGGCAGCGTCCTGGAATGAGGGAGAGGACGTGAGGAAGACCTTCGACAACCGGGCCTGGCTCCTCGTCCTGCCGGCGCTGGCGCTGGTCGCCTTCAACGCGATCATCCCGCTCATGACCGTGGTGAACTACTCGGTCCAGGACGTGTTCGACGCCACGCACCGCTCGTTCGTCGGCGCCGACTGGTACCGGGCGATGCTCCGCAGCTCGCGCCTGCAGAACGCCCTGGGGCGCCAGTTCCTGTTCTCCGCGCTGGTGCTGCTCATCGAGCTGCCGCTCGGCGTGGGGATCGCCCTGATCATGCCGAAGAAGGGGGGCTGGGCCACCTCCCTCACGATGGTCCTGGTGGCCCTGCCCTTGCTCATCCCCTGGAACGTGATCGGCACGATCTGGGTGGTGTTCCTGCGTCCGGACATCGGACTGCTCGGGCACTTCATCGATCACACCCTCGGGATCCACTTCGACTACCCGACGGTGCGGACGCAGGCGTGGGTCTCGGTGATGCTGATGGAGGTGTGGCACTGGACTCCGCTGGTGGCGCTGCTCGCGTATGCGGGCCTGCGCGCGATCCCCGACGCCTACTACCAGGCCGCGCGCATCGACGGCGCCTCCGCCTGGGCGGTGTTCCGCTACATCGAGCTGCCCAAGATGCGCGGCGTGCTGACGATCGCGATCCTCCTGCGCTTCATGGACAGCTTCCTCATCTACACCGAGCCGTTCGTGCTCACCGGCGGCGGGCCGGGCGACGCGACCACGTTCCTCTCCATCTACCTGGTCAAGCTCGCGGTGGGCGAGTTCGACGTCGGGAGCGCCGGAGCCTTCTCGGTCATCTACTTCCTGATCGTGCTCGCGCTCAGCTACGTCTTCTACCAGGCGCTGCAGCGGGTCGGCACGGGGGAGGCGCGATGAAGGTCCGCTCGCGCATCGCGGCGCTGGTCGCCTACCTGGTGCTCCTGCTGCTGCCCATCTACTGGATGCTCGACATGTCGCTGCGCGACAACAACGACATCATGTCGCAGCTGGCGCTGGTGCCGCTTCACCCCACGCTGCACAACTACGCCGTGATCCTCACCGACCGGTCCTGGTACCTCGGCTACGTCAACTCCTTCGCCTACGTCAGCATGAACACGGTCATCAGCCTCGTGGTCGCGCTGCCCGCCGCGTACGCCTTCTCGCGCTTCCGGTTCCTGGGCGACAAGCACCTGTTCTTCTGGCTGCTGACCAACCGCATGGCGCCGGCGGCGGTGTTCCTCCTGCCGGTGTTCCAGCTCTACTCGACCCTGGGGCTCCTCGACCACTACATCGCGGTGGCGCTCGCCCACACCCTCTTCAACCTGCCCCTGGCGGTGTGGATCCTCGAGGGGTTCATGTCCGGCGTGCCGAGGGAGATCGACGAGACCGCCCTCATCGACGGCTACTCGCTCCCGCGCTTCTTCCTGACCGTGTTCATCCCCCTGATCCGCGCCGGCGTCGGGGTGACGGCCTTCTTCTGCTTCATGTTCTCCTGGGTCGAGCTGCTGTTCGCGCGCACTCTGACGATCACCGAGGCGAAACCGATCGCGGCGGTGATGACCCGCACCGTCAGCGCCTCCGGGCTCGACTGGGGACTGCTGGCGGCGGCCGGCATCCTCACCATCGTGCCCGGGGCGCTGGTCATCTACTTCGTGCGCAACTACATCGCCAAGGGCTTCGCCCTCGGGCGGGTGTGAGGGGCTGCGAGGCCATGTCCCTCCTGGGCTGGATGGTCTGGACCGTTCCCACCGGGATCTTCTTCGGCGCGATCGGGGCGATCCTGGTGGCCATGGCCGCGTGGCAGGCGGCGCGCCCGAGCCCCGAGCGGCGCGGCTTCCTGCCCATCGCCACCACGCCCGGCGACCGCCTGTTCGTGGGCCTGCTGGTGAGCGCCTACCTGCACCTCGGCTGGCTCGGGCTGACCCAGGCGAGCCTCTGGATCCCGTTTGCCGTCTCACTCGTCTGGATGGGGATCGTCATGCGCTGGGGCTGACCGGACGCCGGACGAGGATTCGGATTGGCGTCGTCGGGGTGCGGCCCTCGCACCGACGACGCGTGCCGGGACGCCGGACCGAACGCGAGGGCCCGCAAGGAGAGAACATGAAGAGCGCGGTGAGAGTGATGATTCCGTGGCGCTTCGTCTTGGGCTGCATCGCCGCGTTCTCGCTGGTGGCCTTCTCGGCGCCGGCGAGCGCCGACACGGCGGCAGCCAAGAAGTGGATCGACGACGAGTTCCAGCCGTCGGTCCTGAGCAAGGCCGACCAGCTCAAGGAGCTGGAGTGGTTCATCAAGGCGGCCGCTCCCTACAAGGGGATGACCATCAAGGTGGTGTCCGAGACGATCCCCACCCACGCCTACGAGTCGAAGGTGCTGGCCAAGGCCTTCGAGGAGATCACGGGCATCCACGTCGTCCACGACGTTATCCAGGAGGGCGACGTCGTCGAGAAGCTGCAGACGCAGGTGCAGACGGGCACTCCCATCTACGACGCCTACATCAACGACGACGACTTCATCGGCTTCCACGCGCGCTACCCCTACACCCGGAACCTGACCAAGTGGATGGCGGAAGAGGGAAAGGACGTGACCGATCCGTACTTCGACCTCCAGGACTTCCTCGGCCTGGCCGACGCGACCGGGCTGAAGTCCCGAGGCTTCGACGGCAGCCTCTGGCAGCTGCCGGATCAGTCCTTCATCAACGTCTACTGGTTCCGCGCCGACTGGTTCGATCGGCGCGACCTGCAGGCGGCGTTCAAGGCCAAGTACGGCTACGACCTGGGCGTGCCGGTGAACTGGTCCGCGTACGAGGACATCGCCGAGTTCTTCACCAACGACGTGAAGCAGATCGACGGCAAGGCGATCTTCGGCCACATGGACTACGGCAAGAAGGCGCCCGACCTCGGCTGGCGCTTCACCGACGACTGGCTGGGGATGGCCGGGGAAGGCGACGTCGGCGTGCCCAACGGCTACCCGGTGGACGAGTGGGGCATCCGCGCCGAGGGCTGCCGCCCGGTCGGCGCCAGCGTGAGCCGCGGCGGCGACGTGAACGGCCCCGCCGCCCAGTACGCGCTGCGCAAGTACCTGGAGTGGCTGCGCAAGTACGCCCCTCCCGGCGCGCTGGGCATGGACTTCTACCAGTCGCTGCCCAGCCTCGCCAAGGGCAACGTCGCCCAGCAGATCTTCTGGTACTCGGCCTTCACCGCGAACATGGTCGAGTCGCGCAGCAAGGGCAACAACACGGTCGACGGGAACGACAAGCCGCTGTGGCGGATGGCGCCGACCCCGCACGGACCGTACTGGAAGGAGGGCATGAAGGCCGGCTACCGGGACGAGGGCTCCTGGACGCTGCTCAAGAACGTGCCCCTGGACCGCACCAAGGCCGCCTGGCTCTACGCGCAGTTCGTGACCTCGAAGACCGTCGACCTCAAGAAGTCGCACGTCGGCCTGACGTTCATCCGCAACAGCACGGTCCGTCACGCCTCCTTCGACGATCCGCAGGGCGACAAGTGGGGCGGGCTGATCCAGTTCTTCCGCGGCCCGGGCATCAAGTACTGGACGCCGACCGGCCTGAACGTTCCCGACTACGCCAAGCTCGCCCAGCTGTGGTGGCAGAACATCGGCGAGGCGGTCGCGGGCGAGGTCACGCCCGAGCAGGCGCTCGACAACCTGGCGAAGGCGCAGGACGAGGTGATGGAACGGATCGGGCGCTCGGGCCTGCAGGGCGAGTGCGGCCCGAAGCTCAACCCGGAGAAGGATCCCAAGGAATGGATGGGCAAGGGCGGCGCGCCCTGGCCGAAGCTCGCCAACGAGAAGGTCCCCGGGAAGACCATGCCGTACAAGCAGATCATGCAGCTGATGCTCGACGGGAAGCTGCCGCTGTAGCCCGCCGCCTCGCGTCGAGCGCCGGGCCCGGAAGGGCCGGCGCTCGGCGCGGGGCCGCTCCGAACCCCCCGGCCCCTCCGCGATCCGGGGCCTCGCCTCGATCCCGTCGTGCATCTCGTGGCGGGCGGGGGCGTCGAGGGGGTGAGGCGCGGCCTCTCCGGGACGGGGGCCGCAGCTCGCCTCGCCGCGGTGGGACACCACCTGCAGGCGGGCCCTCACCAAAGTCACGCGACGTCGGCGATCGCGAGGAACAACGGATAGCGGCGCGCGCCGCGCGCCGTCCGCCTCTCCACCTCGCACACCGTCTGGAAGCGGGCCTGGCGGAAACCGGCGCGCTCCAGGCGGGCGCCGAGCTCCCCCCGGTCGAAGCCGTCGTGGCCGGGAATCCCGTGCCGTGGAATGCAGCCGCTGGTCCGGGAGGTGACGCTCGCCGACAGCTCCGCCGGGATGCTCGAGGTCGCGCGGGAGAAGATCGCCGCGGGCGGGATCCCGAACGCGCGGAACCTGTGGCTCGATCTCGCCGCCGGCGGCCGGCTGGACCTGCGCTTCGACCTGGTCTGCACGCTCATGACGCTCCACCACCTCCCGGACACGGACGGGATCCTGGCCGCGTTCCGCGGGCTGCTGAACGAGGGCGGGGTGCTGTGCATCTCCGATCTCGACCGGAGGACGGGTCCTAGCGCCAGCCCGAGGAGCCCGGTCCCCCCTTCACGCCCGAGGTTCGCTTCCTGCTCGTCGACCACCCATCCGACAAGCTGCTCGCGTTCCTGGACGGGTCCGCGGCCCCTGACTATGCGGACCTCGAAGGGACACCTCGTCGAACCATCCTCCCTGGCTGGCCAGGAGATGGCATGATGGCCCAGCGATGGGAGCGCACCGCTGGCGAGTCCTAGTCGGCGTCTTCTCGGTCGCGCTGTGCACGAGCGCGCTCTCCTGCTCCCGCCAGATTCTGGAAGCCAGAGACGTCGCCAACTTCAGGGTCGTGGAGACGAATTCGCCACCCGCGCCCACGCTCAAGCTGTCCGGACTCGCCATGCACAGCGCGATGACGGTGGGCGACATCGTGGTCGATACCAAGGCGGACTCGGCTGCCGTGCTGGTCCACATGAAGTCGCCGCCCGTGAGCAACGCCAGCGGGAGTTTCGAGTTCGTCTACCCGGTGCCCGATCACATTCAGGTCGTCTACTTCGGGATGGACGGGACGCCCGTGTGGAGGCGCGGCGCGGGGCCACTCGTGCCTACTCAGGGTGATGGCGGGCGAAGGTAACAGCGGCAACTCCGCATGATCACGAACTCCGCATGATTGCGTTATGTAGAGCTCCGCACAACCGCAAGAACTTCCTGCTTGTCGGCACTGACCACGCCGGCGAGAACCTCGCTGGTCCGTACTCGCTCATCGCGACCTGCGAGGTGAACGACGTCAATCCCGTCGACTACCTGGCCGACGTGCTCCTCCGAGTGCAGACGCATCCTGCCGCTCGGATCGACGAGCTCCTGCCGCACAGCTGGAAGGCGGCGCTTCCGAGAAACACGTCCTGACCTCCAAGATCGGGGTGTGTTTCCGCCGAGCGAGGTCATCGCCGATCTCGAACGCGGGGGCCCCAAGCGAAGCTGGAGGGATTACACTGCGGCATGCCTCAAACGAGCCCCCGTCAGGTCGCGACGACGATCTGGGCGGCGCTGCTCGCCGCGCCGGTCCTCCTCCTGGGCATCGCGATCCACGTAGCTGGGCTGCGGAATGGAGTGGCGATCGCGTCGCGGGCCAGCGGTGGCGCCGCGTTGGTCCAGGGCGCGTTCGTCCTCTCGGCGTTCCAGGTGGCCCTGTCGTGGCTCTGGGCCGTCCGGATCGCGCCGTCTGCGAGCGGCGCAGCTCCAGGGCGAGGCGCCTTCGGATTTCCGCCTGGGCCGGAGGCGCACGCCATCGCGCGGCTCGTCGTGGCATGCGCGCTCTGCGAGGGCGGTGCACTCGCGGCAGCGTTCGTCTTGCTGCTCACGGGAAGCCAGTTCGCGCTCGCACCCTTTGCGCTGTCGTGGCTTGCGCTCGCGGCACACTTCCCCGGTGAACGGCACTGGGCACAGCTGGCCACCGTTCCGAACCCGGACACACGGAGCCCGCGCGGAGCAATCGAGGCCGACACGGCCGGAATGCACCTTTCGCAGCTCGACAAGAGCTACGTGGTCGACTGCCGGGGTGCCGTCGTGGTGGGCGTGCTTGGCTTCCTAGTGTTTCAGTGTATCGCCTTCCGAGAAGCGTCCCGCGACG
>Ga0335076_10001992_pt1 | contig 20107 bp, 16 predicted proteins | sample Lox_Sample_25_FD_206717 | JGI IMG/M metagenome (GOLD analysis project Ga0335076, IMG submission 206717) | Soil microbial communities from Loxahatchee National Wildlife Refuge, Florida, United States - Lox_Sample_2.5 | ecosystem: Environmental > Terrestrial > Soil > Wetlands | place: USA...
CGTCGCCGGCGAAGAGGCCATGCACATAGGCGCCGGCGACAAGACCGTCCGGCGTCGTCGCGCCGTCGAGCCGCCCGTCGGCGAAGCGGAGCAGCGGGCGGGCGCAGTCCGGGCCTAAGGTGCGGCCGACATGCATCTCGTAGCCGCGAAACGGCTCGGCGTTGATGAGACATTCGCCCTCGACCACGCGCAAAGTCTTGTCGACGGCCAGCACGGTTTCGACGTCGAGGAGGCCGAGGCCCTCGGCCGCGCCCACCGGTCCCTCGATCCCGCCCGGATCGGCGACCCGCCTGCCAAGCATCTGATAGCCGCCGCAGATTCCCAGCACGCGTCCGCCGCGCCGCACATGGGCGGCAAGGTCGACATGCCAGCCCTGCTCGCGGAAGAAGGCGAGGTCGGCGATCGTCGCCTTGCTGCCCGGCAGGACGACGAGATCAGCGACCGGCAGCGGCTCGCCCGCGCGCACGAAGACGAGCCGCGCCTGGGGCTCGATCCGCAGCGGGTCGAATTCGTCGAAATTGGCGATTCTGCCCAGCATCGGCACGGCGACCGTGATGGCGCCGTCGCCACGCGCCTTGACGGCGCCGAGGCTGAAGGCGTCCTCCGCCGGCAGGCGCTGGGCGTCGGCGAAGAACGGCAGGAGGCCGAGCGCCGACCAGCCTGTGCGCTCGGCGATCGTCGCCATGGCGCCTTCGAACAGGCTTGCGTCGCCACGAAACTTGTTGACGACGAAGCCGACGATCGTGGCCGCGTCCTCGGGCGCGAGCGCCGCCTTCGTTCCGAGAATCTGCGCGAATATGCCGCCGCGGTCGATGTCGCCGATGAGCACGACCGGGCAACTCGCCGCCCGCGCGAAGCCCATGTTTGCGATGTCGCCCTGGCGCAGGTTGATTTCGGCCGCGCTGCCTGCGCCTTCGACCAGCACCAGGTCGGCGCCGGAGCCGATCCGCGCGTAGCTCTCGAGCACGGCGGGCATGAGTTTGGGCTTCATCGCCTGATATTCGCGCGCCTTCGCGTTGCCGATCACCCGGCCTTGGACCACGACCTGCGCGCCGATCTCGCTTTGCGGCTTCAGCAACACCGGATTCATGTGCACGCTCGGCGGGACCTTGCACGCGCGCGCCTGCAGCGCCTGGGCGCGGCCGATCTCGCCGCCGTCCGCGGTCACGGCGGCGTTGTTCGACATGTTCTGCGGCTTGAACGGCCGGACGCGCAGGCCGCGCCTCGTGAAAGCGCGGCAGAGGCCCGCGACGATCAGCGACTTGCCGACGTCCGATCCTGTCCCCTGAAACATCAGCGCCCGGGCGGTCACGGCGCGCCTCGCCGGGCGCAGCCCGGACTCTTGCTTCCGGCCGAAGTCGCGTTCATCGGCCTTCGCCGGATGGGCAGCCAGCGCGAAAACGCCGCACATAGTCGGCGTTGTAGAGTTCGCTCTCGCGGAAGTCTTGCGCCGCAAGCGCGGGCCCGACGAGAATGAGCGCCGTGCGCTCGACCGGCGTTTCGCTCAGCGCGCGGGTAAGCTCGCCGAGCGGCGCTTTCACAATCCGTTCGTCCGGCCACGAGGCGCGGGCGACCACCGCTGCCGGGCAATCGGCGCCGTAAAAGGGCGTAAGCTCTCCGACCACCCGCTCGAGCACATTGATCGAGAGGTGGATCGCAAGCGTCGCGCCCGTCGCCGCGAAGGCGGCGAGCGTCTCGCGTTCGGGCATCGGCGAAGCGCGGCCGGAGGTGCGGGTGAGCACCAGCGACTGCGCCAGCCCGGGCAGCGTCAGTTCCCGCCCGAGCGCAGCCGCCGCGGCGGCGAAGGCGGGCACGCCGGGCGTGACTGTGTGCGCAATTCCCGCCTGTTCGAGGCGGCGCAACTGCTCGCCCATGGCGCTAAAGATCGAGAGGTCGCCCGAATGGAGCCGCGCGACGTCCTCGCCGCGCGCGGTCGCCTCGACGCAGAGCCCGATGATCGCGTCGAGGTCGAGCGGCGCGGTGTCGACGATGCGCGCGCCGGGCGGGCAATGATCGAGCAGCGCGCTCGGCACGAGCGACCCGGCGTAGAGGCAGACGGGCGAACGGGCGATCAGGTCGCGCCCGCGCAGGGTGATGAGATCGGGCGCCCCGGGCCCGGCGCCGATGAAATGCACGGTCATTGTTGTTCCGGGGAAAGAGCGACGGCGCAGGTCGCGCCGTCGGCGGCAAGGCGCGGGCCGACGAGCCGCCCGCCTTGGCCGGCGCCGGCGAGCGCGGCGGCTTCGGCGACATTGGGCGCGTCGAACCGCGCCTGCGCCGCCGCCGACGGCGTGACGATGCGCTCCGCCTCAGCCTGAAGCGCTTCGAGCGGAAGCGGTGTCAGGGCCACGCCGAGAAGGCGCGCCGCCTCGATCAGGCCGGGCTCGCCGGCCTTGGCCGCGAGCGTGAACATCCGCACCTCGCCCTCGGGCGCACCGGCTTGCGCGAGCGCCCGGCGCGCCAGCGCCGCGATCGCTTCGCCTTTGACGCCGGCGCGGCAACCGACGCCTATCGCGACCACGGCGGAGCCGTCATCGCGAGGAGCGCTGAAGGCGCGACGCGGCGATCCAGAATCGCTGCTGCGCCCCTCGATCCCTAGATCGCTTCCCCCCGGACTTTGATCCGGGCGTCGCCCGCGATGGCGGCGACCTTTTGCGGGCGTCGCGGCTGTCTCAGGCGGCCTCATGACTTGACGAGCCGCCATTGCACTACCGGCATCGCCGCGCGCCAGCCGGAAAAGCGCCCGAGCGGCTCGGCATGGGCGACTGCGATCTGCACGAGTTCGCCCCCGAGGCGCGCCCGCCACTCGACGCATTGGGCCTGGGTCTCGAGCGTCACCGCGTTGACCACCAGGCGCCCGCCCGGCGCGAGCGAGGTTCTGGCGCGCTCCATCAGTCCCGTTTCGCTCGCTCCGCCGCCAATGAAGATCGCGTCGGGCGACGGCAGGTCGGCGAAGACCTTCGGCGCCTCACCCGTAACGATGGAGAGATGAGGCACGCCGAAGTCGAGCGCATTGCGCGCGATCCGTGCGGCGCGGTCGTGGCGGGCCTCGATCGCGACCGCGCCGTTCATGGGATCGGCGAGCATCCATTCGATCGCCACCGAGCCCGAGCCGGAACCCACGTCCCACAAGAGTTCGCCGCGGCAAGGCGCGAGCGCGCCAAGCGTGATCGCGCGGACCTCGCGCTTGGTGATTTGCCCGTCATGCTCGAACCAGTCGTCGGGCAGCCCGGCCACGCGTGGCAGGACGCGGGCTCCGCGGTTGACGACGGTCTCGAGCGCGATCGTGTTCAGGGCGGCGACATTGTCGAGCGCGAACGATTGCGCCTCGGTTGCGCGGACCCGCTCGCTCGGGCCCCCCAACGCCTCGCAGATTGTGAGCTTCGACCGCCCCATGCCGCGCGCGGTCAGAAGCGCCGCGAGCTTGGCCGGAGTGGCGTCGTCCCAGGAGAGCGCAAGGATTCGCGCCCCCGGCTGCAAATGCGGAACGATCGCCTCGAGCGGCCGGCCGTGCAGCGAGACAAAAGCGCAATCCTGCTCGCTCCAGCCGAGCCTGGCCGCGGCGAGCGCAAAGGCCGAGGGCGCCGGGACGCAAATCATCTCGTCGGCCTTAAAGCGGCGCATCAGCATCGCCCCTACGCCGAAGAAGAACGGATCGCCGCTCGCCAGCACGCAGGACGGCGAACCGCGGCGCGCCTCGATCAAGTCGAGCGAGCTTTCGATCGGCGACGGCCAGACAAGCGTCTCGGCGTTGAGCGGCCCGGCCAGAGCCAGGTGGCGTCTGCCGCCGACCACGAAGGTCGCTTGCGCGACAAGGCGACGCGCGGCAGGAGAGAGACCGTCGATCCCGTCCTCGCCGATGCCGACGACGGCTAGCCAGCGTTCGCTCACCATGGAGCCGCCCCCTGACGCGCATTCGCCTGCTCATTCTCGGCGGAACTTCGGAGGCGAGCGCGCTCGCGCGTCGGATCGCCGCCGAACCCGAGGTCGAGGCGATCCTCTCGCTTGCCGGCGCAACCGCCAATTCTGCGCCGGCGCCGATCCCGACGCGCATCGGCGGCTTCGGCGGCGCCGCCGGCCTCGCCGCCTATCTCGCCAGCCAGCGCATCGACGCCGTCGTCGACGCGACCCATCCGTTCGCGTCGCGGATGTCGATGAACGCCGTCGCCGCTTGCCGCGAGGCCCGCATCGCCCACGTCGTCTTCACCCGTTTGCCCTGGCGGCGCGAGCCCGGCGACCGATGGACAGAGGTTCAGACCACCGAGGAGGCCGCCGACGCGCTGGGCGAGGCGCCGCGAACCGCGTTCCTCACCCAGGGTCGGCTCAAGCTCGCGGCTTTCGCGCGCGCGCCGCAGCATCGCTATGTGGTGCGGGCGATCGACCGGCCGGCGGAGATCGATCGCTTGCCGAAATCGAGGCTGATCCTCGCGCGCGGGCCGTTCTCGCTTGCCGACGAGCTCGAACTGATGCGGCGCGAACAGATCGACGCGCTCGTCACCAAGAACAGCGGCGGGAGCGCGACCTACGCCAAGATCGAAGCGGCGCGGGCGCTCGACATCGAGGTCGTCATCCTGCGCCGGCCACCCGCGCTGGAGGCCGACACTGTCTTCTCGCTCGACGAGGCGATGGCGTGGATCGGCGCGCGTCGCGAGCTGTAGGGCGTGCTCCGATTTGATGGAGCCAGATCCGTCATTGCGAGCGCAGCGAAGCAATCCAGAGATCGAAAGGCGCAGGCGAGACTCTTGGACCGTCCGGCGGAAGGCTCCCCCATCGTCCAGCATGTCCCTCATCGCCCGCCGCCATATGCGCGCGGGGTCGCCATCCACCGGCGCGCGCCGTTGCGGGCGATGAAGCGGGTCTCGCTAGAGCCGACGACGATGAGCGTCGCCATATCGGCGAGCTTTCCGTCCGCTTCGCCGAGCGTCGTCAGAATGAGCCGCTCGTCGGGACGTCCGACCGCGCGGGCGAAGGCGACCGGCGTCGCCTGCGCTTTGAGGCGCCGCAGAAGATCGAGGGCTTGCATGATGCGATCAGGCCGCGCCTTCGATGCCGGATTATAAAGCGCGATGACGAAATCTCCCTCGGCGGCGGCGCGGAGCCGACGCTCCACGATCGCCCACGGCTTCAGGTTGTCGGAAAGCGAGATGGCGCAGAAGTCGTGGCCGAGCGGCGCGCCGAGCCGAGCGGCGGCGGCCTGCATCGCGGTCACGCCGGGGGCAACCGCGATGTCGAGATCGAGCCAGCGAGGGTCCTCCTCGACCGCCTCGAACACCGCCGCCGCCATGGCGAAGACGCCAGGATCTCCGCCCGAAACGACCGCGACCTCGCGCCCCTCCGCCGCCAGCTTGAGCGCGAGGCGGGCCCGGTCGAGTTCGGCCCGATTGTCGCTCGCGTGCGCCCGCTGGTCCGCCCGCAAGGCGAGGCGATCGAGATAGGGGCCGTAGCCGACGACGTCGGTCGCCGCCTCGATCGCTGCGCCCGCCTCGGGCGTCATCCATTCGGCGGGGCCGGGGCCGAGCCCGACCACCATCACCCGCCCGCTCACGGCCGCCGCCCTCGGCCAGGCGCCAGGATCAGCGAGAAATAAGGCGCGGCGTCGTCACGCTTCTCGGCGAGAGGCGTCACCACCTCGCCCGCCATCGTCGCCCGCTCGACATAGATGGCCCGCTCCGCCATGCCGGCCGCAGCGAGCGCCGCCTTGGCGCGGGCGAAGTTGCGGCCGATCTTCATGATCACGGCCGCGTCCGCCAGCGCAAGGCGCCGCGCAAGCTCGTCGAGCGGCAGGGTCGCCGGCAACACCACGAGCGAATCGTCGCCCCAGGTCATCGGCGCCGAAGCCGCGCCCCAGGCGCCGCAGATCGACGAGACGCCCGGCACGATGGTGACGGGGAAACGGTCGCGCAGGCGAATGAAGAGATGCATGAACGAGCCGTAGAGCAGGGGATCGCCCTCACTGAGCAGCGCCACGTCGCGGCCGGCCTCGAGATGGGCGGCGAGCGCGATCGTTGATTCCTTGTAGAAGCGCGCCAGCGCGTCGCGATAGGGCGGATCGCCGAAATGCGATTCGTCGGTCATCGGATAGTAGAGCGGCAGCTCGACGTGGGAAGGCTTGAGCCAGCAGTCGACGATCGCGCGCGCATTGCCGCGGCGCCCCGCCTTGGCGAAGAAGGCGACGACCCGCGAAGCGGCGATGACACGGGTCGCCTTCACCGTCAGCAGTTCGGGGTCGCCAGGTCCGATCCCGACGCCATAGAGACGGCCGGGCGCGGTCACTCGGCGTCGCTCGCCAGCGCGTTCACGGCTGCTGCGGCCATCGCGCTGCCGCCCTTTCGCCCGCGCACGACAATCGCGGGGAGCCCGCTCTCGATCAGCGCCTCTTTCGCTTCCGCCGCGCCGACAAAGCCGACCGGCATGCCGATGATCGCGGCGGGAGACGGCGCGCCCGCGGCGATGGCCTCGATGAGGCGAAAGAGCGCGGTCGGCGCGTTGCCTATGGCGACCAGCGAGCCGCCGAGGCGAGGCAGCCAGAGCTCGACCGCCGCCGCCGTACGCGTTGTGCCGAGCCGCTTGGCGAGCTCCGGCGTCGAAGGGTCGGAAAGGGTGCAAATCACCTCATTATTCGCTGGCAGACGTGCTCGCGTGACCCCCTCGGCGACCATGCGCGCGTCGCAGAAGATCGGCGCCCCGGCTCGGAGCGCCTCGCGCGCCGCCGCCGCCGCCCCGGGCGCGAACACGAGGTCGGCCGCCGCGTCGACCATGCCGCAGGCATGGATGACCCGGACCGCGACCCTTTCCTCGACCGGCGCGAAGCGCCCGAGATCGGCCTCGGCCCTGATGATGGCGAAGGAGCGGCGGTAGATCGCCGCACTGTCCTTCTCGTAGTGGTAAGCGCGGGTCACGGCCGCGACCTCTCGACAGGAAAGAGCGTTGCGGCTTCGGCGACAAGGAGCGCCTCGATCGTTGCGGCCGAGAGGCCTCGCCGCGCAGGAGGATCGTCCGCCTTGCCGGCGAGGATGAGGTCGTAGCCGGCCTCGGTCGCGGTCAGGGTCGCTGGCGTCGGAACTGGCCGCGCGCATCCCTTGGCGCAGCCGCTGACATGGAGAACAACGCCCTCGCCCTTCGGCAGCAACGGGGCGAAGCGCGCGGCGTCCTCGCGCACGGCCGCAAGGCCATGGATGCAGGCTGGCCCGCCGGGACAGGCGGCGACGCTCAGGCGCGACTCATCGGGGCGGACAATAAATCCGAGCCTTTCGACTGAGCGCTCCATCGCGTCGGCGCCCTGCCGGTCGAGGCCGGCGATCAGGAAGGCCCGCCAGGGCGTCAGCCTGAGCCCGCTCGCGCCGTTCGCCCGCGCGCGCTCGATCAGCGCCGCGAACCGCCCGGCCGCGATTTCGCCGAACGGCGCCGCCGCGCCCACGACAAAGTCGGCGCCGAACGCACGGGCGCCGAGGAGGCCGGCGAGCGACGCGCCTCGCCCAGATCGCGCGCTCTGCCTCGTCTCGAGATCTGCCTCCGCGAACACCGCCCCCGCACCGATCCGCTCAACGAGCGCCCGCATCCGCCGGGGCGCGCCGTCGCCCGAGCCGGCGAGGCGAACGAACGCGCGGCCAAGCCGCGCCGCGACTTCGCCTGTTCCATCGGGCGCGCATGCCGCGGCGAGCGCGTCGTCGCCGGCGAGATAGACGGCGAGCGCGCCTGAGTTTGCGGCCTCGAAGCGAATGTCGGCCTCGACATCGGCAAGGGGCAGGCGCCCCCTGGCGTCAAGGACGAAGCCGAACTTGGCCGGCAGGCGGCGCAGGTCCTCGTCGGCGGCGAGCCGCGCCTCGAGCGCCGCCGCGCTCGGGGAAAGGTCGATGAGGGCTTCGGGATCGATGTCGTCAAGCGGGCTCATGATGATATTGCGCAGCCGCTCGATCTCGGGGTCGGCGTCGAGGAGCCCCGCCAAGCCAAGGCGCGCATGCAGGTCAGGGAGCGTCTGCTCGCTCACGCCGCGCAGATGAAGATTGGCGCGCGCCGAGAGGCCGATCGAGCCATTGCCGCAGGAGATGGCGCTCTCCGCCACAGCGGCGGCCTGATCGAGCGTGAGGCGCCCGCGCGGCGCCCTGACCCGGGCGATGAGCCCGTCGCCGGTCTCCATCGGCCGCAAAGCCCCCGGACACCAGCCTTTCCGGCGGGGCGCGATCGGGCTCATGCGGCGTCCCGCGCGACCGAGGCCAGAATTCGCGCGCTCGAGTTGCGGCGCGAGCGCCAGAAGCCACGCCGCGCCGCCTCCTCGAAGACGCCCGCCATGTGACGTGCAGCCTGACGATTGGCGCCGACGAGAAACGCGCGCACGTCCTCGTCGCCGAGGGTCGCGTCAAACATGAGATCGAACTGCGCGCTGTCGACGGCGTCGGTCAGCGCGGCGAAACAGTAGAGATTGTCGAGCGACTGGGCGATTTCCGCCGCGCCGCGGTGGCCGTGTCGCATCTGGCCCGCAACCCAGCGCGGATTGGCGGCGCGGCCGCGCAGCGCGCGCGCGATCTCCTGCGTCAGGGTCCGGACTTTGAGCGCGCCGGCCACGGTCGAGTCGAGCCGATAGAGGGCAGGATTCGCGCCCGCCTCGGCCGCCGCGGCGGCGAAGCCCCCTTCATGCTCGGCGAAGGAATCGGCGTCGAGCGCGTCCTCCCCTGGCAAATCTTGCGCGTGGACGAAGGCCTCGGCGCCGGCGACACGCGCCCGGAACGCCGCCGGCGCCTCCCGCGCTTCCCCCTCGCCTTCATAGGCATGGCTGGTCGCGGCAAGATAAGCCTCCGCCAGCTCCGACCGTTCGCTCCAGTCGCCTTCGGCGATGCGGCGCCCGAGGCCGATTCCGTAGGCGCCCGGCGCCGCGCCGAACACACGAGCAAGCAACGCGCCTTTCATTCCGGCGAGCGGATTGTCGTCGGCGCTCTCCTCAAGCGCTGCGACCGCGCGGACGGCGGCGGCGAAGAGCGCAATCTGGCTCGGAAAGACGTCGCGGAACAGGCCCGAGATGCGCAACGTCACGTCGACCCGCGGCCGGCCCAGCATCGCCAGCGGCAGAACCTCGAAGCCGCTGACCCGGTTTGACGAAGCGTCCCAGGTCGGGCGGCAGCCGAGGAGCGCGAATGCTTGCGCAAGATCGTCGCCGCCCGTCCGCATGGTCGCCGAACCCCACAGGTCGATGACGATGCGCTTCGGCCAGTCGCCGCGGTCCTGCGCATACCGCGCCAGAACCTCCTCGGCCGCGCGGCGGCCGATCTCCCAGGCGTTGCGGGTCGGCGCGGCGCGCGGGTCGATGGCATAGAGGTTGCGGCCGGTCGGCAACACATCGAGACGGCCGCGCGCCGGGGCGCCGGCCGGTCCGGGGGGGACGAAGCGTCCGCCGAGCCCGCGAAGGAGCGCGAGCGATTCGGCCGCGCCGCAGGCGGCGACGCGCTCGGCCAGCGTCGCCTTCGCTGTCGCGTCGAAATCGACGCCGGCGAAACCGTCCGCGCTCTCGGGCGAACAGCCGAACACGTGCAGGCCGTCGCCGATCCGCATCTCCTTGAGGTCGCAGAGCCAGGCGTCGAGAGCGACGAGCGCCTCCTCCGGCGGCTTGCCTTCGGCCGCGCATTCCCTGAGCAATCCCGATTCGCGCCCGCGCTCGAGGATGATCGATGCAATGGCCCGGGCGCGGCGCGGATCGAGCCCCTCCGCCTCCGCGAATTCGTCGAACAGCCCCTCGAGCTCGAGCGCGGCCCCGTGCGAATTGGCGGCCATCAGCGGCGGCGTCAGATGGCCGATCGCCGCCGCGCCGATGCGGCGTTTCGCCTGCGCCGCCTCGCCCGGATTGTTGACGATAAACGGGTAGACGACCGGCGTCGGGCCGATGAGAACTTCGGGCGCGCATGCTTCGCCCAGCGCGACCGCCTTGCCCGGCAGCCATTCGAGCGTGCCGTGCGCGCCGAGCTGAATGAGCGCGTCGATCTTTTCCTTCCGGATGAGCCAGAAATGGAACGCGACATAGGCATGGCGCGGCGCCAGGCTCAGATCGTGATAGTCGCCCTTGCGCGATCGCTTGTCGCCGCGGTCGGGCTGCGCCGCGACGATGAGCTTGCCAAGCCGCGCGAAGCGAAACGCGAACGCGCCGCCGATCGCATCGCAATCCTCGGCCGGCTCGCCCCAGGCGGCGAAGAGCGAGCGCCGGAAATCCGGCGGCGTCGAAGCAAGCTCGGCCTCGTATTCGGTCAGCGTCAGCGCCGGCTCGAGCGGCCCCTCGGAGAGGGCGGCGATCAGCGACGGAGCGTCGAGGCCGCCGGCGACGTCGTATCCCGCCGCCTTCAGGGTCTCGGCGATGGCGACGGCGCTCGCCCAGGTGTCGAGCCCGACAGCGTAGCCGGTCCGGCCGCCGCGCGACGGATAGTCCGGCACGACGCAGGCGAGGCGTTTCTCGGGCGGCGGCTTGCGGCCGAGATTCGCCCACCTTCGGGCGAGTTCGGCGACAAAATCGACGCGATCGGCCTGCGGCTCATGGGCGACGGCGCCGAATTCGGTTCGCTCGTCGCGCCGGCTCGCCGCCTTGAACGAAATGGCGCGGCTCAGGATCCGCCCGTCGATCTCCGGCAGCGCGACATGCATCGCAAGATCGGCCGGCGAGAGGCCGCGCGGCGAGGCGCGCCATGCCTCAAGCCCGACGCCCGCCAGCACCACCTGGATCACCGGTGCGTCGAGGGCGTCGAGCGCGGTTCGGTCGGAAGCGTCGAGGCGGGCGGAGAAGGCGGTCGCGTTGAGGACGACGTCGAAGCGCCGTGACTCGAGAAAGGCGCGCAAGCCTTCGAGCGCGGCCTCATCCTTGAGGCTGGTGACGAAAACGGACGTCGTCGCCAGGCCCCTGTCGCGGAGCGCCCGGGCCAGGGCTTCAATCGGCGCGATGTCGCCCGCGAGATGGATCGACCGATAGAAGACGATGAGCGCACGCAACGCGCCGGGCTCCGCCTCGAACGAGGCGCGGTGAAACAAGCCGAAGGCGCTGACCGGGGCGGGCGGCGGCGCGTCCGGCGCGTCGCCGATCGCGGCTGCGAGGAAGGCGAGGCAGGCCGACATGTTCTCTGGGCCGCCTTCGTCGAAATAGCGCCAGATGCGGCGAACCGCGTCGCCATCGAGCGTGGACGCCTCGTCGAGGCGCGCGTCCTGACGCCGGTCGCCGGGCAGGAGGGCGACCTTGACGCCGCTCCGGCGTGCGAGCGCCGCAAGTTCGTCGACGCCGTAGCGCCAATAGTCCGCGCCGCCGAGCACGCGCGCGACCACGAGCCTGGCGGGCGCGCAGACGCGGTCGAGATAGAGGTCGACCGAGAACGGATGGCGCAGCGCCGCGAGCGAGGCGATCCTCAATGTCGGCTTTGGCTCCGGGGCGGCCTCATAGGCGCGCGCGAGCCCGTTGAGGTCGCTGTCGGAGAACGAGAGGAACACCACGTCGGCCGGCGTCTGGTCGAGATCGACCGCTTCGACCGTCTCGTCGAGCGTCCGGACCTCGATACGGGGGACGTGCATCAGCGCTGCGCTACGAATCCTCCCCCGCGCAGCGGGGGAGGATAAGAGGGCGTCTTCGCCCTGTCATGCCGGTCCGGAGCATCACAGGCTCACCCCCCGAGCGCCGCGGCGACAGCCTCGCGGTCGACGCCGCGCTGGGCGATGACGACGAGCCGGCTCTGCCGCGCCTCGTCCGCGCCCCACGGGCGCTCGAAATCGCGTCGGAAGCGCCCTCCCACCCCTTGCACCAGCATCCGCATTGGCTTGCCGGCGACTTCGACAAAGCCCTTGACGCGCAGGATGTCGTGGGCGCGCGCCGCGGCGGCGAGGCGCTCGATCAGCGCGTCGGGATCTCGGACCGCCGGAATCGGGACGATGAAGGTGTCGAAATCGTCGTGATCGTGCTCGCCTTCGGCGTCATGATGCGACGGGCGGGCGTCAAGGTCGTCCTCGGCCGCAGCGCGCATCCCCAGCAGCACGTCGGCGCCGATCGCGCCCTCACGGGCCGGCGCGACCTTGACCGCGCGCGGCAAGGCGCCGGCGATCTCCGCGCGCAGCGAATTGAGCCGCGCGGGCTCGACGAGATCGGCCTTGTTGAGCACGACGAGATCGGCGCTCATGAGCTGGTCCTCGTACACCTCTTCGAGCGGATTGTCGTGGTCGAGCGATGGATCGCTTTTCCGCTGCTCGGCGACGCGCGCCGGATCGTCGGCGAACCGTCCCTCGGCCACGGCGGCGGCGTCGACCACCGCGACGACGCCGTCGACCGTGAGTCTGGTGCGCAGCTCCGGCCAGTCGAAGGCCTTGATCAGCGGCTTCGGCAGCGCAAGCCCGGAGGTCTCGACGACGATGTGATCGGGCTTGGGCTCGCGGGCGACAAGCGCGGTCAGCGCGGGGGCGAAATCGTCGGCGACGGTGCAGCATATGCAGCCGTTGGCGAGCTCGATGATCGCTTCTTCCGGGCAGGCGTCGCCGGCGCAGCTTTTGACGAGGTCGCCGTCGACCCCGACATCGCCGAATTCGTTGATGATGAAGGCGAGCCGCCGGCCGCCGGCGTTCGCCATCAGATGGCGGATCAGCGTCGTCTTGCCGGCGCCGAGAAAGCCGGTGACGATGGTGACGGGCGTCTTGGCCAGCATGCGGGATCCTTGATCTTCAGGCGAGCGGCGCGGCAGCGAGCGCGAGCGGCGGCGTGCGCGAGACGACGCCCTTGCGGAACGAGAGCGGCCGCTGTCGCCAGGGCACGATTCCGGCAGGCGAAGCGGCGTAGAGGCGCGCGGCGGTCACGATGTCGTCGAGATGCGCCTCACGCCTGAGATCGCCGACGACATAGGTCCACTTGCCTGCGGCGGCGAGCGCGACCGTGCACGGCCTTTTGCAGACGGACAGGCACTCGATCGGACGGAGTCCAATCTCGGGCGCGCCGTCGAGCCGCTCGGCGAGCGCGTCGAACAGGCCCTGGCCCAGGAGCCCCTCGTCCGACTTGCAGGTGACGCAGACGAGAAGGGCGGCGGCGGAAAAGCCGCTTTCGGCGTTCATGCTTTCTGATCGCGCCGAACCGTCATTGCGAGGAGCGAAGCGACGAAGCAATCCAGAAAGCGAAGGGCGGCGGCGGCCCCTGGTTTGCTTCGCTTCGCTCGCAACAACGGCGGCGGATCGGAACCGCTCCGGACCCGAATGCGGAAGTCAGTGGGCTGGTCATCGTGGCTCCTTGGCCGCCCCTCCGGCGGCGTCGCGGAATTCGTCGGCGCACGGCAGGTCTCCTGGCTCGCGGCGTATCGCCGACACCGCCTTCCCGGACTCAAGGTCAAGTCCAGTGGCGCTGAAAAGCGTCGGCACGCCGCTCACAGTCGCGGGGGCGGCCACGGATCGGTGAAGAACCTACCGTGTTCCCTATTCACCCTCTGATCGAGGGACCGTGCGAGGTTCATCTTCCAGCTTCGCACGGGGTTGTCAATTGAGGGCTTGTTCTGTCCGGGGCGCGGGCGGCGGGGCGAGCTTGAACGCGTGCGCTCAGTTTGATCAGGCTCAACTTAGCGGGCCGCTTCCTTCCGGAATGGCGCCGGGCGGGAACGCCCGATGGCGCCTTGTGCAACCAGCGGATGATCGCCGCCGACGCTAGCCGATCTGGTCGTCGCCTTTCCCGGCGCCACACGATATCGAACTCATCGAAGGCGAATCGCGCCCGATCGCGTGAGACTCATGGTTCAGGCGCGTGCGACAATAACCGACGGCGCCCGTGATTGGCGCGCCGAAGCCTTGACGCGCGGCGCCTTCCGCGCCGAGCATGGCGCGAGGGCGCGAATCTTTGCGCCGGCTGGCGGGCTTCCATGGAGGGAATCGCAGGCGCTCGGGCTCGCGGGCTGATCGCTGCGGCGATCGCGCTCTCCTTTCTTTGCGGCTGCGCGGGCCTGCATCTCGACCAGCAGCCGGACCAGGTGATCCAGCGCACCGAAGGAGAAGACAATTACGCGCTTCGCCAGAGGGCCGGTCCCGTCGCCGCGCGTGTCCTGCCCTATGCGCTGCTCGCGGAGCAATCCTATGATCCCGCGGTCTACCAGACCCACCGCATCGCGCCGCGCGCCTCTGCCTGCGCCGCCGGCGATCCCGGGGATTGCGACACGCGCGCCGAAGACGAGCGCGCAGCTCGCTGGCTCAGCGAATGGCGCTATGTCTGGAGCTGCGACGGACCGGACGAATGCGGAGTGCGCACGGCTGGGCGGAGCGCGCCGGTCGGCGGCCTCGGGGTGCAGATCTGGGCGCGCAAGGGCGTCCCGTGTCCGGAAGCCGTCATCGCCTTTCGCGGGACCGTCGGCGGCAATAGAGGCGACTGGGAGTCCAACTTCCATTGGATCTTGCGCGCCTTTCCGATCTACGACCAATACGATCAGGTCCGCGATCATGTCCGCGACTTCATCGCCCGGGTCGAACACGACAAGTGCTACCGCGCGGGCGCGACGGAGATCATCGCGGTCGGCCACTCGCTCGGCGGCGGGCTCGCACAGCTCGCGGCCTATTCCGATCCGCGCATTCGGCGGGTCTACGCCTTCGATCCCTCGATGGTGACGGGATTTTATTCGGTCGACCCGCCAAACCGCGATCGCACCGTGCAGGGATTGCGGATGGAGCGCGTCTACGAATTCGGCGAGGTCCTTGCCTACGGCCGGCTGATCATGCTGCACTATATCCCGCTGTCGCCTTGCAATCCGCGCGTGGTGAGCGTCCGCTTCCGCGTCTTTCAGGGCGCGCCGATCGCGCTCCACAGCCTGACCGATCTCGACAATGGGCTCTTGCGGATCGCGCGCGGCTCGGAACCCGAGACGTCGCCGATGGCGCTCGAGCGCTGCGAGACGCCGAAACCGCCCCTTGTCGCCGCGCAATGAAACGCGGCGCGGGGCGCCGATTCAAGGGACCGCCATGAGCGACGCCGCCGGCCGGCACAAGGCCAAGATGATCAAGCGCAAGGCCGCGCAGGACGCCGAGGTCGCGGCGAAGCCGATCCGCGAGAAGGGCCTGCTCATCGTCCACACCGGCCCGGGCAAGGGCAAGTCGACGGCGGCGTTCGGACTTGCCTTGCGCGCGCTCGGGCGCGCCTGTCGCGTCGGCGTGGTCCAGTTCATCAAGGGCGCCTGGTCGACCGGCGAGCGCGCCGCGGTCGAGCGCTTCGGCGCCCAGGTCGAATGGCGCACGATGGGCGAGGGCTTCACCTGGGAGACGCAGGACCGCGCCCGCGACGTGGCGGCGGCTTCCGCCGCCTGGGGCGAGGCGAAAAGGATGATGGCCGACCCGTCGATCCGCCTCGTCGTGCTCGACGAGCTCAACATCGCGCTCCGCTACGACTATCTGCCGCTCGCCGAAGTCGTCGCGGCGCTCTCGGCGCGCCGACCGGGTCTTCATGTCGTCGTCACCGGCCGCAACGCCAAGCCGGAACTGATCGAGGCGGCCGATTGCGTGACCGAGTTTGCGCTCGTCAAGCACCATTTCGCCGCTGGCGTCAGAGCGCAGGAGACGATCGAGTTTTGACGGAGAGCGGCCTCGCACCCGAAGCCAACGCATGGAGGCTAAACTCGCCTGAACCCGCTACTCGCGAGCACCCGCCCGTCGCGCCCGACGACGACGATCTCCAGCTCCGACGGCGCGCCGGCGAGCGCGCGCCCCGCGGTCGCCCATGCGTCCGCCGCGACCAGCGCCGGCAGGTCGAAGCCCGCCGCTTCGGCGAGCTCGAAGGCGTGGAGCCCGCTGTTGGCGCTCGCGATCGCTTGCGCAAGCGCCGGCGCCCCGCCGGCCGCGGCGACGCGTTCGCCGAGCGCCGCAAGGTCGACCGCGCCGCGCTTCGAATGGAGGTCGAGCCGGCCTTCGGCGAGCTTCGCCATTTTGGCCGGGCCGCCGGCGATCGTGACGCGGGCGACGGGGTGGCCGCGCAAATATTTGAGCGTGCCGCCGGCGAAATCGCCCATCTCGATCAGCGCATGGTCGGGCAGGCGGTAAAGCGCCCGGATCGCGCCTTCGGAGGTCTCGCCGGTCGCCGCGCCGACATGCGGAGCGCCGCTTGCGCGGGCGACGTCGATTCCGCGATGGATCGAGTGGATCCACGCCGAGCAGGAATAGGGAATGACGACGCCGGTCGTGCCGAGGATCGACAGGCCCCCGACAATGCCGAGCCGCCCGTTGGCGGTGCGCTCGGCGATCTTCGCGCCGCCCGGAACCGAGATTTCGACCGCCGCGTCGGCGCGCACGCCGAGCCGCGCGGCGACCTCTTCGAGATTGGCGCGGATCATCGCGCGCGGCGCCGGGTTGATCGCCGGTTCGCCCGGCGGCAGCGGCAAGCCGGGTCGTGTCACCGTGCCGACGCCTTCGCCGGCCGTGAAGCTCACGCCCGCGCCGGGCGGCGCAAGGCGCACGGTGGCGACGATCAGCGCGCCGTGGGTCACGTCGGGATCGTCGCCCGCGTCCTTGACGATCGCCGCGCGGGCGCAACCGGCGCCCAGCTCATAGCTCGCGAGGGCGAATTCGGGCCTCACGCCCTTCGGCAGCGCGACCGGCACCGGATCGGGAAATCGCCCGGTAAGCAGCGCCTCGAACGCCGCGCGCGCAGCGCCCGCCGCGCAAGCCCCGGTTGTCCACCCGCGCCTGAGCGCTGTCGTCCTCTCCGCCTCCGACATGCGCGCTGGCCTAGCGCGCACGCCGGCGCTTGCCTAGGGCGGATTGCTCTCGCCGTACTTCGCGCCGCCGCTCATGACTGCGCGCGGCAAGCGAAGCTGGAGGTCGCGCCATGACCCGCGGCCTCATGATCGCCGCGCCCCGCTCCGGCAGCGGCAAGACGATCGTCACGCTCGGCCTCTTGCGCGCGTTCCGGCGACGCGGCGTCGACGTGGTCGGTCTGAAGTCCGGCCCCGATTACATCGATCCGGCCTTTCACGCCGCGGCGTCGGGGCGGGAGGGCGTCAACCTCGATTCCTGGGCGATGGCGCCGAAGCTCGTCGCCGCGCTTGCCGCCAGCGCAGCGGGAAACAGCGCGCTTGCGCTCTGCGAAGCGTCGATGGGCCTGTTCGACGGCGTGCCGGCGGAGAGCTGGCGCAGCGGCGCCTCGGCCGACGTCGCCGCGGCGCTTGGCATGCCTGTGCTGCTCGTCCTCGACGTCACCGGGCAGGCGCAGTCGGCGGCGGCCATCGTCAAGGGCTGCGCGAGCTATGACGCGCGCCTCAGCCTCGCCGGGGTCGTCGTCAACCGCGTCGGCAGCGAGCGCCATCGCCGGCTCGTGGTCGACGCGATCGAGGCGGCCGGCGTTCCGGTCGTGGGCGGCCTGCCGCGCAACGACGCGGTCGCGCTGCCCGAGCGCCATCTCGGCCTCGTCCAGGCGGGCGAGACGGAGGCGCTCGAGGCGCGGCTCGACGCGATTGCGGATTTTGTCGAGACGCATGTCGATTGCGCCCGTGTCCTCGCGCTCGCGGGCAAACTCGAACTTGCGTCGCCCGAGCGCCCGCCCGCCGCATTGCGCCCGCCGGGCCAGCGGATCGCGCTCGCCCGCGACGCGGCGTTCTCGTTCATCTACCCGCATCTCGTGCACGGCTGGCGCGCGGCCGGCGCCGAGATCGTCCCCTTCTCGCCGCTCGCCGATGAGCCGCCGCCGGAGACCTGCGATGTCTGCTGGCTGCCCGGCGGCTATCCGGAATTGCACGCCGGCCGGCTCGCCGCCGCGTCGCGCTTTCGCGATAGGCTTCGCCGTTTCGCCGCGACGCGGCCCGTGCATGGCGAATGCGGGGGCTATATGACGCTCGGCGCGAGTCTCACCGACGCTTCGGGCGTCGCCCATCCCATGGCGGGTCTGCTCGGGGTCGAGACGAGCTTCGCCAAACGCAAGATGACGCTCGGCTATCGCGAGGCGCGCATCGCCGCGGATTGCGCGCTCGGGAAAAAGGGCGCGCTCCTGCGTGGCCATGAGTTCCGCTATGCGACGATCGTCGAAGCCGGCGGCGATGAGCCCTTCGCTCTAGTCCGCGACGTCTACGGCCCAGCCGAGGCGGCCTCAGGCTCGCGCCGAGGCTCCGTCACCGGCTCGTTCTTCCATGCGATCGCCGAGGGATGAGGCGCGCGCTCTACGCCCTCCTTGGCGCGCCCTTCATCTCCGCCGCCAGCTGATCGCGGATCTCGCGCTTCAAGACCTTGCCCACTTTTGAACGCGGGAGTTCGGTCCAGATCCGGATGAGTTTCGGCGCCTTGACGCTGCCGATCTTCGTCTTGGCGAAGGCGATGAGATCCTCGCTGTCGGCCGCGCAGCCGGCGTGAAGCTGGACGACCGCGGAAACCTTCTCGCCCCACTTGTCGTCGGGCAGGCCGAAGACTGCGCAGTCCATCACATCGGAGTGCTGTCTCAGCGCATTTTCGACCTCGATCGAATAGACATTGAACCCGCCGGTGATGATCATGTCCTTGGCGCGGTCGACGATGAAGAGATAGTTGTCGTCATCGAGGTAGCCGATGTCGCCGGTGTGGCGCCAGCCAAACCGCGAGGCTTCCTCGGTCGCCTCCGGGTTCTTGTAGTAGCCGGCCATGGCGAGAGAGCCCCGGATCACGATTTCCCCCCGCTCGCCGCGCGGCATGAGGCGGCCATTTTCGCCCATGATGCCGAGCTGAACCAGTGGTGTCGGCCGCCCGGCCGAGTTCAGGCGCTCTCTCGCGACCGAGCCGTCGGAGTTGAAATGCTCCTTGGGCGCCATGGTCGAGATCATCATCGGCGCCTCGGTCTGGCCGAAGAGCTGACCCATCACCGGGCCGATCTTGGTCAGCGCCTCTTCGAGCCGCGTCGCCGACATCGGCGCCGCGCCGTACCAGAAGCATTGCAGCGACGAGAGGTCGGTCGCCGCCAGCGCCGGATGTTCGAGCAGCATGTAGACGAGGGTCGGCGGCAGGAATGTGTGGGTCACGCGGCGGTCGGCGACCAGCCGCAGGAACTCGCCAAGGTCCGCCTTGGCCATGATGACGATGCGGCCGCCAAGCGTCATGATCGGCAGGCAGAGAACGCCCGCCGCATGGGTGAGCGGCGCGAGCGCGAGATAGACCGGGCGCCCCTCGAACGGATAGCTCATCAGCGTCAGCGCCGACATCGCCTCGAGGTTGCGGCCCGACAGCATCACGCCTTTCGGCTGCCCGGTCGTTCCTCCGGTGCCGGCGATCATGGCGATGTCGTCGAGCGGCGCTACGTCGAGTGGATCGTCTGGCGCGCCTTCAAGCCAAGTCTCCAGCGACGGCGCGGCCGGCGACGTCCTGTCGAGGCAGACGAGGACAGAGAGCTTCGGCAGGTCGGGGACCATGCGCTCGACCAGAGCTTCATAGGCGCTGTGAAAGATGAGCGCGCGGCAGTCGAAGGCGTCGAGGATGAAGCGATTCTCGTCGGCCTCGTTGCGCGGATTGATCGGACACCATACCGCGGCGGCGCGCGAGACGCCGAAAACGCAGGCGAAGGCGATCGGATCGTTGCCCGACAGAACCGCGACCTTGTCGCCCGGCGCGATTCCCGCGCGTCCGAGCGCGCGCGCAACGCGGTAGGTGTGACGCTGGACCTCGGCGTAGGAAAGATCCGCCTCTCCCATCGTCAGGCACGGCGCGTCCTCGCCGAGCGAGGCGCCCTTGTCGAGATAGTCGATGAGCCGCATGGGCCTTGCTCCGGGGAGAGCGGGGCGAGACTCGCCCCGCTCCCTCGCGCCTTCAGTTATGGACCGTGACTTCCGGGTTCATGACGAGGCCGAAGCTCCTGAGCGCGCCAAGCAGCTCGCGATGCCCGAACGCCTGGCACCCCGACCCGAAGCCGACCTTCTTCGGCGCCGACTGGACGAGATGTGCGGCCGCGTAGGCCTGCAGGAGGCCGGTCTGCTTGTAGTTGCTGTTGCCGTGGATCACGCAATGCGCGCGGCCGAGCGGACCCGAGGCATAGACCGAGTCGAGCGAGATATTGACGCGCGGATTTTCGCGAGGCGGCATGCCCGCCTGGATCGAGGCGGCGATGTTGGCGAGCGCCGCCTTCTGCTGATCCGGGGGAAGCGGCTTGATCTGCTCCTCGAACATCTTCTGCGTCGCGACGAAGCCCTCCATCACCTCG
>Ga0335076_10001993_pt1 | contig 20106 bp, 17 predicted proteins | sample Lox_Sample_25_FD_206717 | JGI IMG/M metagenome (GOLD analysis project Ga0335076, IMG submission 206717) | Soil microbial communities from Loxahatchee National Wildlife Refuge, Florida, United States - Lox_Sample_2.5 | ecosystem: Environmental > Terrestrial > Soil > Wetlands | place: USA...
ACCGCGCGCGTTTCCATTGAGATGGCGGCAACGCTGGGTTGGGAACGCTACATCGGGTTGAAAGGCAAAGCCATTGGCATGCATACCTTTGGCGCGTCGGCGCCGCTGAAGGATCTGCTGAAGAAGTTCGGATTCGACGCGGAGGCGGTGGTGGCTGCGGCCAAGGCACAATTGGGCAAGTGAGCGGGGCATGAAAATCGTCATTGGCTCCGATCACGCGGGGTTCCAGCTGAAGAATGCCATGGGCGACTTGATCCGTTCGCTGGGCCACACAGTGCTGGATGTGGGGGCGTTCAATGAGAACCCGTCGGACTATCCGGATTTTGCCGAAGCGGTTGGCCGCGCGGTGCTGGATGGCAAAGGCGAACGAGGCGTGCTGATTTGCGGTAGCGGCGTGGGAGCGAGCGTGGCGGCGAATAAGTTGATTGGGATTCGCGCGGGGGTTTGCCACGACGCCTACTCCGGTCATCAGGGCGTGGAGCATGACGATATGAATGTACTGGTGATGGGTTCGCGCGTGATTGGCCAGAAAGTGGCGGAAGACATTGTTCGTGCTTATTTGAGGGCAAAATTCACCAACGAAGAGCGCCACGCCCGGCGACTTGCCAAAGTACATGCCCTGGAAGAGAAGATGTTAAAAAGCTGAAATCTGGATTTCTGCTGTTTGCGGAAGCGTACAATAAGGGGCTCAGGCCCAGCTCGGAGAAGGAGACAGATATATGACGACCTCAGTTACCGTTCCCAATGCCGCTGGAACAAACCCGCTGAAAGGATTGCTGGAATATGGGCAATCCCCCTGGATGGACTATATTCGCCGCGATCTTCTGACTGGCGGCGGCCTGAAGAAAATCATCGACAACGACGGGCTTCGCGGCATGACCTCGAACCCGGCGATCTTCGAAAAATCCATCACGGGAAGTGCGCTGTACAACGACATTCTGCAATCGCCGGATGCGAAATCGCTGGACGCCAAGAGCCTGTACGAAAGAATCGCGATCCGCGACGTGCAGGAAGCGTGCGACATTTTCAAGCCGGTATATCAGTCCACGCGGCGCCGCGACGGCTATGTGAGCCTGGAAGTTTCGCCGTACCTGGCGAACGACACCAAGGGCACGCTCGAAGAAGCGCGTCGGCTGTGGAAGTCCGTGGCCCGGGAAAACCTGATGATTAAGGTTCCCGGAACACCGGAAGGCGTGCCAGCGATCCGGCAGCTGCTGGAAGACGGGCTGAATATTAACGTGACGCTGTTGTTCGCACAGTCCGCGTACGAACAGGTGGCCGAAGCATTCACGGCAGCCCTGGAAGCCCGTGCGCTCAAAGGCTTGGATATCAGCCACTCAGCGAGCGTAGCGAGTTTCTTCGTCAGCCGCATCGATACCCTGGTGGATTCGAAGGTGGAAGAGAAGCTGAAGAGTGCCAGCGGCGCGGACAAACAATTGCTGGAGAGTGTCGAAGGAAAAGTAGCGATTGCCAACGCGAAGCTGACTTACAAGAAGTATCAGGAACTGTTTGGCGGCGCGCGCTGGAAGGCGCTGGCGTCGAAGGGCGCACAAACGCAGCGATTGCTGTGGGCCAGCACCAGCACCAAGAATCCGAAGTATCGCGATGTGCTCTACGTCGAAGAACTGATTGGGCCGGACACGGTGGACACGATTCCGCCGGCAACCTTCGATGCGTTTCGCGATCACGGCCGCTTGCGGCAAAGTCTGACCGAAGATGTTCCGGGGGCCGCGCAGGTCATGGCCAATATGGAGAAGGCCGGAATCTCCATGAAGGAAGTAACACACAAGCTGCTGGAAGACGGTGTGCGGCTTTTCGCAGAGGCATTCAAGACCTTGCTCGACGCCACGGGCAAGTCTGCAGGCGTGAAATAGTCCATTCGGTAGATCCAGCGGTGGCTTCCCTGGGATTTCCAGTGCCCGGGGTGGTGCAGGAGTCAAAATTTTCGGGGAGGAATACCCAATGCAACTCGGCATGATCGGTCTGGGAAGAATGGGCGCGAACATGGTGCGGCGGCTCCAGAAAGCAGGCCATAAATGCGTGGTGTACGATCGCACCCCGGAAACCGTCAAACAACTGGCCAGTGATGGCGCGATCGGGTCCTCTTCCATCGAGGATTTTGTCGCCAAGCTGCAAAAGCCGCGAGCCATCTGGTTGATGGTGCCGGCGGCGGTGGTGGATGCGACGATTGCCTCGCTTCTTCCCAAGCTGGAAAAGGACGACATCCTGATCGACGGCGGCAATTCCTACTACATTGACGACATTCGCCGCGCCAAAGAACTATCCGCGAAGGGCATTCACTATGTCGACGTCGGCACCAGCGGCGGTGTCTGGGGGCTGGAGCGTGGCTACTGCCAGATGATTGGCGGCGAGACCAACATTGTTCAGCACCTGGATCCCATCTTTAAGGCATTGGCGCCGGGCCGCGGCGATATCGAGCGCACGCCCGGTCGTGAAAAAGCCGGAGGGACGGCAGAGGAAGGTTACCTGCATTGCGGCCCTTCGGGCGGCGGCCATTTCGTAAAGATGGTGCACAACGGAATCGAATATGGGCTGATGGCCGCGTACGCGGAAGGCTTGAATATTTTGAAGCACGCGAACGCGGGGCACGTGAAACGCGAAGACGATGCAGAAACCACGCCGCTGCGGAATCCGGAACATTATCAGTACGACTTTAATCTGGCAGACGTAGCGGAAGTTTGGCGCAGGGGAAGCGTGGTTGCTTCGTGGCTGCTGGACCTGACCGCGATTTCGCTGCTGGAGCAGCCGACGCTGGCGAATTATTCGGGCCGCGTCTCCGATTCCGGTGAAGGCCGCTGGACGATTATCGCGGCCATCGAATCAACCGCTCCGGCGCCGGTCCTGAGCACGGCGCTGTACGAGCGATTCACGTCGCGAGGCGAAGGGGATTTCGCGGCTAAGCTGCTTTCCGCGATGCGTTACCAGTTCGGTGGCCACGTAGAGAAGAAAGCCGGACAGGGAGCGGGGTGATTGCCCGCGGGTGAAATCGATAGGATCGCTTCATGAATGCAACTCATTTTGAGTTCGCCAATGCCGCCGCACCCTGCGTGATGGTGATTTTTGGGGCCACCGGCGATCTGACCAAGCGCAAGTTGATTCCCGCGCTGCTCAACCTGGCGCAGGAAAATATTCTCCCCGCTAATTTCGCGATCGTCGGCTTCGCGGTGAACGATCTGGACACCGACACGTTTCGCAAAACGCTTGGGGAAGAAATGCCCAGTTTCGCTCCGGATCCCATCGACCTTAAGATGTGGGACGATCTTTCTCAACGAATTTACTTTGTGCAGGGCGATTTTCAGGACCCCGCCGCGTATCAGCGTCTGAAAAAACAGATTGAAGCGGCGGACGAGCGGCATCACACCGGCGGAAACAAGTTTTTCTACCTGGCGGTGGCGCCGCGATTTTTCGCTCCGATTGTGGACCAGCTGGGCGCGGCAGGATTGACCAGAGAGGACAACGACCGCTGGACCCGAGTGATCATCGAAAAGCCTTTCGGGCATGACTTGGATTCCGCGCGCAAGCTGAATACGGATCTGAAGAAGACCCTCGACGAAAAGCAGATCTACCGCATCGACCATTACCTGGGCAAAGAGACGGTGCAGAACGTAATGGTGTTCCGCTTCACGAATAACATCATCGAACCGCTGTGGAATCGCAATTACGTGGACCACGTGCAGATCACCGCGGCAGAGACCGTGGGCGTGGAGCATCGCGGGGGATTCTACGAGACCGCCGGCGCGTTGCGGGACATGGTGCCGAATCACCTGTTTCAATTGCTGACCATGACGGCTATGGAGCCTCCGATTTCGTTCGACGCGGACGAAGTGCGTAACAAGCAGGCGGAAGTTCTGCATGCCATCCAACCACTCAGCCCGGAAGACGTGTTGAAGTGCATGGTGCGCGGTCAATATGGCGAAGGCGTCGTGGACGGCGAACGCGTGGTGGGCTATCGCGGTGAGCCAGACGTTTCGCGGGATTCGAACACGGAAACATTCGTGGCGTTGCGGCTTTCGATCGACAATTGGCGCTGGGCGGGCGTGCCTTTCTATCTGCGCACCGGAAAGCGGCTGGCGCAACGCGCTACCGAAATTGTGATTCAGTTCCGGCGGACGCCGTTCGTGCTGTTCCGCCACACGGCGGTGAAAAATATTGAGACCAACCGCCTGGTCATTCACATTCAACCCGACGAGGGCATCTCCCTCAGCTTCGGCGCGAAAGTCCCGGGCGCAGTCATGCGCCTGGGGTTGGTGAATATGGATTTCGATTACAAGACGTATTTCGGTGTGGAGCACGGCACAGGTTATGAACGTCTGTTGCGGGATTGCATGGCTGGAGACGCTACGCTGTTTCAGCGCAGCGACATGGTCGAAGCAGGCTGGCAGGTAATTCAGCCGATCCTCGACGTGTGGCATGCTCTGCCGCCACGTGGGTTTCCCAACTATGCGGCGGGCTCATGGGGACCGCTGGACGCCGAAGAACTGCTGGAGCGCGATGGCCGCGCGTGGCGGAGGATCGGCGAAGAAGACATCGACGAGCGTGGTCGAATTGCCGCGCCCGGCGTAACGACAAAGGCGGGATCCGTGGTATGACACAAGCTCCAGCGAAGGTACGCGAAGTGGTGGTTTTGCCCGATGCAGCGGCGGTGGCACGGCGTGGCGCCGACGAATTTGTGAAAGCCGTAAAGGAAGCGATAGCGCAGAAGGACTCGTTCACCGTGGCGCTGGCCGGTGGATCGACGCCGAAGGTCATGTATTCGTTGCTAGTTGATGATCCCGCCTACAGCTCTCAAATCCCTTGGGCGAAAATTGGATTTTTCTTTGGCGACGAACGGCACGCCCCGCCGGACAGCGACCAGAGCAACTACCACATGGCGGAGCAGACGCTATTTTCGAAGGGACTGGTCAAGCCAGAACAGATCACCCGCATAAAAGGTGAATATGCCGACACGGAAAAAGCCGCACTGGAATATGAGCAGGCTCTTCGCGCATACTTTAAGCTGAAAGATGGCGAGTACCCTCGCTTCGATCTGGTGCTTCTGGGTATGGGCGACGAAGGACATACCCTCTCGCTGTTCCCCGGCACCAGCGCGCTACACGCCACGAATCGCATCGTCGTTCGCAATTGGGTTGGTAAGCTGTTCACCGAGCGCATCACGCTTACAGCGCCAGCCGCAAATCACGCGAACCGCATTGTTTTCTGTGTGACCCGTGCGGACAAGGCTTTGGCCTTGAAAGCGGTCCTGGAGGGCCCGTATGAGCCGGAACAACTTCCGTCTCAATTGATACAACCGGTCCATGGCAAATTGCTGTGGCTGGTGGACCAGGAGGCCGGCTCGCAGCTGGCATCGGGTGTTCGAAACTAACTAGGAGAAAATCATGGCAACAGCAATTCTTTCCACTGTCGAACAATACTTGGGCGCAAAGACGGAATCGCTCCTCGGCTTCAAGTCTCCCAAAATTTCGAAGGACCGCCTACACATCCCCGGTCCGGACTTCATCGATCGCGTGTACGCGGCAACCGACCGCAACCTTCGCGTTCTAAATAACCTGCACCGGCTGTTTTTCACCGGGCGCCTGGCGGGCACCGGTTATCTTTCGATTCTTCCGGTCGACCAGGGCATCGAGCACTCCGCCGGTGCGAGCTTCGCGAAGAACCCGGATTATTTCGATGGCGAAAATATCGTAAAGCTGGCGATTGAGGGCGGCTGTAATGCGGTGGCATCTACGTTCGGCGTCTTGGGCTCCGTGGCGCGCAAGTATGCGTACAAGATCCCTTTCATCGTAAAGATCAATCACAACGAATTGCTCACTTTCCCGAACCAGTTCAACCAGATTCTGTTCGGCACGATCCAAGAAGCGTATGACATGGGCGCGGCCGCCGTGGGTGCGACGATTTACTTCGGCTCCGAGCAAAGCGACCGGCAGATCATCGAGATCAGCCATGCTTTCGCAAAAGCTCACGAATTGGGCATGGCCACAGTGCTGTGGTGCTACCTGCGCAACTCCGCATTCAAGAAGGATAAGGATTACCACGTCTCTGCGGACCTGACCGGCCAGGCCAACCACTTGGGCGTGACCATCCAGGCGGACATCATCAAGCAGAAGCTGCCCGAGAATAACGGCGGCTACGAAGCCCTGAACATGGGCAATTCCAGTTACGGGAAATTCGATAAGCGGATTTACACCGACCTGTGCAGCGATCATCCGATCGACTTGACCCGCTACCAGGTGGCGAATTGCTACATGGGCCGCGCGGGCTTGATCAATTCCGGCGGCGCTTCCGGCGCGAACGATTTCGAAGAGGCCGTAGCAACAGCCGTGATCAACAAGCGCGCGGGCGGCACCGGTCTGATCAGCGGCCGCAAGGCGTTCCAGCGGCCCATGGCGGACGGCGTGAAACTGCTGAACGCGATTCAGGACGTATACCTGGCGAAGGAAATCACCGTCGCCTAAACCATCTGACAATCGCAGCTTCGAACAGCCCGTCGTTTAATGGCGGGCTGTTTCACTTTTGGAAGCCCAAGCTCATAAACCGGGGGCAGGCCACCCGCACACAACGGTTTCAGGGCCTGTAACCGGGGCAGGGGCAGGTCCGTCTCATGGGCAGGAGAACTCTCATGCGTACCTGCCTCGCGTTCTTCTCCTTCTTTGTTTTTCCTGCTTTTCTTTTCGCTCAAGATGATGCCGCCGCGCAGGCGGCTCAGGCCGCACAACAAGCTGCTCAGCAGTCGCAGCAGGCCGCTTTGCAGGCCATGCGCGACGCGCAAGAGGCGAACCAGCAAGCTATAGATGCAGCGCAGCAGGCGGCACAAAACGCGCAGACTCCGGATCCGCCGGAGGCCTGCTGCATCTGGACCGCGCCGCCCAAACTTTCGGTGAAGGCGGGAACGTATGGCTCGCCGGTCACCGTGAAAATCACAGACGCTTCGCGTGGTGCGGTCATTTATTACTCCACGGATGGTTGGGCGCCCACGCAAGAAGATTCGCCGCGCTATCGTGGACCCATCACGCTGGACCGTTCAACGAACCTGCAAGCGATTGCGGTGGCCCCCTATTCCCGGAGGAGCATCGTGGTGTCCGCGCAGTATACGATCATGGGCGGGCCGGCTGCAGGGACGGAGACGAATACAGCAGCGTTAGCGGGTGTTTCGAATCTGATCGCCGTGCCGCTGGTGTTTGATGCGAACGTATCTTCCAAAACGGCTCAGGTAGGCGACAAAGTGCCAATGGTGCTGGGGCAAGACATATCGATCAATGGGTTCGTGGTTCACAAGGGCACTGCGGCGTCAGTGACGATCACCCAGGTGGATCGCACCGCCGCAGGTGGCGCGCCCGGGACGCTCACGTTTGAGGCGGACGATTTGCATCCGGCCAGCGGGCCCATCCCGTTGCAAGGCCACGCTTCGCGGGAAGGCGAAGCGAAAATTCCAGGTGCAGCGGTTTTGATTCCAATGGTCGGGCCTCTGACCGTACTGAAGCACGGCACCGATGCGATGATCGCGAAGGGTACGCAGTTCGTGGCCTACATTGATGCTGGTACGCCGATCGCGGAGCAGAAATAGCTCGCCAAGCTGACTCAAAAAACTGGATAAATCTCCTGAATTTCACACATCAAAATTGCTTACGTCTTTTTCAGTCTAGTAAATTCTAAATTTTCAGAAGGTTACGATTGCGGAGTTGGCAATCCAGTTGCACTGTTTTGCAGCACCTCAGTGAGTGGTTCCGCGTGTAGTCCGCAAGTGTTGGGCTCGGTCGGATCAGGGCTAGGGCTTTTCCAGGTTTAAAAAGTCCAGGGCGAGTGGTGGTGATGGTGTGAATGCCATTTTTAATGGCAAGGGATAGGTGTGCCCGAGTGGTCATCGAAATAGCAGTCATTTTATGAATAGGGGAAGAAAACCAAGATGACTAAGAAGTTGTCCCAATTGGCGTCACTGTCGATCTTGCTCTTGTTTTTGCTCGCGTTCACCTCTACGGCGCAGACCATCGTTACCGGAGGGCTCAGCGGCACCATCACCGATCCCACCGGCGCGGTTGTTCCGGGCGCAACCCTCACCCTTACCAACACCAGCACGGGAGACACGTTCACCGCGGTCTCCGGTGCCACGGGCACCTACAGCTTCACTCTCCTCAAGCCGGGGGACTACACGTTAACGGCGAAGAAGGAAAGCTTCAAAACATTGACCCAGAAGGTAACGGTTCTGCTCGGACAGAATTCCACCGCGAATCTGGCGATGGAAGTTGGCGAAAGCTCCACGACGATTGAAGTGACCAGCGAAAGCAATTTGCTGCAAACCGAGAACGCCAACATCGCCACCACGTTTGATACCCGCACAGTGCAGAACATTCCGAACCCGGGCAACGACATCACTTATATCGCGCAGACCGCGCCAGGCGTGGCCATGAACAATTCCTCAGGCAACGGCTACGGCAACTTCAGCGCGTTCGGTTTACCAGGCACGTCAAACCTCTTCACCGTGAATGGTAACGATTACAATGATCCGTTCCTGAATTTAAACAACTCGGGCGCCAGCAATTTACTGCTTGGCGGCAACGATGTGCAGGAAGTGGCGGTGGTGAGCAACGGCTACACCGGGCAATATGGGCGACAGGCCGGTGCACAAATCGACTACTCAACGCGCTCCGGAACCAACGCGTTCCACGGCAGCGCGAATTACTACTACACCGGAAGCACCTTGAACGCCAATGATTATTTCCTGAAAGCCAGCGATCAGCCCAAACCCTTCCAGAACAACAACCAGTGGGCCGCGGACTTTGGTGGACCGATTAAGCGCGACAAGGCCTATTTCTTCGTGGACACGGAAGGATTGCGCTACGTGTTTGCCACCGCGAACGAATCGTTCCTGCCTACTCCGGAATTTCAAAGCTATGTGTTGTCTCAAATTCCGGCGACGGCGACTAGTTTTTATCAGCAGGCCTTTAACCTTTATAACAACGCGACCGGCGCGGGTAACGCGGTTCCCACGGCGAGTACCTGCGGCTCGCTTGGCGCGCTCCCCAGCGGCTCCACGGACTGTCTGTCCGCGGTCACTCTGGCAGGCTCCAGTGGCAACAAAGAATGGTTGCTGATCGGGCGCGTGGACTACTCGTTCAGCGACAACGACAAAATCTTCGGCAGAGTGAAGTTCGACCGCGGCACGCAGCCCACCTATGCCGACCCGATCAATCCCGCGTTCAATGCCATCAGCCGTCAGCCGCAGAATGAGGGCCAGTTGAACTACACGCACATCTTCAGCCCGACGATGGCCAACAACTTTATCTTTTCCGACCTATGGTATTCGGCGATTTTCCAATCCACCAATGTGAATACTGCCAACTCCACGTTTCCGGAAATTCTCTGCTCGGCAGACACCAGCTTGTCTTGCCTGGGCGCTGCGGGCGGCTATTTCCCGTTCGGCTTCTACTTTCCGCAGGGTCGCAACGTGGAGCAATACCAGTTCGTTGACGACCTTTCCATCCAAAAAGGCGCGCACAGCTTCAAGCTGGGGGTAAACTTCCGCCGCGACGATGTCAGCGATTATCGCGCGTCGGAATTGACCAACCCTCCGGCTATTCTTACTTCACTGGCAGGCTTTGCGACGGATACGGTCGACACCAGCACTACACTGAACTTCGCGCAGAGTTCACCGCAACCGCTGGCCATCTACAGCTTCGGCCTGTACTTCCAGGATGAAGTTCGCGTCAACTCCAGGCTAAAACTGACCTTGGCATTGCGTGCCGATCGCAACTCTGGCGGCATCTGCCAATCCAACTGCGTTTCGATTCCAACGTTGCCCTTCCAGGATCTTTCCCACAACGCGGATATTCCGTTCAATCAGATGGTAACGACGGGCCGCAGCAGCGTGCTTCGCGATGTGGAGAAGGTGGTATTCGAACCGCGCGTCGGGTTCGCATGGAGCCCCATGGGAGACAAGACCGTGGTACGCGGTGGCATCGGCTTGTTCACCGATTTGTATCCCGGAAGCATTCTGGACAACTTCACCACGAACTTTCCGCAAGTGGTCAGTTTCTCTGTACCGGGAGGAACCGTCGATCCTAGTGAAGCGGGCAGTGGCGTAAGTTTGGTGCAAGGCTGCAACACCGCGTTCAGCAACGCGTTCAACAGCGGGCAAACGTTGGCGCAATATCAGGCGGCGGCGCCATCATGCGCATCCGCTCTTCCCCCATTGTTTGATGTTACGGCAAATACGCTGAACCCCAAGTTCGTGGAATGGAATTTGGAAGTGCAGCACACCTTGCGCCGTAACACGCTGGTCTCCTTGAATTATGTGGGGAACCACGGTTACGACATCCTGCTGACCAACCCGTACCTGAACGCCTACTGCACCACCGCGGTTTGCGGTGGCGGATTTACCCAACTGCCTTATGGCGCTGCGCCAGACCCACGCATCTCGGCGGTCCAGCAAATCAACAACGCCGGCTACTCCAACTACCAGGGTTTGACCGCTTCTGTGCAGCAGAATCTGTGGCGCGGCTTCACCGGACGCTTTAGCTATACGTTCAGCCACGCGCTTGACAACGTGTCCAATGGCGGCATCCTGCCATACAGCGTCAACAACAGCATCCTGCTGCAGATCGATCCGACCAATCCGAACGCCAGCTACTCTTCGGCGGACTATGACGCCCGCCACCAGCTTTCGGCAAATTATGTGTGGGAGCTTCCGCTGAAGAACTCGCATCGTCTGGTCAATATGCTGATCGGGGGATGGCAGGTTTCAGGGACGTTCTTCTATCGCACCGGCCTGCCGTTTAGCATCGTAAATGGCGCGCAAGCAGTGAACTTCGTTCCGAACAACCTGACCGCTAACGGAGGGTTGCTGGCGAACGTGCTATACGAGCCCGTACAGGGCGTGCCGACGACGTTTGGGGCAGGCTGCGCAACGCACTCCTGCTTCAATACCTCCACGTTCGCCACTCCCACAAACTTCAATGCCAACGCGCGAAATGCGTTTCGCGGTCCCAGCTACTTCAATACCGATATGAACCTGAAGAAGTCGTTCTCGCTGACGGAACGTTTTAAGTTCAGCTTGGGCGCGAACTTCTTCAACATCCTGAACCATCCCAATTTTGACAATCCGGTGAGCAACGACCTCAGCAGCTCGTTTGGGAGCATCACCACCGCCGCGGTCTCGCCCACGACGCCGTACGGAGCGTTCGCCTCGGCAGCAGAGGGCATGCGCATCGTGCAGGTGTTCGGCAAGATCACATTCTAGGTCAGCTATAACCGAGCGGGCGGAGGAGACCAGCCCTCCGCCCGTATTTTTTGCGTGCGCGAGCGTGCATCGAATTCGTTTCTACGCATGATTCAAGTTTTGCGGAGTATTCGAAACGTCACGCAACGCGCCACGAAAACGCACACCTCCATCAGTACTTTTACAATAAAGAAAGCAGTACAACGATGGAGGAGAGTTTCATGGCAAAGGCAACTGCTGGAGCCAAACCGGCTACGAAGAGAACAGCAAAGGCCAAAAGCGCACCGACCTACGAAGAGATCGCGCTGCGCACGTACCATATCTATTTGGAGCGCGGCTGCACGCCGGGCGACCCGATGCAGGATTGGCTGCAAGCGGAGCGCGAACTTTCGGATAAACCCACAGCCAAGGCTAAGGCTACCGGCAAGTCCAAAGTCGTCCTCATCGCCGCCTGAACGCTTTGGCTGGCTCGCCCGGTCTGTCGGTTGAATGTGCGAGCTGCCGCGTGACCCGGTCTGCCGTGAAGCTACCGGCAAAATTCCTTATACTATTCCTACTTCGAATGGATGAGGGATTAGCGATATGACGCGTGGAACTGACTTAACCCGGGGAAGGCTCATAGCCATTGCCCTGATGCTGGTGCTCGGTGCATTCTGGGTGGGAGCGCGCTTTGGACCACGCCAGGCCGGAGACGTGGAAGCGAAACGGCTGGGCGAGAAAGCTGCGCAATCCAGCCCGTCTCCATCGGCCTCGACACCGCCGCGAACCGAACACCTGAGCGAAGAAGAATCGATCAACGTTCGCATCTACCGCCAAGCTACGCCCGCCGTCGCGAATATCCTGACCAAAGCTACCGAATATGACTTCTTCATGGACCCAGTGCCGGTGGAAGGAGCGGGTTCCGGCTTTGTGATCGATCCGCGCGGGTACATCCTGACCAATTACCACGTGGTGGCAGGCGCGCAGTCCATCGAAGTGATTCTGGGCGACAAGACGCGCGCACCCGCAAAATTCATCGGCGCGGATCAGCGCAACGATGTCGCGTTGATCAAGATCGATCCGAAGGGCAAGCAACTTGCGGCGCTGCCCTTGGGCGATTCGTCGCAGCTGCAAGTAGGGCAGAAAGTTCTGGCCATCGGCGATCCGTTCGGCTTCCAGTCCACGTTAACTACCGGCGTTGTGAGCGCACTAGGACGCACCGTGCAGACCAGCGACACCACCTTCATCGACGATGCGATCCAAACCGATGCTTCCATCAACCGCGGCAATTCGGGTGGCCCGCTGATCGACACAAGCGGCCAGGTGATCGGCATCAACTCCGCGATCTACACACCTTCGGGGACCACGGCCGGTATCGGCTTCGCCATTCCAATCAACACCGCAAAACTGATCGCCAACGACCTGATGACGGAAGGCCGCGTGCGCCGCGCTTACCTGGGCGTACGCACGATTCCCGTAGCGGGCTGGCTTGCCGAAGCGCTGGACCTGCCCGTGCAGGAAGGTTTACTGGTGGAACAGACCGTGAAGGGCGGCCCGGCGGCAAACGCGGGAATTCGCGGTGGCGATAAAGTGGCGCAAGCTGGCATGCGCCGGATCATGGTCGGAGGCGACGTGATCGTCGGCATTGAAGGACAGAAAGTTTCCAACCAGTTCGATATCGACTACATTCTGAACCGCAAGCGTCCCGGAGATTCCGTGACTATCACGCTGTATCGCGGCGGCAAGAAGCTGGATCTTCCGGTAAAGCTGGGCGAACGCGGGAACTAATCCCGCGTCTCGGAAATTTCGAGCATTTTCCTTTAGGAGGTGGCGGCTTCAACCGCCGAAGATACGGCTTCTCACGGTATTTGCGAGAACACTCTCACAACCCGAGTACCCAAATGCATCTCACGGTCCGATTTCGGCGCGGTAGCGGTTGCGCTCGTCTTCGGTCATCGCAAACCAACCTTCGGTAATGTCGCGCACGCGCTCGAGCGCTTTCTGCATCTCTTGGTGTTTAGCCTTAATGGTATCGGGGTCGGCGTCCCGCGGAACAAAAATCGGCGGCGCACCGATCAGGATGGCGCGCGTGAAGAGTCTCGGAAGGCAGAAGTGATCCCAGGTCTTTTCGAAGGTCCTGCCACGCTCGACGGCCACGTGAAACACGAAGATGGGCGCACCGGTCATGCGCGCGAGGAGCACCGGCCCAACCTTCGCGACATAGCGCGGTCCGCGCGGTCCATCGATCGTAAATCCGCAGTCCAACCCTTCCTGGATGCGCTGCGACATCACTTGCAAACCGCGCAGGCCGCCGCGTGAAGAACTGCCCTGCGCGGTGCCGAAGCCGAGCCACTCGATCACCTTGCGGGTCCACTGGCCGTCGAAGGCCGTGGTGTTCATGATGACAATGCCACGATTGCGCCCGTACCACGCGATGGGGATGATGCAGCGGTGCCAGAACGCCCAAATGACCGGCTGTTTCGCAGCCCAAGCCTTCTCGACGTTTTGGCGTCCCATTACTTCAAATCGTAACGTTGGCCCGAGAATGCGGATAACCGCGTACACCAGCGCCGCGATGATGGGAATTTGGATGCGGCGATGCCAGGGCAACTTCGGCAAACGCACGTCATAATGCGCGCTAACCACTTCCTGCGCGTCACTCTGGCGATTTTCAGCGGTTTCCATCTACGTATAGTAGAGAGTAGAGCCAGAAAGAACGCAAGCGTGGGTGAAACCTTGAACTCGGACACTCTCGGATGGGGAATTGGACAGTGCGCGTGATAAGCTCAGCGCGGGAAGTATACGATTCCGCGGTTGAGAGGAACTCATGCTAGCTACCCTTCAGGAAGCCACCGGCGGCACGTCCTGGGATATTCGCAGCCTGATCGGCTACCCGGGCTATCTGGCGCTTTTCATTTTCCTTGTGCTCGGTTGGCTCGCCATAATTGTGGTGCCGTTCGGCAAAATTCTGAAGCGCACTGGGCACGCCGCCCTCTGGAGCGTCTTTTTCATTATCCCTTTTCTGAACCTGGTGGCGTTGTGGATCTTGGCCTTCAAACGCTGGCCTACCGAGAGTAAGCCCAACTTGTACCCGTGAGATTCACCTAAATCCGCGATGCGCCTTACAGCCAAGCCACCAACTACGAATGAGCCCGCATCCTATTCGGCCACGCACGCTGAGTCGGCCGATACAGGCGCTCCATGAAATCCACATCGCTAGTACTTCTCCTATTGGTTCTGTTCCCTGTTACGTCACGCTCGCAAAGTCCCTTTGACGGTACTTGGGTTATAGATAGCGACAAAAACCGTAACTTCGCGGCCGAAAAACCAATCACCCTTTCTCTCGCCGATGGGATTTTTCGGGATGGCAAGAGAGTGCTGAAGGCTGACGGCAAAGATCAAATGGTTCCTGTCACGGGTTACTGGGATACAGTGGGTGTCCGTATCGTCGATGACCACACGATTGAGGTGATATCCAAAAAAGCCGGGAAACCGATGTTCACCGAGACTGACACAGTCTCTGCAGACGGCAACACTTTAACGCAGGTGATGAAAGACACGACCGAAGCAGAGGCAGTCACGTTTGAGAGTCAGTTTAGGCGGATGGCGCCCGCGCCTCCCCAAGCACATCTTGTCTCAGGTACTTGGCAAATCTTCAAACAGAGCCGATCGGCGAACAGCACAATCATCAGCTACAAGTGCACATCCGAAGGTTTCAGTGCAGCCACTCCGCTAGGGGAAAGGTTTGACGCCAAGTTCGACGGCAAATTCTACCTGATAGAAGACGATCCGGCACGTACGATGGTTGCAGTGAAACGAATTAATGCCAGAACAGTAGAAATGACCAATCAGCGCGACGGGAAGATCGTGTTCGTGGTGCGTCTGGAAGTTGCAGCCGACGGAAAAGCAATTCACGCATCATCGGTGAGCAAGGAAGACGGAAGCATAAAAACCTGGGGGCTACACAAGAAACCAAATTAACTGCCCCGGTTAGTCCGTAGTTCAGGCCCGCCCTGACGCAACTTCCGGCTAACCGCCAATGGCCGGCCTTTCCTAACGAACTATGTGTTTCGCGGGTTTAGCGGTTGAAACCGCTCGGACCCTGAAACTATAATCCGCCGAGTTCCTCATAAGCGCATGGAGCGCGCCTACCGCCATCTCGGTTTCGTCCTGCTGTTTCTTCTGCCGATCTTCCTTGCTGGCTTCTGGATTCCTTATTTCTCACAGATTCCTCATTTCGAGGAATCCATCACAGTGGGGGTACACCTTCACGCAGCCCTGCTCTTTTGCTTTCTTATCCTGTTAATCGTGCAGCCCCTGGCCATTCGCTTCAGAGCGATTTCGACCCATCGCGCTCTCGGAAAGCTGTCGAACTTTTTGATACCCTTCGCGCTGGTGTTTTCCGCTGCAATGTTGTGGAAGGAGTATCACGAACATTTAACAAGCGGAGCAACAATCGCGGCCGCTCGCAATGCGGAATTCCTGTCCGCAGCGCAACTTGTGCTCTTCGGCACGTTATACGGTATGTCCATCGCGGCGATTCGCCGCCACGACGTGGGAACTCATATGCGGTACATGATTTGCATCGCGCTGGTGCTGTTGCCGGCGGGCTTGGCACGGACGCTGGGATACTGGTTTCACATGCGGCAAGTTTCGTCGCAAACCATCTGCCTCGCGCTTATCGACTCCACGCTGCTGTCTCTCATTGTGATTGACACGCGCCGGCAGTCTGTGGCGCGTCCTTATACTTACGTGCTCTTAGCCTACCTCGTCGTCGAGGTGGTCTGGGTTGTACTTGGGCGACCGGTCTGAAATCCAACTCTCATCGTGAGGGTTTTCGGCTTTCGCGCTGGACGGGCCACTCTGCGTCTGGCGGGAAACTCTTATAGTATAGAAGGGTTGCGGTGCGCGGCAGGATGGGAGCGACGGTTGAGGCTAGTGCCCACATTTGTGAGGATTTTGCGTTTGGCGGCGCTCGGAATGCTGGCGGCGTGGCTGTGTGTGCCCGCGGCGCATTTGGAGTTGGTGCGCGCGGACAATCCTCCCGCCGACACCGTAGGTTCCATCGAGGGCGACTCCATCTCTGTGCAAGGCCCCATGAGCGTGGACACCGCGAACGGGCTAGTGCGCACGATCCTGCGCAGCGGCAGCGACATTCGCGTCAAGTCCGGCACAGCACACATCGACTTGATGGAAGGCGGCAACATTACCATTTGCGGCCCCGCGCACTTTTCCGTGCTGAAGTCCGGCGGCGCGCTGACCATCGCGCTGGATAGCGGCACCATTCACGCCCATATCGAAAGTGCCTTGGTGCTGACCATCTACACCGCGGCGATTCAGGCGCACCCGATTTCCATCGGCAATGGCCCGCAGGACATGTTGCTGGGTCTGGATGGCAGCGGAACCATGTGCATACGTTCCACGCGCGGCGCTGTGCGCATCGAACAACAGTTGACCGGGCAAAGCCTGTTGGTGCCGCAGGGCGGCGACATGGCGCTAACGAACGGGCAACTGGAAACGCTGCAACCCGTACAGGGACGCTGCAACTGTGAACTGCAACTGAGCAGCAAAGTGCCGCAAGTTTCCACGCAGGTCAGCGCTCTGGCGTCCACCGAAGAGTTAAAACAGCAGGCGATCCAAGCGCAAGCCAAGACGCCTGACCCGCCTCCCGCCAAAGTGGTCACACCGAAGGAAGAGCCGATCTACCAGGTGTTCATGCCCCCGCTGCATTACGATGCGAACGCCAAGGTGCAACAGGATTACGACCCAAACCTGATTGTGCTGGTGCGTCGCGCGCGCGTGCGGCCCACGTTGATCTTCTCGGGCAAGGTGGAAGGCGAACCCGTGGTGGCTCAGGCTGCCGCCGCGCCTCCTGCGCCGACGCTGGCACAAAAGTCGGACACGGAGAAGAAGCCTTCCGCAGACGACACCACCTGGAGCCGCGTGCGCACGTTCTTCCACAAACTGTGGTCGCCGAATTCGCCGAACACTTGAGCAGCAGCCCGGCCGCTTTCTCCGCGGGTTACATTCCCTCGTAGTTCGGACCGCCTCCCCCTTCGGGCACAGTCCAATCGATGATCTGGTACGGGTCGGCAATATCGCAGGTTTTGCAGTGCACGCAGTTCGCGGCGTTGATCTTCAGCTTTAGCCCTTCGCCTTCCTTGGCCATCTCGTAAACCGCCGCCGGGCAGAAATACTGGCAGGGATTGCCGAATTCTTCCACGCAGCGCGTGCTGCATACATTCAGGTCCAGCACCTTCAGGTGGCACGGCTGATCTTCCTCGTGGCGCGTGCCGGAGTGATAGACGTCGGTCAGCCGATCGAAGGTGAGTTTGCCATCGCCCTTGAAGCGATCCGGCGCGGGCCGCCCATGAATCTGGCGATACGCCTGATAGCCGGGCTCGGTGTACATGGGATCGATCACCCCGCGGCCGCCGGTGAGTTCCTGCAGGCCAGAAAGAACAAAGCCGTCCAGCAAGCCGTTGTGGAAGGATTGGTGGAAGTTGCGTACCCGCCAGAGTTCGTCTTTGATATAGCTGTGATTGATCTTGTCCTGATAGCTGCTCAGCGTACGCGCCGAGGTGTCGCCGGTTTTCAACGTTTCGAAAATCGTTTCGGCAGCGAGCATGCCGCTCTTCATCGCCAGGTGAATGCCTTTCAGCCGCTGCGAATCAAGGAAGCTGCCGGAATCGCCCACAATCAGCCCGCCGTCGACGTAATTGCGCGGCATGGCGTACCAACCGCCGTAAGGAAGCGATTTGGCCCCATAGCGGACGAGTTTGCCGCCATCGACAAGATTGCGCAGAAATGGATGCGTCTTCCAGGTCTGAAAAGCGGCGTGAGGATCGAACCGCGGATCCGCATATTCGAGAGCAATGACCAGCCCGATGGAAACGCGATTGTTCGAAAGGCCGTAAATCCAGCCGCCACCATACATCTTGGTGGATAGCGGCCAGCCCAGCGTGTGCGCCACAAAGCCCGGCCGGATCTTTCCAGGTTGCACGTCCCAAAGTTCCTTGATGCCAATGCCGTAAGTCTGGGGGTTCACGTTGTCGAGCGTTTGTTGCGCAACAAGTTTCTTCGTCAACGAGCCGCGCGGGCCTTCCGCCAGAACCGTGACCTTCGCGCGTAATTCGTAGCCCGGCGTGTAGTTCGCTTTCGGCTTGCCGTTTTTGTCCAGCCCTTTGTCTTCGGTGATGACGCCGGCGATGCCATGGCCTTCATGAATCAGTTCGGCACCGCCAAATTCCTTGAAAATGTTCACGCCCGCGGCTTCCACCAGGCCGCCCAGCCACTTCACCAGCTTACTGAGCGAAACCACGAAGTTCCCGGCATTGTTAAACGGCGGTGGAGTAATCGGAAACCGGTAGGACGAATTCTTTGTAAAGAAGAGCGCCGCGGAATCGGTGACGGGCGTATCCAGCGGAGCGGTTTTTTCGAAACCGGGCACAAGCTCGGCCAGCGCTTTGGGATTCATGATCGCGCCGGACAGCTGATGAGCGCCGATCTCGCGCCCTTTTTCCAGCACGTAGACATTTTCCGCAGATAGCTCCGGCTTGGCGCCGCTGGCGTTATGTTTCTTGATGAGGTTGGCCAGATGCAGCGCGCAGCTCAGGCCCGCAGGGCCGGCTCCAACAATCAATACATCCGCTTCCAGTTGTTCCCGTTCGATCGCCATTCGAGGATTCTATCAAACAACTGTTTGACGAACGGCTAGCCCTTCGCCTTTTGTAGTTCTTCGGTGAGGGCGGGCATAACTTCGAAGATGTCACCCACGATACCGTAATCGGCGATTTCGAAAATGGGGGCGTTCTGATCTTTGTTGACGGCCACGATGGTGCGCGAACCCTTCATGCCTACGACGTGCTGAATCGCTCCGCTGATGCCCAGCGCGAGATACAGTTTTGGCGCAACGGTCTGCCCAGAGCTGCCGATCTGGCGCTCCATCGGCAACCAGCCTTCATCGCAAATCGGTCGAGAGGCGGCAAGTTCACCGCCCAGCGCTTTGGCCACCGCTTCCGCCTGAGCGATATTTTCGGGAGCCTTGATGCCGCGCCCGATCGCCACGATCAGCGGAGCCTGCGTGAGGTCCACCGCAGACTTGGCTTCCTTGAACAGTTCGAGCGGCTTGGTGCGAATATCTTCGGGCTTCAGCTCGATTTTCGCGGCGTTTACCTGGGCTTTCCCCGAAGGATGCGCCTCGAGCTGATCGGCACGGAACGCACCTGATTGGAAAGAAACAAACCAAGGAGCATCACCGACAAACGTAACGTCGGCTGCCGTTTTGCCCTGGAACATCTGCCGGACGAAGACCAGTTTCTCTCCCTCTTTGCGGAAGCCGATGCAATCGCCAATCATGCCCTTCCCAAGCAGCGCAGCGAGTTTCGGGGCAAAATCGCGAACCTGGTAGGTATGGGGGAACAGGACAAGATCGGGCTTCGTGGACTCAATCACCTGTTTTAGTGCAGCGCAGAATCCGTCGGGGGTGTAGCTTTCCAACAGTTCGTGGTCGACCACCAGCACTTCGCCAACGTTCTTCGCCGCCACTTCCTCCGCGAGCCCCGCAATGCCTTTCCCCACAACTGCGGCGGTGACCGTCGCTCCGGTAGCCCCGGCGATCTGTAGCGCCGCCACCAGTGTTTCGAAACTCGTATTACTCCACTTCCCTTGCCGCTGTTCCGTAACCACCAAGATTTTCATCGCTCGCCTCTTCTGCACTGCAAGTAGCGCTAAATCACCCGAGCTTCGAATTTGAGCTTCTCGACCAGTTTTGCCGCTGCTTCTTTTGGCGTGCCGTTAAGGAATTCCGTCTTCTTCGTCTTTGTCGGCACATAAATCTTTTCGATTTTCTGTGTAAGCGAAATCGTCGCCACTCCTAACAATTCCCGGGTTAGCGT
>Ga0335076_10001995_pt1 | contig 20100 bp, 19 predicted proteins | sample Lox_Sample_25_FD_206717 | JGI IMG/M metagenome (GOLD analysis project Ga0335076, IMG submission 206717) | Soil microbial communities from Loxahatchee National Wildlife Refuge, Florida, United States - Lox_Sample_2.5 | ecosystem: Environmental > Terrestrial > Soil > Wetlands | place: USA...
AACCCGTTCACCGACGCGTCCTTCGCGGGCTGGTTCGCCAGGGTCGGCGGGCACGACCGCGTGGCCGTCGAGGGCTTCTGCGACTCGGCCGACGGGAGCGTCTTCCGGATCCGCTTCATGCCGTCCTCCCCCGGCGACTACCGCTACGAGGTCGCCTATCGGCAGGGGACCTTCGAGAAGAAGCACGAAGGCACATTCCGGGCCAGCGATGGCCGGCGGCGCGGGCCGGTGCGCGTCGACCCCGCCCACCCTTGGCATTTCGTCTGGGAAGGAACCGGCGAGCACTACTACTTCAACGGCACGACCGCCTTCTGGCTGATGGGCTTCCGCGACGAGCGGCACATCCGCTACTCGATCGAGCGGCTGCACCAGCTCAAGGTCAATCGCGTCCGCGTCCTCCTGGCCGGGAACGCCAACATGTTCTGGGGGGACGCGGTCATGACCGGGGAGAGCTTCACCATGGCCCTCCGGCCGTGGCCGGCCGCGGCGCCGGAGAGCATGGACCGCCCCGGGCTGGACTTCACGCGCTTCCGCATCGACTACTGGCAGAAGTACGAGCGGATGCTGCGCTTCGCCCGCGATCGCGACGTCGTCGTCTCGGTCATCCTCGACATCTCGACGCACACGGCCCAGCCTGCCGCGGGCAGCGAGGACGAGCGGCGCTACGACCTCTACGCGGTCGCTCGGCTGGGGGCGTTCTCCAACGTCACGTGGGACCTCGGCGACGACCTCGACAGCTTCCGCGACGAGAAGTGGACGCACGAGACGGGCTCGTTCCTCCACGAGCGCGATCCCTACCGGCACCTGGCCACGAGCCATCCCGTCCACCGTGAGCACCAGGACCGGGCGTCCGCGTGGTTCGGGTTCACGTCGATCCAGGACTGGTCGCGCTCCCAGCACGCGCTCATGCTCGAGGAGCGCAAGATCCAGCTCGCGACGGGACGGATCGTCCCCCAGACGAACGAGGAGTACGGTTACGAGGACCACTACCCGCGCTGGGCCCCCGCGCCGCCCGGCGACTCCGCGGAGACGCTACGGAGGGTCGCCTGGGACATCGCGATGGCGGGGGCCTACGGGACCGCCGGCGAGAGCGCGCGCCGCGGCACGAACGTCTGGCCGGACACGGGCGGCGGCTGGATCAACGGCCGCGGCGACGACACGATGGTCATGCTCAGGGGCTACGCCCACATGGTCGACTTCTTCGCCAGCTTCGAGTGGTGGAAGGCCGAGCCCCACGACGAGCTCGTCGGAGACGGGGCGTACTGCCTCGCGGAGCCGGGCGAGACCTACGCCGTCTACCTGCCGAAGGCAGGCGAGGTCTCGCTGCGGGCCGAGCCCGGGCGCTACGAGGCGCGCTGGTTCGACCCGTTCACCGGCGACTGGGCGCCCTTCGGCGAGGTGAGCGTGGGCGCCTCCCCGTGGCGATCGCCCCCGGCCCCGGGCTGGAACGACTGGGCGCTCCTTCTTCGGCGGACGCACGGGCCGGAGAGGGCGATGCCGTAGGGGCGGAGCGGGCGGCCTCCCGCGTCTTCACGCGCCCGGGCCGGCGACCGTGCGATCAGTGCCGGATGAGGAGGACGTGGGTTCCCGCCACGGTCGTCGACCGAGTCTCGGGGTCACGGGCTGCGACCGTGTCGAAGTCGGAGCCTCCCGCCCCGGGAAGAAGCAGGAGCACCTCGCCCCTGAGCAGGACGCGGGCGATGACGATGCCGGCGCCCGTGCGGACGGCGCAGATCCGGTCGGGGGCCACGGCCCCCCCCTGGCGGAACACGATCCGGTCGCCGGGAGCCGCGAGGCCGCCGAGGTGCTTCATCGCGTCCGCCGTGACTTCGTAGGCGAAGAGGTGCCGCGGATCGTCCTTCCCGATCAGTCGGCGGTCCAGGAAGAGCCAGTCCTTGACGATGCCGGCCCGGGATGCGGGTCCGCCGGGGTCGGCGCCCTCCGCGAGCACCGGAATGCCGACGACGTCGGGCCGGAGTCCCCCCGCTGAACGCTCGGGCATGAGCCGCGACGCCACGTCGCGCAGTCGTGCCGAGAGATCGACACCCTCCGCCTCCTCTCCCGTGCCCGCAGCCGACGCACCGGACGGGGGCAGCTCCTGCCCGCTCTCCACGAGGCTCGAGTAGGCGGGCGTGCGGGCGACCCGTTCCAGCTCGCGGAGCAGGACAAGGTCATCGAGCCCGAGCCGCGCCGCCCTCGCCCACGCGCGATAGAGCGCCTCGTCGTCACCGAGGGCCCGAGCGAGCCCCGCAGCCACCTCCGCATCAGGGACCTTCGCCCCGGTCTCGATGAGAGACACGTAGGAGGTGGAGATGCCGGCCCGCTCGGCGAGCTCGCCGCCGGTGAGGCCGAGCTGGATCCGCCTGTTCCGGATGCGCGCCGGGAGGCTCGGGATCGGGATCTCTGCTGCTGGTCTTGACATTGGATTCACTACACAGTAAATTATGGCTGAGATGGCGATTTGTCAAGTACTTGAGGCGACAGCAGAGGCCCCGGCCGGGGAGGGCTCAGAGCCGAGTTGAACAAAAAGTCAACTGCGCTGGTGTGGCCTTTCGGACCGATGCCCAACGGGAAGGAGGTCGAAGTGGACCAGAAGCCGTTCGGAACGAGTGACTTCGCGCTGAACCCCGAGCCCCGCTGCCCCTGCCTGCTCCTGCTCGACGTCTCGGGCTCGATGGCCGGCGAGCCCATCACCGAGCTGAATGCCGGCCTCAAGGCCTTCCGCGACGAGCTCGTGGCCGACGAGCTGGCCTCGAAGCGGGTCGAGGTCGCGTGCATCACGTTCGGCCCCATCCACGTCGCGACCGAGTTCGAGACCGCCGGGGTCTTCCAGCCTCCCTGGGTGCGGGCCCTGGGCGACACGCCGATGGGAGCGGCCATCACGACCGGGCTCGAGCTCGTGCGGCTCCGGAAGGAGGCCTACCGCAAGAACGGGATCGCCTTCTACCGCCCCTGGGTCTTCCTCATCACCGACGGGGCGCCCACCGATGACTGGACGAAGGCCGCGAAGGCGGTGAAGGAGGGCGAGGCCGGCAGGGCCTTCGCGTTCTTCGCCGTGGGCGTCAAGGGCGCCGACATGGACATCCTGCGGAGGATCTCGGTTCGCGCGCCGCTCAAGCTCAAGGGTCTCGGGTTCCGCGGGCTCTTCCAGTGGCTCTCCAACTCGATGAAGAGCGTGTCCCGCTCCACGCCGGGCGACGAGGTGCCGCTCAAGAGCCCGACCGAGGGGCCGGACGGGTGGGCGTCGATCTAGCCGCGACCGGCTGGCGGACGCTCGCCGCGTCCGTGGTCGGGACCTCGCACGCCTCCGCCGGCTTGCCGTGCGCGGACGCCTGTGCCGTGCGAGTGCTGCGCCGCCCGCGCGTCGGAGGATCGCTCCTCGTGGCCGTCGTCGCCGACGGCGCAGGCGCCTTGCCGCGCGCACCCCAGGGTGCGCGGCTCGCCTGCGACTCGATGCTCCGGCGGGCCCGGAGCTTCGCGGCCGGCAAGGGGGAGCTCTCGACCTTCGGCCGCGAGGCCTTCCTCCCCTGGCTGCGCTCTGCCCGGGCCCGGATCGCGGCGGCCGCGCGGGCCGAGCAGCGGCCGGCCGGGGACTTCTCCTGCACCCTCCTCGTGGCCCTCGTGGGCGAGGCGCGGGCCGCGTTCTTCCAGATCGGCGACGGGGCGATCGTCTACCGCGGCCGGGACGGCGCGTACGTGCCCGCCCTCTGGCCGCAGAGGGGCGAGTACGCGAACTGCACCTGGTTCGTGACCGACGAGGACGCGGCGGAGAGGGTTCAGGCGGCGACGGCGGAGGACGTGCACGAGCTGGCCCTGCTGACAGACGGGCTCCAGGGGCTGGCCCTCCGCTTCTCCACCCGCGAGGCCCACGGCCCGTTCTTCGAGCCGATGTTCGCCCGCCTGCGCGCCGAGCGCGCGGGCCGGTCCCGGGGTCTGCTCGAGGAGCTGCACGCCTTCCTGGGCTCGCCGCCCGTGAACCAGCGGACGGACGACGACAAGACGCTCGTCCTCGCGACCCGTCTCGACGCCTCGGCCGTCGAGGCCGCCGCCGCACCGTGAGCGCGCGCACTTTCTGCGATCTCCGTGGACGCGAGGCCGGCCTCGGCCGCTGCCTCGGACGCGGCGGAGAAGGGGCGGTCTACTCGGTGCCCATGCGGCCCGCCTTCGTCGCCAAGATCTACGCACGGAGACCGGATGGACCGACCGGCCGGAAGCTCGCCGCGATGGTCCAGCTGGGGACGGAAGCACTCGCCGCTGTCGCCGCGTGGCCGCAGGACCTGCTTCTCGATCCGCGCACCGGAGACCCGGTCGGCTTCCTGATGCCGCGGGTCGACGGCCACCGCGAGATCCACACCCTCTACGGCCCCACCGACCGCAGGTCGGTGTTCCCCGACGCGTCCTGGGCCTTTCTCGTGCGCGTGGCGCGCAACGTGGCCGCCGCCTTCGACACGGTCCACCAGCACGGGCATGTCGTCGGGGACGTGAACCAGGGCAACGTCGTCGTCTCGCGGAAGGCGACCGTGCGGCTCATCGACTGCGACTCCTTCCAGATCACCCACCTGGGACGCACCTATCCCTGCCGGGTCGGCGTGCCACTCTTCACTCCCCCGGAGCTCCACGGCCAGAGGCTGGAGGACGTGGAGCGGACGGCCGACCACGACCGCTTCGGCCTGGCCGTCCTGGTGTTCCACCTCCTGTACAACGGCCGACACCCCTACGCGGGCCGGCACCCCGAGCGGGCCGTTCCGGTGGAGGCCGCGATCCAGGAGGGGCTTTTTGCGTTCGGGCGGGAGGCTGCGCGCCACGGCTGGCAGCCCCCACCGTTCTCGCTGCGGCTCGCGGACGTGTCGCCGACCGTCGCTCGCCTCTTCGAGCTGGCGTTCGGGCCCGAGGCGGCTGCGGGAGGAACGCGGCCGAGCGCGTCCGAATGGGTGGCCGCGCTCGAGAGTCTCGAGGGGGGCCTGATCAACTGCGCCGACGACCCCCGCCACGTCTACCTGGCGGCGGGCGGTTCCTGCCCCTGGTGTCGGATCGAGGAAGAGGGCGGGCCCTCGTTCTTCTTCCTGCCCCAGGGCACGGCATCGGACGCCTTCGACCTCGCGTCGGCGTGGCGGGCGATCGAGGCCGTGCACTCGCCCGGGCCCGCGGCGCTGCCCCGTCGTCCGGTCGTTCCCGATCGCAGCGAGCAGAGGTTCTCGACCGCGGCCTGGCGCGCCGTCCGCAGCCTCCTCGGTCTCCGCGCCTCGCAGAACCTGGCCCAGGTTCAGGAGGAGGCCGAGCGCCGGGCCCGGGACATCGCGACCGCCGAGGAGAACCTGGGACGGCTCGAGGCTCAATGGGACAGCCTGTGCGGAGAGGCCGCGTTCGTCAATCGGCGCCAGGAGCTCGAGGCCGCCCGGACCGCCTTCGAGGGCCTGACCGTCCTCGAGGAGGAGGAGCGCCGCGAGCTCGCCGCCCGCTTTCGCGAGACGCGCCTTCCTGCCCACCTGCGCACCTTCGCGCTGGAGTTCGCGCGGATCCCCGGCCTGGGCCCGCCCGAGCTCGCCCGCCTCGCCGGACGCGGGATCACCACGGCGGCCGAGGTCACGCCGGAGGCCCTCATGGCCATTCGTCGGATCGATCTCGGCCTCGTCCGGTCGCTCCTGCTCTTCAAGGGGGTCGCGGTCCGTGCCTTCGAGTTCGACCCCGTCACCGGCGTCCCCGGGAGGGACAGGAAGGCCCTCGACGACAGGCAGAGGAAGCGCCGCGAAGCGCTGCTCCGAGAGCTCCAGCGGGGAGCCCTCGAGCTCGCCGAACGGCGACGCCAGGCTCTGCTCTGGCGCGACGTCCTGAGCCGCGCGCTCGACGAGGCGCACCGGCGGCTGGGCCAGCTCCGCGCGGAGGCGCGGCTCACCTAGGCTCTCGGGGACAGTGCCACCGCATGAGTGCCCATCGTGTGTATCGTGATTGACTGCCGGTGCGGCCGCCGATTGCCAGACGGGTCCGGGGGCTGTACTCTGAGAGTGTCGTCGATCGCGCGCTCACGGGCTCTTTGCCCGTGGGGCGGCTCGTCTCTTAGCCGAACGCCCCGCAAAGCTCAGTGACCGACATGACCCAGGAGGCCTCATTGCCGACAGCCCGCCGCAGGTCAGTGAACGCAGACATCCAGACGATCCGCCGTTCCCTCGCGTCCGTCGCACGGGCGCTGGGCCGGCTGGGCCCGGCCCTCGAGGCCGCCGCGCGCGGCCCTCGCGCCCCCCGGCCCGCGCGCAAGCTGACGCTCTCCCCCGAGCGCATGGCCGCGCTCAAGCTCCAGGGCCAGTACATCGGCCACATCCGCACCCTCCAGCCGCGGCAGAAGCAGCGCGTCCAGGCCGTCCGCGAGAAGAAGGGAGTGCGCGCCGCCATCGCCTTCGCGAGGAAGCTCTCCCGGCGGTAGCGACGGGGGCGCCGCACCGACACCGCGAGGTGCGGTGGCCGTCCGACCGCCTCTCCGCCGCGGGGTAGAATCGACGCAGGCGGTCGTCTCGACCACCTCCCGACAGAACGAGAGGAGCCCATGGCGGAGAGCTACTACTGCCCCCACGACCTCCCCCGCTTCGCCGAGATCGGGAAGGACCGCCCGGAGCTCTGGGCCAAGTTCCTGGACTACTACAACGCGGTCTTCGCCGACGGGGCCCTCACCGCCCGCGAGAAGGCCCTCATCGCACTCGGCGTCGCGCACGCCGTCCAGTGCCCCTACTGCATCGACGCCTACACCCAGGCGAGCCTGCAGAACGGCGCCGACCGGGAGCAGATGACCGAGGCGGTGCACGTGGCGTGCGCGCTCCGGGGAGGGGCGAGCCTCGTGCACGGCGTGCAGATGAGGAACGTGGCCGAGAAGCTCGGGATGTAGGCCGATGCGCGCGCTCCCCGTGCTCTCGCTGCAGGCCCGAGGGCACGAGCTCGCCTCCCCGGCCGCGCAGCGTCGGGCGCTCGAGCGCACCGGGACGCCCGCCTTCGACGTGGTGCTCGAGCGCCACGGGCGCGCTCCCCTCGTGGCGCACGGGATCGAGGTCCTGCAGGTCAACGTCGGGAAGCTCTGCAACCAGTCCTGCGCCCACTGCCACGTCGACGCGGGCCCCGACCGGCGCGAGGCGATGGGCCGGAAGACGGCGGAGCAGGTCGTCGAGCTGCTGCGGCGGCACCCCGAGATCCCGACCCTCGACGTGACCGGCGGCGCTCCGGAGCTCAACCCGCACTTCCGCTACCTCGTGGCGGAGGCCGCCGCGCTCGGCCGGCGGGTCATCGACCGGTGCAACCTGTCTGTCCTCCTGCTGCCCTCGCAGGGGGACCTCGTCCCCTTCCTCAAGGAGCGCCGCGTCGAGGTTACGGCCTCCCTCCCTTCCTTCCGGGCCGCGGGCACCGACGCCCAGCGCGGCGGGGGCGTCTTCGCGAAGAGCCTCGAGGCCCTCCGGCTCTTGAACGAGGCCGGCTACGGCACTGGCGGCGGCCTCGTCCTGAACCTCGTGCACAACCCGGTCGGGGCCTTCCTCCCCGGCGACCAGTCCTCGCTCGAGCGGGATTACCGGCGCGACCTGCAGGAGCGCCACGGCATCGCGTTCGACCGCCTCTACACGATCACGAACATGCCGATCAGCCGCTTCCTCGAGCACGTCGAGCGCACGGGCAACCTGCAGCGGTACATGGACCTGCTCGTGGGGGCTTTCAACCCCCGGGCCGCGGACGGAGTCATGTGCCGCACGTACCTGTCGGTGGGCTGGGACGGCACCCTCTACGACTGCGACTTCAACCAGATGCTCGAGATGCCTTCGAACCACGGCGCGCCGCAGACGCTGTCCGCCCTCCTGGCCGGGGAGCGCGCTCTGCCCCGCCGGGTCGTCACCGGCCGCCACTGCTTCGGCTGCACGGCCGGCACGGGCTCGTCGTGCGCCGGCGCCGTCACGGGGTGAGCGGGGGCCGGGCCCTTGTGCGGGCGGTTCCTCCAGACGGCGTCCGGCGACGAGCTCGCGGAAGCCTTCGGCCTGGACGCGGCCCCGGTCCTCGCCCCCCGCTACAACATCGCCCCGACCCAGGAGGTGGCGGTCGTCGCCGCGCAGCCGAAGTCGGGCCGCCGGGCCCTCGCCATGCTCGCCTGGGGCCTCGTCCCCCGCACCTCGCTCGGGGGCGAGCGCGGATTCATCAACGCGCGCGCGGAGACCGCGTGGGAGAAGGCCGCCTTCCGGGATGCCTTCGCCCGGAGGCGGTGCCTGATACCGGCCACCGGCTTCTACGAGTGGCAGAAGCTCGACTCGAAGCGGCGCCAGCCGTGGCTCTTGAGGCTCGCCTCGGGCCGCGTCTTCGCCTTCGCCGGCCTGTGGGAGCCGGCTCCGGCCGCGGGCGGGCCGAGAACCTGCACGATCTTGACCACCGAGCCCAACGAGATCACGCGGCCGATCCACGACCGCATGCCCGTCATCCTCGATCCGGCCGACCACGCGCGGTGGCTCGATCCGGCCACGACCCTCCCTGGCGAGGCGCGGGCGCTCCTCCGCTCCTACCCGGCCGACCGGATGACCGCCTTCCCGGTCACGACCGCCGTCAACAACCCGGCCTTCGACGACCCTCTGTGCCTCGCGCCGGCCTGACGCCCCTCAACACCTGAGGTAATCTCCGGACATGACTCCCCGGCTCGCCCGATCCCGCCGCCCCGCCCCCCGCGTGAAGCTGAAGACGCCCCCTCTCCTCTACCAGCGCACGCAGGCCCTCCTCGAGCGCATCCAGAGGAAGGTGGACGGGACGTTCTTCGCCTACTGGACGTCCACCAGCGGGTCGGTCTGCGACAACGACGTGAGCGCGCTCCACGCTTTGCTCGAGGCGCGCGGGCGGCAGGACCGCATCGCCCTCCTCGTGAAGTCGGACGGGGGCAGCGGGATGGCCGCCCTCCGCCTCGTCCACCTGCTGCGCCGCTACGCGAGACGCCTCACCGTGATCGCGCCCCTCAACTGCGCCTCCGCCGCCACCATGCTCGCCCTCGGCGCCGACACCATCCAGATGGGCCCGCTCTCGTACCTGACCGCGGTCGACACCTCGCTCGAGCACGACCTCTCGCCCCTCGACCACACGAACCAGCTCGTGCCGGTGAGCAACGACGAGGTGGACCGCGTGATCAGGCTCTGGAAGGACTCGGCCGCCCGCCGCGCCGACGGGGTCAACCCGTACCAGGAGCTCTACAAGTACGTCCACCCGCTCGTGGTGGGGGCGCTCGACCGGGCGAGCAGCCTGTCCCTGATGCTCTGCCGGGAGATCCTGGGCTACCACCTGGGGGACGCCCGCAAGGCCGAGCGGATCGCCCGGCGGCTCAACTCGTCCTACCCTGCCCACCAGTACCCGATCACGAGCCGGGAGGCGCGCCGCCTCGGCCTCAAGGTCCAGGACATCCCGGCCGACCTCGACGCGCTCCTCCAGGAGCTGAACCTCCTCTACTCGGAGATGGGCCAGCGCGCCATCACCGACTACGACGAGGAGAACCACCACGACAACGAGATCACGAACATCCTGGAGGCGTCGGGGGCGCAGGTCTTCTACCAGGTCGAGAAGGACTGGCACTACCGCAAGGAAGAGAGGCGCTGGGTCTCGATGAACGACGTCTCGTCCTGGTACCGCTGCCGGATGCGCGACGGCCGTCTCGTCAAGGACAAGCTGCACATCCGCTAGTCCCTCGGCGCCCCCGCCAGTCCCTCGGCGCCCGCCCGACGCGCCGAGGGACTATCTAGCCGGTCCGTTGTCCGTGGTCCGTGGTCCGTAGTCCGTTGTCCGTGGTTCGTTGTCTCTCCCGTCCGTTGTCTCTCCCGTCCGTTCTCCGTTCCCCAAACCCCGAGGAAGGCCGCCAGCTCTGGTCCGTCGAGCCGAGCCGAGCGACGGCACCCCCCGCAGCAGGCCGGCGGTGACCAGCGACTCGAACTGGTCCCGGAGCGCGCAGGCGAAGGTGGGCTCGCTGACCAACACCCCGGTCTCGATGTTGCGCTCCTGTGCCGCCTCGGTGAAGTTGGCCGAGGTGACGAACGCCCGGCAGTCGTCCACGACGATGCACTTTGCGTGAAGGCAGGCCTTCGGCCCCGGATCGGGCGAGAGCGCCCGCGGGTCGTAGAAGAGCTCGGGAAGCCGAGCTCTGGCCGGCCAGTCGTACTGCACGAAGCGCTGCCTGAAGCCCCGTACCTTGCGCGCTTCGCCCGCGTCGGTCGGGCAAGGGTCCGGGCGCGTGATGTTGACGAACAGTCGAACCGACAGTCCAGGCACGGCCTGCATCCGCTCGGCCAGGAGCGAGGACACCTCCGCGCCCCGGTGGATCGCGGAGGTGGTGACCAGCACCCTGCGCTCGGCGCTCCGGAACAGCTCTTCCTCGACCACGCGCGTGTCGCGGCTGCCGGCGCCCGGAGTCTCGGGGCCGGTCCAGACCAGCTCCGGCTGTGAGGCGAGATGAGCGTCGCGCTCCGTGACCAGCCGCTCGAGCCCCCAGACGAGGCCCGCGGTCGTCGTCGGTCCTGCCGGCGTCGCCACCCTGGTCGACGTCCTCGTTCGACGTCGGATCCTGTCGGTCCTCGGCGCGAGCCTGATAGGGGACGAGAAAGCCCGTCAGGTACCACTCGGAAGGGGCCTGCGGGAGCGCCTCGATGACCTCCAGATCACCGGGATCGGGGCCGACGGCATCCAGCCGAAGGACGCGGACCAGATCGGCCCGAACCTCAGCCGCTCGCATGGGCCGGATCATGCCACGGCGGCGGCAGCGAGCTCGCGAAGCCGGCCAGCAGCTCGCGGGTCGTTGCCGGATCAGCGAGGGCTTCGACCGCTCTTCTCCTCGCCGCGCCTTCTCAGCAGCTCCAGGTCGGCGAGGTCCTTCGCTCGTCCGGCCGCCTCCTTGTTCCGGATCAGGGCCTCACGACCGATGTAGCTCACGCGGACAGGCCCGAGCCAGCCCTCGAGACGGTCCTCCCACGCCTCCGCGAACTCGACGCCGTCGATGACGGTCGTGACGTCGATCCGGCGAGGCGGGAGCCCGATCTGGCACACGACACCGGGCGCCAAGAGGTCGCGGAGCGTGATGCCCAGTGCCTGCAGGGGTGCGCCGAAGCGTGCGAGGGCTCCGAACACGCGAGGGGCGTTCTCCTCCGTCGGCTCGACCCACACGTCCAGGTCGCCGGTCGCGCGTGGAACGCCGTGAGCGGCCATCGCATAGGCGCCGACGACCAGGAAGCGCGCTCGGGCGGCCTTCAAGGAGGCCACCACGTCCACGAAGTCCTGCAGGGCTTCCGGCGCCCTCGCCCTCCGGGGCCGCGGCGAAGGGTGCGAGGCCTTCGGCCTACCGCCGACGGGCGAGCGGGATCTCGGTTTCTTCGCCGCCACGGCGCACCAGGAGCCGGACCGGAATGCGGCTGCGGCGGTAGCGCGGCAGCGGAAGGCCCGCGACGCGCCAGGCAGCCTCCGCGAGCGGCCGCATCATCAAGATGCGCTCCTCGAGCGTGGTGCTCGACGACAGATCGTCGCTCGGCTGGTTCCGCAGGCTCGAAAGCAGGACAGGCCACCGCCGTCGTGCACGGGCCCGCCGCGCCGCCGCGCCCCTCACGTCATCACTGTAACACGTGGGATCGCATCGAGGCGAAGCACGCGAACCCGCCGCAACGCGACCAGCGGATCATGCTGCGACACAGAGGTCGCGCGCTTCGAAGAGAACGCGGTCCCGGAAGTAGGGGCTGAGAGGCCTTCGTGTTGAGGTCCACACGGCGCCCGAACAGCGCGGACAGCTCCGACTCCAGCCGGAAGAACGCCGGCCCCGGCGGACGAAGACAGGCGGCGGCCAGCTCCGCCACGGGAAGGCGCGCCGCGAAGCCCTCCTGCATCCCGGTCATGGTAGGCCCAGGCCAGCTCGAGCGCCCACCCGCCGGCCACCGCGCTCTTCTTGTGCCTCTCCCCCGCGCCGATCACCCTGACCGTCGCCTGCGGATAGACCTCCAGGCACCCCCATCCCTCCCCGGACAGCACCTTGAAGACCTCGAACCCGAACAGCATCCAGATCTGATTGGCGTGAAGGAGGCCTTTGCGCGCGGCGGGGTCCCGGAGGTACGCCGCCACGTCCTCTGGAATTCGATCGGACACCGCCTGCCCGGGCGTCTGGATGAAGAAGAGCCCCCGCTCGCGCAGCGCCGCCTCACACGCGCGCAACCCCTGCGTCCCCAGGCCCCGGCTCCCGCGGCGCATCGATCCCGATCCGCTCTCCTCGGCGAGCTTCAGGTTTCGCTCGAGGAGCTCAGACCCCGTTGCGGCTCAGGCCCTCGGGGTAGGAGCCCAGGATCCGCAGCTCGCGGCAGCTGCGGCCCAGCTCCTCGATCGCCTCCCCGGCCACTCCCCGCGGGTCGCCGAGGACGTCGAGGTAGAACGAGTACTCCCAGGGGTGGCCGCGGAGGGGACGGGACTCGAGCTTGCAGAGGTCCACGCTCCGGGAGGCGAAGAGGCCGAGGGCGCCGTAGAGGGCCCCCGGCTTGTTGTCGAGGACGAACACGATCGAGGTCTTGGTGGCGGCCTCGAGGGGCCCCGAATCGCGGGCGAGGAGCAGGAAGCGCGTGTAGTTCTCGGGGTCGTCCTCGATCCCGTCGAGCAGCACCTGGCCCCCGTAGAGCTCGGCGGCGAGGCGGGAGGCGATCGCCCCCTGGGTCGCGAGCCCGCCCTTCATCAGGTCCTGGACGGCGCCCGCCGTGTCGTAGGCGGTGACCGCCTCGACCTGGGGGCGCTCGGCGAAGAACCGCCGGCACTGCGCGAGGGCGACGGGGTGCGACGCCACGCGGCGGATCATCCCCACCGACGAGCCCGGCCGCGCGATCAGGCACTGCCGGATCCGGAGCTGCGTCTCCCCCACGATATGCAGCGGCCGGCTCTTCAGCCGGTCGTAGTTCTCGTGGATCGACCCGTGGAGGGAGTTCTCGATCGGCACGAGGGCCCGGTCGGCCTTGCCCTCAATCACGGAGTCGAACAGCTCGTCGAAGGTGGCCCGCGGCAGCACGGAGATCCCCTCCCCGAGAGCCTTGATCGCCGCCTGGTGGCTGAAGGCCCCCTTCTCGCCCTGGATCGCCACCGTCAACGGCTTCTCGCTCGCCATGTCGCTCCTCCACAAAAGCCGAAAGGCCCGTCCCGGTTCCTCCGGGAGCGGGCCTTCGTGGCCGTTCGTCTCTGGTCCGCGGCTATGCCGACCCGAGGCCCGCTCCGTTGGAGCGGGTAAAGACGAATCCGGCCGTCCCCGCCGTCGTGCGCACGACTGGCATTATGCAGATGCCGCCGCGGACGTCAAACGCCTCGCGGGGGCGAGGGCCCGCCGGCCCGTCAGAACCAGAGCGAGACGCCGACGAGCACGCTGTTGTCCCAGCCGCTCAGGTGGATCTCGGTCGGGTTCGGGACGGGGATGCCCGGGAAGGGGATGCACGCCTCGCACGAGGAGCTCCCGCTGCCGCTGTAATGCGTGAACGGGTACTCCGCACGCCGCAGCTCGTTTCGCACGTCACCCTCCCCGGCACGCCCCTTCGGGGCGCAGCCTCCGGGACTGTCGGACGGACGCGTCTTCCGGCTTTCTCGGGGTCGGGACGAGGGGAGACGGAGTGAGCCTTCCATCTGGTCTGCGGAAGGAGGGAGTCGAACCCTCACGCCCTCACGGGCACACGCTCCTAAGGCGTGCGCGTCTGCCGTTCCGCCACTTCCGCGCCGACGATGGCTAGTCTACCGCACGCGTCGCCGGCGCTCGCCTCGTCCCGTGCTATCCTTCTCCGTTGCCCGCCCGGCGTCGAGGCGCGGCGGGCGGAGCCGGACGGACGGAGCCGGCCGGCCGCGAGCGGCGAGGCCGCACCCCACTGGAGAAAGAGGATCCCCCCTTGAAGGTCGACTACGTCGAGGAAACGCCGATCCGGAAGGCCCTCGCCTTCGAGGTCGAGCCGGAGCGCGTCCAGGTGGAGATCGACTCCCGCGCCCGGGAGCTCGCGCGCAAGGTGAAGCTGCCCGGCTTCCGGCCGGGCAGGGTGCCGCTCGAGGTGGTCAAGCAGCGCTTCCGCGGCGAGATCCTGGGCGAGGCGGCGGAGGCCATCGTGAACAAGGTGGTCTTCGACGAGATCGAGGGCCGGGGGCTGAAGCCCCTCGCCCCGCCCAAGGTCGAGGAGGTGAAGCTCGAAGAGGGCCAGCCCATGAGCTTCCGGGCGGTGTTCGAGACCCTTCCCCTCGTCGAGCTCCCCGACTGGCGGGGCCTGCGCGTCACGGCGAAAGGGCCGGCGGTGACCGAGGGCAGCGTGGACGAGGAGATCGACCGGCTGCGCGACGAGGCGGCGCGGTACGACGCGGTGGAGGAGGCGCGGCCGACCGTGGGAGGGGACTACGTCCTCCTCGATCTCGTCTGGAAGCCGCTCGACGGGACGAAGGGCGGCCGCGACGAGAACGCCCTCATCGAGATCGGCAACTCCGGGAACCATCCCGACATGAACAAGGGCCTCGAGGGCCTGAGCCTCGGGGAGACGAGGCAGATCGACGTGGCGTGGGGCGAGGACGCCGCGCCCTCGATCGCGGGCAAGACCGTCCGGTACACCGTCACCCTCAAGGCCCTCAAGAAGAAGGTGGTGCCCGCGGCCGACGACGAGTTCGCGAAGGACCTCGGCGAGTTCGACAGCCTCGCCGCTCTCCGCGGGAAGGTCCGGGAGAGGCTCCAGGCCGCGGAGGAGCGCCGGTCGGACCGGGAGGTGAAGGGCGCCCTCGTCGACGCCCTGGTGGCGAAGGCCGACTTCGACGTGCCGGAGGCGCTCGTCGAGCGGCACATGACCGCCCGGACCGAGAACCTGGCCCGCGGCCTCGCCTATCAGGGCATCGATCCCCGGAAGCTGAGCGTCAACTGGCGGGAGTACCGGGAGTCCACCCGCGAGGACTCGGTCAAGGCGGCGAGAGCCGACATCCTCCTCGACGAGATCGCGCGCCGGGAGGGCATAGAGGCCCTGGAGTCCGAGGTCGACGCCGAGGTGGCGCGGCTCGCCGAGCGGGTCGGCAAGTCGAGGGAGGCGCTGCGCGCGCAGATGGCGAAGGAGGGCGAGCTTCGGTCTCTCGCTTCGCGCATCCGCGAGGAGAAGACCCTTGACTTGCTCAGGTCCAATGCTAGTATCGAGCTAACATGAGTGCACGCAACGTGTTCGCGGGCACGCTCGTGCCGATGGTGGTCGAGCAGACGGCCCGCGGCGAGCGCGCGTACGACATCTACTCGCGCCTTCTCAAGGACAACATCGTCTTCATCGGAACCGCCATCGACGACATGGTGGCCAACCTCATCATCGCCCAGCTCCTCTTCCTCGAGGCCGAGGACCCGGAGCGGGACATCCACCTCTACATCAACAGCCCGGGCGGCGTCACCACCGCCGGCCTCGCCATCTACGACACGATCCAGCTCATCCGCCCCGACGTGCAGACGATCTGCGTCGGCCAGGCGGCGTCGATGGGCGCCGTCCTCCTCGCCGCCGGCACCGCGGGCAAGCGCTTCGCCCTCCCCAACGCCCGCATCCTGATCCACCAGCCCTGGGGCGGCGCGCAGGGCCAGGCCTCGGACATCGCCATCCAGGCCAAGGAGATCCTGCGGGTCAAGGACCGCCTCAACCAGATCCTGGCCGCCCACACGAAGCAGCCCCTGGAGAGGATCACCGCCGACGCCGACCGCGATTTCATCATGGACGCCGAGCAGGCGAAGCAGTACGGCGTCGTCGACCACGTGATCGCGAGACGGGAGAGATGAGCACGAAGAGGGCGGGCGGGGAGGGCGAGGTCCTGCGCTGCTCGTTCTGCAACAAGGACCAGAACGACGTCCGCAAGCTCATCGCCGGGCCGACCGTCTTCATCTGCGACGAGTGCGTCGACGTCTGCAACGACATCATCGCCGACGACCGCCGGGCCGAGGGCCGGGCCGCCCGCACCGGGCTCCCCACCCCCCAGGAGATCAAGAAGTTCCTCGACGAGTACGTGATCGGCCAGGAGCAGGCCAAGAAGAAGCTGGCCGTCGCGGTCTACAACCACTACAAGCGGATCGAGATCGCGAAGCAGCGGGGCCGCAACGACGTCGAGCTCACGAAGTCGAACATCCTCCTCATCGGCCCCACCGGCACCGGCAAGACCCTCCTCGCCCAGACCCTCGCCCGGCTCCTCTCCGTCCCCTTCACGATCGTGGACGCCACGACCCTCACCGAGGCCGGCTACGTCGGGGAGGACGTCGAGAACATCATCCTGAAGCTCCTGCAGTCGGCGGGGGGCGACATCGAGAAGTGCCAGGAAGGCATCATCTACATCGACGAGATCGACAAGATCTCGCGAAAGGACGAGAACCCCTCGATCACCCGCGACGTGTCGGGGGAGGGAGTGCAGCAGGCGCTGCTCAAGATCCTCGAGGGCACGGTGGCGAACGTGCCCCCCCAGGGTGGGAGGAAGCACCCCCACCAGGAGTTCTACCAGATCGACACCACGAACATCCTGTTCGTCTGCGGCGGCGCTTTCGTCGGCCTCGAGAAGGTGATCGAGAGGCGGGTGGGCCAGAAGACCCTCGGCTTCCGGACGGACGCCAAGGGCCCGGCGAGCGCGGCTCCGGCCGGGGCTCCGCGGGACAAGGCGAACCTCCTCGGCCAGATCCAGCCCACCGACCTCATCAAGTACGGCCTCATCCCCGAGTTCGTGGGCCGGCTGCCGGTGGTGGCCACCCTCCACGACCTGGACAAGCCGGCCCTCGTCGAGATCCTCACCCGGCCCAAGAACGCGATCACCCGCCAGTACCAGCGCCTCTTCGAGTACGAGAACGTGAAGCTCCGCTTCACCGACGACGCGCTCGAGGCGATCGCCGAGCTCGCGATCCAGAGGAAGATCGGCGCCCGCGGCCTGCGGATGATCATCGAGGACCTCATGCTCGAGCTCATGTACAACCTGCCCTCGATGAAGAAGGTGCGCGAGTGCGTGGTCACGCGCGAGGTGGTGCTCGACCGGGAGAAGCCCGCCACCCTCATCGAGAAGGCGGGCTAGAGGCATTCCTCCCGCCGGCGTGCTAACGTGAAGGAGCCGGGGGGGCCGTGCGTCGCCCCCCGCGGGCGGAGCGAAGCAGAATGTTCGGCCGCGACAAGACCGACGTGATCGAGACCCTGGCCATGGTGCCGCTGCGGGACGTGGTGGTCTTCCCGCACATGATGATCCCGTTCGTCATCGGGCGGCAGAGCTCCATCCGGGCCCTCGAGCACGCGCTCGCCCGCGGCAAGCGCATCTTCCTCTCCGCCCAGCACGACGCGACCCGCGACAACCCGGGGCCGGAGGAGATCTACACCCTCGGCACCGTGTGCAGCATCGTGCAGAGCCTCAAGCTGCCCGACGGCAACGTCAAGGTGCTCGTGGAGGGCCTCGACCGGGGCCGGGCGCTGGAGTTCCGGGAGGAGCAGGGCCACCTGCGGGTCGTGGTCAAGCTGATCCCCCGGATCGAGGAGCCGGCGGCGGGCATGGAAGCGCTGATGGCCAAGGTCATCGGCCTCTTCGAGCAGTACGTCAAGCTCTCGAACAACCTGCACTACGACGCCATGCTGGCCGCGGTCCGCGTCGAGGACCCCGGCCGCCTCGCCGACACCATCTCCTCCCACCTCGTGGTGCCGGTGGAGGAGAAGCAGAACCTCCTCGAGATCTTCTCCCCCCAGGAGCGCCTCATCCGCATCTCGGGAATCCTCGAGGCCGAGGTCGACAAGCTGAACGTCGACCGCCGCATCCAGGGCCGGGTCAAGAAGCAGATGGAGCGGGCCCAGAAGGAGTACTACCTCAACGAGAAGATGAAGGCGATCCAGAAGGAGCTCGGGCGGAAGGACGACCGCACCAGCGAGGTGGACGAGCTCCGGAAGAAGATCGAGCAGGCCCGGATGCCGAAGGAGGCCGAGGAGAAGGCGATCCAGGAGCTGAAGCGGCTCGAGGCCATGCCCCCGATGTCCGCCGAGGCCACCGTCTCCCGCAACTACCTCGACTGGCTGATCGCCGTCCCGTGGACGAAGAAGACCCGCGAGAGGAAGGACCTCCACGCCGCGGAGAAGATCCTCAACGAGGACCACTACGGCCTCGAGAAGGTCAAGGAGCGGATCGTCGAGTTCCTGGCCGTGCGCCAGCTCGTCAACAACCCGAAGGGCCCCATTCTCTGCTTCGTGGGCCCCCCCGGTGTGGGCAAGACCTCCCTCGCCCGCTCGATCGCCCGCTGCACCAACCGCAAGTTCGTGCGGCTCTCCCTGGGCGGGGTGCGGGACGAGGCGGAGGTCAGGGGCCACCGCCGCACGTACATCGGCGCCTTCCCCGGCCAGATCATCCAGATGATGAAGAAGGCGGGGACCCGCAACCCCGTCTTCCTGCTCGACGAGGTCGACAAGATGTCGATGGACTTCCGGGGCGACCCCTCGTCCGCCCTCCTCGAGGTCCTCGACCCGGAGCAGAACCACACCTTCTCCGACCACTACCTCGACACCGAGTTCGACCTGTCCTCGGTCTTCTTCATCGCCACCGCGAACGTGCTCCACACCATCCCCCAGGCCCTGCAGGACCGCCTGGAGGTGATCCGCCTCCCCGGCTACACCGAGCGGGAGAAGATCGAGATCGCCCAGCGCCACCTCATCCCGAAGCAGGTCAAGTCCCACGGCCTCGAGGCGAAGAACGTCTCCTTCGGCGAGGACGCGCTCACCGAGCTCGTGCGGCGCTACACGCGGGAGGCCGGCGTCCGCAGCATGGAGCGCGAGATGTCCAGCATCCTCCGCAAGGTGGCGCGCAAGGTGGTCCTCGACGGCCGCGGATACACGGTCGAGGTGAACGCGCAGAACCTCGCCGAGTACCTCGGCGTCCCCCGCTACCGGGCCACCCAGAAGGAGGAGCACCACGAGGTGGGCCTCGCCACCGGCCTCGCCTGGACCGAGGTGGGGGGCGAGATCCTGCCCATCGAGGTGACGCTCATGCCGGGCAAGGGGGCGCTCCGGCTCACCGGCAAGCTCGGCGACGTGATGCAGGAGTCGGCCCACGCCGCGATGTCCTTCGTCCGCTCGCGGGCGGAGCAGTTCGGCATCCCCCGCGACTTCAACCGGAAGGTGGACGTGCACATCCACGTCCCGGAGGGCGCCATCCCCAAGGACGGGCCCTCGGCGGGGATCACGATGTGCACGGCCCTCGTTTCCGCGCTCACCCGCATGCCGGTCCGGCGCGACGTCGCGATGACGGGGGAGATCACTCTCCGGGGCAAGGTGCTGCCGATCGGCGGCGTCAAGGAGAAGCTCCTCGCCGCCCACCGCATCGGCGTCGCGACCGCCATCATCCCCCGGGAGAACGAGAAGGACCTCGCCGACGTGCCGAAGGTCGTCCTCGAGGCCATGCAGGTGCAGCTCGTGGACCACATCGACGAGGTGCTGAAGACCGCCCTCCTGCCGCCGGAAACGCCGCCGGCGCAGGTCTCGGCCGGCGCGAGCGTCGACGAGATGGGCACGGCGACCGACGGCATGACCCACTGAGGCCGCGGACCGGCCCGCCCAGATGGCGCGCGCCGGCTCGCCCGCGACGACGAGTCCTTGAAGCACCAGAGCGTGACGTTCTCGGGGAGCGCCGCCTCCCCCGCCCAGTTCCCCCGCGACGGCCTGCCCGAGGTCGCGTTCCTCGGCCGGTCGAACGTTGGCAAGAGCAGCCTGCTGAACGCGCTGGCTGGGGTGGGGGGGCTCGCCCGCGTGTCCTCGGACCCGGGCCGCACGCGGGTCGTGAACTTCTTCCGAGTCCAGGGGGCGGAGAAGCCGGGCGGCGCGGGACGCGGCGACCTCTACCTCGTGGACCTGCCGGGGTACGGCTACGCGAAGGCGCCCCGCGCCGTGCGCGAGGGGTTCGAGCGCCTCGCCGTGTCCTACCTCGTGGGGCGGGCCCCCCTGCGCCTCTGCGTCTTCATCGTCGACGCCCGCCACGACCCCGGCGAGCGCGACTCGACGCTGCGCGGCTTCCTCGCCCACCACCGCCTCCCGTGGGTCGTGGCGGCCAACAAGGTCGACGCGCTGGGCCGGGGCGAGGTGAAACGGCGGGTGGAGTCGATCGCCCGCGAGGTGGGGCGGGAGG
>Ga0335076_10001996_pt1 | contig 20100 bp, 19 predicted proteins | sample Lox_Sample_25_FD_206717 | JGI IMG/M metagenome (GOLD analysis project Ga0335076, IMG submission 206717) | Soil microbial communities from Loxahatchee National Wildlife Refuge, Florida, United States - Lox_Sample_2.5 | ecosystem: Environmental > Terrestrial > Soil > Wetlands | place: USA...
CCGACGCAGTGAGAAACCCCTGCCGTTCGTCAGCCGGCAGAGGAAGGTAGCGTATGAATATCAGCAAAAAGCTGTACCGGAATTTCGGCATCATCGTGGCCGCAGTCGTCGTTCTGATGGTCATGATCCTGATTGCGGTGTGGCGGGAACATGAAACCAAAGCGGCCGCGCAACAGTCGATGGACATGACTCAGGCCACCTCCCTGGTTCGGTTTGAGATGATGCAAAATCGGCTTCACCTGCAGAATTATCTTCTCAGCGGCGACACCCGCGACGTCGAGAAGATGAATGATGGGGCGCGCCGCCTGGGCGATGCTCTGCACCGCACCCAGAGCCTGGCCAACGACGATCAGCAGCGCTCTAGCCTGGAAAAGGTGCAGCAGTACGAACAAGGTTGGAACACCGAATTTGCCGCGCCCCTGGTGGAAAAGCGCCGTCAGGTGGACAGCGGCAATGCCACCGTCGCCGAACTCCAGATCTTCTACCTGCAGAAGGATCCGAATTCCTGGGTCTCCCGCTCCAGCGACGTGCTGGACCAGGTGGACCAGATGAATCTCCAGTTGCTGGAAAAACGGAGAGGCTCCGACTCTCTGGCGGCTACCGTCACAATCCTCATTACGCTGAGCATTTCGCTGTTCGCCATTGGCTTGGGCGTAGCGATCGCCTACCGCACCGCCCGCGAGATTACGCTGCCCCTGAACCAGTTGATCGAAGTGGCCAAGCAGATCGGCGAATCCGGCGACCTCGATCACACCATTGACATCCGCGGCCAGGACGAAATCGGACAATTGGCCCGCACCTTCGACTCGATGGTCAAATACCTGAAGGAAATGGCTTCCGTTTCCGAGTCCATCGCGGGGGGCAATCTGGCGGTCGAAGTGCAACCCCGCTCCGCCAGCGACACCCTGGGCAACGCCTTCATGCGCATGGTGGAGGGCCTCCGCGGTCTGGTCCGCAATGTGCGCGACGCGTCCTCGCAGGTGGCCAGCGCTTCGGCCCAGGTGGCCGGCGCGTCCGACGAATCGGCCAAGATCAGCCTGCAGACTTCTTCTGCCATTGATGAAGTCACCAGCACGATGCACGAGATGAGTGTCAACGTGCAGAACATGGTGAAGAGTACGCAGACACAGGCTTCCAGCGTCAGCGAGACCTCGGCTTCGATCGACGAGATGGTAACCTCCATCCAGCGTGTGGCCGACACCGCCAAGGTGCTGCTCGATATCTCCAACCGGTCCCGCGAAGAAGTGCACAGCGGCATCTCCACCATGGAAAAGGCCACTGACGGCCTCAACCGGATCAACACCACTATCCGTTCTTCGGGCGAAATCATCGACGCGCTCGGGTCGCGGGCGGACAACATCGGCAAGATCATCGAAGTCATCGACGACCTGGCCGAGCAGACCAACCTTCTCGCCCTCAATGCCGCCATCGAAGCGGCTCGCGCCGGCGAACATGGACTGGGCTTTGCCGTCGTCGCCGACGAAGTACGTAAATTGGCGGAGAAGTCGGCGCAATCTACCAAGGAAATTTCCGAACTGATCCAGAGCATTCAGAAAGAAGCTCGCCGCGCGGTCGAAAACATGGAGAAGAGCACCTCCATCGTCAACGAGGGCCTGAACCTGGGACAGGATCTCAACGGGGCCCTGCGCAAGATCTCGAACGTGGTCACCGAAGTCTACAAGTTCGCGCAGGAAATCGGCGCCGCCACCAACGAGCAGTCGCATGGCTCGTCGCAGATCGCGCGCGCCACCACGCGTTTGAACGAAATCACGCACGAGATCAACTCCGCAGTCGAGGAACAGGCGTCTGGAGCGCAGGCCGTGGTCAAGGCGATGGAGCGCATGCGCGAGCTGGTGCAGTCCTCCACTTCGGGGTCGACGGAACTGGCGGCATCGGCGGAACAGATGTCGAAGATGTCGCGCGGCTTACTGGACTCGATGGATACCTTTGCATTGCGGCCAGGTGAGGCACCGTCGCCCGCCCGGGGAGCAGCCCGGGCGACGACCGCGGGACGCTGAGGAGAGCCGACATGAGCCGGGAAACACAGGTGGTGGGCTTCCAGGTGGGGCGTGAAACCTACGGCGTGCCGATCACGTCGTTGCACGAGATCGTGCGCGTGCCGGAGATCACCGCCGTTCCCGATGCGCCCGAGTACATGGAAGGCGTCATTAACCTGCGCGGCAAGATCGTTTCCGTCCTCGATCTGCGCAAGCGTTTCGGAAAACCTGCCGGAGCGTTTCACCGTCGCAGCCGGATTCTGGTGGTCGAGCATCGCGGGAAACTGGCGGGCATGATCGTCGACGCAGCCTCGGAGGTCCTGAAGATTCCGGAGAGCGAGATTGAGCCGGCCCCCGGCATGATGCTCGAAGGTGGCCTGGATTGCGTCACCGGCCTCGGCAAGTACAAGGGCCGCCTGATCATTCTCCTCGACGTGGGCAAGGTTCTCGAGTTTCGCCAGGCTGTGAAACAGGATGTAGTTGCGGAAAATGTAGTCGCGGGCACCGGCAAGGCGCAGGGCGCTTCTGCCGGCAAGAAATAGCGGCAATACTGAACGATCATGAATATCAGCGAAGTGCCCGCGCTCACGGACGCGGAATTAAAACTCTTGCAGGCGCTGGTCTACCAGGAGTGCGGCATGCACTTCGACGAGCGGCGCACGCACTTCCTCCAGGACCGGTTGCAGCGCCGGCTCAAGGAGTGCCAACTCGATTCCTTCTACAGCTACTACCGCCTGCTCATCAGCCGGGAAGGGAAGAACGAACTGGCCAAGCTGCTGGAAAACCTGACCGTCAACGAAACCAGTTTCTTCCGCAATAAGGCCCAACTTGACTTGTTTCAGCGCGAGACTCTCGAAGACCTGCTGAAACGCAAGCAGGAGCAGCGCGATTTCAGCGTGCGCATGTGGAGCGCCGGATGTTCCACCGGCCAGGAGCCCTACACCATGGCGATGCTGGTGGCCGACGCTCTGGCGTACTACTACCTGCGCAACCCGCAGCCTTTTGAATCCCCGCTACCCAAACCGCTGATTCCGCCGCCGTGGCGGGTAGAGATTCTCGCCAGCGACATCAGCTATTCCGTGCTGCGCGCCGCCCAGGAAGGAACCTACAACGAGCATCAAATGGCGTCTGTCGACTATGGCTACCGCCTCCGCTACTTCGACAAGACGGGCGATCGCTACTCCGCCAAGAAGGCAGTGAAGGAACTCATCCACTTCGACTTTCACAATCTCAAGACCGAGTACCTGCCGCAGCGCTATGACGTGATCTTCTGCCGCAACGTCATGATGTATTTCGACGAGCCGGAGCAGAAGCGGCTGGTCGAGAAGTTCTATCGCTGTCTGAATCCCCGTGGATACCTGTTCGTCGGGCACGCGGAAAGCCTGCTGGGGCTTACCGACAAATTTCAGATGGTGCACCGCAATGCCGGAACGGCATACCAGCGCGTTGAGGTGAAGATGTGACGTCTCCCCCGGAAGACCGGATGGCGGAACTGCGCGAACTGTTCTTTGAGAGCGCGGACGAACTTGTCCAGAGCCTCAACGACCAGTCCATGCAACTGGAGAAGTCGCCGGGCGACCCGGAAATCGTCCGCAGCCTGCGGCGCACCGTGCACACCCTGAAGGGGGACGCCGCTGCGTGTGGCTTCCGCGAGCTCAGCGAACTGGCGCACGAATTCGAAGATGTTCTGATGCTGGAGAATCCAGCCGCGGCCTCGTCCGTCCCCCAGGTTGCTCTCCGCGCTGCCGATGTGTTTGCCGCTCTCCTTACCAGCTATCGCCGCAAGAAGAAGCTTCCGGACGTGGAGCCCTTGCGTACGGAAATCGCCCGCCTGGCGCGGCCCGGTGAGGCCCCGGCAACCGGAAGGAAGGCTGCCAAACACGCCGTTACCGTGGCCCAGTGGTCCGAGTACGAGCAGATCGCGATCGCCCGCGCGGTTGGAGAAGGCAAACGCGTCTACCACGTGCGCGTGCAACTTGATCCGCAATGCGCCATGCCGATTGCGGCTCGCCAGATGATCAAGGTCGCGCTGGCGGCCATGGGCGAGGTCTTGGCCGTCTACCCGGGCGACGAAGATCGCACCGCCGGTAACCGGGTGGAAATCGCGATTGCTTCCGAAAAATCAGCCGAGCAGATTCGCAACAAATGCCGCATCCCGACCGTAGCCCAGAGTGCGCGGGTCACGGTCTGGCGTGGTCCGGCGGCGACCGGCGCAGTTCCCACCGTCACTGCGGCGGGAACGGCTGAAACTCCAATCACGCAGGCGGAGAGCGCAACCGTTCCTGTGTCGCCGGTCGAACCGTCACCGGCAGTCGCATCTTCGGTGGCCGACAACATCCTGCGCGTCGACGCCGAGAAGATCGACAACGTGCTCAACCTGGTCGGCGAGCTGATTCTGGCCAAGTCCATGTTTCAGCAGACCATGCACGAATTCGGACAGCTCTATCCCAAAGAGGCCATTCGCGGCAAATTTGCGGACGTCATGGCCTTTCAGGCGCGCGTGTTGAACGATCTGCAACGCTCGGTCATGAAGATCCGCATGGTGCCGGTCGATCAGCTCTTTCGCCGCTTTCCGCGAGTTGTGCGCGACGTTGCCCTGCAGAACGGCAAAGACATCGAACTGATCATCAGGGGCGGAAGTACCGATCTGGATAAAGGGATCCTGGATGCGATCGCCGAGCCGCTTACGCACCTGGTGCGAAACGCGGTCGGCCATGGGATTGAACCCAGCGCAGAACGCGCTCGCGCCGGCAAGCGGCCGCAGGGCACGCTGCGGCTCAATGCCTATCACCAGGGGAACCAGGTGGTGATTGAAGTCTCCGACGATGGCCATGGCATTGATGTGCAGAAAGTCCGGCAACGCGCCCTCCAGCAGGGGCTTCTCACCCACGAGGAAGCCGATCACCTTACCGAGGCCGAGACCTTGGACCTGATCTTCCGTCCCGGCTTCAGCACTGCCGAGGAGATCACGGAACTCTCCGGCAGGGGAGTCGGCCTGGACGTGGTGCAAAGCGTTCTCGAGCGATTGAAAGGGACGGTGCAGATCGAGACCGAGGTCGGAAAGGGAACAACCTTCAGACTGCGCGTGCCGCTGACGCTGGCCATCATCAAGGCCCTGCTTTTCAGTGTGGAACAGCGGCTGTACGCCATTCCTCTGAACGCGGTTGCCGAGATTGCTCGCACTGTCGAAGAAGAAGTTCACCAGGTCGAACACTACGAAGTTCTCCAGCTCCGCAACGAAGTGCTCCCGCTACTGCGGCTCGGAGCGCCATCTTCGGGAACCGAGAAGGCCACGAGCAAGGTGTTCGTGCTGGTTACCAGTAGCGGCGACAGGAAGTTCGGCCTGATCGTGGATACTCTCATCGGGGAAGAGGAATTAGTGATCAAGTCGCTGGATGACCAGTCCATTTCGACCGATCTGATCAGCGGGGCTTCCATCCTGGGCGACGGGCGGGTGGTTCTGATTCTGAACCTGAACGCTCTGGTCGCACGCTTTACCCAGATGCGGTCGAATCCGGCAGACCGCCGCCTGGCAGGCTTGTTGCAGTGCGCGACCAGCCCATCCTTGCAGGCACGCACCATGGCGGGAGGCCACGCATGAGTAAATCGCTGCGCGTCCTCGTCGTCGACGATTCCGCCCTGATGCGGAAACTGATTCCCAAGATCCTCGAACGTGACGATTCCATAGAAGTTGTAGGTACGGCCATGGATGGCCATTTCGGCCTGAAGAAGATCGCCGATCTTGCCCCTCAGGTGATCACGCTCGATCTCGAAATGCCCGGTCTGAACGGCATCGACACCCTCAAAGAGATCATGCGCCGCTGGCAGTTGCCGGTCATTGTCGTCAGCTCGCACAGCACCGCGGGTGCGGCCATCACCTTGAAAGCCCTGGGCCTGGGCGCTTTCGACTTCGTCGCCAAACCCGCTGACGTTTCCGCGCGCATGCCCGAAATCGCGCAGGAGTTGATTGGCAAGATCAAAGCGGCGGCACAAAGCAAGCTGGTGCGGCCACGCGTCCTGCCGGAAGCCGCGCCTGCGGTCAAGCCTCGTAATCAGGCCGGAGCCGCGCCCACCCGCATTGTGGCGATCGGGGTTTCTACCGGCGGACCCAATGCGCTGCAATACCTGCTCTCGCAGCTGCCGGCGGAATTTCCCGGCAGCATCCTGATCGTGCAGCACATGCCCGACGGCTTCACCGAGATGTTTGCCAAGCGGCTCGACGAAACCTGCGCCATCCGGGTCAAAGAGGCGCAATCCGGCGACCTGCTGGTCGCCGGCAGGGTCCTGGTATGCCCCGGCAACCGGCATGTCAAAGTCAAAAAACTGCCCTTGGGAAATGTAGCCGTTCTCGCGGAAGAACCACGTGTCAATGGCCACCGCCCTTCCGTAGACGTGCTCTTTCGCAGCGTGGCAGAGGAATTTGGCCCGCAGGCGATCGCCGTGCTGATGACCGGGATGGGCGAAGACGGCGCCTCCGGCATGGGCGCGGTCCGCGCTGCCGGTGGCATGACCATCGCGCAGAGCGAGGATTCCTGTGTGGTCTTTGGCATGCCCAAGGCGGCCATCGACCGCGGCTACGTCACCCGCGTCGTGCACTTGGAGGACTTAGCCAACACTTTACAGGCGCAATGTGCGCCAGAACGCGCTGGAACAGACCCCGGCAGCAGGGGGGCCAGTGCCGGAAGTAACTAGAGTTATCTACCGGAAGGTAGGTGTCCCGTGGTATTGGGATAGGAGGGGAGGAGTGTCATGGAACAGTTTGCGCCCGTAAAACGGAGCGAAGACGGCCAACCCGTGCGCTACCTGATCGTGGACGACTCCGTTTTTGCCCGCAAAAACCTCGCCCGCATGGTGGAATCGTTCGGCGGACAGGTGGCTGGCGAAGCTGGAGATGGGGTCACGGCGATCAGTGAATACGACCGGGTTTCGCCCGACATCGTTCTCATGGATATCACCATGCCGCAGATGGAAGGCATCGAGGCGGCCGAGAAGATCGTGCGCGAGCACCCACAGGCGCGCATCGTCATGGTGTCGTCGGTCGGCTATCAGGAGAACATTGTGGCTGCGCTGCAGCGTGGGGCCCGCCATTTTGTCCAGAAGCCGGTCAAGCCCGAAGTTCTCTATGAAGTCATCAAGTACGTCATGCGTGAGGATGGAGTCGCGGCGCGCGGCGCCGGAGCAGGAGTCTAGTTCATGCGCATGGAGTTGATCCAGCCGTTCATCAACTCGGCCGACGCCGTGTTGGCTCAGGGCCTGCAATCGCCCACCTCCATCGAGAACCTGACGATGGAGGAAGAAGCCTACCGGCGCAGGGGCATCGCTGCTGAAGTCTGCCTGTCCGGCGAAATTGAAGGACGGATCATCTTCGATCTCGACCCCGAGACCGCCGTCCGCGTCGCCAGCCGTTTCGCTGGCGCCGAACTCCCTCAGTCCGATGATCTGGTTCGCGAAACCGTCTGCGAACTGGCCAACCAGATCATTGGCAACGCCGTCACCACTCTCAACGACCAGGGATTCCATTTTCGCGTTCATCCACCCAGCCTGCACACCTCGGAGTGCGGCGCCAAGAGCAGCGAAGATACCGAAGCCCTCGTCATGTGCTTCAATACCGCCAGCGGCACCGTCTTCATGAATGTCGCCCTGCGCTATCACCCCAGCGGAGTTGCGGAACATGCCGTCGCGGGGTAATGGTCAGTGGTGAGTCTCCAGACCAACCGCAGAATTACATCCAGTACAAACGAATTCCGGCAGGGCACGGCTTTCGCCCTGTGCATGCGCCGCACGACCTCGGGATTTACAGGCTAAGCTGCAGGCCCTGCGAGACCTCCCGATCCACAGAGCCCGCGGTGCTTACTGCGAAATACGTACAGACAGCGTGTTATTGAACAGATTGATCTGATGTGCTGCCGAAGTCGTCCCGCCGCCACACAAAGTGAACGTGTTCGTCCCCTTGTGTAGCGCGTTAGCCGGAGGACCATCGCTGGGCATGACAATCCAGTTGAACGTGCGCGACTGCACCGGTCCCGGAGGCTCCACTGAGAAAGTGGAATACATGGACCTGGGCCCATAAAACTGGCAGGGGCCCGAGTTGACGCTGAGCCCGACGAACTCTCCTCCGATGTTGTAGTCAACGCTCCAGGTCACGACAACTGGGGCAGGCGTTGCCGGCTCGGTCACGCGCACGCTCTCAAACCAGCTGAAACAGCACGCGCCGGTGAAGGTTTGGGGAGTCGTGATCCGCAACACCTCGCCTCCCGGAATGACCGCCATCGCAACTCCTGCCGCCATGCAGGCGAAGAGTGCCAAACACAGCATTTTGAATGACGCTGATTTCGATACGACTTTCACGATTTCGCTCCTTGATGTTTTTTCTCTCGCGTTACGTTTGCCAGGCGCCATTTCTCATTTCAGGCGGACTTCCAGCGTGTTGAATCCGATGATGATCGAATCCGAATTCGAGGTCAGGCTGCCCCCGCACAACGTGAACGTGTTGTTGCCCACGTGAAGGCCCTGGGCAGGCTCGACGACAAACTGCAGTGTGCGCGAATCATCAATGCTCGCCTCCGTCAGGGGCTCCTCCAGGTGCGGCGCTCCGAAAAATTGACACGGACCGCCATTCACGATCAGCCCCACCCCGATGATGATCTGGCTTTCGAGGTGGAAGTCCGTGCTCCAGGTGACGACCACGGGCACTACCGCTGAGGGTTCAACGACCGAGACCGTCTCGGTCCAGTTAAAGCAGCATGATCCAAAAATCTGTTGACGGTCGACGCGCCGCAATACCTGGCTGGCCGGGACTGCGTGCGCTGACGAAGTCATGCCCACCACTAGACAGACAATCGCCAGACAAAGTGCTCGTGGATTGATGATGGATAAGATGTTCATTTCACTCCTCAGTATTTGGTATTGCAGCGAAGGTGTTGAATGTTGCCACCGATACAACTTGCTGGACAGGCACGACTCCGGTGCCCGCTATCGGCGGCCCTCACTTCGAGGTTCGTACCGCAAGCGTGTTGGTGCCGATCGTGACCTTGGCGGCATCATTGGGGCCGCCGCCGCAGATGGTGAAGGAATTCAGCCCCGAAGTTAAGCCGTCGGTCGGCAAGACGATCCATTCCCAGGTTCCGACGATGAAACTGCGCCCATCCACAGCGAACGAGCCGAGTTCATTCGGTCCAAGATCGAGCCGGCATGGGCCGCCGTTGATCATGATGCCGACATTGAAATTGTTAAGGGTGTTCTGCAAGAAATCTGCAGACCAACGAACCGTGACCGGGGTGAGCTTGGTGCCTTCGTTTGCAAAGGCGGTTGTGTTCCAGGAAAAGCAGCACGCGCCTGTGAAGATCTGGTTGACGGTGACCGTGACAACCTGCTTTTGCGGAACCGCGTGGGCGTTTGTTGCCGCGCCCAGAACCAAACCAGCCATGGCCAGGCATATCGCTTGGCGTTTTATCGCTATCATGAATCTGTTCAAATGGTTACTCCTTCAGGATCGGATCGTAGTTTCTGCAACCTGCATCTGTTCACTGCGAGGAGGGAACGATGGCGGAACGGTCGTGCCGCGAAGAGTCTGCAATCACTCCTCGTGCACGCCGATCTTCCACGCCGTAAAGGCGCGTCAGCGCCTCTAATGGATCAGACGATATTCAGAGTGATTTTGCTTTTATGGTCGGAACAGACATTGCAGAAACCTGAAAGCGAGGTTGGCATAGCGTGAAAGACAAGATATTCAATGCCCGTTCACAAAGCACCGGGAGGAAGCCCGGTAAACAGCGACGTCACCGATGGCAAAGCTGTCTCTGTGCTGCCGGAATTATCGTCTAAGGTCCCGCAATCAGAAACACCGGATTCTGCGGCGGCGGCTGATTGCTCGGCGGCACTGGCGGCCGCGAGCTCGCGGGCGCAGGCAGGCCGAGCAGAAACGTATCGTTCTCGGTGTTGATAATGCCGACGCCCTCACCATCGCAGCTCGCTAGGTAGACTCGCGAGCTATCCCCGCCTGCAGCCATCATGAAAGGAAAACGGGTCGAAGTACAAATCGGCGCAGGAAACGGTCCTGCCGCCGGAACCGCAGGCATCGCGATGGTGGTCTTGACCGAATTCCCGGAAGTATTGATCACCGTGACTTGCGGCACGAAATTGGTGCCGGTGGCGGTGCGGTTGCCAGTGGCAGGGTTGTCGGTTGCCGCGTTGGTAGCCAGGAATTGCGGGTTCCCGTTGGTATCGGTTGAAACGCCGGTCACGATGAATGTTCCGTCATAGGCGTCTCCCCCGCCGGCAATGGTCAGGCTCATTCCCACCTGCGGAGCCGGCCCGGTCACCGAAGCCGGATCGTAGGTGTAACGTGCCGTACCCGTCCTGGGCTGACCTGTTTCCACCGTTGTAATCACGCCCACGGCAGTCGCTTGCGCGTCCCCATTCGACGCGGCATACGCCCGGCTTCCATCCGGCAGTGCCGCGACGCCCACGCCCGGTGCCGGCAACGGCACACGCGCCAGAACCTGCGGTTTGGATGGTGCCACATCCACCACGACCAGCTCCGGATCTCCCGTGGACGGGTTGTTCCCCGGAATATACAGGCGGTTCTTGAGGCTGTCGTACAACATGAACGATGCCCCGGGACTGCTGATGCCGGCATCGATCACTGTATCGGGGCCCGCGTTTGATGTCGTATCAATCGTTGCCACGGTACCGCTGTCTTCCAGCACATACACCCGCTGGCTGTCGGACCGCGCGACCAGCCACCGCGGCGCGCTCAGACTCAACCCCGGCGTGTTCCGAACAGACCGGTCCAGCGCATTAAAGCCGCTGACCGTGTTGCTGTCGTGATTGGCAACGAAAAACTTGTTCTTGTCGGGTGTGACCGCGATCGCCACCGGGTTGCGCTCCACCCTGAGAATCGTCACGTTGCCGGTGGCGATCGTGACGACTCCGACTGCATTGAAGTTGGGGAAATTGGCCGGGTCCGGAACCAGGTTCGGCAGCGCCACATACGCGATCGAGTCCGAAGGCGCCGCGGCGATGAAACTGGGGGCCGAGTCCGGGGGCAGGCTGATCGTTGCAGTGGTCGATATCGTCGTTCCCGAGAACGTCACTTTTGTGATCGAATCTCCGATTAGTCCGGGCAAGGAGTGATTCACGACCAGCACCTGGCTGCCCGACGACTGCACCGCGTGCACGGGATACAAACCCACATCCCGCACGCTCACGTTGGTATCCCCGGAAACGTCGACTACCATCACGCTGCCGGGATTCGTGCTCCCCGCGGGAATATTCGTGTTGTTGTCATTGAGCGCGAGCACGGTGTGGGCCGCCCGCGGATCCGGAAATGCCGGAGGATTCGGGATAATCACCGGGCGGAAGGTGTCCCCGCATCCGGTCCATACCAACAACACAGTCACTACCAGCCCCAACCGCAGAAACCGCTTCATTCGTACCCCGTCAGAGAAAGTCGTTGTGCGGAAACGGATATTGTAGCGGGAAGGGTGGGAATTGGGGAAATGGAGGACCACGCTGTCCGCTATTCGTCGGTCGCTGGTCGCTCATTCTAGTTGGATTAGCAGGTGACGTGAGGGAGGGTTGGGGTTTGCGAACAGCGAATAGCGAACGACGAATAGCGTCTTTTCCTACCGTCTGCCTCTCTTCGCCACCGCTCGCTCTTCGACCTTCTCCGATGCCGACGGCTTCTTCGTCTGCGCCAGGCTCTCTTTCAAGGCCGCCATCAGGTCAATGACCGGCGCCAGTTTCTTCGGCTTCTCCACTTCCTGCACTTCGCCGCCTTCGAGCTTGGTCTCGATCAGCTTCTTGAGGTTCTCCTGGAAACTGTCATGGTACTTCTCCGGATCCCAGTCTCCGGCCAGCGCTTCGATCAACTGGTGCGCAACCTTCAATTCCGCCTCTTTGATCTCGACATCCGGAGCGCCAAAGCCTTCGACCTCTCGCACCTCTTCTTTGTAGTACATCGTGTGCAGCATCATGCCGCCCTTATGCGGTCGCAGGAATACCGTGTACTCGCGATTGTGCATGGTGAGCTTGGCGATGGCCACGTATTCGCTCTCTTCCAAGGCCTTTGTCAGCAGCGCGTACGGGCGCTGGCCCGCTTCTTCCGGCGTCATGTAGTAGGAGGACTCGAAATACACAGGATCGACGTCGCTCGTCTTCACGAATTCCAGAATCTCCATTGTCTTTGCGGTCCTGGGCTCGATCTTCTTGATCTCTTCAGGATCGACAATGACGTACTCGTCCTTGCGGAACTCATAGCCCTTGACGATGTCGCTGCGGTCGAGCACCTGCCCGTCCGCCGGGCAGATCAGCTGTTGCTTCACGCGATGATGGTCGGTGCGGTGAAGCTGGTTGAACGAGATCCCGTTGCTGCGAGCGCCGGAAAACAGACGCACCGGTATGGAGATCAATCCGAACGTCAGATAACCAGACCAGACAGAGGCCGCCATTGTGTTCACCCCAGAAACTTCAGATGCATTTGGATAGAGACGAGGCTCGCCTCGCCTCCGTTAGCCGAGCAGGCGCACCAGCGCCTCGGGCTAGAATCTCGCCAAGCGTACAGAAGTGTAGCCTAATAGGACGGGTCGCCTGCCGCCAGATTACCGGGTGTACCCAAGGTCCAAGCACTACAGAAAGCGGTGTGACATCCCTAGCCCCACAATATAGTATGGCGGCGCTCGGTGAGGGTGCAAACAGGATTAGGACCGGTGCAGCCGGAACGCATTCAGAATCGCAAATATCGAATTAACCGATGATCATCCTCTTCCAGCATGCCTGGGCCTCGTCTCCCGATCGACTCGCCATCGCTCTCACGGTGACAGTCGCGTTCGCCGTCCTTGCCCGAGCGGTTCGCGGAGTGAACCGCTCCGGGATGCTCGCCGGAGGCGCGGCATGTTTTCTCTTGTATTCGGGAGCTGGCCCTGCCACCTTTGCAACCCTCACCGCGCTATTTGTCCTGACCTGGGCCTCGACGCGCCTCGGATATCGCCGCAAAACGGAGTTAGGCCTGGCGGAAAAGAGTGATGGCAGAGGTGCATGGCAAGTGCTCGCCAACCTGGCCGTCGCTTCGTTGAGTGCGGCCGCGTTCGGCTATACCGGAAGCCGAGTCTGGCTTCTCGTCGTAACCGCTGCGCTCGCCGAAGCGGCCACCGACACGGTCGCCAGCGAAGTCGGCCAATCCTGCAGCCGGACTTCGTATCTGATCACGACAGGCAAACAGGTCCCGGCAGGAACCGACGGCGGAATCACTCTGGCTGGTACCGCAGCCGGAGCCGCAGCGGGCCTCGTGATCGCCGCCGTGGCAGCGACGGCGCGCCTCATACGTCCAGGTGAGCTCTGGATTCCCACGATCGCCGCGTTCGCCGGCATGTTGGTCGACAGCGCGCTGGGAGCGACGTTGCAGCGCCGCAAATGGCTCAGCAATGAAGCAGTGAATCTGTTGGGGACCTTGGTGGCAGCAGGTGCGGCGTGGTATGTCTTTTAGCTCGTGGCGGGAATTTCACGGACCGGCGAGGTCATGGGGTACTAAGAGCTACGAGCCAAAAGCTAAAAGCTAAAAGCTAGAAGCTAGAAGCTAGAAGCTAGAAGCCCTACGTCCTCTGCTTCAGCCGATCCAGCAGGGCATAGAGGATGACTCCCAGAAACGCATTCGCCAGGGCTGACCCCAGTTCGTGCTGCCATGTCCATCCTCGTTGCAGTCCCACCATGCCCCGGGCCACGGTGAAATAAACGACCTGGTGCACGACATAGAAGACCAAGGTGAGCAGCAATCGCGCTCCGGCATTCTCTACGTCCAGCTTGATGCCCAGCGAAGACGCGCCGAATCCAACCACCGTCTTGGAGATCCCGTACAGTCCGATCGGCTGCGAGGTCAGCGCATCTTGAAACAGCCCGATCAGGGCTCCCGTAAACAGCCCCGCCATCTGGCTTCGGCGCGCCATTGCAAAACTGATCGTGACCAGCAGCGGTAGGTCGAAGATCGAAAAAAAGTGCAGCCGCAGCGGCAACCACGCCTGCAGGAACACGGCCGCCAGCGGAATCAGAATCGTGGCCGGAATACCAAAGCGGTAGACCTCGACCTGTTCACCGGATGTGTAGGTGATCGCCACGTTATTGGGGAGGGTCCTGTGCCGGCGGCTGAGTCGGCGCTTCGGCCGGCTTCTCGACTTTTGGCGTTGCTTTCACCACCGCGTTATCGGCCGCGGGCTTCTCAGAGACGCTATCACCTGCCGGCGAGGATGTGGTTGGCTTCGAGGCGACTGGACTGCTGCCGGCAAGTCCGTTGGCGGGCGCTACAGTCTTCGGCTTGACCTGCGCCGGCTTGGGTGCGGCTCCGGCTGCCGGGACTTGCCCCGCCGTCGGACTTACTGCAGCACTGGCATCGGGCGGCTTCGGAGGCACTGTCGGCAGACGTTCCGCCAGTATGTCGGCCGCGCGCACCGGCCCGGTCTGCTCCGGCGTAGCCTGCCGCTCGTCAATTTTCGTGACGACGAGCACTTCTTCCAGCTTGCTCAGGTTCGCTGCCGGCTTCACTTGGATATTCAGAAAAAGATCACTTCCCGGCGCCACCCTGGTTACACGGCCCAGCGGCAGCCCTTTAGGGAAGATGCGATCGCCGCCGCTGGTGAGCACAACTTCCCCGGCCGGCACGTGCTCGTCGCTCATGACCTTCTCCATCCCGATTTCGCCCGACGCCATGCCGCGCAGAATGCCCTGCAGACGCGATTTTTCCAGGATCGCGCCCACGCCGCTGCTCTGGTCGCTGATCAGCAGAACCAGCGATGTCGACCTGTAGACGTGGAGGATTTTCCCCACGACGCCATCTGCGGTAATGACCGCCATGTCCGGCCTGATCCCGTCGTTCTCGCCCTTGTCGATGTAGATGGACCGCGATTGCTCGCTCCCGCTCGACCCGATCACCTGCGCCGCCTTGGTCTGCGAGATGAACTGTTCTTTGAAGGCCAGCAACGCCTGCAGTCGGCGCGCCTGGTCGGCGTCCTGGCTCATGCGCGCCTGTTCGATGCGCATCTGCTCGATCTCCTGTTTCAGTTCGCGGTTTTCCGCGCGCACTCCGCGCAGGTAGAAGTAGTTGTGCCAGAGATTCCCGCTAGCGGTCTGCACCCAGACCAGGGTTTTTTCAAACGGGGAAATAGCCGTGACCGCCCACACCCGGATCAGCCGGCTGGAATCCGTATCCGTACTGCGCCGGACCTGTACGGCCAGCCCCAGCACCTGGATAAACAGAACTCCCACCAGCACGATCAGATTGCGGTAACGGCCAAGGACGGATTCCATAAAAACCAGGTTTCAAAGTTTCAAGGTTTCAAAGTTTCAAGGTGCCAAGGAAGGAAACGCTGAGAGTTGAGCACTTATTTCGCAAGCGTTGACCTTGAAACCTTGAAACTCTGAAACCTTGAAACCTGCACTACCGAGATGTTTATTCGATAGAGATTTTTCTCAGCAGCTTGAAGTCCGACAGCATCTTGCCCGTACCGAGTACCACGCTGCACAGCGGATCGTCAGCGATCGAAACCGGCAGCCCCGTCTCTTCGCGGATACGCTTGTCGAGATTCTTCAGCAGAGCGCCGCCGCCGGTCAGAACGATGCCGCGGTCGCTGATGTCTGCCGACAACTCAGGCGGCGTCCGTTCCAATGCAACACGAATCGCGTTCATGATCGTCGAAACGCATTCGCTCAACGCTTCGCGAATTTCGCTGTCGTCCACGGTAATCGTCTTCGGCACGCCTTCGATCAGGTTGCGTCCTTTGATTTCCATCGTCAGCGGCTTGTCGAGCGGGTAAGCGGAACCAATTTCCATCTTGATCTGCTCGGCAGTGCGCTCGCCAACGAGCAGGTTATATTTCCGCTTCAGGTAATTCATGATGGCCTCGTCCATCTGGTTGCCGGCCATGCGCACGGACCGCGAATAGACGATGCCGCTCAGAGAGATAACCGCAATATCCGTCGTTCCGCCGCCAATATCGACAACCATATTTCCCGAAGGCTCCGTAATCGGAAGCCCTGCGCCGATGGCCGCCACCATCGCCTGTTCGACGAGATGCACTTCACTTGCCTTTGCGCGATAGGCCGAGTCCATGACCGCGCGCTTTTCCACCTGCGTGATCTCCGACGGCACCCCGATCACGATCCGCGGATGCACTAGCATCTTCCGGTTGTGCGCCTTCTGGATGAAGTAGTTCAGCATTTTTTCCGTGACCTTGAAGTCGGCGATGACGCCGTCCTTCATGGGCTTGATGGCCACGATGTTCCCCGGCGTGCGCCCCAGCATCTCTTTCGCTTCCTTGCCGACCGCTTCCACCTCGTTGGTGTTCTTGTTCAGCGCGACGATCGAGGGCTCGTTGACCACGATCCCTTTGCCGCGCGCATACACCAGCGTGTTGGCGGTGCCGAGATCGATCGCCAGGTCGCTCGAAAACATGCTGAACAGCGAACGCAGGTTGTGGAAGCGCGAGGCGCCGTTGTGAAATCCGTTATTCGACATGGAATGACTTCTCTCTCTTGGAACTCACGCCCCTCCGGCCGGACCCTGACGTGATCCAGGCCCCCGACGCGAAAGGTTGTTCCGTGTACTTTCTATTTTATTGGATGTTCAGGCGACCTGCGTAGCCCACTTGCACTCGGTTGTGCTGAACACCAAATCTCTACTGGATGACGACTTTTTCCTGGCGGGTATTCACACCGCCCTTGGAATTCTGCGCCGTCACCGTGATCATATTCTCGCCCGCCGGCAATGGCGGCGTGAAATAGTGGAAGGAACCATCATCGGACACAATCGGCACTTCGCGGCCGTTCACCATGACCCGCGCGCCGTTCTCCGTCTTCCCCGTCACCTCGATCACGTGTCCGTGCTGGATGAAAGGATCGAGATCGAGCGACAGTTCCACCTTTTCCTGCGCCCGCGGAATGATGGTGAAGCGGTTCTTCTCGCTCTCCACCGACTCCTTGCCCGAAGCATCGTAGGACTGAATATCCCAATAGTACGCGCCCTGGCTCAGTCCCGTGACCACCACCGTCGGCGTCTCCACTTTACGGTCCAGCAGCAGCGACGAGAAATATGGATTGTGCGAAATGCGCAGCCGGTAGCCGGCCGCATTCGCCATCGGCGTCCAGCTGAATTCGACGTCCTTGGTCTTTTCCCCCGCGGCCACAAAGATCGGCATCATGTTGCCTGGCCCGATCGGTGTCGGCGGGCCCACTTCTTTGCCCTTCTCCATGGCCTTGGACTGGCTTTGGAAACTCACCTTCTCCCAGTTCGACAGCCGCACCACCTCGCCATTGCGCTCGATGTCGCCGCTGCCCTTCTTCACCAGGATTTCATGCTGGTCCCCGCGCGGATCGTTGTGCACCATCGCCGACGACTCCGGCGCCAACGATGCCTTCGCGCCTGCCACGATCACTTGCGATTTCGATCCCTGCACATACGTGGCAGTCGTCAGATCGACCGTGCCCGTCGTCACCGCCACCGCGACATTCGTCTGCTGCTGATCGTTCGCCGAGTTCTCTTCAATCACGATCAGCGAGTCCTGCTTCACGGTGTAATTCGTGCCGTCATTGAACACGACTTTCGCCATGCCCTCCGATGCCGTCTGCACCACGTCGCCTTTCTCCAGCGGCACGTTGTAGTCGGCGCGAATCCAGCTGTTGCCGTTCGACTTGCGCACGCGCACGGTTCCATCGAGAGCGGTGAAGTGGGCCTGCTGGGAAACCGCAGCAGAAGTTTTCTGAATCGGTGGCGCGAGGCCCGCAACTTTCTCCAGCAATTTCGACGTCAGGCTGCCCGCAGCTTTGACGGTGGAGTCGGTGAATTGTGGAAACGCGAAATGCATGCCCGCGCCAAAAACCAGCGCACCACCGAGCAGCATCAGGACGACGCTGCGGTACGTCACCGTCTTCCAGGCGACGTAAATCCCCGGCTTGGTCTTATTCGACACGTGCGCCGCGAACCCTGCTCAAAGTTCTGAGAATACGGGTATTTTTCAAGCTGGCACAATCATATCCCTGCTGGTACCGGTAATGAACTTGGCTCCGGGTAGGAGGGGGTTACGAAAGTGACCAAGGCACTATCGGGTGGGGGAAGGGGGACAACTGCCCCAGGCCTCGAACGATGATTCTCGGCCGGTTCTGCTCCGGGTTGGCATCATCAAAACTGGGGATGCCCCGGCCCGGAAGTATGCCTGGCGGATTCCAGCAGTGTTCCGCGTCTAGGCTCGATCGATTTCAATCGGGTGCCATTCGCGGCGGCGGACCGAATTGGCCTGAGCCCGCACCGGCACAAGGCTTACGATTGTGTACCTACCTGGCTCGATACCTCAAGTTTACGGTTGCCGTCCGGTGGGCCTTCACGGTTCCAACATAGGCATAGACCAGCGACGTATCACTATTCCTATTAAAACCGAACTCGTCCGCATGGTTGGCAAAATCGCACGGGTTTGGTGGGTCGGGCTCCAGCCTCACATAGCCATGCTGGAATTGAGTCCAGGCCCCAGCATTCTCCAGCACCAGCCCTGGATTCAGGCTGCCGTCACCCACTGCGAAATTCCACGCGAATGCGCTCTGCAGTGACGCTCCGGCGGCCGCGCCAAAGATCTGGACAGAATCTGGATCGGCATCGACAAATCGCATGAGGTAGGCCACTTTGTCTACCGCTTGATGGTTCGAGAGTGCCATCTCGATTTTTGCCGAGCCCGTCGTCGCATCCTTGGTGATCGTCTGCACCAATGTCCAGTTACCGTCACTAGTGGAACGGGAAATCTTGATCGAGCTTTCGTTCACATTCAGAATCGTTGGCGGGTTCAAGTTTCCGCTATTGACATTGAGAAAGTCGTAGTACGCGGTGCCCGGAACCGGATCCTGCTGGCAAAACCCGTACCCTTCGCCCTGGGCTCCGATATGAAAGTGACCGGCGGGAGTCTCGATCGAAGTAATGGTTCCGCGATCGCTGACACAATATCGGATGAACGCGTTGCTCGTGCTATTAGCGGCAAACAGATGATCGCAGGCAGGAGCTTGTACTCCGGGAGCAACGTTTGACGTTGAAACCGGGACGGTCTGCTGGCCATACAGAAAGCTCGCCACCAGAAGTAAAACAGCGAACGCTGTGAGCTGCATTACTCGCTTCATGATCAATCTCCGGCTCGATGAATGTTGACGCGCTGGCTGACGAGTTTTTCCGTCACTATGTGCCGCGATAGCTCAGGGTTACCGTGGCCGTCTTATGTGCGCCAACGGAGCCGACATAGGCATAGACCAACGACGAATCTTGTCCCTCTAACAGCGGGCTGCGTTCTGCATTACCCGCAAAAGCGCACGGATTAGGTGGGTTCGGAATCCCCTGCAGATACGCCTGCTGGAACCCACTCCATTTGCCAGTGTTTTCCAATTGCAAACCGTAATGAAAGGGAACATCGAAATCCTCGTTCCACGCGAATGCGCCCTGGACCCCGGCTCCGGAAACGGCGTGAGTGGTCTGTTGACCGTCTGGATTAACATCCGCAAAACGGACAATATAGGCGACCTTGGCCAAGGGCTGATTGTTCGTCAGAGCCATGACCAGCTTGATTGAGTGGGTAGGCGCCACTTTGGAAATGGTGTGTACCAGCGTCCAATTGCCATCGGTTGTGGTGCGTGAAATCTTGATCGAACTGGCGCCCGCGCTCAAGATCTGCGGGGCCTGCCAGTTGCCGCTATCGAAGTTCAAATAGTCGTAATAGGCCGTGCCCGGAGTCGGATCCTGCTGGCAGACGCCGTATCCCTCGCCCTGGCCGCCAATATGGAAGTGCGCAAGCGGAGTTTCAACCTGCGTGATGTTTCCACGATCGTTGACACAATATTGAAAGAATGTGTTGCTGCTTGCGTCGCCGATGCTGAAAACATGGGGGCAACTCGTCGCGCCCACCTTGATTGCGGCTTGAGTATACGAGGCATGGTGGAGGGCCGGCTGTTGGCTATACGAAATCTGAGCTGCCAGGGCGACAGCGAGTAATACCAAGCCAAATCTGGCGAGCTTCATAAACCGACCTCCTGATTGCGACACGTCTGCGTTTGCTGTGTGACAGGGGCACTCCCAAATCACTCGCTGGCC
>Ga0335076_10001997_pt1 | contig 20099 bp, 14 predicted proteins | sample Lox_Sample_25_FD_206717 | JGI IMG/M metagenome (GOLD analysis project Ga0335076, IMG submission 206717) | Soil microbial communities from Loxahatchee National Wildlife Refuge, Florida, United States - Lox_Sample_2.5 | ecosystem: Environmental > Terrestrial > Soil > Wetlands | place: USA...
TCCTCCCCGCGGTCGCTGGGAGTAATGACAACCCGCCGCGCCGAGTATTTCACGCTGCGCCAAAAGCTAGGTTTGTACTGCGGGAAGAAACGGGGATCCTGATGGAGCAGCGAGGCAAACAGAAAGGTGCCAAAGAAACTGCTGCTGGTCGAGCGCGCCATACTTGATCCGAAGCGGCTGGCGTAGGAATCCCAGCCCTGACCATAACCGGGCGGGGAATTTCTGGCCTGGTTGTAAGCGGCGCTGACGGTCGCGATGAGAATGTACGGCGGGGAAATACTCTGGTTCACGAAGATCTTGAATTTTCCCTTGGGAGGGATGGGCCCTGGACTAGTGGCGATGTCGGGGAAAAAAAGTGACCGGTTGGTTGCATAGCCGACGAAGGTTGCAGTGGTTTCCTTAATAGCGCCGGTTGTAGTTTCCTGCGTAGGTTTCGAGGAATCCGGCGTGCCAGGGCTGGATGGCTGTTGGGCTTTGACGGTGAGAGCGCAGCCGAAAACCGCGCCGAACAACAACAGACTTCTTGCAACAAGGGGCAGCTGGGAGAGAAACTTCCGGGCCATCCACATAGCTTATCAGGCTCTCCGCGGACTTATTTGAGGGCGCCAGGTCTCACCCTTTCCTTGGCCTTCGCGCTAAAATCCTGCCATGCGCATTACCAATCGCAGCAAGGCGATTGTCTCTTTCGTCGTGCTGTGCGTGTGCCTGGTGGCACTGGCGGTCGTGCTCAACATTGGATGGATCATTCTCAATTGGCGCGAAGGGGTTTTGCTGTTTCTGGGAGTGCTTTTCTTTGGGGTCCTCATCGCCGGACTGATCGTCAACACCAGTTTCCTGGTGCGTGAGATTCGCCGCAATGAGCAACACGATAGTTTCATTAATGCTGTTACCCATGAACTGAAAACGCCGATCGCCTCCATCCGGCTCTACCTGCAGACGCTGGAACGCCACGAAGTCGAGGCTGAAAAGCGCCGCGAATTTTACCGCCTCATGCTCGAGGACACCGACCGTCTTCTGGGCACCGTCGAGCAGGTCCTCAAGGCGGGCGAAGTAACTAACAAAAGGAAAACCGAACGCGCGTCCCTGGACTTTGGTCAGTTGGTCGGCGAATGCGTGGAAATCGCCCGCAACCGCCATCATCTTCCGCCCGAGGCCGTGCGCTATGAGCAGGTCATAAATAATGGTTCTACCCGTGTGCTGGGGGATTCCGAGGAACTGCGCACGGCAGTTTCCAATGTGCTCGACAATGCCGTCAAGTATTCAGGAGAAAAAGTTGACATCACCGTGCGCGTCGCCAATCCCGATGAAAAGCACGTCGCCCTCAGCGTGCACGACAACGGCGTAGGCATTCCCCGGCCAGAGCTTAAACGCATTTTCAAGCGCTTCTACCGCGTGGCCGGCCGTTCGACAAGCGACGTGAAGGGGACGGGCCTTGGTTTGTTCATCGTGCGCACCATCACCCGCAAACATGGGGGCCGTGTTTTCGCCGAGAGCGCCGGCGATGGGCAGGGCACGACGGTTATCCTCGAACTGCCCCGGAGCACCGCATGAGCCGCGTACTCATCGTGGAAGACGAAGCTCATCTGGCCAACGGGCTGCGCTTCAACCTGGAGGCGGAAGGACACTCCGTCGAAGTCGCCCCCGATGGCGAGACCGCCCTGAATCTTTTGATCGGACCGGGAGACGGGGCTTCGACAAATTCCAAGCATCCGGAATTCGACGCCATCGTGCTCGATGTCATGCTTCCCGGGAAAGACGGCTTCGCCGTGGCCAGCGAGTTGCGGGCGGCCAAAAACTACGTTCCCGTGCTCATGCTGACTGCGCGCGGACGTCCCGAAGACGTACTCAAAGGATTTGCCTCCGGCGCCGACGATTATTTGCCCAAGCCCTTCGAGCTTTCTATTCTTCTTGCCCGCTTGCAGGGGCTGTTGCGCCGTGGCCAGTGGACACGCGAACGCCAAACCCAGGCTGCCGGGCCGCCGAGCCAGGAAGCCGGAGAAGAGCAGCTATTTTCTTTCGATGGCCGCACCATCGACTTTGACAAGCTGGAGTTGAGAACCAGCGACAGCACGATTCATCTCACGCTGATGGAGGCCGAGCTGTTACGCCATCTCATCCGCAACCGCGGCCGCATCGTCTCCCGCAAGTCCCTGCTGGAAGAGGTCTGGGGCCTTCACGAAGATACCGACACGCGCGCGATCGACAATTTCGTCGTCCGGCTGCGCCGCTACATCGAGGATGATCCCGCCAAGCCCCGCTATCTGCTGACAGTACGAGGCGTGGGTTACAGGTTCGTGGCCGGGCCGGAGAAGGCTTGAACCGGTTATTGCCGATGCGCCGAGGCTCCAGAGGCCAGTTCCCGCAACATACTTAAGAATTCTGCGGCAGCCTGTTCATCGCAGATGGCTTCCAGAGGAATGGTCGCGGCCAAATGTGGAGATTGCGCACGAAAGCGAACGCTGACCAGGCTGTGTCCCCGTGAGGTGATTAAAGTGTTGACCACGGGAGTCAGTTCGTGGCTCCAATGGGAACGCGTCGTCAACACGACTGGGCCGGGATGGCTCACGTCCCATTGTGCTGCCGCTTTCGAAATCCTGGTGTGCGGTTTTGAAACCCAGCGGTGGCGAAACACTTCCAGTTGAAAACCGGGCGCATAGCCCAGGTCCGCCTCAAAAGTGAGAGTCTCGCGCTGTTTCCGCATCAGGCTGAAGGCCCATTCCAGCGGAACCGGCCGCGGGCGCAGCCGGATCACCACTCGGGCATTTTCGAACCAGTGACTGACAAAATCCAGGCGCGCCTGCAGGCTGCAAACCCCGTGCCAGCGGCTCTCGATGATTCCCCCGCGGCCGGAGCAGGCCAGTTCCACATGCCGCAGAGCTAAAGCCCCCCGGCGGCGGTTGTAGCGGGCGAAATACAGATACCAGAGAGTCAGCAGGACAGCAGAGACAACGACGCTGATGAAGGCAAGCAGACCCACGAAATCCTCATCTGCAAAAATACTACGACTTGTTTTGCGGAAGGGCAATAGCCCCAAGGCCAGAAAAACGCAGGCTCCATTTTGCCCAAAAACTGAGGCATAACCTCCAGCTACAATCAGCGTGTGGATTTTTCCCTGCGTGAATTCCGGCGCGAAGATTTTGAGACCCTATGGAGCATTGACCATCAATGCTTTCCGCCGGGAATTTCGTATGGCCGAGCCGAGCTGCATGCTTATATGCGCCGTCCGGGCTCGTTCACGCTGGTAGCTGAGTCGGCCATGCCGAATGGGGCCGATAGCCCCGGCGCGGCCCACCAACTCACAACCGTAGGTTTTATTGTGGCCGAAACTGGCCGCCGCCGCGGGCTTGGCCACATCATCACCATTGATGTCTTACCCAGCGTCCGCCGCGTCGGACTTGGCTCCCACCTGCTGGCTTCGGCAGAATCCAGGCTAAAGTCTGCGAACTGCGAAGGCGTTCTTCTGGAGGTCGCGGTCAACAACGGTTCAGCGATCGCCTTTTACAAGCGCCACAAATACGATGTATTGAGAACCATCCCACACTACTACGCGGACGGTGTGGATGCGCTTGTTCTGGGGAAGCGCCTGGCTGAACGATGAATTTCGAGAGATGAAGCCTCAAACTGCATCTAGTAGAATCTCCCCCTCATGAAAATCGCCATCCAGGGAGAAGCTGGCTCCTTCAGCCATGAGGCTGCGAAGCGCATGGTTCCAGGCTGCACCATCATTCCATGCGCCCGGTCGGCGGAGGTTTTCGATCGCGTGGAACACGGCTCGGTGGGCGCCGCAGTCGTCCCTATAGAAAATTCTTTGGCCGGATCGGTTGCTGAACACTTTGATCTGCTGCTCGCCCGCAAAGTTTTCATTCAGCGGGAATTTCGTCTGCGCATTGTTCACAATTTGATTGCTGCCCCTGGCGTGAAACTCAGCTCGATCCGCCGCGCCTGCTCCCATCCTGTCGCCCTCGATCAATGCCGCGATTTTTTTCGGCGTCACAGCGATGTCCAGGCTATTCCCTTTTACGATACGGCTGGTAGTGTGAAGCATGTGGTCGAACTGGGGTTGAGAGACACAGCGGGAATTGCGGGAAGACAAGCGGCAACGGAGTACGGAGGCCGAATTTTGGCCGCCGGGATTGAAGACGACAAGCGCAACTTCACCCGCTTTTTTCTTATTCGCAAAGTGCGGCGCGTGCTTCCCCGAGCTACCAAGACTTCGGTCGCCTTCAGCGTTAAGAATGTCCCCGGAGCGCTGTTCAAGGCTTTGAGCGTGTTTGCCTTGCGCGATATCAGCCTGAGCAAGATCGAATCGCGCCCGCTGCGCGGTAAGCCCTGGGAGTATGTTTTTTATGTGGATTTTCTTCGCGGCGATGATGACGCTGCCCGCAACGCCTTGCGCCATTTGGGCGAAATCGCCGATTTGGTCAAGGTTCTGGGAATCTACCCGCCCGCCTGAACTACGAACGTAACAGTTACCGCCAGCATCGGCGCACAAAGTCCTTTGTTTGCGTGCATTCGGTCACTCCGGTTTGTGACGCGAATTACTGAGGCGTCTTGCCGATGTACGTAGGCTTGCTAGGATCAATTAGTTATAGAAATGAAGGGAATTATGCGTGTGGTGAAGCTAATGACTGCAGTCCTTGCCTTTCTGCTTGCCGGCAGCACTTTTCTCAGCGCCGGACTCAATCGCTACGGAGTCGCGGAGCGGCGCAATGTTACATTCGAAAAGCCGGTCCGGGTTGGAGATACCTTGCTGCCCCCCGGTCGTTATCAGGTCTCGCACCTGATGAGTGGCGATTCGCACATGATGCTATTTCAGCAATCGGGGGTCGAAATGCCCGCACAAGCCGAGGTGAAATGCAGCCTCATCCATCTGCACAAGAAAGCCGTCGCGACCAGGGCGATCTTTACTCTCAATGAATCGCGTGAACGGGTGCTACAGATCCTGGTTTTCAAAGGTGATCGCGCTCAGCACGAGTTCTGAACATTCCTACTCAAAACCGCTTTCATCGAGACTTCAGTACCTTTAGGGACAGTGACCACCCCGCCTTTGGTTTGGTGCGCCCGCTTGCCGCAGGGTTTAGAATTCAATGGTTTTGAGAGATTGAGGGAGGGTTGCATCCTTCCGGGCCTTAGCCTCATCAAAACTTGAGCACAACTCACTCAAGGTGAATTCATGACAGATAAGCCACGCTCTTCAAAACCGAAAGAGCAAGATGAGCGTTCTCTCCCTATCCTCCCCGTGCGGGACACGGTTCTGTTTCCTCACGCGGTTCTGCCGCTGACCGTCGGGCGGGAAAGTTCAGTTCAGCTCATCAATTCATTAGGGGAAGATAAGACCATCGTTGTGGTCGCGCAGCGCGAAGCGCGGGTTGACGCCCCTCAGCCCACTGACCTTTACGCCGTTGGCACGCTGGCCGTGGTCCATAAAGTCGTCAAAATGCCCAACCAGAGCCTTTTCGTCTTTGCCGAAGGCCTGGAACGCGTGCGGCTCGCTGAGTTTGTCCAACTTACGCCTTTCATGCGCGGCAAGGTCGAGCCGGTGCCGGAAGCCATTCCCCCACAAAGCTCGGAGGTTGAGGCGTTGCAGCGCAACGTTTTGACCTTGTTCCAGCAGATTGTTTCGGGATCTCCCACGCTCTCAGACGAATTGTCGACCGTGGCCATGAATATCGAGGAACCCGGGCGCTTGGTGGATTTTATCGCGTCGTCATTGCCCTCGCTCTCCACCGCGGACAAGCAAGATACGCTCGAAACCACCGACGTTCGCATCCGCCTGGAAAAGATCAATCAACATCTAGCGAAGGAGCTGGAAGTCCAGCAACTGCGCAACAAGATCCAGTCAGAAGTGCAGGATCGCGTGCAGCAGACGCAGCGCGAGTATTACCTGCGCGAGCAGATGAAGGCCATCCAGAAAGAACTAGGTGAACAGGATGAGGGCCAGCGCGACACCGACGAGCTGCGCCAGAAAATCGAAAACGCGGGCATGCCCGACGAAGTGAAGAAAGAAGCCCTGAAGGAATTGGGCCGTCTCGCGCGCATGTCGCCCATGGCCGCCGACTATTCCGTGACTCGAAATTACATCGAGTGGCTGGCAGTTTTGCCCTGGGCCAAAACTTCGGGGGTTGAGATCGAGATTCCCAAAGCCAAGGAAATTCTCGATGCCGATCATTACGACTTGAAGAAAGTCAAAGACCGCATTCTGGACTATCTCTCCGTGCGCCGTCTTAAGCCGAGCATGAAGGGGCCGATCCTATGCTTTGTCGGACCTCCCGGTGTTGGCAAGACTTCGTTGGGCAAATCGATTGCCCGGGCGCTGGGCCGCAAATTCGTTCGCTTGTCACTGGGCGGGGTTCACGACGAGGCCGAGATTCGCGGCCATCGCCGGACTTATATTGGCGCGTTGCCCGGCCAAATCATCCAGGGAATTCGCCGCGCCGAAACCAAAGACCCGGTGTTCATGCTCGACGAAATCGACAAAGTGGGCCGCGATTTCCGTGGCGATCCGGCTTCGGCGTTGCTCGAAGCTCTCGATCCCGAGCAGAATGCTTCCTTCCGTGACAATTATCTGGATGTGACTTTCGATCTTTCGAAAGTGCTGTTCATCACCACTGCGAACATGCTCGACCCGATCGCCGAGCCGCTGCGCGACCGCATGGAGATCATTGAACTTCAGGGCTACACGGAAGAGGAAAAGATTCACATTGCGTTCCAGTACCTGATTCCGCGGCAGATCGAGGAAAACGGCATTACGCCCGAAAATATCGAGTTCCCCGAGGAAGCAGTCAGCCACATCATTCGCCACTACACGCGGGAAGCCGGGGTCCGCAATCTGGAGCGCAACATCGGCACCATCTGTCGCAAGCAGGCCCGCCGGCTTGCCGAAGGCAAGACGGAAAAACTGATCGTCACCAAGGAAGTCATTCATGAGTTCCTCGGCGGCATCAAGATTCGCAGTGAAGGCGAAATCGCCGAACGTACCAAGCGCGCCGGCGTGGTTGTTGGTTTGGCGTGGACGCCCGCTGGTGGCGACGTGCTCTTTGTCGAAGCCAATACCATGAAGGGCAAGGGCGGTTTCACCATGACCGGCCAGATCGGGCAGGTGATGCAGGAGTCCATGCAGGCGGCACTGACCTGGGTTCGATCGAACGCAAAATTCCTCGGAATTCCTGAGGAATTCTTTGCCGATCACGACATCCACATCCACGTGCCGGCCGGGGCAATACCGAAGGATGGTCCCTCAGCTGGCATCACGATGGTAGTAGCATTGGTCTCGTTGCTGACCGGACGCCCGGTGCGGCCGTTGACGGCGATGACCGGCGAAATCACCTTAAGCGGCGATGTTCTGCCGATTGGCGGAGTGAAAGAAAAAGTTCTCGCTGCCAAGCGCGCAGGCGTGCAACAAGTGATTCTGCCCGCCGACAACAGAACCAATGTCGAGGAAGACTTGACGCCGGAGCAGCTCGAGCACATCGACGTCCATTATGTGAAGAGCATCGGCGAGGTTCTCGACATTGCCTTGCCTTCCACCATTCGTGAAGAAAAACGCTATGAGGAAGAACGCGAGAAAGTGTTGCAGGCGCAGACCGTCTCGTGATGCGATTTGCGCTGCCGTTACTTTAGAAGTTACTGCCAGTTTCCTTCCGGAAACTGGCATTCTGTTTTAGGTTGCCTCATGCGCACAAAAAACCAGAGAAAACTTATCGCTGGGCGGGGTGTTTAAAGCATTGAAGACTTCGTGGGGCTCTGCTGTCATATCGAGAAAGGACAGGCTTATGAAGATATTCGGAAGGTTCTTCAAGGGTTCCGTCTTGATGTTTCTGGCAGGCCTTGCGCTGCAGTTGGGCGCGGCCGCCCAGGAGAGTCCCGAGGCCCCGCCCCAGGCCGATCCCCCGGGCCGCGTGGCGCGCCTGGATTTTGAGGAAGGCTCTGTTTCCTTTCAACCGGGCGGCGAGGGTGATTGGGTGACGGCCGTTTCCAACCGTCCTTTGACCACCGGCGACAACCTGTGGGCTGATAAAGACTCGCGGGCCGAGCTGCAAGTTGGCTCGACCGCACTTCGCATGGGCCCGGAAACCAGCATCACGTTTCTTGATCTCGATGACGAAACCACTCAGGTGCGACTCTCCGCGGGTTCGCTGATCGTGCGGGTGAAGCACCTGGACGATGGCAACAATTTTGAGGTCGATACGCCGAATCTGGCGTTCGATGTGCTGAAGCCCGGGGAGTATCGCATTGACGTCAATCCCGACGGGAATCAGACAATCACGACCGTCTGGCGTGGCCGCGGTGAAGCGACCGGTGGTGGAGCTTCCTATACTGTGATCGCCGGCCAGCAGGCCGTTTTCAATGGCACCGATCAGCTCGACCACGAAATTCAACAGTTGCCGGCACGCGATGATTTCGATAATTGGTCCTTCAGCCGCGACCAGCGCGAGGACAACGCCGAGTCCGCCAACTACATTTCGCCAGAAGTCACCGGCTACGAGGATTTGGATGACTACGGACACTGGCGTTACGCAGCAGGCTACGGTCCGGTATGGGCTCCCACCGCCGTAGCTCCGGGCTGGGCCCCCTATCGCTTCGGACACTGGGTCTGGATCGATCCCTGGGGTTGGACCTGGGTCGACGATCAGCCTTGGGGTTTTGCTCCTTTCCACTATGGGCGCTGGGCGTACGTCACCGGAGCATGGTGCTGGGTGCCCGGGCCGGTGGTTGTGCGGCCGGTCTATGCGCCTGCGTTCGTTGCCTTTGTGGGCGGAGGCGGCTTTAGCTTTTCAGTCGGCGTCGGGCCTGGCGTGGCCTGGTTCCCGCTGGCTCCCGGGGAAGTCTTCGTCCCTTGGTATCACGTCAGCCGCGGCTACGTGAACAACATCAACATCACCAACACTCGGGTGAATGTCACGCAGATCACAAATGTCTACAACGTCTACAACAACCACGTTACGAATACGCACCTTACCTACGTGAATCAACGTGTGACGGGCGGTGTGACGGCGGTTTCACGCGAGACTTTCGTCAATGCGCGTCCCGTAGAGCAGAATCTCGCCCACGTCGATGAAAGGCAGCTGGCGGAAGCTCCCGTGACCCACAATCCGGAAATTCAGCCCTCGCGTCAAAGTGTAATCGGAGCGGGTTCCCCGGCACGTTTCCGGCCTCCGCAGGCCATCGTCAATCGGCCGGTTGTGGGCACGCGCATTCCCACTCCTCCCCGGGCCCCATTTGAACAGCGGCAGGCGGCCATGAATGTGCGCCCGGTAACGCCAGCGAATGCTCCCGCTCACCCCTCGGCGGAGATGCAGCGCCCGGAGCAACCTATGGTAAACAATCGTCCCGAAAACAACGTGCAGCGTCCGCCGGAAAACGCCCGCACACAGGAACCCGAGCGTTATGTGCCCCGGCCGAATAATCCTCCGCATCCCCTGGTCAGGCCGGCGCCTCCGGTGCAGGTGAGCCCGGAGCGCCAGCAAAGCGAAGAACGGAAGTTCAGCACGTGGCAGCAGCATCGCCCGGCGCAACCACCCCATCCGCCGGAGCAGCATGCCCCGCAACACGGCGAGCCCCACAGGTAAGAATCAAAGTCTTGAATGCCAGCTCCACCGCGAGCTGGCATTTTTTTTGGCGATTCGCGATAGACTTACTGAGAAGTCAGAACGAGCATCACAGAACTGACGTTTCGATGGTTATGCAAATTCGGGTTTTGTTTTTCGGGGTTTTGAAGGATCTTTCCGGGCAGGGCGGCGAGTCCCTTGATTTGCCTGACGCGGCGACGCTAGGCGATGTTCTTCGCCACTACGAAAACCGGATACCGAATCTGAGAACGTTCACTCCCTCTCTCGCCATGTCGGTAAATCAGGAATATGCCGGACCGGAGACCACACTCCGGTCAGGAGACGAAGTTGCGTTCCTTCCGCCGGTGAGCGGAGGCGCGAGCCGGCAGCCGGCTCAGGCCGCGGCCAAAATTTCTAACGAACCATGCCGCCACGCCGCTGTCGTGCGCGAAATCATCGACACCGCTGCCTTAGCCGAAGGCATTAAGCATCCCGAAGATGGCGCCGTGGCAGTGTTCGAAGGCATTGTGCGCAACCACAGCCGCGGCCGTGCCACGCTCTATCTCAATTACGAGGCTTATGAGGAGATGGCCCTCAAGCAGATGGAAGAGCTTGCCGAGCAAGCGCTCAGCCAGTTCAAGATTCGCGACCTCGCAGTTGTTCACCGCCTGGGAAGGCTCGAAATCGGCGAGACTAGCGTGGCGATCGTGATAGCCTCGGCCCATCGTGACGCCGCTTTCGATGCCTGCCGCTGGTTGATCGATACTCTCAAGCGCACCGTGCCCATCTGGAAAAAAGAGCACTTTGCCGATGGCGCAGTTTGGGCGGATGGAGAAACTTTTCCCGCCACCGTCCCGCCTGTCGAGGGCAGCCGTGGCCGCGGACGTGCATCTAAATGACTGTTGGCAAAAGGCTTGGGACCCGCCTTTTCTTGATGAGACAAATTGCATTGGCTGGCGTGTTGTTCTGCTTCTCCTTTGCCTGCCCGGCCCAGGAGACTTCGGGCACATTAAGGGTTGAGGTGAAGCTGGTCAACGTGTTCGTCACGGTAACAGATGATCATGGCGCGCCCGTGGCGAACCTCACCAAAGACAATTTCAGGCTGCTGGAAGACGGCAAAGAGCAAAAGATCGCGGTTTTCGACAAGGAGTCTGCCTTACCGCTGTCCATCGTCTTGGCCGTTGATACCAGCCTGAGCACACGCAAGGACTTATCCTTCGAACTGGCTTCTGCCCGGCGCTTTGCCCACGCCATTTTGCGGCCTGTTGACGGCCTATCGCTGTTTGCGTTCAGCGAAATTGTCGACCAAGAAACCAGTTTTACTCCTGACCTGAAAGTCATCGACCACGCGCTTGATCGGGTTCGCACCGGATCCGCCACCGCACTTTACGATGCCCTCTACCTGGGCTCCCAGTCGCTTGAGTCTCGGCAGGGAAGAAAAGTGATGGTGGTGATCACCGATGGTGGCGACACCGTGAGCAAAGTTGACTACCAGGAAGCTCTCCGCGCCGCCCAGGAGGCCGAAGCCATTGTCTACAGCATTATCATCGTGCCCATTGAAGCCGACGCCGGCCGCGATATTGGCGGTGAACACGCCCTGATTCAGCTCTCCGACGATACGGGAGGCAAATACTTCTATGCCGCCTCCGTGCCCCAGCTCGATGACGCCTTCCGCCGCATCAGCGACGAACTGCGAACCCAATATTTGCTGGCCTACTATCCGTCACAACGGACTGCGGAGTCAGACTTTCGCCGCATTCAAGTAACGGTTAGTGGGGCAGCTTCAGCTGCGTCGTTTAAAGTGCGCAATCGCGCAGGCTACTACACGACCAAATCCCATTAAGTGTGACGAGCGTTTGAGATTTCCCGGCGAGGAAATTTGCGCGTCAGGGAGTGCAAATCGTCTTTCCCTTGCATCCCACGGTTGACGAGACAATTTCCCTTGTGAAAGGCTAGTGGTTTCGTTGAGCGCAGAATTCTTGGTTGGGTAGATCGTGCCAGCCGACAATTGCTGGCGGGGTTTGCTGCGACGATCCAGCCTGTAGAAATCGTTGTTGACAATTAGCTCCAAGGAGACGATGTTGCCCAAACTTGGTTCTGCCCGCCCGGCCACGGACTCCATCCGGTGGACTGGGGTGATTGCTTTTTTCCTCCTCTTTTCTACAGCGCTGGCCGCACAGGAAGCTTCCACCGGGAATCTAAGCGGGACCATAATCGGGCCAAGGGGCGGATTTGTCAGCGGGGCCAAGATCACTCTCACCCAGAAGCTCACCGGTACCGCGTTTACAACGATCACCAGCCCGGCTGGAACCTATGTCCTGCATGACTTGCCCCCGGGGGATTACGTTCTGCATGTGGAGGCCGTGGGCTTTCAACCTGCGGAGTTGCTCCTGCGAATCCAGGCCGCCGTCACGGCCAGCGGGGACGTGCGGCTGCAACGGCTGGTTCCTGTGGGTCCGCCGCTCATCAATACCGAGAGTCCTGAGGTTAGATCCACGCAGACTTCGGAACGCTTGGAAGGCCTTCCTTCTAGCCGCAACAGTTTCGACTTGGCTTTCACCACGCCCGGCGCCCTCGCGCTCGATGGTTCGGTGCTTGCGCCTTCAAAAAGTGGCGTTGTTTCCGTCTCTATCAGCGGGCGCTCCGGCCGCACCTCGCGCATTTTGCTCGATGGCAACGACATCAGTGACGAAACCATGGGCGCGACCGCGCAGAGCGTAGCTTTAAGCTCCATCCAGGAGTTGAAAATCGAACAGTCCCAGCTTCCCCTGTCCTCCGGGCTTGCTTCCGCTGGCGCGGTTAGCATGGTCACGCATTCCGGTTCCGACAATCTGCACGGCCAGCTTTTTGGGAATTTTCGCGACAAAAGCGCCGCCGTCGCAAACTTTCCCGGTGGCCAGGACAACCCTTATTCCCGCGAGGTTTTCGGTGGAGGCGTCGGCGGCGCGCTGAGAAAAGACAAACTGTTTTTCTTTGTTTCCGGGGAATATTTCAAGCAGGACCTGCACGCTCCGGTTATCTTCAACGTTCCTTTTACGAGCTTTGATGGCAGTTATGACTCCCCTTTTCATGAGACTACGCTGAACGGCCGCCTGGACTACAAGTTCTCTGACAAGACCCGCGCCTTCTACCGCTTCACCTACGACAACAACAACGCGGTGAACTCAGCCGGCGGCTATAACTTCCAACCCTTCCGCAATCGCGCCAACGCTCCCAGCCATGGTGGCGGAGTCGACTTCACCACCGGCAGCTACATTCACAGCGTGCGCGGGGCCTATGTTCGTTATTCCGATGGGGTCGGCGACGTAGTGAACGGCAGCAGCATCTTCAACCCGACTCCCGGAGTCAGCCTCGATTTCCTCGGAGGCCCGGGATTCGCCACCGGCCCGAACTCCGCTACCCCACAGCACTTCAATCAGGAAAACAAAGAGGTCCGCTACGATGGCATTAAGCCGTTCCAGAGCCACAGTTTTCGATTCGGCGCCGCGCTCAACCAGATCAACATTCTGGCTCTCCTCAGCCCGTTCAGCTCCGCACCCCAGGTGGGATTGGATCAATCGAACGTTTCCATTCTCGCAGCCGCCAGTGGGCCTTTTCTGGGCGGCATCGACAATCCCCTGAATTATCCCGTCCACAGCATCACCCTGGGGAACAATCTGGGCTGCTTTAGTGAAAAGTCGGCCTTCGGGTCTGCTTGCGGGGGCTTCTCGGACATGCGGCTCCAGGGGTACCTCGGCGACGTATGGAAAATCCTGCCCAATCTCACCTTGACTTACGGCGTTCAATACGTTCGTGATACCGGCCGCAACAGTTCAGACCTGGGAGTGATTCCTTGTTCCGCCGTTTCTGGTTCATTTGGCGCACTGGCTCCCTGCAGCGGCAGCGCTCCGCTGCTGAACACTTTTGGCGGCAACGTTGTAAATCTCGGCGACCGGGTCCGCCAGCCCAATCTCAACTTCGGCCCACAAGCCGGGTTTGCCTGGGACCCCGGCAAGAGCGGACGAACTGTGCTGCGGGGCGGGATCGGCTACTACTACGACACTTCTGAGTTCTATAACGCGCTCTTTGACCGGGAGGCTCGCCTTGCCACCGGCGCTTTCAGCGCACAGGCCAATGATCCTTGCGCCAGCCATGGAGTTGTGAATCTGCCTCGAAATGTGCCGCTCAGCACAATCGATGGACTGGATATTGCCACGCAGATTTGCAGCAATCCTGCGGGTAACGTGGCCGGCGCGATCGCCGATTTACAACGGGTTTATCAGGCCGCATTTGCCGGCCTGGGAACAGGAGATCCCAATCCTAGTTTTGTCGGCCAGATTCTGAGCAATCAAACCGGCCTGCTCGCCCCGAACTTTCAGACGCCGCGCTCGGTGCAGATCAATTTCGGATTCGAGCATCAATTCAGCCACAGTACGGTCATCGGCGTCGATTACCTGCGCAGTATCACGACCCACCAACTTCTCGGCCTGGACACCAATCATGTCGGCGATTCCGGCTTTTTGCAGACCGAGCTGATCAATGGAAACAAAGTTCCCACTGCCGCGCTGAATGCGATTACCGCGACCGTTACCCCCGTTGGTTGTCCTGCCGCGACGGTTGTGGGCAGCGGACCTGGCGGTTCGCAGACCGCAGTCGATTGTTATCGCGCTGCCGTGCCCGGGGCCAGCATCACTGACTTCGCCCGTCATGGCCTCGACTCGGGAGCGCAATATCTGGGCGGTCTTCCGGCTTCAGTGTTCGGGCTTACTCCGGACACGGGTGCAGCCTTTGCCGGCATCAATCCCCTGGTTGGCCGCAGTCTGGTGTTTTTCCCTGCGGGCCGGTCCCTCTATAGCGGATTGCATTTTTTCGCCCGCAGCCATGTGAGCAATCCAGCGCGCGGAATCGCCGGCGCCCTGCTGCAGTTCTCCTACTCGCAATCGAGTTATCGCAGCGACCTGCCCGGAGGAATGGACCAGGACCTATTGCCGCTGGCTGGTGACTTTAGAAGTCCCGCTGCCTACTTTGGTTCTGCCCCCGGTGACCGCAAGCATACGATATCCTCCGCCGCAATCCTGGACCTACCCCGCGGACTGCGCTTGAGTTTCGTGGGAAATATTCAATCGCCCTTGCCGCAGACCCTTTTTCTGCCCGCCAGCGGCGTGCCCGGGGAAATTTTCCGCACCGACATTACCGGCGACGGTTCCTTCGGTGGACAAAGCCTGACCGGCAGCAGCCCGTTCGGCGATGTCCTCCCCCGTACCAACGTCGGCGCCTTTGGGCGGGCCGTGAGTGCTGACTCCCTCAACACGTTCATCGAAGATTTCAACAACCGGTTTGCCGGCGACGTCACTCCAGCCGGCGAAAGCCTGATCAATGCTGGCCTGCTCCGCGGGGACCAAATGCTAGCCCTTGGTGCGACCATTCCTGCCATCAAGCAAGCCCTGCCCGGCAACGTGGGCATGGGTTGGTTGCATACTTTTGACTTCTCCCTGTCCTGGCCCCTGAAGGTAAAAGACCGTTTCACGTTCGAGCCACGCGTCTCAGCCTTCAATCTGTTCAATACTGCTAACTTTGATGGCCCGGGCAACCTCCTGAGTGGAGTTCTCAACGGCCAGGTCGGTCAGATCAACGGGACAACCGACACCAATCGCGTCGCCGACCGCATCGGCTTCGGCTCGGGCGTGTTCACCCAGGGAGCACCGCGCCAACTCGAGTTTGGGCTGAAGGTAATTTTCTAGCAGACTGCTATTTGTCCGGTTGGCATAGTTTCCAATCTGTCACTGCAGCGGCGGATTGCACGGTTTCATCAGCTCTTGAAAAAACCTGCCGTGTACAATGGAGTATGCCCTTACAAGGACGTGGCTCAAACTTCAGCCGTCCCCCTTCGCATTCCAAATCGAGCCCGCCCGAGGAAACCGGCCAGGAAGCGGCCTATCTAAAAGGCCTCGGCGAGAAGCAGCGAATAGTCACAATCAAACTCGTAGACGGCGAAACCGTGCGTGGCTGGATCGAATACTACGACCGGAATATGTTACGGCTCACCCGCGAAGGCCGCCCCAATCTTTTCATTTTCAAACATCAAATCATGTACATCGCGGAGGAAGGAACCAAATCAAAGTGAAAGCTCCCACAAGGAAATCCAAAATCTGAAACCTTCAATTTGAGTGCTGCAATCCGAAGCCAGGTTTTGCCTTTCAGCAAAATGTCTCTTGCATCCTCGAACCACGATCATTTCCTCCCTGCCATGGCAGAGATCGCCCGCGAAGCGGGTGCGCTATTAATGGAATATTTTTCGCAGCATGTGCGCGTGGAGTACAAGGGCGAAGCCGATCTGGTCACGGTTGCAGACCGCAAATCCGAAACCCTGATACGCGACCGCATTCGCCAGCGCTGGCCCGAGCACAGCATTCTCGGAGAAGAGCAAGGACTGGCGGAAACGGGCAGTGACTATCGCTGGTATGTCGATCCGCTCGACGGCACCACCAACTTCGCCCACGGTTTTCCTGTGTTTTGCGTTTCGCTGGCGCTGGAATTCAAAGGCAGCCGCATCGCCGGCGTAGTTTACGATCCCACGCGAAACGAATTATTCGCCGCCGGGCAGGGAAGCGGTGCATTTTTGAATGGCCAGCCGATTCACGTCTCCCGCGTCGCCAATCTTGCGGAGAGCCTGGTCGCCACTGGATTCCCCAGCCACAAACGGCACAAGAACCCAAATATTCTTTTCTACCACCAGATCACCTTGCGCACTCACGGCGTGCGCCGCGCCGGTTCTGCGGCGCTGGATCTCTGCGATGTTGCCTGCGGCCGCTTTGACGGCTTTTGGGAGTTCAATCTCAATCCCTGGGATACCGCGGCTGGAGTGCTCATAGTTGAGGAAGCTGGTGGTAAGGTGACCGATTTCCGCGGCCGCCCCTTTGACATTTCCAGTCGTCAGACCGTTGCCAGCAACGGCCTGGTGCATGCCGCGTTGCTTGAGGAATTCGATAAAATCTTCTCTGGCCACGATCTGGAACCGCTGCCTGACGCCAGCGAATATCAGGACGCTCGATGAGATCAGCTTCCCGAGCCTTGCGCCTGTTGCCTTTGTTGCTGACGGTTGCTGTCGCCCTCGACCAGCCGGCAGCTCCCGACGCCGCGTACCAACAGTCTTTTGACAAATGGAAGGCCGAGCTTATCGACGATCTCAAACAAAATTGGCTCTCGCTCGCCGGTTTGTTCTGGCTGAAGCCGGGAGAAAACAAATTTGGCAGCGACGCGAAGAATGACATCGTTTTCCCCAAAGGTCCCGCCGTGGCAGGCGCCTTTGTTTTGCAGGGGAACGACGTCAGCCTGAAACTCGCGCCCGGCGTGCAGGCAACTGTGAAAGCACAGCCGGTAACCAGCACCAAACTCGAGCCGGACGTTTCCGGACATGCCACGGTAGTCGAAATGGGCAGCCTGCGTTTTCACGTGATCGTTCGTGGACAACGCATCGGCATCCGCCTCAAAGATACCGACAGTGAAGCCGCCCGCAAATTTGCCGGGCTGACTTTCTTCCCGCTTAATATGAGCTATCGGGTCACGGCGAAATTCGAACCCGCTGAGGGCAAGAAAACGGTCGACGTTCCCTCGGTTTTGGGAGACGTCAATCCAACTCCCGTCGCCGGCACGGTAACTTTTCAACTCAACGGCCAGCAATTGCGGCTGAGCGATCTTGGCGGCGATCCAGCCGCCGGATTGTTTTTTGTCTTCAGCGATCCGACGAGTAAGACCGAGACTTATCCCGGAGGCCGTTTTCTCGAAACCGATCCCGTGGTCAACGGAACCGTCGTGCTCGACTTCAACCGCGCCCACAATCCGCCCTGCGCCGTCACTCCCTACGCCACTTGTCCTCTCGCGCCAAAAGAAAACCGGCTGGAAGTCGCGATTCCAGTGGGCGAAAAATACGACCACGCCCACGGGCATCACTAGAATCGCGACTGCGTAGGCACGGAGACCACGTAGGCACGGGTCTCTGACCCGTGCAGGCCGGGTCGAAGACCCGGCCACATCAGCAACGCCCCAGGTTTACAATAAAAGGGTCGTTTTTCCCCGACTTACGCAGAAGCTATGACCGATTCTCTTCTCCAACACAAAATCGAGAAACGCCCGGATAAAGTCCGGCTGCACGGCCGCATTCTCTTTCTTACAGAAGATCCTGATTTGATCAAACGTCAGCTTGCGGGCGAAGACCTGCCCTGGGATACGAAGAATCCCTCGAACAATCCCAGGCTGCGCGACGATATTTCCACCGACGAGCTCACTCCCGCGCACTATTGCTTTTACTTCGATGAGACCCTGGGTGAAATTCCATATCTCGGGCTGAAGTGTGGAGATGTCCTGCCTATCGGTCGCGGCGATGTGAAGCGCGCCGGTTTTGTTTGCAGCGTGAGCGGCAAGCGGCGCGGCAAGGGCTCAAGCCGTGAACAGTCGCCTTATGCCGAGATGTGCGCCGGTATCCAGGTCGTGATCGCGGAAAATATCGAACGCATTTACAAGCAGAACTGTCACAACCTCGGCCTGCTCACTTCAACCAATTTCTCTCTGATCGATAAAATCCGCGCCGGCGACGAGATCCCCTTAAGTGAATTTACTGCCGGAGAAGACGAGATTACGCGCCACGTCGTCGAGCACGGCGGATTATTCCCGTTCAACGTAGCGCGCATGCAGCGGAAGATTTCCCTGCCGCCGATTCAGACCCCGCACCGGCCCATGACTCTGGCGGAAAAAATCTTCGCCCGCCATATGGTCGGTAATGCATTCGTGGGCATGAATAATGATGTGGGGACGAGCGTCCCCGCTCGTCCAACTGAGCAAAGCTCCGTCAAGCCCGGCGACACCGGTTTTGCCCGGGCTGATCTGCGCTTCAGCCATGAATACGTCACGCCCATGGCCGCGATTTTCTTTGAGCGCAACCTGGGCCAGGAAGCCAGAGTCAACGATCCCGCGAGCATTCTTTTCTTCCGCGATCATCTGACCTTCCTCGACGAAGTACTGTCCGAAGAGAAGAAGAAACTCGGCTTGCTCGATCTGGCGACGCAGCTGAAGATGAAGCAGGCCACCTTCGCCGCAAAACACGGGATCAAGCTTCATGGCGAATTAAAAGACCGCAAAGGCTCGGAAGGCATTTGCCATTCCATTGTGCTCGAAAGCTATGCGCTGCCCGGCCAGCTGAACATCGGCTCCGACTCCCACACTCCTCACGTCGGTGCCATCGGCTGCATTGCCTTCGGCATCGGCACGACTGACGTTTTCAATTCCTGGATCACCAAAGATGTTCGTGTCCGCGTGCCCGAGTCAGTAAAAATTGTGATTCACGGCAAACGCCACGCCAACGTCACAGCGAAAGATTTCATTCTGAAAATTCTCAGCCTCGACTACGTGCGCCACGGCAAAGCCCTGGCCAAGGTGATCGAGTATGCAGGCGAAGCCATAGAAAATCTCAGCGTCGACGAGCGCGCCACTATGACCAACATGGCTGCCGAGATCGGCGGGTTCACCGGAATTGTTGCTCCAGATAAAAAGGTGGTTGATTTTCTCGTCGAACGCCGCGGCATGGACCCAAAAAAGGCCCAGGCCATGATCCAGGGCTTATATAGCGATCCCGACGCGCAATATGCCGAAGTGATCGAACTCGACGCTAGCCAAATCACGCCCCTGGTCGCTACCCCCGGCGATCCCGGCAACGGCAAATACGTTCGCGATCTGCACACCCCCGTGCCGGTCGAAATCGCTTACGGCGGCACCTGCACTGCCGGTAAGAACGAAGACATGGACATGTATGCCGCCGTTCTCGCCGATGCGCTCAAGCAAGGCAAGCGCGTGTCCGACTCCGTCAAGTTCTATATTCAATTCGGATCTCAGGAGACACGCGACTATTGCGTGCGCAAAGGCTATCTCGACATTTTCCGCAACGCCGGAGCCATCGTCATCGAGCCTAGCTGCGGCGCCTGCATCAACGCCGGCCCGGGGGTTTCCACACGCCCTGATCAAATCGTAATCAGCGCGCAGAACCGCAACTTCCCCGGCCGCAGCGGCCCAGGGCAAATGTACCTGGCCTCACCGCTAACCGTAGCCGCCAGCGCCGTCGCAGGCTACATCGTGGAATACGAGCCTAGCAAAAACAAACACCTCGTGAGTGTCTAGTAGCTCTGCTTGATAACCGCGCTGTTCCACTTTCGTCCAAGATTGGGATAACCGCGGTCTTGAAGAGGACGAAACCATGAAGCGCAGAGAATTCATCATCCGTTCCGCTTACGGCCTCGGAGCGGCGTGGCTCAGCTCCAAGGCATTCCTGCTCGATGGTCTCGCCACAACCACGTTGCCGCGCAAGTTCGCTGCTTCCGATACGGTCACCCTGGGTAAAACCGCCATTCAAACCAGCCGCCTCGCCATGGGTACCGGTACCGTAGGCTCCGGACATCATTCCCACCAGAGCGATCTCGGAGTTAAGCAGCTCTGCGATCTCTTGCTCAACGGCTACGATCACGGTCTGCGCTTCTTCGATTCCGCGGATTCTTATGGAAGCCATCCTCATGTGGCCGAAGCGCT